>QWCE01003789.1_pt1 | contig 30893 bp, 31 predicted proteins | sample 1972531 | NCBI WGS metagenome assembly QWCE01 (sample SAMN09866716, study PRJNA288562) | Human gut metagenome isolate term4_stool, whole genome shotgun sequencing... | reverse complement strand
TTACACGGTAAAACAAGTAGCCGGCGGCTATGAAATCGAAATCACGAAGCTACCCGAAAATGCCAAATATATTAAACCTATCGTCTATGTAAAATTTGCTAATGACACGTATTTTGAAAACGGGGATATGGTTGCAGTGACGGCTGCGGAAAATCCGGGAACGCCGAGTACGCCTGTGGATCCGAAAGTAAAGCATCAGGCATTTATTTTCGGCTACGGCGATAATAGCTTCCGCTCCGAAGGAAAGATGAGTCGCGCCGAAGCGGCGTCTATGATCGCCTCACTGGCGGGTCTGGATACGAGCAACAAGGCCAAACCTGATTTTAAGGACACGGACAGCAGTTGGTATAACGAAGCGATTAACGCCATGGTGAAAAATGATTTGATGTTGGCGGATCAAAACGGAAACTTCCGTCCCAACGAATCCATTACGCGAGCCGAATTTGCCCGGGCCCTGGCAGGCATCGACAAAAAGACGGATCGCATCGCGCCTTTCGCCGATGTAAAGGGCCACCCCTTTGAAGCTGCCATTAATCAAGCCTTTGGCAACGGTCGAATTGTCGGCTATCCCGACGGCACCTTTAAACCCGACGGAGCCATTACGAGAGCTGAAGCTGTAACGATTTTAAATAGCTATGCAGGCCGGAACATGAGCAAACAGGATTTAATGAAGATAAGAGCGAAATTCAATTCCTTTAAGGACGTCAGTGAAAATCACTGGGCTTATGCCCAAATCCTATTGGCGGCAAATAATTATCAAGCCATGCTTGATGCTTTGGCCGCTATGAAGTAAAAAATCTCATAGGATCTTGTCTTTTGAAAAAGGACGCAGTTTTTGCTGCGTCCCTTTTCTTTTAAACTCTTTTGGAAACTCTATTTACCCATGAAAAAAACATCTGCTTTTCGGCAGATGCTTTTTTTCTATGCCATAATGGCTTTTTGAATGGCTTTCTTCGCGTCCAAATACTCTCTCGACAGCTGAAAGGCTTCGCGATCGCCTTCCGGCACCTCGTAGGTGTAGGCGATGGATTTCTTTTTCGGGGACAGGACGTGAATCACGTCGCTCATGCGCAGGGCTTCGTCGATGTCGTGGGTAATGAGGACGGTGGTGAGCTCGTATTTGTCCTTGATGGCCAGGTACCAATCCTGCATGGAGGCCTTTGTAATGGCGTCTAAGCGGGAGAAAGGCTCGTCCAGGAGCACCAGGTTCTTTGAGAAGAGAAAGGTCCTTAAAAAGGCCGCGCGCTGTGCCATGCCGCCGCTCAATGCGCCGGGGTAGTTGTACTGGGTGCCTTCCAGGCCGAATTCCTTAAAATAGTCGTCGGCTGCGGCGCGGGCCTCCTCTTTGCTCTTGCCCGCCAGGCGCAGGGGCAAAGACACATTGTCGATGATCTTTAAGTGGCGAAGGAGCAAGTCTTTTTGCAGCATATAGGCCACGTGGCCGGGCTCGCCGGTGACGTCTTCGCCTAAGAGATGCACCGTGCCTTCATTTGGCACATCCAGCCCCGCGAGAATATTAAAGAGGGTGGTCTTGCCGCTGCCGCTTTGGCCCAAAAGGGAGACGACCTTGCCCCGTGGAATGGAAAGATTCACGTGATCCAGTACGGTTTTTTCGCCGAAGCGGCGGCAGATGCCCTCGCCGACTAAGACCGGATTATTGAGGGAGGTAGTCATTGCTGAAACCGAAATCTGTCGGGATTTCCCGATCGATTAATTTGTTTTTCCAGAGCCAGCCGTAGAAGGCGTTCCAGCGATCCTTGTCAATGACGCCGAACTGTTTCGCATCGGCGATGTATTGTTTGGAAAGGTAAGCTTGGCTTTCGTCCACCAATTTCTTATCCAGTTCCGGCGATGCCTTTAACAAGATCTCGGCGGCTTCTTCCGGATGTTCGGCGGCGTATTTGTAGCCTTTGGAGATGGCGGCCAGAACTTTTTTCGCCGTGTCCGGATCATTCTTCAAGAAGTCGTTGTTGGCGATTAAAATGGGGCTGTAGTAATCGAATTCCGGGTGGGAGTCGATAAAGGGAATGTAGTTCGTCTCGAGACCTTCGATTTTCGTCTTAATGCCGTCCCAGCCGTAGTAGACCCACACGGCGTCCACATTGCTCTTTAATGCGGCGACGATGTCGGTGACGTTGGAGGGAATGAGATTGACCTTGGAGTAGTCCCCGCCGTCGTCTTCCACCATGGTTTTAATCATGGCCTGTTCGATGGGCATGTTCCAGGTGGCGTAGGTGTGGCCGGGAAGCTTGCCCATGGAGTCGATGCCCTTGTCCTTCAAGCTTAACAGCCCCGAGGTATTGTGTTGTACCAAAGCGGCCACGGCGGTGACGGGAAGGGGATTTTCCTTGGCCCAGGATGCGGCGATGGTGTCTTGGAAGGAGATGCCCAATTCGCCGCCGCCATTGGCGACTAGGCCTTCCGCGCCGCCTTCCGGCGGTTGAAGGATTTCGAGATCGATGCCGGCTTCGTCTAAAAAGCCTTTTTCCTTGGCCACGTAAATGCCCGTGTGATTCGTGTTCGGCGTCCAGTCCAAGACCAGGCGTACTTTTTGCTTGTCTCCCTCCGCTTTCTTATCGGCGCCGTTGGAGCAGCCGACCAGCATAAAGAGGGCGAGAAGAACGGGTAAAAATCGTTTCATAACAGTCTCCTAAGAATGTAATTGTTTCCAGGGCATGGCCTTTCGTTGAAAGAGATTGACCAGGCCCATGAGGATTAAGCTTAAAAATGAAATCAAAAAGATGACGGCAAACATGCGGTCGTAGCTGTAGGCGTTTTTCACCCGGGTCATATAGACCCCGAGGCCTTGAAAGCCGCCGAGCCATTCGGCGATAACCGCACCCACGACGGAGTAGGAGGCGGAAATTTTCAAGGCGGAGAAAAAGCCGTCCAGAGCGTTGGGAAGCTTCACATAGGTGAAAATTTCCCGCTTCTCGGCGCCCATGGCCCGCAAAAGTTTCATTTCGTCGGGATCCGCCGAGGCGAAGCCTTCGTAGAGATTGACCGCCATGGGAAAGAAGGTGACGATGACGATGAGCACCACCTTCGGCGTCATGCCATAGCCCATCCAAAGGACCAAGAGCGGCGCGATGGCCACGGTGGGCACGGTCTGCGTCAGGACCAAAAGGGGATAGAGGGCGTCCTTAAAAAAGGCCGAGCGATCCATTAAAAAGGCGCAGAGAAAGCCCGAGACGATGCCGAAGAAAAGCCCGAGAGCCGCTTCGGCCAAGGTGACCTTCGAGTGACCCACCAAGAGAGGGAAGTCTTGTACAAAGGCCTTGATGACCTGCACCGGCGAGGGGAGCAGGTAGCCGGGCAACAGGCCCGATGTGCTCAACAGCTGCCAGAGGATCAATAGGGCGACGATTAAAATGCTTCCCCGAAAGAGCTTACTGATATTTGCCGATTTTTTCATCGATGGTTAAAATAGATTCCTTGCCGTGACTTAATTTGACGTAGCAGTACACGGAATTGGCGCCTTCTTCCATGACCTTGGCTTCACATTTGCGGAGCAGGTCGATGATTTCGTCCATGGAGTCCCCTTCCACCGTGGTTTCAAAGGGGGCGACCACGTAATTTAATCCGCTGTCCTTAATGACGGCGATGACCTCATCCACGATGCGGACAACCTCCTCCGTGCCGCCGTCTACCATAGGCAGCACTTGAATAGCCATACTTGCTTTCATTTTAAAACTCCTTTCAATAAAAAAAGCCGATGCACCGGCGTGCATCGGCCTATCCTTTTACAGCATTATCTGTACAAGTTCTATGGGTTGAGTGTTTCCTCTCTCAGCTGTGTGCACCCCTTTATGAATCATAGTATACCCTATTTCATAGGAATAAGAAAGCTTCTTATCAGAAGGAGGCGTTATAGATGGCTTCGATGGATTTTTCCGCTTCTTCCTCCAAGACGCCGACGATAATATTCATTTCGCTGGCCCCTTGAATGATCATACGAATGTTGACGTTGGCATCGGCCAGGGCGCTGAAAACATGGGCGCTGGTGCCGATGCGGTTTTTCATATTGCGACCGACGATGGTGATCAAGGCGATGTTGTGATCCAAGGTAATGCGGTCGGCATTGGTAAAGGTTTGAAGCTCGGCAATGAGCTGATCCGTTTTATTCTTTAAATACTTGCTGGCGATGACCAGAGAAATGGAGTCGATGGAAGAGGGCATGTGCTCCAGATAAATATCGTTGGCCTCCAGAACGGAAAGCACCTTTCTGTGGAAGGCCAGATCCCGATTCATGCGAAACTTTTCGATATTGATGACGTCAAAGCCCTTGCGGCAGGCGATGCCCGTAATGTCTTCGCCTTCCGCATCCTCGGGGACGTCGGCCATAATATAGGAGCCGGCGTCGTCCTTGGCATTGGTGTTTCGAATAACCACGGGAATATTTTTTTCGATGACGGGGAACATGGCCTCGTCGTGCATAACCTTGGCACCGCTGTAGGAAAGCTCCCGCAGTTCCTGATAGGAAATATTTTTGATTTTTTTCGGATGGGGAATAATGGATGGATCCACGGCGAGAAGGCCGGAGACATCGGTCCAGTTTTCGTAGAGCTCGGCGTTCACGCCCCGGGCCACAATGGCGCCGGAAAGGTCGCTGCCGCCGCGGCTGAAGGTGACGATTTTGCCCGAAGGGGTGGAGCCGTAAAAGCCGGGGATGACGGCCCGCTCGTGCTCCTCTTTCATCTTTGCCAGAGCGTCATAGCTGCTCGCCTCGTCCCAAATGCCGTTTTCGTCGAACCGGATGACGTCCATGGCATCGACGAAGTCGACATCCAAATAGGCGGCCAGAATTTTTCCGTTTAAGTATTCGCCCCGAGAGAGAACGTAGGATTTACTGACTTTGCCGGCGGAAATGTAGGAAAGGATCTCGTCCAGCTCGGTTTTTAAATCGAATTCGATGCCGATGCCGTTTAAGATTTCCCGGTAGCGGGCTTCAATCATATTCATGACTTCCGCCGAGGAAAGCTTGTGCACGGCCATGTTGTAGAGAAGAATCAAGAGATCCGTGACCTTTTGGTCACCGTTTTTTGCTTTTCCCGGCGCCGAAGGAATAATGTATTGGCGATTGGCGTCGCTTTCGATAATATCTTTAACTTTATGAAACTGTTCGCTGTTGGCGAGGGATGAGCCGCCGAATTTACAAACGATGGGCATAGTGTCCTCCTTTAGGTAATCTTATCCTATTGTAAAAGTTTTTTCCCGAGGAAACAAGGGCTTTGTCCTGAAAAAGTGATAAGGCAAAAAAGAACCGCCTGAGGCGGTTCGATTTTATGCGAAGGTGGAAGTAAGGAAGATGGCGATGATCCAGAAGAGCTTCGAGATCAGGTCGATGCTTACATAGATAATGCCGTACCAGGCAATGAAGTCGCGGCTGTTTTCCTTGGGCAAAATTTTGTGGGCCGAGGAATAAGCCAAAAACAGGATCCACAGATAGAGCAGAAGGCTCAAGAGGAAGTGGGGAGTCACCGAACCCAAGGTCGTGCGGCCCATGGCCGAGGAGGAGGGCAGGATGAAGAAGATCAGGGTGTAGGGGATCAAATACAGAACCCAGTGAATGAGATTGTCCACGGTACGTGAACGCAAATTGTCTTCTTCACAGCTGTTCCTTCTCGCCACATTGTTCGCAAAGAAAAAGGCGAAGAGATCGATGGCGACTTTTAAAATGGAAAAGAGTATAGCCAGAATACTGATGCCGCGGAAGGCAAATAAAACGGGAAGGGAGCTGATGACAATGCCAATGCCCAAGAGACCGTAGACGCCTTGCCTGCCCTTTGCCATGACGCGACTGCGAGCGCGAGACAATTTGGCATATGCCTTTAAGACATTGGGATTGTTCGAAAGCTCGCTGACGTGGAGCTGACGTTTTTCGACGCCCTCTGCGCCATTGCGCTTATTTTTTTCTCCGTTATTTATGCCGGCGAAAAGAGAGGCGAAGGGCTTTTTATTTTGACCCGCCTCTTTTTTTGCGGCACGCTTTTTCGCTTTTTCAGCCGCCTTGGCTTCTTTTTTCTTTCGCTTTTCTTCCGCGCGGTCGACGACGGGGGCCTCGTCTGATTTATTTTCAGGCGCGACTGCTTCGTCGAAGGAAGGCGCTTGTTTTTTAACAGGAGCCGCTTTCGACCGGCTCAAGTCATCGGCGTCGGCAGGAATAATTTTTTCTTCGGAGCCTGTGAGATCGATTCGCTGAATGGCGTCGGCGGGAATGATTTTTTCTTTCGGCTCTTCATGAGCTTCAGAATCCATGGGCGATGCCTCGAATGTATCGCCGCCTTTTGCTTCAGGAGACTTTTTCTTTTCTTTATCCTTTGAGAAGAAAGAGGAAAGGATGCCCTTGGAGGTGATTCTTTTCTCTTCTTCTTTTTCCTGTGCGTCTAAAATGTCGTTGACCTTTTTATTTAAAGAGGACAAATCGCCGGTCTGAGCGAAGGGCTCTTGATCCATGTCCCCCATGTCTTGGGAGACGCGAAGGCGATCCGCATCGGTATCGTCTACGACCTTTTGATTTTGCTCCAGGCGATCGGCCATTTCACCGAAAACCGAGTAAGGATTATCTTCCTCATCGATGAAGCTATTCCAAATGGCGGAAAAGCTCTTCTTTTTCTTTTTCGGTTCGTCGATCTTGGCAGTTGCCTCCGCTTTCGCTGCCGATTTTTCCACCGGAGCCGTTTCCTTCGATGGGGAGGGAGCTATGGTTTTTTCGGTAATATCTCGGGCTGTATTCGCGGGCTTGTCCTTTACCTTTTGTTTTTTCGGCTTGGGACGAGCGCCGGAAAGGGTTTCGTGTTTTTCGATGCTCATACCCACGTGGGTATCGACTTTATTTAAGTAATTTTTTAAGGCTTCGCCGTCATCCGGATCGGAGGAGTAGGCGACTTTCGTGTCGCCGCCGGAAGCGGGATGATCGGAACCGGTTGCAGGTGCAGAATTTTTGAATTTTTTTTCAAAAAGCTTGCGCGCCTCTTCTTGATTGGCGCCGCAAACGTGACAAAACTTCGCGCCCTCGACCAGCTCTTCGCCACATTGAAAACAATACAATAGATCGTCCTCCTTCTTCATCTTTTATACCTGATTATAACATAGAATCCGATGATTACAGAACGAAGTCACGAAAAATGAATGCATAAAAAAAACTCCGGAAGAACCGGAGCTTCTTTTAAATCGAAGCGTCGATTACTTAGCTTCGTTGTCAGCCTTTTGAGCGTTGTTAGCAGCTTCTTGAGCGTTGTCAGCAGCTTTTTCAGCGTTAGCAGCGTTTTCGGTTTTGTTAGCAGCTTCGTTTTGAGCAGCGTTAGCTTCAGCAGCAGCGTTGTTAGCAGCGTTTTGAGCGTTGTTTGCAGCGTTTTCAGCTTCTTCAGCTTTGGGTTGGCAAGCAACGAGACCGAACATAAGGGTACCTACTGCCATAGCGCTAGCGATTTTCTTCAAGTTTTTCATTTCGAAATACCTCCTAAAAGATTCATATCATTGATGTACCCTTAGTATAGCCACCCATTGTGATAAAAACGTGAAGGATCGGTCAAAGTTTTCAGTGTAAATTTAAGAAAAGGATAAGGGCAAGGATTTCTCGCGGCGCCTTTTTCATGTATACTAAAGGTCGGAGGAGATTATGCAAGCACTGTATAGAAGGTATCGGCCCAAGACATTCGACGAAGTGGTGGGCCAAGAGATGACCATTACCGCACTTAAAAATCAAATAAAGGAAGGGCGCGTCCATCACGCCTATATTTTTTCCGGCACCCGAGGCACGGGAAAGACGTCGGTGGCGAAAATTTTTGCCCGTGCCGTGAATTGCCTTTCGCCCGAGGGCGCCAATCCCTGCAACGAATGCAAGGTCTGCCGGGGCATTTTAGACGAGAGCTTGTTTGACGTTATGGAAATCGACGCAGCGAGCAACAATTCCGTCGACGACATACGGGAGATTCGCGAACACGTGGCCTATGCACCGGCAGTGGCGAAGAAAAAAGTTTACATCATCGACGAGGTCCATATGCTCAGCAAGGGAGCCTTTAACGCCCTGCTGAAAATTTTGGAAGAGCCGCCGGCTCACGCCCTGTTTATTTTGGCGACCACGGAGCCGGAAAAAATCCCCGCTACGATTTTGTCCCGGGCGCAACGCTTTACCTTTTTCCGACTAAAGGAAGAGGAGATCGAAAGAGAACTGGCGCGAATTTTGGATCTGGAAAAGAGAAGCTACACCGAGGAGGGCCTGGCAGTCATCGCCGCTCACAGCGACGGCAGCATGCGGGACAGCCTGTCCATCTTGGATCAGGTCCTTTCCATGGGAAATGACAGGGTGGACGGGGAGACGGTTTACGATGCCCTGGGCCTCACGGAGGAAGAGGGCATCTTTCGCATCGTCGACGGCCTGTTCACGGCAGACGGCGCCCTGATCGTCGACGCGTTGGACCACGCCTACGACCGGGGAAAGAATTTTGCCCTGCTACTCGACGCCTTAATCGACTACTTCAGGGATCTCTTGTTTTATGAGTACACGAAGACCCCGCCCAAGGGCTACAGCGAAAGCGACAGGGCGGCCTTTAAAGCCCACGCCGAAAATTTGGACAAAGACTTCGGCTTCCGCTGCCTGGACCTCTTTCAAAAGGGTAGGGAGCAGTTCCGCTACGCCAAAGATCCTCGAGCCGTGGTGGAAATTCTTCTATTAAAGATCCTTCGCCTAGGGACCGCGGGGGATCTTCCGGAAGAGAGGGCGCTGCCACAAAGAGATGCCGCGCCGATTAAAAAAGCGCCGCGGAAAAAAGCAGAGCCTTCGAAGAGAGAAGATCCGGCGGATATGCAAGCGGGCGCAAGCGTGGAGCCCGAGACCCCCGCGCCTTTGAGCGGGAACGATGACCGTGATATAATACAAGGCGAGAAATCGTCCTTAGACGGGGACAAGTGGCAAGCCGTGCAGTCGGCGGTACAGGCGAGAAGCGTGGCCTGTGCGGCCCTGTTAAAGGATGCGGAAGAAACGAAGCTGGAAGGGAATCGATTGACCATTCTCTTTCAACCGAAGTTTTCTTTTCATATACAAATGTTAAAAAACGACGCCAATGAAGCGGCGTTGGCGGAAGGCGTGCACGAGGTCTTGGGTCCCGATGCCGCCGTTCGCGTGGAAGCCATCGGCGATGAAGACGATACGGTGCTTCAATCCTTGGAGCGCGTGTTTAAAGATGTGACCATTGAAAAGGAATAAGGAGGAATTATGGCAAAGGGATTTCCCAATATGGGCGGAAAAAATATGAATAATATGATGAAGCAGGTTCAAAAGCTGCAAAAGGATATGGAAAAAATGCAGGCGGATCTGGATAAGGAAGAGTTTGAAGCTACAGCCGGCGGCGGTGTCGTTTCCGCCGTGGTCAACGGTAAGCAAGAACTCTTGCGCCTGTCCATCGATCCCGACGTGGTGGATCCCGAAGATGTGGAAACCTTGGAAGACTTGATCCTCGCCGCCATTCGCGAAGCCATGGCGAGCGCCAGACAAAAGACGGAAGGGGAAATGTCCCGCTTAACCGGCGGCCTGAATATGCCGGGCATGTTTTAATTATGGATAAGCCACTGGAAGAGCTGATCTATCGCCTGAGCCGCCTGCCGGGCATCGGTACGAAGACGGCGCGGCGCCTCAGCTACTTTTTGCTGGACTCCCCGCCGGAAGAGGCGGAGAAATTGGCCCTGGCCATTCAGGAAGCGAAGGAAAAAATCAGAGAGTGCAGCATCTGCCACGACTACACGGACACCGAGCCCTGTACCATTTGCAAGAGCGAGCGGCGGGACCGGTCGGTGATCTGTGTGGTGGAGCGGCCCCAAGACGTGCAGGTCATGGAAGCCACGGGCAAGTACAACGGCCTTTACCACGTGCTCCACGGCGTCATCGTGCCGGAGCGGGGCATCGTGCCGCAAAAGCTACGGATCAAAGAGCTCTTGGAGCGGTTGAAACACGAGCCGGTGAAGGAGTTGATCCTCGCCACCAATCCCACGAAGGACGGCGACATGACCGCCCGCTACATTACCCGCATGCTTGAAGATGTGGACATCCATATTACCCGCATCGCCCACGGCATCCCCGTCGGCGGCGATTTAGAGTATTACGACGAGCTCACTGTGGCCACGGCTCTCGCCCATCGCACGGATTACAGGGAAAAGTAAACAAGCGCTGTGAACAAGTCTCTCAAGGGGGCTTGTTTTTATTTGTGAGACGCCTTAAACAAATCCTTGCAATGGAAAATGCGGATTCGTGGTATAGTGAAGTCAAATAAGCGGAAGAATTTTTAAGGACTGACGGAGAAAAACCATGAAAGAAAAAATCCTCATCGTGGATGATGAGAAAGAAATCTGCGAACTGCTTGCGATCTATCTTCAGAACGACGGATACGTCGTGGAAACGGCCTATGACGGCGAAAAAGCCCTGGAAAAAATCAAAGCGGATCCGCCGGATGCCATGATTTTGGATATTATGCTGGCGGGTATGGACGGTTTCAGCCTGTGCAAAAGAATTCGCGAAAACTATTTTTTTCCCATCCTCATGCTCACGTCGAAAATCGATTTCGGGGATAAAATTTTGGGTCTGACCATCGGGGCCGACGATTACATGACCAAGCCATTTAATCCTTTGGAAGTCGTGGCCAGAATCAAGACCCAGCTTCGCCGAAGCGGCCAATACAATCATGGAAGCGGCGGGGCGGAGGATGAGATTTCCGTTCGCGGCTTGGTCATCAACAAAAGGGAACACAAGTGCATTTTAAACGAAAGGCCCCTTTCCCTGACGCCCATCGAATTTGAAATCGTGTGGTATTTGTGCGAGCACTTGGGCGATGTCGTGTCATCGGAGGCGCTTTTCGAAGCCATTTGGCGGGAAAAATACATGGATAATAACAACACGGTGATGGCGCACATCGGGCGGATTCGAGAAAAGATGAATGATTCCGGACGCCACGCCAAGTACATTAAAACGGTTTGGGGCGTGGGCTATGTTATCGAAAAATAAAAATGACACCTTGCTCCGCGGGATTTTTAAGCGCTACGTGATCCAAGTTGTCGTCATTACCGCTGCAGTATTTTTTGCGGCGCTCTTTATCAGTTTTTGCCTGCGGCGATGGTTGAACGGTCACGATCCCTTTAGCTATTTGTATTACCGGGATCTTTACTTACTCTATCCGGCCCTCGGCACCTGGGTTCTTCTCATCATGCTCGCCACCTACCGATTATTTAAGCAATTGGTTCACTATGTGGATGAGCTGCAGGAAGCCACAAGCCTTCTTTTCGATAAAGAAGCGGACCCCATTGTCTTGTCGCCGGAACTCACCGCCATTGCCGAGAAAATCAATGCGCTCAAGGCGGAATCCATTCGAAACGAATCCATGGCGGCACAGAGCCAAAAGCAGAAAAATGACTTGATCGTGAATTTGGCTCACGATTTAAAGACGCCTTTGGCATCTATTGTGGGCTACTTAAATTTATTAAGCGGCGATGTGAAATTGTCCGGTGAGGAGCGAGAGAAATACCTGGCCGTCGTCTTACGAAAGAGCGAGGCGCTTTCCGATTTGATCGACGAGTTTTTCGAGATGACGAAATTTAATTTATCCGACTTGAAATTGGACGTGGCAGAATGTAATTTGAGCCTTCTCTTGGAGCAGATTATCTTTGAATTTAAACCGCTCTTCGACGAAAAGCACATGGATTGTGTGCTTCACGTGCCGGGGAATGTGATTCTTTCATGCGATGCCGACAAGATGTCTCGGGTGTTCGGCAATCTTTTAAAAAATGCCTATTTGTATGGCGACAGGGACAGCACCGTCCATGTCACCGTCACGGAAGGGGAATCGGATGTAACCGTTGACTTTGCCAACGCCTGTAAGACCATTCCCAAGGAAGCCTTGGAAAATATTTTCGAGCCCTTTTACCGCCTGGATCCCTCGCGGCATTCCGCCGGCGGATCCGGTTTGGGCCTTGCCATCGCACGAGAAATCCTCCGCGCCCACGGAGCGGAGATCACGGCGGAAAGCGCCGACGATGAAGTGTGTTTTCGGATAAGGTTCAAAAAGTAGGAAAAAAGTAAGAATATCGTAGAGTGGAATTAAAAACTCGCAACAGGAGCCGTGCTATCCTTTGAGATGTAGAGATGCTTTTACATTGAAAAGGAGATTGATATGAGAAAAATATTTAGGCGAATCTTGTGCGTGTCCTTTGTCCTCGCCACGGCTCTCGGCCTTTGTGCCTGTCATGAGAGCAATATGGAAGGCTTTGATTCCTATGACGCTGCAAATAAAGAATTTAAAGAAACGGCAGCTTCCTTAAACTGGCCCGACAATTATACTGTGCCTACGGAATTGGACGGGGAAAAAGAAGCCTCCTTTGAAGCGGGCTATGGCGACACGCGGGCGTCCCAATATTGGGAAGAAGCTTGGGAAAAGGAGTGGCTGAAAAAATATCAGACGGATAAAGAGCGGGCCGATAAAGCTATTGAAGAATTGGAAAAGGCACCGACCATGAACTACATGAGCCCCGCCAAGTGTGACGACGCGACACGAGACTATTTTAAAAAGATGCTGGACAAGGCAAAGGCCGGCGATCCGTCGGCGGTGGAAGAAAATTTAAAACTCAACGGCCCGACATCTTAAAGCCATGGGGGAGAAATCCCTCGGGCTTTTTTATTTTGGAAAGATTTTTTATGTCAAACGGCAGGTAGCGGACACAAAAAAGAGCCCGGTTTTCGCCGGACTCAAGTTTTGTTTATTATTACAGATTTTTCGTAAAGGGCTCGGAAATATCCACATGGCCCATCAGGCTTTCGGCCTTTTCGCCGTTGACCGTAAATTCCACGGCCTTAATGCCCTTCACGGAGAGCAGACTGTTGACGATGGAGCGCGCCAGCACGTCTTCGTCCAGGGATCCGCCGGTAAGGTCGCCGGAAAGATCGACGACGGCGGTGGTGCCGTCTAATTTGGATTTGGAGTAATCGAATTTATCCAAGCCCACGGGTTCGGCGCCTTTGGTCTCGGGAGCTTGGCTCAGTTGATCCAGCACCTTGGTGATGACATCGTCCTTCGTTGCCTTCAACGTCACTTGCTCCGTGACTTTCTTGTTGTCTTCGTCGCCGTCCACGATGTAGGCGGTGGAAGGATAGGTCAAGGTGACGTCGTAGCTTTTTTCTTCGCCGTCCTTTGCGTCTTTTTCCTCTTTTGCATTTTCGGTGTCGTTCTTGTCCTTGTCGGCGTTCTTTTCATTGTCCTTATTTTCGGCGGCTTCTTTGTTTAAATCCTCCGAGGTCTTTTGGTTTTCAACCACTTCCACTTGGTTATCGGCACCTTCCGCTTTTGCCGTGTCCTTGGCGCAGCCTGTGGCTACGAGAAGCAGGCCGAGGCAGATGCCGGTCAGTGCCGTTAATTTTATTTTTTTCATAGGTCCTCCTTTACATATTGCATTTTGATTTATCTTATTTTACCATAAGCCCTACTAAAAAGTTAAAAAAGAAGGGGTGCGGAAGAAATTTTACGCGAGTCCTTACTATCGGGACGCAAAGGCAAAGATGGGGATAAGTTTTTCGTCTTGCCGCTTCAAGGCCCGTGGCCTGTGGTAGTATCAAAGTGAATCTAAATGCATAAGTCATTAAATTATGGATATACATTAAAAATAGAATGAATGGAGGAATCGATGAAAAAAGATATAAATAAACCGATGTTTATATATTACGCCATTGGAATCGTCCTGGTCTTTTTGATTTCGTTTATGCTTATGCCGAAAATTTTAAAGGATCCGGTAAAGATCAAGAGCGTGAGCTACAACGAGTTTTTGGCCGATGTGGATCAAAAGAAAGTGGGAGAGGCACATATAGCTGATAAGCAAATCGCCTTTACCATCAAAGGGGAAAAGGACGTGCGCTATGAAACGGCCCGCTTCCCCGATGAAAGTTTGGTCAATCGCCTCTACGACAATGGCGTGGAGTTTGACCGCAAGTATCCCAGCGAAATGAATCCCATTTTGCAAAGCCTCTTAAGCTTTGCCCTGATGGTGGTTGTGATGGTGGCCGTAGGACAAATTTTCCTGCGCTCCATGACGAAATCCATGGGCAAGGGAGGCGTGGGTCCCATGAGCTTCGGCAAGAGCAACGCAAAAATTTACGACCAAAGCGTGGAGGGCATCACCTTCGCCAATGTGGCGGGGCAGGACGAGGCAAAGGACGATTTAAGAGAAATCGTAGACTTTTTGCATAACCCGAGCAAGTATTCCGAAATCGGTGCCAAGCTTCCGAAGGGCGCCCTTCTCGTAGGCCCTCCGGGGACAGGGAAGACTCTGCTCGCCAAGGCCGTGGCGGGAGAAGCCAAGGTACCCTTCTTCTCCATTTCCGGTTCGGAATTTGTGGAAATGTTCGTGGGCCTCGGTGCCGCCAAGGTGCGGGATCTTTTCGAACAGGCTAAGGAAAAGGCGCCCTGTATCGTCTTTATCGACGAAATCGACACCATCGGCAAGAAGCGCGACGGCGCCGGTTTTTCCGGCAACGACGAGCGGGAACAAACCTTGAATCAACTCTTGGCCGAAATGGACGGCTTCGAAGGCAATGGCGGCGTGGTTATCCTCGCGGCCACCAACCGTCCCGAGTCTTTGGACCCGGCTCTCTTGCGTCCCGGTCGCTTCGACCGACGCATCCCCGTAGAGCTGCCGGATCTCGTCGGTCGCGAGGCTATCTTAAAGGTTCATGCGAAAGACGTGAAGACGGAAGCCGACATCGATTACAATGCCGTGGCCCGCGCCACTGCCGGTGCCAGCGGGGCGGATCTCGCCAATATGATTAACGAAGCGGCACTGCGCGCCGTGCGCTGCGGCCGCCGGTTAATGAGCGAAGAAGATCTAATGGAAAGCGTGGAAGTGGTCATCGCCGGCCATCAACGGAAAAACACCGTGATCAGTCAAAGGGAAAAAGAAATCATCGCCTACCACGAAGTGGGCCACGCCCTGGTGGCCGCCATGCAAAAAGAATCGGCGCCGGTGCACAAGATTACCATTATTCCCAGAACCAGCGGCGCCTTGGGCTACACCATGCAGGTGGATGAAGAAGAAAAATTTCTCATCAGCAAGGAAGAAGCCTTTAATAAAATCGTTACTTTTACCGGCGGACGGGCTGCGGAAGAATTGATCTTCAATACCCGCACCACTGGCGCCTCCAACGACATCGAGCAGGCGACGAAAATCGCCCGCTCCATGATCACCCGCTACGGCATGACCGACGAGTTCGGCTTCGTGGCCATGGAAACATTAACCAATAAATATTTAGGCGGCGACACCACCTTGGCCGTCTCCGATCGACGGGCCTTCGACATCGACATGGCGGTGAGCGCCATCATTACCAAGGCGCAGGAGAAGAGTCACGAGATCCTCACGGAAAACATCGACAGCCTTCACGCCATTGCCCACTATCTCTTGAAGAAAGAGACCATTACCGGCGCGGAATTTATGGAAATATTGGAGAAAAATCGTGCCGATGCATCCGTCGATGTAGCAACCGATGAAGAGGAAGCTGAAAAAGACGAATGATGGTCGAAAGACGGAGCCTATAGAACCGCAGGTGATACGATGACTTTTGCAGAAAAAATTAAAATCCTGCGCACGGAAAAGGGCTGGATTCAACAAGAGCTGGCCGACGCTTTGGGCGTCAGCGTGCGCACGGTAAAAAATTATGAATCCGGCGACAGCTATCCCAAGAATCGATTGATTTACAAAAAAATGGCCCAGGTCTTCGACGTGGATATTAACGATCTCCTTCAGGAAGACGAAGAGTTCGCCACGCCGCAAAAGGACGAGGACGCTTACGAGGATTACAAAATCCTGCGCCGCGTATCTGGTGCATCTTCAGGGACTCGAACCCTGGGCCCACTGATTAAGAGTCAGTTGCTCTACCAACTGAGCTAAAGATGCAAACGTCGATAACAGAAACAATTATATAGCGGAAGAGGACATTTGTCCAGACATTTTTTAAAGAATTTTACAAAAAAGGCCTCGATGTAAAGAATAAGCCATTTTTATTTGATTATGGTAAAATGTTAGCATCAAACAAAGGAGTCGAGTTATGCCCATTAAACAAAAAAAGATGGCGGAGGGCGTCAAAGGCTTTGCCCTGTGCCTTATCTTACTATATATGGCCTTCAGTCGCGTATTTTTAGGCGGCCACTTAGGCTATCAGCTGCTCTTTGCATTGTTCGGATTTGAAACCTTCCGAAGCTATATTAAGGAAAAAACCTATCCGGGACCTTTTTTAGTCGAAAAGATTCGCGGCGTGTGGCCGGAGCTTTTTGCCATGGTTACCGTGGTGACGGCAGTCTATGCGATTTTCTTTTACGCAGAGCTCGCCATGGTTCGGGGGCAGGCTCTGTGGTCACTGCTGTTCGGCAATAATATTTTTCAGAGCCTCTTTGGCCATCCTCTGAGCATTGAACAGCCTTCGCCCTTCGGCCATCTGTGGTTTCTGTCTCTTTTAATGCAGTGCTATTTCATTTTTTCCCTGGTGATTTTAGGGAAGAAGACCCGGCAAAAAATTATTTCCGTGGCTTTTTTAGGCGGTGCCCTCAGCATCGTCTCCGCTCTATTAATGGGCATCTTCGGTGGCTTGGATTTGGCGGGGGCCCGCATATTTTACAGCCCTGAAAGTCGACTCTTCAGCTTTTTTATTGTCTTTCCCGCCGTGGCCTATGAGCTTTTGGGCAAAGGACGGGGCCGCACGGTCAGCCGCGACATGTCCATGCTCGGCATTATTATCCTCTTCGTCATCTTCGTGCTCTTTATGGGCGAGGCGGCGCCGGCGTATCTGGGCGGGCTCTTTCTCACGAGCTTGTTGCTGAGCCTCTTTCTTCTATTTCTGTTTCGTGACGGCAACGCCTTCGAAGCCGTCTTTCAATTTCCCCTCTTTACCTTGTTAGGGGAGCGGGCTTTTTCCATTTACCTTTACAGCATGCCCGTGTTCTTTTTTATGAGCGCCTTGGGGGACAGGCTTCAATTAAGCGGTGGCCTTTGGATTCCCCTGGCCTTTATCGTCTTGCTCCTCGTGTCTCAAGCTTCATATTATATTTTCCGTGTCAAAGGTCTGTTTAACAAGCGGGCGTTTGGGATTTTGGCCGCCGTCTTCTGCGGGATTATGATTCTGAGCTACGCGACCCAGAGCCCGATGATCATGAAGCAGCAGAAGCGAGAAAAGGCAACGGTGAAAAAGGTGGTTTCCGAGGACAAAGACACCGATAAAAAGAAGGCATCCATTACGGAGCAGTTCGAGCCGTCAAACGAATTGGCCGCAGCTATCGAGCAGGTCAATGCCCAAAAGCCCTATTACAAATTAACTAACGAAGACTTGGGCAAGCTTCAGTCGCAAGAGGGACTCCTCTTAGGCGACGGCACCGCCCAATCGGCCCGTGAAGCCTATTTGCGCCTTATGCCCAAATTGCAGGTACAGGGATCGGATAATTTAAATCCCTCCTGGTACGTGTCGCGGATCAAGGAATATTCGGCGGACGGCCCCATTATTCTTCAAATCGGAAACGACGGCGCCCTGACCTTTGATGCCGTGGACGAAATCGTGAAGACGGCACAGGGACGGCCCATGTTTTTGTTTAATGTGGTGACCGATCCGCAATTCGAAGACAAAAATAACGACATCCTGCAGCGCATCGCAGACAAATATGCCAATGTAACCTTAATCGACTGGAATAAAGACGCCAAGAACCAGAGCGACTTTTACGACGAGGAAGGCCAATTAAAGGATCCGGCGAAGCGACTCATGTCTCACATGTTGGGCCACTGCTTGCTATACAACAAGCCCGTGGCCACGGCAAAGCCCGACAACAAAGACGACGAGAAGCACACGAAGACCGAGGATAATTTGGCGGCAAAGGAAAACGACGACGTCCCCGATATTGGGGAGTCCCACTAGAGAGGAGTTTAATATGGAAAAAGAAAAATATTACTGGGATAGAGAAGAAGAACAGGGAGCTATTACGGGCTTTTCCGACGACTACATGGCCTTTTTGGACCGGGCGAAAACCGAGCGCATGGCGGCGAAAGAAATCGTGCGCCTGGCGAAGGAAGCGGGCTACAAGGATTTTTACGACCTGGATCAATTAAAGCGGGGCGACAAGATTTATTTCCTGAACAAGGAAAAATCCGTGGTGCTATTCGATCTGGCCGGCGATTTGGAAGAGGGCATGGCCATTGTGGCGAGCCACATCGATTCGCCTCGCCTGGATGTTAAAGCGACGCCCCTTTACGAAGAGGAAAATGTGGCTCTGTTGAAGACCCATTACTACGGCGGCATTAAAAAATACCAATGGACGGCGATTCCCTTGGCCATTCACGGCGTCGTCATTACGAAGGACGGGAAAAAGCACGAAGTAAATCTGGGCTCCGATCCTCGCGATCCCATCTTCACTGTGACGGATCTCTTGCCTCACCTGAGCAAGTCACAAAATAAAAAATCCCTGGCGGAAGGGGTCATCGGCGAAAATCTAAACGTCCTTTTCGGCCACCGTCCCCTGAGCGGCTCCGTGGAAGAGGCCGTCGCCGACGAATTAAAGAAAAAATACGGCATGGATCCCGACGATTTCGAAACGGCGGAGTTGGAAGTGGTGCCCGCCTTCAATGCCAGAGACCTGGGACTGGACCGAAGCATGGTAGCAGCCTATGGCCAAGACGACAAGGTCTGCGCCTACGCATCCCTGCGGGCGCAGCTGGAGGTAAGGGAACACACGAGAACCTGCGTCGCCGTCTTTGCCGATAAGGAAGAGATCGGCTCCGTGGGCAACACCTCCATGAGCGCCAAGTATTTTGAAAACGCCGTGGCGGAAGTGCTCTTTAAAATGGGCGTGGACTCCAATGTCATGGTGCGCCGGGCCCTGGCCAACAGTGTGGTTCTTTCTGCCGACGTCACGGCGGCACTGGATCCCAACTATCCCGAGGTCATGGACAAGAAAAACGCCGCCCGCTTAGGCGAAGGCGTCTGCATGATGAAATACACCGGCGCCAGAGGCAAAAACTCCACCAACGACGCCAATGTGGAATTTGTCGCCGCTCTTCGGGATCAATTTGCCAAGGACAATATTCTGTGGCAAACGGGGGAAATGGGCAAAGTCGACGAAGGCGGCGGCGGCACCGTGGCCTATATCCTCGCCGAAACCGGCGCGGATGTCGTAGACCTGGGAACGGCACTGTTTTCCATGCACGCGCCTATGGAAGTGGCGTCCAAAGCGGACATCTACTCCACCTACAAAGCCTATGGCAGCTTTTTAACCATGAAATAAAATCTTTTCTTTACACGCGGCTAACGGATATGTTATACTAGCGAAGTATCAGTTGGCCGAAGTGATGGAATTGGCAGACGTACTGGACTCAAAATCCAGCGGTGGCAACACCGTGCGGGTTCAAGTCCCGCCTTCGGCACCAGACAATTTCAAATGGTTTCGAATGATCTCGAAACCGCTTATTTAAGCCATTCGCAATCTCCACTAATGCGAATGGTTTTTATTTGTGCTCAAATAATCTCAAAAGGTTGCACACTGGTTGCACACTTGCTATATAGCAATTCATTCATCGTTGATTCTTTTTGCCAGTTAGATAGATTTTATATGATTCCATCTAGCATACTGACAGCGGATTTTTTAGGATCGTCTAAAACTGTGACATAAATTTCAGTAGTTCTAATGTCCTCATGTCCTAATAAAAGTTGTATAGTACGAATTGGCACCCCTTGCTCATAAAGGCGTGTAGCGTAACTGTGGCGCAGTTCATGAAAAGTAAAAGGGGGAAGCCCTATTTTTTCACAAATAGCCTTAACTCGTCTAGCAGGACGTTTCTTCTCGATGTAATTTCCATTCTCATCACAAAAAATCAAATTGCGGTCGATGAAATTATTATCGGGATCATTAGCCATTCTTTTGTTGATTTGCATTTGCTTTTTAAAAATTAGAAGAGTCGCATCGGTAATAGGAACTTCTCTATTACTTTTTTCACTCTTTGGAATGGTAATTTCCTTTTTCCATTTACGATGACCGTCACTTGTTATGTGAGGAATATTTCTATACTGCTTATTGTAATGAACAATTTTTCCGATAAGATCGTCTCGAGAAAGAGCTGTAATTTCTCCTAAGCGTCCTCCAGTTGCAAGAGCACAGTAGATAAAATTATCTAAATAGTAATCATTGTCCAAATGTTTGACAAAAATTTTTTGCTGCGATGCACTCATTGGCATAGAGCGATTAGGGGGAGTTTTTCTTCGTTTTTCAATTTCCACAAACTTCATGGGATTTTTGTAAATGTCTTCAACTTTCTCTGCATAGTTAAGACAATACCTGACAATATCGTAAGATTTTTGAACGGTTGTGACGGGGTAGTTTATGGAAAGTTCATTGAAGTGTTGTTGCAAGTTGGTTACATTCAAGTTTTCCATTTTTATTTTCCCTAGCTTCGAATCCTTTATGCGTAGTCGATACTCTGATTCATAAGTTTCGAAACTCGAAGCAGCTATCTTATTTTGCTTATGGTTGAAAATCCAGTCCTTGAAATAATCTGCAAAGGGCTTCTTAGAAGGCTCTATGAATAGATTTTTATCTACAAGAACTTGCATCTCTCTTAACTTTTTCACGACTTCTTGTCTTTCAAAGCTACCAAGTGTTTTGCGAATAGGCTTGCCATCAAGTTCATAGCCTACGACAGCGGCACCTCTATAATAAGTGCGACCATTCCGGATCTCAGTCCAGATACTACCTTCACCGTTCGCTCTTTTTGTTTTTTTCATAATGTCACCTCATATCTAAGAAAGTAAAGTATTACAAATCTTGATATAGGCACTTTCGCATGATAAGATAAATGTGTCACCAGTATCTTCATGCGAAGGTGCTTGCCTCCAGTCAATCGACTGGGGGCTTTTTTATTTACTTACTATAAATCAGTTATATCTTACTTAATTTGTAAACTGCTTTACCAATAATTGAAATGTTTGAGTGATGATCAAAAAGCATAGGTTTATACCTGGGGTTTTCTGCTCGAAGTTCAACTACGTCATTTCCATGTTTGTATACCTTTTTCAATGTCGTAGAATCATCGATAAGAACGGCAGCGATTTCACCATTTTCAACGTCAGGTTGTTGCCTGATAAAAACAATATCGCCATCAAAAATATAAGAAAGAACCATAGAGTCTCCAGAGACCCTGAGACAAAAATCGGCGTTGATTTTTTTATCTAGGCTAATGTATTCCTCTATATTTTCCTGAGCAAGAATGGGAACACCGGCTGCGATGGTTCCAACTAAAGGATACTGCTTAGTAGAAACGGGCTGTATTAAATCCTTAGACGGCGTATTAGATATTTTAGGATTCAATGATGCTTCATATGCGTTTCGTACACTAGATTTACCATACAAATAGTTCATATCGACATTAAAATAATCAGCAATCTTTTCAAAAGTTTCTTTATTTGGCACACGCTCTTTCCTTTCATAATTACTGATTGTTTGACGTGTCAAGTTTAGTTCCTCTGCCAACTCTTCTTGATTCATACCTTTTTCTTTGCGAAGTTCCTTTAAAATATCGCTAAAATCTTTGTTCATGTTGTCCTCCTGTCTATAATTAAAACAAAGCGTTGACAAAAAGTCAAGAAAAACTCAACAAGATGTTGACAAATATAAGAAGCAAGCCTATAATGCAATCAAAGCAACAATGCGTTGCGAGAAGGGAGAAAAATATGACATTAGGTGAAAGTTTAAAAAGTTTGAGAACCCAAAAAAAAGTATCTCTGGAACAAGTCGCCGAGGACCTAGGATTAACAAGACAGGCTATTTATAACTATGAAGCGGATATGAGAGTTCCGAGAGATGAAATTAAAATTAAGCTAGCTAATTATTATGGAGTTAGCATTGAAGAACTTTTTTTTAAAGATAAAGCAACAAAATGTTGCTAAAATGTTTTCTAGTAAAAATAGATCTAGCTTTTAGCGAACACCTCTGCCTCGTTCAATAACTATTTTTTAGGTTAGCAATGAGAAGTTATGAGCAACATATTAATTCTTAGATTAGAAGGGAGAAGGAAATGACTGCACAAATGCTATTAAATGATGAGCTGTTTATTGTTCGACAGCAGTTAGAAAACATAGAAAATTTACTTGCTGAAAACAATAAGTATGGCTTGTCGGTAAAAGAGGCTGCTCGTTATAGCGGTATAGGCAGAACTCAACTCTACCGACTCATGGAAAGTGGAGAACTTGATTACAAGCAAGTAACACCTCAAAAAAGAATTATCACAAAAAAAGCTCTAATTGATTATTTAGAAAGATAGTATCGCTATGGCTATGAAGATTACCTCACAAGAAAGAGCGAATCATATTCGTCTGAAACTTATTAGCGTCATTTTTGCTATTGATCTAGCCCTAAAAAATAACCGATGTAACTGGAATGAAAATATCAAGACAAGTCTGAGAGAGACGAGAGAAAAGTGCCAGGAAGCTTTAAAAGAACTGGAGGAAGTCATATGAAGGCGTATTGTTTAAATGACTTATTAAATTGGGATTTAATCGACTATGGCGATGTGGTTATAGAGAACCTAATCCTCGATGATTCGATCGACAAGATCAAAGTGCCTGGAGAACCTAAAACATGGTTTTATACAGATGATGGAGAGGTTTACAGATGGTATGGAAAATACGCTTATTCTTTAGCGACGATCAATGACGCTATCGAGTATGGATTACTCTCAAAAAAAGAATTTAGAAACTGGAGAGTATCACACTACAAAAAACCCGATGATTTAATTTCTTTTGCGGACGACTTAGAAAAGTCTTTCATATTTTAGAGAGGAGGTCCTGTATATGAAGCATACTAGCTTATCAATAAGGAACAAATGGAGCCTATTATGAAAAGCAGCCTTAAACAATTACTTTTAGGTTGGTCAGGATTTATTGCTATTAACCGTAGAGTGTTGAAAGTTTTAGGCTTAGATAGAGCCTATCTGCTTAGCATTCTTGCGGAAGGAGAAGAGATGTTTTCTAAAAAAGGCGATGACGAAGGTTGGTTTTACCAAACAGTCAGCTCGATTGAAAATATGTCCGGATTCTCGCAATCAAAGCAATATAGGCTACTCAAGGAATTTGAAGATATGGGAATACTTTCAGTCAAGTTCGACGGATTTCCACAAAGGAGATATTTAAAACTTCATTACGACGTTATTGAAAAAATAATTTTTGGAGAGAATGAGCAAGCTCCAGATGATCCAGTGCCACAAAATGATGAAGTCAAAATGAATGAACAAGGTCTTCAAAATGACTGCCCAGAGGATTCATACAGTCAAAATGAATTACCAGATCAGTCAAACGGAATGACCAGATCAGTTAAACAGAATGACCAGATCATTCAGAATGAATTACCAGATCAGTCAAACGGAATGACCAGATCAGTCAAAAAGACTGCTTTATATAATAAAGAAAGTAGAGATAAAGAAAGTATTAATCTAGAACATAGTATAAATAACCCCTATAAAGAAACCGCCGGGGAAAGTCAAAAAATTAATTCAGTCGAAAAAAACGAAGAATCAGATGACAACAAAATTACGAATCTTGTATTTTTCTTTACGACAAATGCTGAACTTCAAGAAACGCTATTTAGTTTTATTGCCTATCGAAAAGAATTAGGTGCAGCCGTAACACCTTCTGTGTTGCCATTTTTATTGGAAGAATTAAAGACTATCACATCGAGTGAAAAAGAAATGATCGCTGTTCTAAAGCAATCGATGGTGAACGGTTGGAAAAGAATATTGCCGGTTCATCAGCAGAATAACGTAAGCAATCCATCTAAGACAGTTGTCGATGAGGTGGCGGACTTTTATGAGTGGCGTGGAGGTGTGATATGACAATTAACAATGATGACAGGGCAGTTGCTGAGTGTTTAAGCGTGTTAAAAGCGGCTTATCCGCAATATAAGTTTTTAACAGATCACGCCATGATGGAATTATGGCATCGAAAACTATCGGTACTGGATTCTGAAAAAAGAAGACTCGCTATCGAATTTTGGATTAATACCGAGAGGTTTCCGCCGGCAATTAGCGACATTTATGAGTTGTGCAGTCCTAAATCTTTGCCGAATAAAGATTGGTCTGAGGCGTGGCAACTAGTCCAGAGAGCAATACAACGGTTTGGTGCTTCTCGTGAAATTGAAGCTATGAAGTGGCTACAATCTGAAGATCCTATGACGGCAGAAGCAGCTCGAAGATTAGGATTTCAAAATTGCTGTCTATCACAAAACATCGCTCAAGAAAGAGCGAATTTTAGAATGATCTATCAGAGCATGGAAGAAAAGCAGGAAGCCGATGAACGCTTTTTGCGTTTACCAGTCGGCTTACGCTACGACGAAAGGAGCAAAGACATTGCCAAACTTGATATTAACGAAAGAACAATTGAGTCAGTATCACTGTTTAAAGCGGGAGATTAAATTATTATCGGAACGTTTAAGCAGTCTTGATGACGAGGTAACTGATACTGTTATTGGTTCGAATAGCTCTTTTCCGTTTCAAAAAATGCATATAACGATTCGAGGCAAGGAAACACAGACCGATTACACAACTGCTCTGAAGAAGCTTTTAACTCAAAGATTAAATAAATCCATAGAGTCTCTTTATAAAATCGAGTCATTTATATCGACAATCGAGGACGATCGAGTTCGTTATGTATTTACAAGGCGATATATCGATAAGGCAAGTTGGAAGCGAATATCAGCCGAAATGGGAAGTAGTGATGAAAGCTATGCTCGTAAAATACACGACCGCTACATCAAAAGCTATTTTTAAATTTGTCCGTTTTGTCCGATTTTTGTCCGTTTTGTCCGTTTTGTCCGTATAGCATGGATAGTGAGGAAAGCTAATGCTTTTCTTTTGCACGACGTAGGAAAGGTGAATTTAGATGATTAATGATTTTCTGTTGGACAATGTTTTTAAAAATTATGAAAACCCAAAGGAGTGGTGCATATCGTTTAAAGGAATGGATTATGAAGAATGGCAGCCTCTACCGGTAAATGAGTTTATACAGGAAGTAGAAAAGAAAGATTCTTGGAACGATATTGAACCGGAGATTTACGAAAAGGCACTAGGAACTGTTGGTTTAGATTTTGCCTCATATGACAATCCGGAAGAAATGTGGAAAGACTTTTTATACGCAGTAGAGGAAAGCAAAAGAAAACTGGCAGCGAAAGAAGCGAATGTCAATTTGTAGGTAGGTGATCTTACTCATGGGAATGGGCATCCAAGAAGGCATAGCTGATAGCGTACACGATAGAAGAAAAGTTATGTTTTTCCTTGATTTATCAAGAAAACTATTTACGAACATCGATTCATCGCTAGTACAGAAAGCCTCGTATGATGACATGAAACTTTGGGAGGAACGACAGAAAATGAATGGTCAACTTGATCAGGAACAGGTTATTTCTACAGATTTGCAAGAAGAGTTAGTAAAAGCCTGTGATAAAGAAGGTATTCAATTTGCCGTTGCACCTATCGATGATGAAAAGTTTCGACTGTATTTTCACGCCAAAGATACTAAACAAGTAGATCAGGTTCTCAAAAGAACGTATCAAGGTTTAGAAGCAAAACGAGAGCGTGAAGGGGACAGGAAACCTTATGAAGAACGCTATAATGCTGCAAAAGAAATTCGTGATAATTTACGAGAAAAGGCAGTAAACAAAGAAGATAAGTTAAAACAAAAAGACCGAGGAATGGATCGAAACTAATATTCAGGCGTAAGCCTTTTAATATAAATATTTAGTTACTATCCAAGGAGGAAATAATGAAAAAAATCACACGAAAGAAAGCCCTTAGTCTAGCATTGGCAGGATTAATGCTTGCACCGAGTATGCCAATTCAAAGCTTTGCAGAATCGCAAGCTTTAAAACCATCAACTTTAAGTTCTAATACCAATTCTGACGGAATGATTCAAACATATCTGGCAGAACTTAAAGATAATAGAGCCGAAACAGTCGAAGCTAAAATTAAAGAATTGTACCCAGACTCCAATATGGAAGATTTCTTTTTCTCAGCTAAGACGACTGGAGATTTAAGATATTACTTTGTACCGGAACAAGAAAATAGATATTTTAAACTTTTTATGGGCGAAAAAGGTTATGGTTTATATGAATTTAGAGCTCCAGGATATAAAGTTGAGTCTAAGAACAAAGATAACGCCGAGCATATTTGGGGCAAATATCAATTAACAAAATCTACTTCTGAAGAAATTGAGTTATTAGGAAAAACCACAAATCTCCATGTTGGTTCAGGCTTTTATAACTTTACAAATAACTATGGTTTTTATAGCGGACTTAGTGGTCAAGGTGAAGGTCGTCCGGGCATTAAAGTGGAAGGATATCAAAATGCAACTGCATTACCTGGAGGCTTAGTAAAATTAAGTGGAGCATATCAAAAGTATGTTGAAAATAATAGCTCTACTAATATTGCAGGTCCCCTATATTCGGTAGCAAGTCGTTCGGAATACACGCTAAACATGGACAAGACTTGGTTTGAACCTACGGTTAGTATGAAAGGCACTTTGATTGTAGATGCTAGCCAAGTTAAAGCTGTGAAGAATGTAAATCTAGAAGTTTATGGTCCTTATGAGGATAATCCTCACTTTAGAATCACCGGTGAAGCTTACAACACAATTAAAGCTGCTTCAAAGACAGAAAAAGGTAGTTATATCGAAGATGTAACTGCCCCCCAAGGTACCTATCCTAACGATGGTGAAAAAGACGGATATTGGTATGTGTACAAGGGAGTAAAAGAGGAATATAATCCTGAAGTCTCCACATCTCCCTCTAATAAGGACGACGATATTAAGGGTGCCATCGAAAATCTACCTGAAGGTGCTACAGTGGATGTTATGTCGAAGCCTGAGCGCACTGCCTACACTCCTGAAATTAAGGAATTAACAGTAAAACCTGGTGAAAAGGCTGACTTAACTCAAGCGGTTACTAATCCTAAAGAAGGCGTCAAAATTGTCGAAAAGACTAGCGTCGATACCAGTAAACTTGGAAAACAAACGGGAGCTATTACTGTAACCTTACCGGCAGAAACTAAAAATGCAAAAGCAAAAATCACATTTAAAGATCAGACGACTAAAGAGGTAGATGTTCCTGTCGAATTTAAAGAATTAAGTAAAGACTACAACGTAACGGTTAACGTAAAAGAAAATGCCGTGAAAGTAACTTTGAACTACGTTGACGAGTCTGGCAAGACTGTTGCGACGAAAGAGATGACTGCCGAATCTGGAAGTACGATCAAATTAACTGAAATTCCTGAATTATTTGGCTATGAACTTGTTTCTACCGAGGACATTGCTGTTAATGAAGATGGTCAAGCTGTTACTGTAAAAGTAAAAGACTTAAACGCTGAAATTAAGAGTCTTGAAGATCAATTAAAAGCTAAAAAAGGTGAACTCGATAATCTAGAAGAACAACTTGCTGCCGAAAAAGCCAAAACTGAACAAGATGCCAATAAGATTGCCGAACTTGAAAAAGCGATTGCGGATAAAAAAGACGAAATCGACAAGCTCAATAAGCAAATTGGAGATCTCGATGAAGTTATTAAGCAACTTCAAGACAAGCTCAATGAGTTAAAAGGTAACTTAGAAGATGCAAATAAGGAACTTGCTAAATCTAAAGCTGACCTAGAAAATTTAAAGAAAGAATTAGAGGCTAAGATCTCTGACCTGAATAATCAAATCGCCGATAAAGACGCTAAGGGCAAAGACCTTGAAAAACAACTTGCCGATGAAAAAGCGAAAGGCGATCAAGACGCAACGAAGATTGCTGAACTTGAAAAAGCGATCAAAGATAACAACGATGCGAAAGACGCTTTAAATAAAGAAAAAGACGCTTTAGCTAAAGAACTTGCCGACAAAGAAGCTAAGATTGCAGAACTTGAAGCAAATGCTGAAAAACTAGAAGGCGATGTAAAAGATCTTGAACAAAAAGTAAAAGATTTAGTAGATGGTAAAGCTATTGATGCAGAAACCATGAAAGATCTACAAGAGCAATTAGATAAGGCGAAAGCGGAAAATCAAAAGCTTGCCGATGATCTGAAGGCACTGCAAGATGAATTAAATGCCAAGATTAAAGAGCTAGAAGAACAAGTTAAAACTAAAGATCAAGAACTTGCTGATCTAAAAGATCAACTTGCAGCTGAAAAAGCAAAGGCTGAGCAAGATGCCAATAAGATCGCTGAACTTGAAAAAGCAATTGCCGATAAGGAAGCTGAAATTGGAAAACTCAACGATAAAGTTGGTAGCCAGTCCGAGCTTATTAAAGAACTGCAAGCCAAACTTGATGAAATGAAGAAGGATTTAGCAGATGCTAATAAAAATCTATTAGACTCTAAGTCTGAACTTGACAACCTCAAGAAAGAACTTGCTAATAAGATCGCAGAACTGAATGATCAAATTGCCGAGAAGGATGCTAAAGGCAAAGATCTTGAAAAACAACTTGCTGAAGAAAAAGCCAAGGGCGATCAAGATACCGGTAAGATCGCAGAATTAGAAAAAGCGATCAAAGATAATAACGATGCAAAGGACGCTCTGAACAAAGAAAAAGATGCTTTAGCAAAAGAACTCGCCGACAAAGAAGCCAAGATTGAAGAACTCGAAGGCAATGCTAAAAAGTTGGAAGACAATGTAAGAGACCTTGAAGCAAAGATTAAGGACTTAATCGACGGAAAAGCCGGCGACACAGATGCTTTAAAGAAAGCTGAAGACGCATTAGCACAAGCCAAAGCTGATAATGCGAAACTAGCTGATGAAGTTAAGAAACTTCAAGAAAGCTTGAAAGCTGAAAAAGAAGCAAATGCTGAAAAAGATAAAGAGCTATCCAAACTTCGAGAAGAGGCAAAAGCAGATCCCGATTCAAAACTATCCGAACTCAAAAAAGAACTGAAAAAAGAACTCGAAAGAGCGGATAAGGTTGATCGCAAACGTCTGAGTGAAAAAGAAAATAAAGAGCTTGATGAAGCAATTAAGAAGGCTAAAGATATTTTCGCTAAAAAAGATGCTAAGGACGATGAAGTAAAACAAGCTATCAAGGACTTGAAAGAAGCCTTGAAACCTTATGAAAACTTTATCTTCGATGACAAGCATATTAACGGCTTACTCGGAAAAAATGTCAAATCTTTGAAAGATTTTATTGACAAGGTAGAAAAAGCCATTGGTGGAACTCTCCTCGAAGAGGAAACCATTAGCAACGATAAAGAATACACTGCATTAAAATATGTCTTCATGATTGACTCGAACAAGTATGCACAAGCAACGAACAAAGATACTAAAATCTACAAAATGGATGTTAGTCCCTTTATTCGCAATAGCAGAACCATGTTACCTCTACGTTATGTAGCAAATGTGCTAGGAGCAGACGTCGACTGGAATCATGGAACAAGAACAGCTACCTTCACCAAAGATGGTATTGAAGCAAAAATCAACATTGATGAAGGTAAGACGATTAAAGTCGGTGGAAAATCTGTAGATCTCTCTGCAAAACCTGAAATTGTACAAGACAGAATCTTTGTACCGCTAACGGATATTTCGAGAGTCTTTGATGTAACTAACGGCAACACAGAAGACGGAATCAATCAAGATATTGAGTGGAACAAAGACAATAGAACGGTTACCGTTCACATTGCAAGATAGTACTTGATGGGAAGGGGGATACTCCCTCTTCCTATTCTTTTACTCAAAAAGGGCTGTTATGGATATTATCAATCAAATTTTAAAGGACATTCAGGACTACATTGATTCAAAGATACAGGATCTGAAAGAAGTTAATAAAAAAACGCTCATTGCGTTAACCTTCCCCTATATATTATTTTTTATTTTCTTCAATCGATTCTTCTATTTAGTAGAGGTTGTTTCTTTTGAGTTTGCGTTTAAAAATCTGTCAATGTGCTTTAAAACGGAAATACCAATTATACCCTTAGGTAAATTTACACTTTATGCCTTGGCAGCAAGTGCGCTCATTCGAGTGATTGCATGGCAGAAAGCTCAAAATGCCAAAAAGTTTAGAAAAGGGGAAGAATATGGCTCTGCAAAATGGGCAGATCATAAAGATATTAAGCCTTATATTAACAGTAAAGAGCCGGATGATAACATTATCTTGACTAAAACAGAGTCGCTTACGATGGAAGAAAGAATGCCGTCTAATAAAAAGAAATACGAGAGAAATAAAAATGTGCTCGTAATTGGTGGCTCCGGTTCAGGAAAGACACGATTTTATGTAAAGCCTAATATTATGCAGCAGCATAGCTCTTACGTTATAACAGACCCGAAAGGAAGTCTTTTAACCGAAACTGGAAAAATGCTTGAGCATGGCAAAAAAGTGAAAAAGAAAGATAAAAATGGCAAGGAAAAATTAGTGCGTGAGGCTTATCAAATAAAAGTGTTTAATACGATCAACTTCAAAAAGTCGATGCACTATAATCCCTTTGCTTACGTGAAAACTGAAAAAGATATTTTAAAGCTTGTTAACACATTAATGGTCAATACAAAAGGTGAAGGCAGTCACTCAGGAGATGACTTTTGGGTGAAAGCGGAGCGTCTACTTTATTGTGCGTTAATCGCCTACATCGTTTTTGAACTTGAAGAAAAAGACCGACATTTTGGAACATTGGTAGACATGATCGATAATTCCCATGTTAGTGAAGAAGACGAGAGTTATAAGAATATCGTCGACGTTATGTTCGATGAACTTGAGAGTCGGAAAAAAGACTGTTTTGCGGTTCGTCAATACAAAAAATACAAATTAGCAGCAGGAGTAATAGAATTAAGGAGAACACTTAATCACTATTTTAGTGAAATATGTACTTCTTAATTCTTTTTTTATTGAAAAATTAAGAGAAAGGGG
>QWCE01001312.1_pt1 | contig 30924 bp, 7 predicted proteins | sample 1972531 | NCBI WGS metagenome assembly QWCE01 (sample SAMN09866716, study PRJNA288562) | Human gut metagenome isolate term4_stool, whole genome shotgun sequencing... | reverse complement strand
GGCACGCCGGAAGAGGCTGTGGCAGAAACGGTGCAGTATCTGGTCATCTGATTTTTGGGAATCCCGTTTATCACAGCCTATAATATTATTAGCGCCATTTTCCGTGGCATGGGAGATTCCAAAAGCCCCATGTACTTTATCGCAATCGCCTGTGCGGCAAATATCGGGCTGGATTATCTGTTCCTGGGCGCATGGAAAATGGGCGCTGCCGGTGCGGCGCTGGGGACTACGCTGTCCCAGACTATTAGCGTGGTGATCTCTCTTGCCGTGATTCTCCGGAAAAATACGGGACTGTCTCTGAAACACTCCGATTTTCGCCCGGATCGTATGATGATGGGGCAGATTCTGAAGATCGGCTTTCCGGTTGCGGTACAGGATGGCTGCATTCAGATCGCCTTTCTGCTGATTACCGTGATCGCCAATCACCGTGGACTGGACGATGCGGCTGCGGTGGGAATCGTGGAAAAGATCATCAGCGCTTTGTTTATTGTGCCGTCCTCTATGCTGGCGACAGTCTCGGCGCTGTCGGCGCAGAATATCGGTGCCGGAAAGCATAAGCGTGCCTCGCAGACACTGCGGTATGCCACGATTCTGACGACCGCCTATGGAATCGTGATAACCATTCTCATGGAACTGGCAGTGCAGCCGGTCATGCAGCTGTTTACGCCGGATGCCGCTGTAGTGGCGCTGGGATGTCAGTATATGCGTGGCTATATCATTGACACCATTTTTGCTGGCATTCACTTTAGTTTCAGCGGTTATTTTGCAGCATACGGGAAGTCCTACATCGGATTTCTCCACAATATGGCGGCGATCGTGCTGCTCCGTGTGCCGGGGTCTTATCTGGCGTCCAGGATGTTCCCGGAGACGCTGTTTCCCATGGGTCTGGCTGCACCGGCAGGGTCGCTGCTGTCTGTGGTGATCTGCCTCGGCGCATTTTTCTGGATGAAACGCCGTGGAACGATAGAATGCGCATAGCACATAAAATTATACCAAAAAACAACACCGTGTAAAGCTTGGAAATTGGCTTTGCACGGTGCTTTTTAGCATCTGTCGGGCATAATTTTGCTGCTGGCAAGGCAATTGTGATTTTATACCTCGCTGGAATGATAAAACAGGATACGGTATTGCCTTGGCGTGTATCCGGTCTCATTGCGGAAACATTGGATAAAATGGCTCTGCGAGGAAAAACTGAAATAGCTTGCGATCTCAGAGTAGGGCATATCAGATGTAGTGATAAGCTGTGCCGCCGCCTGTATCTTCTGGGACATAATGTAGGAATGCAGCTGTATTCCGGTTTCCCGATAGAAAAGGGTGGAGAGATATCCCCGGTGGATGGAGACCGCCTTTGCGATTTCTGCAATTTGCAGTTTGTCATGGAGATGGGCAGAGATGTACTCAATGGCTCTCATAACGTAAATGGAGTAGGCGTTTTCCTTTTTCTGTTTCTGCATTCGCTTGGTAAAATCGACTACCATCGTGTTGTGCAGTGCGGCAACCTGGGAGACTGTTTGCAGATGATCCATCTTTTGGATGAAGATGTCGCTGAGGGTATAGGCGGTTTCCCGTTCCATGCCGTGTTCCACGCAGATGCGTGTGATGAGTGCGACAGCTACCACAAAGTGATACCTTGCGTTGCGCAGACTGTCTCCGGAAAGCTTGCCGTATTCGTCGCCGCTGTATGCCTGGTCATCTTCTTTCATAAAATAACGGGAAACGTTTTCGATATCGCCGGATGCAATGGCATTATAATATTGAAATTCCTGATTGTATTCCAGATGCTGTGTCTGTGCTTCACGCTGCTGGAACAGCATCTGATGCAGATCGTGGTCAATGCTCATTTTTATCACCTCAATTGCAATTATACAACATATCTGCGAAAAAATCAACAAATCATATATCATAAAGCGCCGAAAACAGATATAATAAAGCTATCAGATAAGAGAATCCACTTTTCCAAACATTTATCTGTGTTTGGAAAAGGCAGATTCTGAGAAACAGGTTCTGGAATACAGACAGGGAAAGGAAAAAAGAAAATGCGTACACTGAATGGCTATATGCACGGCGTAAACTTAGGCGGCTGGCTGTCTCAGACAGCGGACACCTCAAAAGCACACTATGACAATTTTATCACAGAAGAGGACATTGCCTACATTGCATCTCTGGGATTGGATCATGTTCGTGTGCCGGTGGATTACACACTGCTGGAGGAAGAGGACGGAACACCCAAAACAGAGGGGTACAGCTATCTGGACAACTGCGTGACCTGGTGCAGAACCCACGGCATCCGGATGATCCTGGATCTGCACAAGACCTATGGATATTCCTTCGATCCGCTGGACAAAACAGATAAAACCGTTTTCTTCCGGGATGCTGCACTGCAGGAACGGTTCTATACGCTCTGGAAAATTCTTGCGGCAAGATACGGCGGTGCGCCGGAACTGGTGGCATTCGAACTGCTCAACGAGATCATTGAGCCGGAGGTCGCTGAGGCGTGGAATCAGATCGCACTGCACGCTATCGCAGAGATCCGGGTATTTGCACCGGAAAGCTGGATCATCTTTGGCGGCGTGATGTACAACAATGTTCTGAGTGTGCCGATGCTGGCAGAGGTGAATGACCCGAAGGTGGCATACACATTCCACAGCTATGAGCCGCTGATCTTTACCCACCAGGGTGCGTACTGGGTGGATGGAATGCCGTCGGATTTCCGGATCGCATATCCCAACACCATTGAGAATTACCGGGAATCCAGCAAGATGCTTTCGCAGGAGCTTGCCGGTGCGATCTTTGAGGGAGATCTGCCGGAGGTCGGCCCGGCGTTCTTTGAGGCACTGTTCCAGCCGGCGCTGAAAATCGCAGAAGAGCGTGATATTCCGCTGTACTGCGGCGAATACGGCGTCATCGACCTGGCAGACAACGTGTCGAAGATCAACTGGGCGTCGGATATCTGTGCTGTGTTTGACAAGTACGGCATCGGCAGAGCGTACTGGAACTATAAAGAAAAGGATTACGGCATTGTCAACATTCCCGATCAGAATGTACAGAGAGAACTGGCAGCAAAGCTGTAATGGTCATAACCTGTGAAACCCGTCCTGCGTTTTTGTAATGCAGGGTGGGTTTTGGGTGGATGGTTATTGATTAAAGTGAATTTCAAATAAGTTGGATTCCAGGATGTCATTCACACCCATATCTTTTTGTACCATGTTAATTAGCAGATACAGTGCAGAAAGTGCATGGAGAATATTTTTTAGATTGGCTTTTTGATAATGATAAATGCCGCTTTCATCTTTTTCTGTTCGATTGTGCTTAACGCTATTGTACGATTTCCACCAATCAGAGGATTCGTTGTCCTTGAATTTCTTAAACGGAACAAGGTCGATCTCTCCGTATGGGAATTTAGTTTGACATCTCCAGTCCTGTAATTTTGGATATTCATGGAGAATCAGATTGATCTTGTTTGTAATGCCGAAAGTGTTTTTCTTGTCCTGTTCCAGAAACCGTTTGCAGTATTCATCTGCTACAGAGTCGATTTCACTACAGATAATCAAATACATGGAGATAAATTGGTTGGAAAAAGTCGCATAATTTTTTCTGTCAATGGCAACATAATCTGACAGTTCGATCATTCGCTTTTCCAAAAGCAGATACTGCTGCCAGTATATTTTAATGATTTCTCTTCTTTCATCCGATTCCATAAAAGTGCCTCCTTTGAAACAACAGATTTTGCAACATAATTATATCATATTATGTCTATATAGTCAATCTTTTTTGTTTGGATTTTAATTGACATATGCAGGGATTTCTCAAAAACGCCTTGTATTCCAAGTCCCCATGTGCTATAATACCAAAGGACACAATTACAATCATGAGAATAGACAAGAGTCTGTTTTGCGTTTGCAGAATGAAACAGGCTCTCAGGAAAGCAGGAGAGAGAAATATGAGTGAAAAATGGGTTACGGCATGGGGCAATGCGATTTCTGTGGCAGAACGCCGCCCGGAAAATTATGCGAAAGATCTGACGCTCCGGTATCCGGCGAAAATGATGCTGGACGGCAGCGCACTGCGTATCACCCTGGACAATTTCTGCGGCAGTGAGCCGGTCACTGTGACCGCTGTATCAGCTGCCGTTTCTGACGGAGCAGACGGAATTGATACGGAAACCATCGTTCCGCTGACCTTTTCCGGAAAGACAAGCGTGACGATCCCTGCTGGAGAATGGGTGCAGAGCGATGCGGTGCGTTTTCCGGTGAAACGGGGCGAGACAATTGCCGTCAGCCTGTACTTTGCCGGATTTACAGAAATGCGTTCCGGCGTTGTGATTACCGGACCGCTGTCCGGCGGATATTTTGCCGTGGGCAACCAGACGGAAGAGGCTGTCCTGGGAATGGATACCTCTAAAAAGACCCACACGGTCTATTTCCTCAGTGACATTGATGTGCTGACAGACGAGGGAAACCGGACGCTGATCTGCTACGGCGACTCCATCACGGCGCAGGCGTGGCCGGATGAACTGATGCTGCGCACCCTGGAAAACGGGGATGGCACGACGGCAGTGATCCGGAAAGCGGCAAGCGGCACACGAATCCTCCGGCAGTATGACAATATCACTTATGATTCCTACGGCTTGAAAGGGGAGACACGTTTTCCAAGAGAGATACAGGTTTCCGGGGCATATGCTGTCCTCATCCAGCACGGCATCAACGATATCATCCACCCGGTGGGAACGGACGTCAACCGGTTCCGTCCCTGGAGCGATCTGCCTACCGCAGAGGAAATGATCGAGGGACTACGGTTTTATGTCCGTACCGCCCGTGCTGCCGGCTTGCAGGTGTACATGGGAACGCTTTTGCCCATCGAGGGATGGCGCACCTATGCGGATTTTCGGGAAAAGCTGCGCAGTGAGGTGAACCAGTGGATCCGGACAACAACAGAGATCGACGGCTGTGTGGATTTTGACCGTGCAGTCTGTGACCCGGCGCATCCCACGGCGTTTGCCGATGGATTCGACAGCGGCGACCATCTGCACCCCAGTGCAGCCGCCTATGCCAGAATGGCGCAGGAAGTGCCGGCGGCGCTGATTCAGAAGGAGCGATAACTTTTATGAAACAGAACTACCAAAAGACCATGTATGCCTGCTTTATCGGCTACATCGTCCAGGCAGTTGTTAATAATTTCGTGCCGCTTTTGTTTGTGACATTTCAAAAGAGCTATGGCATTTCACTTTCCAAAGTCACACTATTGATTACCATAAACTTCTGCGTCCAGCTGCTGGTGGATATGCTTTCTGCCGGGTTCGTGGACAAGATCGGCTATCGGGCATCGGTCATCATGGCGCATATTTTTGCGGCAGCCGGCTTGCTTGGGCTGACATTTCTCCCGGATCTTCTGCCGAACGCCTATGCCGGCATCGTGCTGTCGGTCGTAGTCTATGCCATCGGCGGCGGTCTGATCGAAGTCCTCATCAGCCCGATTCTGGAGGCGTGTCCCACAGAAAACAAGGAAAAGGCGATGAGCCTGCTGCATTCGTTTTACTGCTGGGGACATATGGGCGTGGTACTGCTGTCTACGGCGTTTTTCGCCCTGTTTGGCGTGGAAAACTGGAAGATTCTCACCTTGCTGTGGGTACTGATCCCGGTTTGCAATACGATTTTCTTTGCAACTGTTCCGTTGTATTCGCTCCACGAAGAGGGCGAAAAAGGGATGTCTCTGGGGGCATTGTTCCGGCGGAAGATTTTTTGGATCTTTCTGCTGATGATGCTCTGTGCCGGCGCATCGGAGCAGGCAGTGAGCCAGTGGGCATCTACGTTTGCAGAGCAGGGTCTGGGCGTCACCAAAACCGTGGGCGACCTTGCCGGTCCGATGTCGTTCGCCCTGCTGATGGGAACGGCAAGACTGATCTACGGCAAGTTCGGCGATCGGCTGAACCTGGACCGTTTTATGAAGTACAGCTGTGTGCTGTGCATGGCGTCGTATTTGTGCATCGTTTTTGTTCCCGTGCCGTTCGTGGGACTGCTCGGCTGTGCGGTCTGCGGCTTTTCTGTGGGAATCCTCTGGCCGGGAACGTTTAGCAAAGCATCCGCTGCCATCAAAGGCGGCGGCACGGCGATGTTTGCCATGCTGGCACTGGCAGGGGATGTGGGCTGCTCCGGCGGTCCCACACTTGCCGGGCTGGTGTCCAGTGCGTTTCAGAATGACCTGCACATCGGCATCCTGGCGGCGATCGTCTTTCCGGTGCTACTGCTGGTGAGCCTGTTCCTGTCGGACAGAGAGACGAAAAAAGCATAATGAAATAAGGCATTTTTTCAAAGCTGTAGGACGTATCAGTTCTACAGCTTTTTTGTATCTGTACGGCAAACAAAGGCACTTTCCCTGCGGACATATCTCGTTTTTATTTCCTCGAAATTGGATGTTTTTTGCCATAAAATGTGGGATTGTGTATTGACAATTCCACATAAAAATGTTATAATAAAATTAAGCGTAAAATCGCAGAATAATGTGCAAAAAGCACAATGCAAAATATAAGCTTAAATAAAAAACTAGTGATTTCAGCGAATAAAACTGCTGAAATCCAAGAAAAACGCTTTTTCATCAAGATGCTTGAAAAAAACGGAAATGTTTATTGAAATTGTTAATTCACGAAACAGATGTGCCGTATGGCAGGGGGAATTGTAATGTATCGACAAATAAGCATATGGAAGAGAATCATTTATGGTATATTAGCAACAGTGATGGTGCTGACTTCGTGCGACTGGGGGACGATCTTCATCGCAGCAGAGGCGTTGGGAAATCCCAGCGGTTTTCAAGTTGGGTTTGGAACAGTGCTGTCAGGCGGTGCTACACTGACGGCACAGACCAATGACGGTGTCGGCAGTTTCTACATGATTACCAAGCAGCAGCAGACATTGATGACTGTCAATATCAGACCTGATTTTCAAACAGGTTACGTCAAGGGGCAGGATCTGGAGATCACACTGCCGTATTTGTATTGGGATGAAAAAAATGTACTGGTTCAAGTGAATTCGTTTGACAAGATTCCCAGTCCGCAAAAAGAAAACGGAGAATATATCGGCATAGAGGCAAAGCTGAATAATATGAGTGTATTTGGTAATTCAGCTGATATCTATAATGAGATTGGTGATAGAATTGACAGCAGTCAATATGCTCGTGGAAAAATAGAACTGAAAAATGTTTATGAATCACTTTCCCAGGATTGCACGCCGCAATTCGATATCCGGTTTTATACAGCAAGTGACAAAGTAACGATACCGGAAAATACAGCTGCAACGCTGAACGTAAAGTTTTCATATGACAAGTATTATGACAACAGCGGCAATGAATTAAGCGGCAGCTGGTCTACAGATGATCTGGATTCTGAGCAGGAAAAACAGGCACGTACAGTTACTTTTGTCAATTCTAACCTGGAGTGGAGTACAAGCATCAAAAGCGTTCCGACAGTGCAGCTGGACAGTGCAAGTACTGATAAAAGTACTGCGGTCATGTGGCAGAAGTATAACTACATGGTATACGAAGTCACAGTGCAGAACGACTCTACAGAAAAAGAAAGCACCATCGACAACTATTTGATTACATTACAGGCGCAGTATAACCCGGACAAAATGCGGAGTATCCTGGATGAGGATATTCTTCGCTGGTGCGAGGATGATACGAACACGCCAAACACAAATATTTCCGCTGATTTTTATCAGCATCATGACTTTGTCGGTAAGCCCAATGAGGGCGGTGTTCTGATCTATGATGTCACCGATACACCGGACTGGAAAACGGAGTGGGATCTGGAGAATTTCACCAATATTCCCGGCGAAACCATACCGTATGGTTATTCCGGTACAGGTACGATCATTCTGCAAAGAGAAGCTACCGACAAATCCCATATGCTGTATTCCAAGGAGAAAGCGGAGGAACTGAACCAGGGTGACCCCAACGGAAAGTACTATGCTGCCCGGAAATACATGGTTGCGATTCCGTATCCGAACAACTTTAACAGCAACACCGGATTCAAAAACACTTCTGGACTGACAACAACAATTTCGTTCGGCGGCGGCAGCAGCATTCACTGGTCGAAACAAGGTTCGGACACTACAGAGTTCACGCCCCATACCTGGGATAACTTTGCGCATCACAAATATGTCAAGGACGCAGACGGCAAAGAAGTAACAGATAAGACGGTTGGCATCGGTGCGGTGGATGAATATTACCTGGATGGGTTCAACAGCATCGGCAATATCCCGGTGTTCAATGCCGTTGCGACAGACCACGTGCCGGAAGATTTTGACCTGCAGGAAATCCAGATCAATTTGCAGAACGACACGGTGCATTATCCGGACATTCAGCTGAAAGACTGGTTTAAGGTGGATGGAACAGACCTCAATCAGTTTATCCAGTTTGGCTTTACCGATGAAAACGGTGATGTGATCTATAAAACTGCCAGCGAATTGGGCTTGGGTCTGAAACAGGATGCCAATGTTAGCGCAGCAGACGAAAAGATCTGGACGCTTGCCATTGGCGACGCACTGACCACACAGGCTGGTCTGACATTCTGCAATGAGGTCAAGTTTGTGTTCCGGGAGGAGATCCCACGCTATACCAACTTCAACGGTCTTATCACCATGCGTGGTGCATTTCCGCACTTGTGGACATATGACAACAAGATCGACACCTCTTATGAGATTCACTATTACCAGCCGCCGACAGCGTCGGAAGACGGCGAAGGCAAGTGGGTTTCGGAGTCGAAAGATATTGATGAAAAGAATGCAGTTATCAAAACGGAGCGGGCAAAACCGGCGCTGACCGGCGTAGGCGTTTATGATGACTCCATCGGCGATCTGATACAGAAAGGCAATCCGCAGACAGTTTCTCTGAACGATGATACGGCGGCGGCTCGCTTTGTCATTTCCAACGACAGCATTTCTGAGATCAGCCCGGCAACACTGGATATCACTGGTCTGTATCCGGACGAGGATTGCGCTGCCGGCGGACTGGTTGCGTCCAACATCCAGCTCAGCAGGAGCTTGCTGGAAAAGGCGACGATCGAGAAAATCGTGCTGCACGGCAAGGTGAACAACCGGGGGACGCTGACAGATCAGGATGTCACACTGAACAAGCTGGAAAACTACGGCGTAAATGCAAACGGAGACCTGGAAATTCCGAAGTCTGCGTGGAGCGGTAAGCTGACCTATCTCACTGGTATGACCGTGTACTTCCAGCGCATCAGCGACAATATTCCGCTGACGGATGCCAACGATGACGGGAACTGCTATGTGCAGATTCACGGCACGCCGACCACAGAAAAGGATATCACACCTCACGGCGTGCTGAAAACCGATTATAGCTTTGGCGAACACGACCAGACTGCCCTGGATCAGACGGTGGAAGATACCGTCACACTGAACGTGTCCAAGGTGCTGCCGGAACTGAAAGCGAGCGTTCATGCGATTCGCAAGGACGGCACAGAAGCGTACAAGGAACAGTCTGTCAGCTATGACAAAAACGGAAACGCTCATCCCGTTTATCCGACACTGGCTGTGCCGAACCGGAGCAAAACGGAACAGACCTGGTATCAGTTCCTGCTGACCAACAACTCCCGTTCTACCAGCTCTCATGCGCTGCTGCAAGTCAATATGGACAGCGTCGGCAATGAGCCTATCGACTGTCTCCAGGATGTGGAGGGCTTTGATACCCGGAAGATCGTTCTGGACGGCATCGGTACAGGACGGGCGGCAGAGATCGATAGAATTGAACTTTTTGATTGGAATAATACGACATATACCGCAGACAACGAGGCAAATATTGTGCCTAGTCTGACGGTCAATTCTGATGCCCTAACGGTAGATGCGGACGGCAATGTCACATATACCGTTCCGGATACCATTCAGCGCCTGCGGAGTGTGCGCATCATCTTCTCCCGCATCTACGGAAATGCAGATCTGGACAATCTCAAGGAGATGAATCTGAAACTGTATGGTTCTACGGACTGGACAGGGGATTTGAAAGCATCGGCGCACTTCGAAGTCATTGGCAGCATCAACGAGGCATCCAAGACTTCCTCTGAGGCAACCATGCAGGTGGCAAAAACCAACCTCCAAATCACACCCTCTGCCAATCGTCCGGAGACACAGGAAAGCGATAATAAGAGTCTGACTGTGCCGAATAAGGCAAACGATCTGTACTACGGTTTCCTGCTGGAGAATGGGGCAACTTCGGGCTGCTACTCCAAGGCAGGGAAGTCGCTGGTTTCCGTTGACCTCCAGAGCGTAGGCGTGAAAACAGAAAAGGACAGCGCCAAGATCGTAAAGGGCTACCTGTCGGACAAGGTGACGATCTCTTCCAACTATGCCAAGAGCGGCGTGATCGAAAACGTCAAGCTGACCGCATTCCTGCCGGATGGCATTGCTGGTCCTAAACAGGTGAAAACCTTTACCCTGGAAGAACTGGAAAAGAACAAGAATGCGGCAGGGGAACTGGAAATGGACCTGTCCGATTGGAAAGCACGGGACGTATACCTTGCGAATATCGAAATCGCTTATGCTGATCTGGAGCGTGACCTCTCTGCGGAGCAGGGCAATGCACCGGAGCTGCGCATCTACGGTACAAGCGACTGGTTCGATGATCTGACGGCGAAAATGACAGTGACACCGCAGCATGAGCTGATGCAGAATCAGGCAAAGTCTGCGTCTGTGACATTCCACGTAGACCGCCCGGGACTCAGCGTCAACACACACATTTATTACAACGATCAGAAAGAATCTACACGTGCGGCATCGGGCAATACGGATGGAAATGAAACCATTTTCGGCGTTCCCTATGACCGTGATTTCATGCTGCGTGCAGAGTTTGCCAATGAGACCATTTCGGTTCTGGATGACACCCAGATCATTGCGAAGATCCCATATGAAAAGCAGGGAGAAGAAGAAACCGGTTTCCATACGACAGAACTGCGTATTTACCAGGATCTGATCGACCAGTTCGGTGCATTTGACAATATCATTCTGACTGGTAAGGATGCGGATAACCTGGAGAAAACCGTAACTCTGCTGCCGAAAACCGACGAGAACGGAAAGCTCACCGGTTTCTATACAAAGGATGCGCCGGATACTGTTTATACTTATACAGACGGTGCGCTGACATTCACCCGAGACACAGACACACGGCTGTTCCCGGCGTTCGGTATCAAGAATCTGACACAGGTGGAACTGAACGGCAGATTGGTAAAACTGGTGGACAAGACCGCATCGGAAAAGCGGTATATCGAATTTGACGGTTATGACGATTCCCTGTTCGGAAAGACCGATACACTGGAAGTGGAGACACACAACTATCTGGACGGTTTCCGGGAATCCAAGGGCTATGTCACAGAACCATACGATAAGGACAAGTATATCGTCACGAAGAAAGACACCACAGCGATCTATGTTTCCAAGATGTATTTCGACACCACCGTAATGGCATTTTATAAAGATGCCGATGCCGGAGACAAGAAGTACACGGCGGCAGCCAGCGCAGTGGAGCATTTGCGGAAGAAGTATGCCCAGCCCACAGAAAATATGACGACTTGCTCCTGGAGAAGCGATAAGCATATACACGGCGCAGACGGTTATCTGTTCTCTGAAAAAGAGAAGTGGGGAGATAGTGCGGATAACTCCGAGTTGGAGATCGGCTATAAATCCATCGGTTCTTTCGCTGTGGACTTCCGCCAGTATCTGAACACAGGGAACAATCTGCCCAAGGCAAATCCGACCCTTGCCGGACAGGAACACCAGTCGTATGACTACGTTCGCAATGCGTCTCTGAATACGGCGGCAACTGTGGATATTACATTGGATCTGCCGTCGAATACTTTCGATGCGTACTATCTGAAAATTGATCCTCGTGCCAAGGACTATATCAAATCCGTTACGGCAATCTATGCAGACGGTACCAAGCGCATCTGTTCCGGACAGGAAATTCTCTATGAAGCCAACGAGAGCAATACAAACGGAAACTTTGCACGGCTGAATCTGCTGGGCAGTGATGCGGATATGTTCTCTGAGGACGATTCCAACTATTATAAAAAGCCGGAGAGCTATGACGGAAAAGAACCGGAAAATCCGGTAAAACAGGTAGTTGTGACCATCGACATCAACCGCTACCAGACTGTCAATAATGACGGCAAAACGGCAAAGTCGCCGGACTACGGCACATGGTATGACCAGACAGATTCTTCTACACAGGGAATGTTCGAGGTTACCGGACGTTTCTACCGTATGGACGAGGCAGTTGCCAAAGCACACGCAGATGTGACCGTGGGCAACACCACTGACGACAGAAGTAAGGTGCGGACAGATTCGGGTGTGGACAAGGAAAAGTCGGAATGGTCTTTCACAGATCAGTATTATGCCTGGACACCGAATCATAGCTATAGTCATGGTCATTACTGGACTTATGAGATATTCGACTATACTGCAAAGCATTTGCAGTCCAGCACACGTGTGCATATTGTCAATGACCAGGACAACGTACAGAAGGGTGTCGGCGAAACACCCGGAACGGCAGAAAATCGCAATGCAGAATTTGGACAGGACAATAGTTTTGCAATTCGGTTTTATCGGCAGGGCAGAACCACAAGTGTTCCCACCTCTAAAGTGAATGCAGGATATAGTACATCTAGCCGTTCTGCACCGAACAATAACGAATATCATTGGACAATGAGCAGCCCGTATGTTCGTACCGACCAGTACGACTGGGTGAACAAACTTTCCTTTACGGATAAGGTTGTGCTGTCGGACAGCCTGCCGCAGATTCGTCCGGATGATGACTATGAATACAAGGGCTTTCTGACTACGGGCATTCAGATCAAGAAGGAGATCTATCAGTATTTCCGGGATGACGACAACATCATTTTCACCATAAATGCAAAGAACACGAATAATGACGTTGTCGGGTCTGCACAGACCATTTCTGTTCCGGTGTCTGAACTGAGAAAGATGTACGGCGAAACTGAGGACTGGAACATCTATTTCGAGTACACGCCAAGACAGCAGGACAATACAGATAGCGGAGACGATGGAGACGGCAGTACCGAAGAAGATGCGGATGATGCGGACACCGGTGCAGACGAGCCGCAGATCGAACCGACCTATACCTTAAAAACAGACGACGGCAAGTATGTGGTAGTTCTGGGCGAAGATACCTTTGTGACGGACTACAGCATGACTATGTATGACATTCCGGGTACAGGGGATTATTCTGCGGAACTGACCGACAAGGAAAAGGCAGATTATCACAACCAGAATGCCTGGGATATTCTGGTACAGGGCAAGCCGTATGCCATCAACAAGACAGATAAGGATATGTACGGCGAAAATACTGCCAAGACCAGCGTTTCCACGGATTATGACCCGGATGAGAAAATCTACAGCCAGTCGGATAATGCCACCATCATGGGCTATCTGATCGACTTCAAGGCTGACTATGCGCTGCAAACAAAGAGCGGCACCACATCGGAAAAGCTGTACTACGATTATGACCAGACAGACAACAACACACCGAATCGTGGTCTGTTCCAGGTGAAACTGTTCAACCAGGACAAGCAGAATGCGACCGGACAGGATGCGGCGGCACGCATTAACAGCGCCGCTACTACCAACACCATGGACGGCAGCTATCGGTTGGAGCATATCTACCTGCCGGCATTCCTCCTGGATGGGGATTGGTTCGGCGTGGAGAATCTGACGCTCCGTGTGGGCAGTACGGACGTTCCGGTGAACGTGGTCAAAGGCATTGGCGTAGACGGTATGGCGGACGGTATCTATGTGGTTCACGTTGATACAACAAAGAACGTACAGGGCGAAGAAGTTTATACCATTGATGTGGAACAGATTCTGCGCCAGCTGTATCAGGCAAATTCCAGCGTTCTCGGAACTTATACCAATTCCACCAACCAGAAAACTTATGTCAAGGCATATGTCAGCAGTTTCCAGCTGGATCTCAAGGCGAAAAAGGCAGACCGAAATGACAGCAGTACTGTGCTGGGCGACGGGGAATACCTGTCCGCAAGCAAAAGCAAGGACAAGAGCGCATTCCTGTATGACGGCGTTTATGTAGACCGTACACCGGACGATTTCACCAAGGATGACTGGAATTCCAACTCAACGCCGTCCTTTGGAAAATCCCCCAACGGCTATCCGGAGCAGACACCCAAGAACCAGCTTTCGGCGACATTCACATCGGTTGACCCGAATGCCAATACCTATGTTTATAAGAACACAGACGGTACGGCAAAGGGCAGCAAGAAAGAGGCGTCCTATACCGTCAAGAATCTGACCGGCACGCTGGATGCGGTAGTTACTCGCACCAGGATGTACGACCAGGATTCCAAGACCGGCAACATCGATAAGGTGGACTATCTCCATCTGACGCCGTATGACTACGTAGAGTATACCATCCAGGTGGGTGCGCCGAGCAACGCACTGATTCCGCTGGAGCATACCACAGTGGACTTCTCTGTTCCCAAGGGACAGCGGATCGTTCGCTGGGATGTGGTAGATGCAAATGGAAACATCAAGACAGACGGCAACGCTGCAGAGAACATTCCGGCTGCGGACATCCACGCCACACTGTCAGACGGCGGCACAACGATCGAGGCGGCACAGGGTGTCAAGTACGCACTGCTTGCCAAGTCGGATGCAGACCCGGAAGAAACCGCATACCAGCGGCTGGTGGCTGAACTGGGCAAGGGCGCAAAATCCGATGACCAGATCAAGCCGGGTGAAACGGTTTACCTGCGTGTGACCACACAGCTGACAGAAAACGGCGGCAGCTATGATAATGTGACTGTCGGCACGCCGGATCTCAAGATCCATGCCGCACCCAAGCACGGCTATCCGCAGTATTCTATTTATGATACGGCAAATGGTACGAATTATACGCCGAATACAGACAGGCAGAATTATCGTTGGAACAAGAGAGTAAAAGACGATGCCGGATATTCGTATTACTATCGTTATACCGAGGCTGATGCAGACAAACAGACCCAGTATTATGCACACGTGCAGAATGAACTGACCTATCAGTCTGTTGCGCCGGTAAAGCTTACCTACCAGGTAAACGATGCCAAGCAGAATTACGACGGCAAGGGTGCTGTGCTGACGGTCAGCGACCTGTACAACGAGACCGGACACTACTGCGACACCTATACCATAGACGTTTCCTTCCTGGAAAAGCGTTCCAAGGACAGCGGCGATGTGTTCTACCGAGGCTTTGAACTGACGAAACCCTACACAGTTACAGACAAGTTCGGCAGAGTGGAAATGCTCTATGCCGTTGCAGAGCCGAGTACAAACCCACGGTTTGCAGAGGATGAAAACATTGCATTCAAGACGGATGAGAACGGCGTAAAGGTGACCTGGAAGTCCTATGAATATGACCCGTCCATCACTACAGACCAGGCAGCGACAGCGAAAATGACAAACGACGACCTGCCGAATGTGGTTGGCGTTCGCTGGGTGTACTATGACCTCAGGGGCTTTGACACCACAACTGCGTACAGCAGCACCACCAAGACAAAGGTCGCTTTGCAAAATGTGACGCTGACCGGTGTCGGCAGATACCAGGATGTCACAGACGGCACAGGCGTGAAAGCGGATACCTATAAGCAGTATTTCACAGCCACCAACACCTATGAACACATCCACAGCGAAAACGAAAACGCAGTGACAGTGACCGAAAGCGGCAGCAGTGTAGCATCTACAGCAACACCTACCGAACACACGGTGAAACTGACGGACAAAACAGTTCTGAACCCCAGCGTTTACCGGGAAAACCCCATTGCATCGTTCCACACCCAGACATTTTCTTCCGAGAGCGACGCATCGGCTGCGTATGACGAAAAGAAAACGCAAAAGACAAGCTATCGTCCTGGAGACACCATCTGGCAGAAAGTGACACTGAAAAACAACCTGGCGGCGCTGAGTAGCGGCAAACAGGCAGGCGAGGAGGGCAGACTCATTAACCCGGTCATCTATGATAAGGTGCCGGAATATTTTGCCAAGACTTTGTACGATTCGTATGGGGTCGGCGCTAGCATACCCAATTTTCATTTTCATTTGCGTTTGCTGAATGCAAACGGCAGCGAGAAAGATTTGAGCAATATTGAGCTGTATCTGGCAAACAAAACCGCACAAAATGGGTATGACTACGGCGGAAAAATGACCTATACAGACGGGTTCAAGTCAACCAATGCAACACAAAAGGCATTTAACGATCTGAACCCGGACGAGAATTCCACATATCAGATTTCCTTTACCGTGTATGAACTGCGCCTGCGTTATAAAGATGCTCCGGATGCGGACTTCGTTTTGCAGCCGGGTGAGCAGATCGAGTTCTGCTACTCGGCGACCATTCAGGAAAAAGACCTGCCCATGGTGTACACTGCGTCCACCTATGCAAATGATACTGCCGCATCCACTGTGGACGGCAGCGGACTGCATCCGGCATATTTCCCCCGCATTGGTGAGTATTATCAGCAGCGTATTAACCACTATTATTCCTGGGATACTACATATGGCAAACTCTATCCTATGCTGACGAATGGCTTTACTAGTGAAGGAAATACCCGGAACAATTTCAAGCAGGTACAGAACAGCAATATCCAGATGGATATGGACTATCTGATGCACGATATTGGTTTCAGTGCGGACAAGAATACCCAGGTGGATATTTGGGAATTCCTGGATCAGACCATTACCCACATTCCGGGTTCTGGTTCCACAGACGCTACCATTGGCGGTCAGAATGACACACTGCTGGATGAGGACTCCCAGACTGCAAAGAATATGCAGACGGTGAAGTATAATGCAAGCTCCAAAATTGATACTGCCGACCAGCTGTCGCAGCTGCCGCAGACGGTGAAGTACATGGCAGGCGGTGCAAACCGAGATTGGTTCCGGCTGGCAATGGGCAAGCGGAACAAGGACTATGTAGACTGGGCAAATCTGGATGCTGCAAAGAATACACCGGTTGTATGGAGCGAGACACGTCTGCACCTGCAAAAGGCATGGCTTGCCACCAGCTCGGAATTTGTGACAAGCAATATCCAGTACGAAAAGACAAACGGCGACCGCACCAATAATGTTTTGGCTGACCCGAATTATCCGTATTATGGAACATATTCCGACGGTCATGGAGTGAATTCCTATTACAATAGTGTACATGAGGTGACAGACCGCTCTGGTGCGGCTGCGCTGGAATATGATGAAGATGTCAAGGTACAGCTTCAGGCGTACAACTACGGCGACTGGGATCTGGACGGTGTGACATTCCTGTATACCTATGCCTATGGCATGAAACCGGTGATGAATGCAGACGGGACGCTGGATACATCTGAGATACTGGCGTACACCAACACCGGCGACTCGAAAGCAAATACATTCTCCCAGATCGACGGGACATATGTTACCGCAGAGATCATTCAGAAACCGGGAGACAAAAATCCGCAGTATCTTGCACCAAAGGCAATGCGGGATGCGGCACAGAACGCAAACATCACAGACGGCGCAGACGGATATTACAATGCAGACGAGTATACTCCGTATGTGGTGAAGATCACTGTAAAGCAGCCGCTGAAAAAGTGGTACGGCAGAGGCAGTGATTTCGGCTATATCACACGGGTGACACTTCCGGCGAGAGTATACACCGATACGGCAAGCGGCACATGGTACGACCGTGTTCTCACCCAGCCCTATGTGGCAGAAAACAGCCAGAATCATCTGTACTATCAGATCTATGACATCGACCACTGGGACGGTTCCACCAAGGCGCTGACCAAGCACAACCAGCTGTACGGTATGGACTATCTCTGGAGTCCGCTGTATTTCCATTGTGATACGGCAAATGAACAGCTTGATAGTCTGAAATATCTGGCATCCTCTCCGAATATGCCGTCAGTAAACGGCTACAATATCCAGAACAAGGAAGTCGTAGCAGACGAAAACGGCTATCACTTTACCAACAATGACAACATCGATCGTTACAGCAGCGGCATGACCATGTTCTTTGCCGAAACTGGTACAAGAGCCGTGCAGCGAAAGCCTTTGGTACGCAGCTGGGCAACCATCGGCAAGGATGAAACCGAGATGTACGGCAAGAAGGTAGAGCAGTACTACACCGAGACACAGGGTGAGGTCAACTGGATCAACGTCCATGTGGAGAACAACTATTACTGGGATGAGTACGGCTACAGCGGCAGTGCCGGTACTGAAGGGTACAACAACGAAAAATCGCTGCACAGCTATGGTACAGACGGCGGTCAGAAGGGTTCGCTCTCGCTGCCGGTCATCACCAACATTCTGCCCTACGGCATCGTTCCGGTTGCGGCGGATGGCTCTCGCTATACCACGGACAACGACAAAAACAACAAGCCTCTGAACTGGGAGCTGTACGACAAGGATGCTACCACTAAGCTGACAGATCAAATGGCACTCTATGATACTGAGGTCTACTATGATGATTCTACCAAGCGGTATGTGGTGCAGATTTTCGCCAAGGAAGAAAACGACACAGAAAAGGCAATGACAGCGGCTGAACTGGCAGAAAAGCAGAAAAAGGATGCCGCAATTCGCAACGGCAGTCTGTACAATTTCTGCATCAAGACCTTTACCTATGCAGAGCCGGACGATGTGATAAACGGCGTGGAAGAGGAAGACCTGCTGAAAAACTATCTGAATAACTATTCTTATGTTTCCAGCAGAGTGAATGCTTACCGGTTTATCACGGACAATGACATTTCCGGAAATCCGTACAAGGTTTGCTCGGCGGCAGTGATTACACCAATTATCAATTACTATTCCACCTATGCGTTCCGAAAAAAAGACGAACGAAAAGATGCAGTTGCTGCAACTGCAAAGGTGACTCGTCATTATTATGGCGGTGTTTATTATTACAAATCCGAAGATACCCTGCCCATGTGTCCGGACACAGATAACGACGGACTTTCGACCACCATTCCGGATTCCTATGTTATTTTGAAACATAAGTTTGAAAAAGACGGCAGCTATATGCTGGGCAGCATGAGCCGGTATGCCGAGAGCGATTCCATGGAAATGGACGAATACCGGAAGGACAAGCCGCTGTATGAACGCATCCGTTCTGCACTGAACCGGGATGTGACACTGCGTGACAACGGCAGCGATATGACTTTCCAGGATATCACTTCTGCAAATATCATACAGGATGCCGGCGTTGTGAACACGCTGAAGATCCGCACTCAGACACCGTCTTTGAAGGCGGAGAACATGGTGGCTGCGGAAAAGGCAGATACAGGTCTCAAGGGCTTTACCGGAGATACAGAGAATCTGGACGAAGTGAAAACTCGTCAGAAGTATCAGAACAACGGAAAAGACTTTGACTACAGCGATATCCTCTGGTACAGCGCCAAGGTTTCCAGCCAGTCCGAGGCGGATTACCGCTATCGTGGCAGTATTTTCCACGCCAAGATGGTGGTGACATTCCAGCTGCCGGAAAATGTACGGTACTGGGATGAGGACGACCTAATGGACGACTACTATCTGGAATACACAGATAAGTCTGGCGCCAAGCAGACACTGACCATGGCGCAGGCAAGGGATGACGGCTGGGGCATTGAGCTGACACAACGGTACTTTGCTGGAGATGTTGCACCGGCAGAAAATACAACAGACGGACTGACACGGGCGTACTCTGCCACCAAGCGTGGCGGCGAGACGCTGGTGTTCGAGATTACTACGCCGGCAGAAAAAGGTTTCAACTGTAAGGATGACAAGACCTATGTTGCAGGTTATCACCCGGCAGGCTATTTCAACGGCACGCTGAACTTTAAGATCAAGACCCGGATCGACAACCTGGAACTGCAAAACGACACAGACAGCAGCTGGGAGGACTATTACTCCAAGGTCTATGTAACCTTCGAACAGACAGACGGCAAGTTTGCCATCACAAAGGATGGTCTGTTTGCAGAACGGGACGCAGACGGCAAGTACTACACTCGTGGCGGCTGTCTCATGCCGAAACAGGACGAAAACGGCTATGTCTATAACGACTACGGCAATATCGTCTATGAGAAGAAACAGCGGCAGGAAGTTCCGGCAAGTGATATCGTGTATGATACCTATGACTTCAACTTCACCGGGCAGACCATGGAGGGAATGCAGCTGCAAAATGCAGTGCGTGTGAAGGATGAAAATGGCACAAAGGACAGCACAATTAAGGAGATCGAACCCTTTGACGGCGTTGTGCCGGGTGAGATCTATCTGATCGCATCCTCTGCAAAGATCGCTGTTATAAAGCCGGATACCACGGTGCGTGCGGATCTGAACTATGAGCGTGTGCGTGTCAATGACCCGAACTCCTCTATCACCATCGCAGAAGATCCCCATATCAAGCAGGTCTATAAGACGGTCAGCTACATCGACCAGGTGTCTAATGACACTGCATCGGTAAACGAATTTGTGGTGAACTATAACCTGGCGAACTATGCGACACTGCGTGGTACGACCAAGGTTGCGCCGGTCAATAAGCCGGATGTTCTGCCGCACGTTTCCGAGCTGGTTTATCCGAATGTGACGGAGATCTCTACCGGTAACTGGGCGATTCCGTCGGCAGATGCGCTGGCAACCGAATATGCTAAATATGCAGACCAGGTGCATGACATTCTGGAAAATCATCTGAAAGTGTATCCGTATGTACTTATCAGTACGGACCCTGCCAATGAAGCAGAATTCCTTGCACCGGAGACGGAGCAGGATGACGGTATCTATTCCAACGCTTATGCAAACAACGGCAAGGGAACCAGCTGGTGGGTACGCATCGGTAATGAAAATGGTTACGCACTGGATGCAAACCAGACCATTTCGCTGGAGACCGGCAAACTGCATTTTGACAGTACCAATGAGCAGCTGAAAAAAGAAATCACATCCGGCAAGATCAATCTGAACAAATCCATTCGCCAGGTGCGCTGGGTCATCCGGACAGAGGGCTTCACGGAGACAATTTCCGGAACCCAGGTCGAACTGACCGACGCAGAGGCACCCCGGTATTTCCCGGTGCCGAAGGGGCTGTATATGAATGCAGACGCAGACGATGCAGAAGAGGGCAGACAGGACCGCAATGATGTGGACAAGGATCACTATGGTCTGGTATCTCTGAGCGAGAGTATCAAGGAAAACAGTCCTCATGTTGCGTTTACCACTGCGCCGAATGATACATCAATTGCAAACTCTGTACACAACAACCATTTCGCAAGCGTGATCCTGCGCAGCGATGACTTTAAGTATGCGGTTTCCGGAGAAGTCTCCAGAGTGGGCTTTTATCTGGATCCGCAGCTGCCGTGGCTGGGCATTGATATTGATGCCAAGTATTTCAGCGGCGCTGCAAAGACAGCATACAAGTGGGATTCCAATACCAGCGGTATCAGCAGCAGTACTGGCAAGATGCTGAAGTATACGATTACGTATAAGAATCTCAGCCAGGAGCTGTTGGAAACAACTACGTATAACCGAAAGGGTGCGGAATCCGATAAGCTGTCGGAACCGACGGTTTCTCTGGCACTGCCGTACCTGGAGTCTCTCTCTGCGGATAATTTCCAGTATGTGAACTATCAGGATGATTCCAATGGCAGCATTGACGGCTATTTCGTCGGCGATCACTATACCAGCACTGCGGAAAAGAACAGCGACAACCAAGTGGTAACGCCAGCAAAGAATCTGGATGATGTGACGCCGCAGTGGACATGGCATATTGAAAATGAAAAGGGAGAATTTGTTTCTCTGAAAGAAGCCGGTGATGTTTCACTGGCTGATGTAGATGTAGAGACAAAAACCTATGCAGACGTAAAACAAACCGATGTTGCCATGGATGAGGAAAAGAATCCCAACCCCTACTTTGTGACAAAACCGATCTCCACCAACGTACTGAACCGGAAGATCGTCAACTTCAAGTTCTCCGGAACACTGGAGCCGGGTCAGCGCATTGTAGTAGAACTGATGGTGCCGCTGGATATCAGCAACAACAACATCGTGTCTACGGAACTGATGCAGGCAAAGGCATACGGATTCAAGAACGGTTCATTCCGGCCGTATATTCCGGACGACCAGGGCAAGACACAGAAAATGGTTGCTTACGAAGTAGACAGCCATGATGTCAACGACAACGGCAGCAGCGGTGATATGACACTGACGATCACATCACAGGCGATTGCTCTGCTTGCCATTGATAATGTCACACAAATGAAAACATCGACTTCTGATCTGGATTCCGTGAAAGCGGATGTTCCGGTTCGTGTACAGGAAGGCGGCAACTATTCGTACTCTGCCTCTATGCAGAATGCCTCGACCAGCAATGCAGAATATACAACGCTGCTGTTCTATGATGTGCTGCCTTATGAAAACGACACCAAAGCAACCGATGACACCGAGCGTAAATCCAAGTGGAACGGCTATCTGATTCCGGAGTCTGTCCAGCTGAAAAGGACCTCGTCCGGCGGTACGTCATCCTCTAAGGTTGACCCGTCAGAATATACAGTCTGGGTCGGACCGATTACCAAGAAGAACGGCAGCTATGAACTACAGGATGTTGATGCACTCCCGAAACCAGCAGACGGTTTGGATAGTACGCAGAGAAATGAATTTTATCGTAACCTGTATCAAAACATAAACAAAAAGGAGTCGTATTTTGTCAAGCTGTCGGATCTGATGAGCGACCATGAAAACGGCAAGATCTCTGATGCAGAGTATGACAAGCTGGTGCGTGGCATTCGTGCAATCTGGGCGCAGATGAATAATGCGGATACCATGCTGAGCAAGCAGAGTCGTATGGAACTCTACTATGAGATGCACGCACCGCTGAATCTGCCCAAATATGTGGGTACGCCGACAGTAGATGATGAAAACGAAAATGCGTTGTCCACCGAAACGATCAAAAAGAAAGTGGAGGGTGTAACTCAGTGGAACACCTTTGCTTCCGGTTACAGCTCTCCGACATCTGCCGACAAGAGTTACCATGTATTTGAAAACAAACAGGCTGGCGCTTATATTTCCGCACCCAGCGGAAAGGGCTATATCGGCAGCTATGTCTGGAGCGACTTCAATTATGATGGTCAGTGCAACGAGGCGGAATATGAGATGTCTGCCAACGGACGGCTGCTGCCTACCGGAAAGTGGACAACGGATATTGACTTCGACGGAAAGCCGGACGATCCGGGTATCAACGGCGTAAAGGTAGAGCTGCTGACCAAGAAGGGCTACTCTGTCAACGTCAACGGTGAGGCAGTGATTGCCGATCTGGACCCCGACAGCAACCCGAATCCGGAAAAGGTTCGTTATATTGTCATTGACGAGGAGACCGGTCAGCCAAAGACCATTGTAGAAAACAACACCAATTCCTATCAGTATACGTTTGAAGGTCCGGTTGTTTATACCACCGAAAGCGACTATTACGGCAACCAGGGCTACTTCATCCTGTCGAATCTGACACCGGGTGATTACCGGCTGCGGTACACGCTGCCGAAGGGATACGACCAGTATTCGGTTACCACACGGGAACTTGGCGAGTCAAAGACAAGGCTCAAGGTTTACCGTGACGGAAAGGTCATCTATAATGGTATGAGTCATGCTGAAGATGATGCAGTAATTTCCAATACCAACAGCGTTGAAAATATCGAATCGTCTGTGAATCAGCTTGTCGTACAGACTGCACTGATTCACGTTGATGCGGTGGAAGAAGATCCGGCAAAGCACCAGGCTTATGACACTGCCATGACATCCTATATGCTGGGTGTCTCCAGAGGTTATACCTACGGCGGCTGGGCATGGGTCGATGAAACAGACAACAACGGCACCATCGAAAGCGACGGCATCATGCAGGAAACCGAAAAGAAACTGGAAGATGTGACGGTGGAAATGCACGAGGTCGATGCAGACGGCAATATCGCATCGAAAGCTGCGGTAGACGGTGATGGCAATCCGGCAATTTTCCACACTGGGGATGACGGCTATTATCAGTTCCGTCTCTATCCGAACAAGAACTATGTGGCAATTGCAAAGTATGAGGGCAGTGAATCTACCCCGTATAAGCCTTCTCCGTTTGTGCTGCACAACGATCCGCTGGAGGCTGCGGATGACAACGATCTGACCAAGGCAGTGAACAACTTCCGCACACGGCCGTTCCAGACCGGTGTGCCTTATGACGCAAACCAGCAGCCGCTGTTTGAAAATGACGGACAGACCTTCCAGATCAACAAGAGCATTTCTCTGGGATTCGTGGACGGCTCCCGTGGATTTATCGGACAGTGGATCTGGGACGATGAAAACTACAACGGCATCCGGGATACTTTTGAAAAGGGTATCGAGGGTGTGACCGTGACCTTGAAACCGTTCTATTACGACAGCGCTACTGGAAAATGGGTAGCGATTACCGGTGAAGACCGGGATATCAAAACCTCGGAATCCGGTTCCTATGTATTCCAGAATGTTTCGACTTATTACAAGAAGGACGGAAAGACGTACCTGGCTGGCTATCGGCTGTATGTCGATCCGGAGAAGAACGCTGATCTGTACAAAAAGTATGCGATCACCAAGTATAAGCAGTATCCGAGCAGCCGCTCTGCGGAAAACAGTGACCTGCAATATACCGGCGATATGCAGTACTATCTCATTGGCGATGACTGGTTCGAGTATGACGCAAACGGCACTGTCACAGCAACGCACCACAACTATGACACAGAAGATAATATCATTATCATTGCCGGCGAGACGACAAACCAGAACACCAATGTCATTGACTATAAGGAAACCCATTACGATACCGGCGAAGCACAGCGTCTGCTGGATTACAGCGGCGGCTTTACGGAAATTCAGACTTCTGAAGTAACCGGTTATCTGTGGGAGGACAACGGTAAAAATGCAGCCGGGGAATACAAGGAGGCATTTGACTATGACGGTATCCGCAACACGGTGACCGCAGAGGATGGCACGACCCAATTCTACGAAAAGGGAATTGCCGGAGCGACTGTTCAGCTGGAACAGTATGTGCTGCAAAACGGCAGCTATCAGCTGGTTCACACCTACCAGGTAAAAACCGATGCAGACGGCAAGTACACATTCTCTGATGTTTCCACATATGCGGAAATCAATGGGGAAAAGGTGCTGGCACACTATCGTCTGAAACTGCTGTCGCTGCCCAGCGGTATGGAAAACTATGCCGTTACCCGCTATCGGCAGAACGGCGATGCGGAAACCCAGGTGGTGGACAGCCACTTGATCTCGCAGAACGAGCAGCACGGCGCAGGCTACACCGATTATGACATTGCGTCTTATCTGACCTCTCCGGCGGACGGTGACTATTTCATCACCGCAAAGAAGTCTCAGCCGGAGACAGCGCCGGGCATTGACGGAAAAACCTATTTTGAACCGTACATTCTCTATGATGATGCGGCAGCGAACAACGGAAATCATGATTATGCCTACGATTACATCAAGGCAAAGGATTATGACGGCTATGACGGCGGTCTGAAAGCATTTGAAACTGCCTCTGTCAGCGGCGTGGTCTGGGAGGATACCAACTATAATGGTGTCCAGGACGACGATGAAGCAGCATACTATGACAGCGAAAATCCGGCAGTCGTACACTTGCAGCAGTATTTCTATCGCAATGACGAATGGGTGCCGGAAAGTGCAGCATTTCGGATACACGAAACCAAGACAGACGGCAAGTACACGTTCAGTAATCTCCCCACCTATGTGGAAAAGGACGGCGTAAGGTATCTGGCAGGTTATCAGGTGATTTTGAAAAAATTGCCGGATGATTATGCGGCAACGAAGTACTGGAGCAATGCAGACCCGTCAAAGGTTTACAGCAAGCTGTATGTGACCGATGCCGACGATGGCACCGAGGACAGTCAGCGGACAGGTGACCTGCCGATCACTGTGCTGAAGGGCAATCACGAAATGCTAATTCTGGCACAGGAGGCAAAGGCAGGCACACAGTCCAACAGTACAGAACCGTATATCGATTACAACTGGGCATATGTCTGCGGCACGAACATCAAAAACATCGACACCCCGAACACCGCACAGCAGAAGTACTACGATCTGGTGAAGGCAAGAGATTATGCTGATCTGAATGCCGGTCTGAAAGAGCGTGGCGTTGCAACGGTAAAGGGTACGATCTGGGAAGATACGGACTACAACGGTATCCTGGACAATGGCGAAAAGGGCAAGAGCGGCGTTTCTGTCACTCTGGAACAGTATCGCTATGATGTCGATGCAAAGCAGTTTGTCAAGATGGGTGCAGACGAAACAGTCACAACTGACAAGGATGGCGTATATCAATTTACCAAGGTGCCGACGCACTTTGTGATCGGCGGCGTAGACCAGCTGGCATATTACCGCATTCGTGCGGATGTGCCGGAGGGCTATGCGGTGACACGGTATCGCCAGGCAACCAGTGACGCAGAAACAGACAGCGACTGGATCGCAGTGACCAACTATCTGACTGCACCGGGCAACGGGGACTACTTCCTGACGGCACAGCCGTCACAGGGCAATGCTCCCTATGATCTGACTGATGCTGTCACAAACAAGGAATACGATTCCATTTTGAATGCGGACGTGATCGACGTTTACAACGGTGGTCTGAAAGCGTTCGAGACCGGAAAGATTCAAGGCACTGTCTGGTTCGACAAGGACTACAGCGGCTTGCAGGAAACCGGTGAATCGGCAATGCCGACACAGCAGACCGTATATCTCGACCAGTATTATCTGGACGATGCCAGACAGTGGGAGTTTGTCAAGACAGGTTCCGTTCAGACAGATGCAGCCACAGGTAAATATCAGTTCTCTGACCAGCCGACCTTTGTGACGGTTGACGGAAAGATGTATCTGGCAGGCTACCGTCTGCGGTTGAATGCCGTGCCGGATGGCTATGCGGTGACCAAGTACCAGGTGCTGGATTCCACAGGAAACTGCATCAACAGTGACCTGCTGGCAGCATCTCAGGAAACGAATGCAGGTAAGACGGTAGACTTCAACAAGCCGGACGAGTATATCCTGCTGGCAAAGCAGGCGGCGCATGGCGTTGGCAGCATTGAATCGGGACTCCACAGTTACTATGTACGGAAGTACAACAATGTCGATTATGATATTGTCACTGCGGTGGATTCCGACGGCGTATACAACGGCGGACTGAAAGCGATTCAGACTGCGGCAATGGACGGACGAATCTGGAATGACCTCAATTATGACGGCACGATGGATTTGACCGAAAGCGGCTGCAGCAATCTCAACTTGACACTGTACCAATATTATTGGGACGGAACGACATGGAAAAAGACACAATTTAAGAAACAGGCGACGACAAACAGCAACGGTCAGTATCACTTTGACGGCATCCCAACTTATGCGGAAGTCGGCGGCAAGCGGTATTTGGCTGGGTATCAGCTGCATCTGGATGCACTGCCGGACGGCAATGCGGTTACCGTATTCGCCAACGACAACAAGCTGCACTGGGACAACGGCGAACTTACTTTGATGGGCGAGCAGGAGTATCTGATCGTTGCAGCAGAGGCAAAGTCGTTTACCGGAGAGTATACCGGAAGTACGCCGCAGTACAACGAGTACTATGACCGCACTTACCGTGCAGTTCCAGGTACAGATACGATCTATGACATCACGGAAAACCGTGACAGCAAGAACGAGTACCATGGCGGTATCCGGGCATTCCAGAACGCATCCGTCAGCGGACGAATCTGGAACGATGCGGATTATGACGGCGATATGACATCTGGTGAAACCGGCATGGAAGGCTTGTCGATGACGCTGGAACAGTATTACTGGGACGGCACATCATGGACACCGACCGCACGGCCGAATTACACCGCAACCGTAAAAACCGACAGCAACGGGGAATACCAGTTTGATGATGTTCCCACATTTGTGGAGGTCGACGGCAAACGCTATCTGGCTGGCTATCGGCTGAAACTGGACGCACTGCCGAAGGACGCTGACGGCAAGATCACCTATGGCATTACCAAGGCAGGTGGTGACAGCAAGTTCCAAAGACTTGAAAACCCGTATCAGAGCGAGAACCTCTATCTGACAGCACCGGATGAATACTTGATTCTGGCAGCAGCTGCACAGCCAAAAACAGATCCAGAATACCGAAAGACCTACAACGGCAGCGACTATGACATTGCGGATGCTGCAGACCAGGCAAACTGGAACGGCGGTTTGAAACAGGTCGAAAAGGCGCAGATCGTTGGACGTGTCTGGGACGATGCGAATTACAACGGCTTGCAGGATACCGGCGAAGGAAACATTTCCGGCGTAGAAATTACGTTGGAGCAGTACTACTGCGATGCCAACGGCAACTATCAGCCTACCGGCAAATCCCCCCAGAAGGATCATGATGCCAACGGCGAGTACCGGTTTGACAATGTGGATACGTTCTGCAATGTGGACGGCAAGACCTATCTCTGCTATTATCAGCTGAAAATGACAGGCAAAGTGCCGGACAATTACACCATTACCTGGTACCGGCAGGGCGATGATCCCGCAAGGGACAGCGATCTGGATGCGGAGAGCCGTTATCTGACGAAAGACACCTATTTTGTTTGTGCAGCTGCGGATACGGACAGCACGGATTATACAGTGGACGGCAGAGATATTCTCCGAAAGGAAGATGTTTCCGGTTATGATGCCGGCTTTACACAGTTGGCAGTAGGGGACATCTCCGGACGGATCTGGATCGACCATGATTACAACGGCATCCAGGATAAGTCGGATGATGATGCCAATACCGCAGAGGACAAGGCGGCAATTGCAAATGTCACCGTCAGGGCAATCCAGTATTACTACGACGGCAGCCAGTGGCAGCCGAACGACACGGCGTATACAGCCAGCACAAGCACAGATGCAGACGGCAAATACACACTGGCGAATCTGCCCACCTGGGTGAGAATCAACAATATGGATTTTGCCGCAGGCTATCAGCTTTGCCTGGAAGATCTCCACGGCAACTATCTGGCGACACAGTATCGTGTGGGAACTGACCGCACCAAGGACAGCGACCTCAGACTGGACAGCGCATATCTGACAAGCACAAATGAATTTATTGTACCGGCGGCAGATGCGTACAGCGATGCCGACGGAAACCAGAACCGTGCATCCGTACGGGAAGTGCCGGATGCAAACGGTACGATGTACCAGGTAGACCTGGTCCGCAGCAAGAATACCGGACATTATGATGCCGGACTCAAGCAGCAGGACAAGGGTGTTATCCGTGGCACGATCTGGGACGACAAGAACTATGACGGTTTGTACAATCTGGACGAAGTGCCGGTGGCGACTTCGGTTCGTGTGATACTGAAACGTGACATCTATGAGAATGGAAAATGGGTACCGGATGATACATTCGGCGAAGTTTCCAAGATCGTGGACAACGGTTCGTATCAGTTTGACGGTCTGGATGTTCATGTGCCGGGAGATCTGTCTGACGGCAGCGCTGCGGACAACAAGGACCGCATCTATGGTTACTATATCGAACTGGATCTGGCAACTGTGCCGGATACCTATGCGGTGACCAAGCAGTACGCAAAACCGGATCGGGATCAGCTGAACAGTTTCCTGGATCCTGAGGACGGCAGTCTGATGGCAGAGGACGAATCACATATTATTCTGGCAGCTAAGGCAACAGAAGGCGTGACGGAACATACTGTCACCATCGGCGATGTAACATATGCGCCGGCGGATCTGTCGAAATCCATCGCATCGCATAACGGCGGTTTGACGAAGATCGAAAACGCATCCATTGACGGCTACATCTGGAACGATGCCAATTACAACGGCATCCAGGATGCGGACGAAGTGGGTATCGCAACGGCAACCGTCAAGCTGACCCGGAAGTATTACGACGACGCTGACAAGCAGTGGAAACCGGACGATAGTTTTGCACTTGTGGCAGACGGTACACCGGTGGCAACGGGTACACCAGTCGCAACGGCAACGCCGGTAGCAACAGGTACACCGGTAGCAACCGGAACGCCGACTGCAACAGTATCCGGTGACGGACACTATCGTTTCGACAATCTGCCCACATTTGTGGAGATCGGCGGCAAGCGCTATCTGGCAGGTTATCAGTTGAGTCTGAATGAAATGCCGGAGGGTTATGCTGCAACGAAATTCCGAATGGGAAATGACATCACGAAGGACAGCGATTTGTATGTGCAGACTGCAACAGGCATCAGCACACTGAACCTGTACAAGGATGCAGACGAGGTAATCATTCTGGCGGAGGCATCCAGCGGCAATGCGTATTACGACAGAACCGTTGGCGGCACAGCCTATGACATCGTCAAGGCGAAGAGCAATACAGATCACGCCGGCGGCTTAACGCCAATCGAGACCGCAGCCATTGACAGCTACATCTGGAACGATGCCAACTACAACGGCATCCAGGATGCGGACGAAGTGGGCGTGGCAACGGCAACAGTTAAGCTGACCCGGAAGTATTACGACGATGCTGACAAGCAGTGGAAACCGGACGATAGTTTTGCGCTTGTGGCAGACGGCACGCCGGTGGCAACAGGAACGCCAGTTGCAACGGCAACGCCGGTAGCAACGGGTACGCCGGTAGCAACGGGTACGCCGGTCGCAACAGGTACACCGGTAGCAACCGGAACGCCGACTGCAACGGTATCCAGTGATGGACACTATCGTTTCGACAATCTACCCACATTTGTGGAAATCGGCGGTAAGCGCTATCTGGCAGGCTATCAGCTGAGTCTGAATGAAATGCCGGAGGGCTATGCTGCAACGAAGTGCCGTGTCGGAAATGATGTCACAACGGACAGTGACCTGTTCGCTGATACGCTGAATCTGTATGAGAATGCAGACGAGGTAA
>QWCE01001725.1_pt1 | contig 31020 bp, 27 predicted proteins | sample 1972531 | NCBI WGS metagenome assembly QWCE01 (sample SAMN09866716, study PRJNA288562) | Human gut metagenome isolate term4_stool, whole genome shotgun sequencing... | reverse complement strand
TGTTTTGGATCGTTTTATACTAAAACGTTCTCTCGAAAAATCTGTTAAGAAATTTCAGGGTTGTTTTGTTGTTTAATCTTCATTCAGTTTTCATTGTTCTTATTTGCTTTGCTAAGTTATCTCAGCGCCGCAACAGATAATATCTTAACACAACCAATATCTGATGTCAAGCACTTTTTTTATTTTTTTCAAAATTATTTTTCAATCAGATTTCGAAGAAAAATAAAACGGAGAAAGAGGGATTTGAACCCTCGCGCCGCGTGAACGACCTACACCCTTAGCAGGGGCGCCTCTTCAGCCACTTGAGTATTTCTCCATGCCTAAATATAATTCAAATATAAATTGTATATTATCCTCACAAGCTATTATGTGAAGTACATCAAAGTTAAGTAAAATCAATACCTTAACTCGTGACGCTTGATTATATTATCAAATCAGTTTCCTTTTGTCAATAGGTTTTTTGTCCTTTTTTCCTTTATTTTCGGGCATTTTTAGTTATGCACATTTTTTAGAAAGTTATCCCCAGTATTTTTAAACTTGTCAACATTTTATCAACAAAATACCGGACTTTACTCATTAATTTTTTATGAATAAAATCCGATATTTCATTTTACTATATATATTTCTAATTCCACTTAATTTCAAATGCTCCGGATGACATTTTTGTTTTGCTTTCTATCTTAATATAATAAGTACCTTCTGGAAAAGCTGTAGTTGTTCCAAATACAGTCTTTGGATATTTCATAATATATTTTTTCTTATAAGAACAATCTGCCTCTCCATTAATAATGATCGGATTGCGATTTAATTTCTTGCCCTTTGAATCACATATATATAATTGTAGATTCTTTCCCTTATTCTGCATCATTTGGGAATTCAATGTGATTGTCAGTTTCTGTTTATTTGTGATCTTAACCTTATACCACACTGTTGTCTTTTTCCCCGCCGGAATCAAGGTTCTTGTATATTGATTCTTCTTCAATGTCTTTGCCCTTGCTCTGGATGTATTCTTTGTCATAACAATAGAATCAATCTGATATTTCAAATTATGTATCTTAGTTGTTCCACTTGTTGCATTGTCTTCATTATAGAATCTTACATAATACCGTTTTCTTGCCTGTACACCTATTCCTGTTAAATTATGCCCACTTATTCCAATATAAGAAGATACTGCTTTGCTCTTTCCAAGATAATATCGTACTTTCAGAGAATGATCTGTTTCACACATTACATGCAATATACCGGAATTACCTGCCTTTAATGAAATCTGCAATGGATTCGATTCCGTTAAAGAAGCATTGGTAAATGTATAATTATATTTTTTGGCATATTTTAATTTATCAAGTGTTACTATCTTGTAGGAAAGCTCATACGTAACACCTTCTTTTCCTTTAACACGGATATAATAGATCTGACCTTTCTTACATGTCTGTAAAACAGATTCTTTCATTTCAACAGAAATATCCGATGCAATGACTTCCCGATCAGCATTACAAATTTCTACATTCACCGGTGCCTGATCAGAAGCCGATGCAGTGATTGCAATATAGCCGGATCTGTTTGGTTGTATCATATAATAATTATAATCCTGTTCTCCTGATCCCGCATATGTTCCTGATACTTTTTCCTTACTCTTCAATATGTAATCTTCCGCATGAGCAGAAACGCCCGGTAATAATAAGACAAATAATAATGCCATATATATACATCTCTTCATATTGTATTCCTCCATTAAAAAAGACTGATAATATAAAATTATCAGCCTTATTTTAACATATTTTATAAAATGTTCAATGCATTCTTTTATTGATATCTCACATAAATACGAAGAGTTGCTGCACCCGACTGCTTCTCTTTTGGTTTACATGCCTTCACTTTTTTCTTTTTATATTTCACACCTTCCGGTACTACATATGCACGATATTCTTTACTCAATGTCATATTATGGATCACCATGGAATTGGATTTGGTAGAACCATACTTCTTGTATTTCTTTCCATTATTACTGGACAGATATATACTATATTTCTTTGCACCTTTCACTTTCTTCCACATAATTTTCCCGGAGCTTTTTGATAATGCCTTTAATTTGTATAATCTTGCCCGTGGCACTACTACTTTTTCTTTGGAATATTCACTGTATATCCGCTGACCATTCTGATCACATACATAGGATCTTACTTTGAATGAAAATGGCTGTTTCAGATATTTATTGCCAAATAATACAACAGCAATTGTATTAGAATCTTCCACCTTAAACAGGTCTTGATTACTTGTACTATCCAAAACACTCATTACCTTCCCTTTCATATTACACAATGTCACTTCATATCCAAAATTATATGGATTTTCCGGACTGTAATATGGCAGATTAGAATCAAATGCAAAGTCAATAACCACCCCACTCTTACTCTGTGTATAGAGTCCTAATCCTCCAGGCTGTACCGGTTGTGTGGCCGCTTTTACAGAAATAGCTGGAATCAGCATAACACAGCATACTATCATTAATCTTAAAATTTTTGTTACTTTCTTCATATTCCATCTCTCCCTTGTTGTTATAAATAACTTGTTCATTCCCTTATTTTCAATGCTTTATTATATAAAAGAGTCTGATTATTACAAAAAATCAGACTCTTAAAATATATTTGATTATCTTACGGTTACACCGGATGCAACACCATATACATCACTTGTACCACCCTTTGTCTGGTACGTGATCTTAACCCAGTATTTCTTGCCTCTCTTCAAACGCTTCTTACCACATTTGGTAATGTTATAAGCTCTCTTTTTGCTTGATAATACTTTGCAGGTCTTATAGGAACCATTCTCACTTGTTGCAATCTGAACCTTTACCTTAGTTACACCTTTCAATTTGCCCCATTTTAATTTGATTTTCTTACCACTTGAAACATACTTGCTATCTTTTGTGTTAATGAAATAACGATAATCACTCCAGTTACCATATACCTTCTGGTTATCTGTTGTTGTTACATAAGCACGTACACGGTACTTATACATGGTACCCTTTGTAACCTGATTATCCGAACGTAATGAATATTTACTGTTCAAAGAACCTGTGATAGTAAATGCATTACCCTTGCCATTTACCGGAACTGCTTCCAAATCAACACCACTACCATAACCAACAGCTGCAAAGTAAAATACATTAATGTTGGTCAAAGCATCTACAATTCCAAAGTTATCCTTTGAAATGGTTGTTGTTAATTTACTAAAATCAAAACATGCTTTATAACTGCCAATTGCTTTAAATCCAGTTGAACTTGTACGATAAGGATATACTCTTACTAAAGTACCTGCGCCATCAATAACAGGTAACCGATAAGTTGTATCTGTAGTAGTTCCAACAATACCATTATTATATTCAATATCATATCCGGTTGCACCGGCACATGCATCATATGCAAGAGTTGCTGTTGTATCATCTGCACCAACAAACTTAACAGCTGTTGGTTCAACAGGTGCTGTAACAACCTCTAATGGTGTTGACATATCATTCTTACAATTATTATACTTTGGACCATATCCCATTCTCACATAATAAGTACTGCCTGGTACCAAACCAGTAATCGTATCATTATTATTTGATTTTGTCTGATAATCTTCCTTAACAATATTAGTAAATGCTGGGTCTGTAGCAACCTGATATCCATAATAATCCGCTCCGTTTTGTACCCACTGGATCTTAACTCTGGAATCATCAGCATCAACCTGCTGTAAAGTTACCGCTGCTTTTGCAGTCACACCTGTTGCGCAAAATGCAGTTGCCATTGCAAAGAATGCAATTAGGCATTTCACTGAGTTTTTCATTTTCTTCATAACCATTTCTCCTTTAAATATAAATGAACATATATACATGTTTCTTTATATAATAAAACATATTTTGTTCACAATTTCAATGAAAACCATGTGAAATGTATATTTACAGCATATTATACAAATGATATTGTGCATTATTCTTGTGAACCATATACGAAATGAAATTAGGCATTTTACTACCGTACACGGATTGGAGATGCATTATATATATCACTCTCACCATTTTTTGTCTGAAAGACTGCCCGCACATAATAAGTCTTGTTTCTTTTTAATTGTTTCTTACCACATTTTGTAATAGTATAATTTTTTTTCTTTCCGGATACCATTTTACAGGTCTTATATTTACCATTCTCACTTGTTGCAATCTGTACTTTGATCTTGGATACACCCTGTAATTTACCCCATTTTAATTGAATCTTCTTATTCTTTGCAATATATTTACTTCCATTCGGATTGATCACATAACGGTAATCACTCCAATTACCATATACCTTCTGATTATCTGTAGTGACCACGTAAGCACGCATCCGGTACTGATACATTACTCCCTTTTGCATGGAGTCTATGCGGATATTGCCACCACGCATCTCTGTTGTTCCTATTATTGTATTACTACTTCCTTTGACTGGAGACAATTCAATCTCAGTACCATTTCCGTAATATCCTTTTGCTTCAAAATAGAATATATTACTTGTCGTCAATGCAGTTGTTATTCCAAAATTATCTTTTGGTATGGTCATTGTAAGTTTGGACAGATTATAAATATCCTCTGCATTGGCATATGCCCGGTATCCACTGCTATTTTCTCGGAACGGAAGTACTTTTGCTTTATTATAAGCGTTATCTATCAATGGAATCATATAAGTTGTAGCTGCAGTAGTAATTGTCTGATCATTATATGTGATCTCATATCCGGTTGCTCCCGCTGCACCTTCATAAATGATTGTAGCCGAAGTATCATTAGCTCCTGTAAACTTGGCTGATGTCAGATTTGCCGGCGCTGTCACAATATCTACACCCGCGGATAAATGATGATCTACCTTTTCATCATTCCATTTCTGCCCAATATCTACATAACCTACTCTGACATAATATGTGCTTCCTGCCTGTAGTTTATCCACTACCGTATAGTTAAATATACCTGATGTAATGGCAGACAATCCACTTTGAATAATATTTGTAAATGCCGGATCAGTAGCAACATCATATCCGTAATTTACTTCTTCCATTGTGGTGTCATTTACCGTATTCCACTCTAACCGGATGGCATCCGTAGAACCTGTCGTTTGCTTAATTCCATCCGGTGTTGCTGCATTTGCCGTGATTCCCGCTGCACATACCACTCCCGCTGTTAACATACAAAAAAACATGTGTCTGATCTTTTTTTTCATACCTTTCTCCTTTCGATGCTTTGCCGTAATATGCAAGTATTTTTATCGTATCACAGGTATTTACAAAAATAATCAAACACATGTTAAATATAGGTTATTTCTTATTATATCATTATAGATAGCCCTGTATCCTTATATTGTATGGTACAGGATTTCTATTGTAATGTCTTTTTAAACTCTTCTACCGCTGTCTCATACAGATTGTTACCCTCACTGTCAATCACAACGATCACAGGAAAATCTTCTACTTTCATCTTGCGGATAGCTTCTGTTCCAAGATCGTCATATGCGATCACTTCTGACTTCTTGATACACTTTGACAGCAGGGCACCGGCTCCACCGACTGCTGCAAAATAGACTGCTTTGTTGCGCACAATGGCATCAATTACTTCTTGAGAACGCTTGCCCTTGCCGATCATACCATTTAATCCATTATCTAATAATAATGGTGTATATTTATCCATACGACTTGCGGTTGTCGGTCCTGCAGAACCGATCACCTGTCCTTCTCTTGCCGGGGTCGGTCCAAGATAATATATCACATTATTCTTTAAATCCATTGGAATCTTTTTTCCTTCCAGCATCGTATCATACATCCGCTTGTGTGCAGCATCCCGTGCTGAATAAATGATTCCTGTCAGATACACATAATCACCGGCGTGTAATGTTACAACTTCATCCTTTGTAAATGGAACACTGATTCTCTTATCCATATCTATACCAGACCTGTTCTTTGACCAGGTCGTTGCCCTTTCTTAATTTTATTGCTAAATGATATCTTTGTATACTATATTTGCGTTCCGCTTTGCTTCACACTCATAAAAAACTACAATATTCTTCTTACATGACGATTCACATGACAACACATATTCACAGCAACAGGAAGTCCCGCAATGTGTGTCGGATATGTCTCAATATTGACTGCTAATGCTGTCGTTGCTCCTCCAAGACCACCCGGTCCGATTCCTAACTTATTGATTCGTTCCAATAACTCCTGTTCCATCTCTTTGATATGTGGCAGGGAAGAACCCTCTGTTGTATTTCGTGTTAATGCTTTCTTGGCAAGAATGGCAGCCTTTTCAAAGTCACCACCAACTCCGACACCTACTACAATTGGCGGGCAGGCATTTGGCCCTGCATCCTTAACCGCTTCGATTACGGCATTCTTCACGCCTTCTGCTCCGTCTGCCGGCTTTAGCATAAATACTTTACTCATGTTTTCAGAACCAAAGCCCTTCGGTGCAATGAGAATCTCTAATTGATCACCCGGTACAATATCATAATGAATGATTGCCGGTGTATTATCCTTTGTATTCTCACGAAGAAGAGGATCAGCTACCACAGATTTACGAAGATATCCTTCCTTATAACCCTGACGGACTCCCTCGTTAATCGCATCTGTGATATTCATACCATCAATATGTACATCCTGTCCTACCTTTACGAATAAAACTGCCATTCCGGTATCCTGGCAGATTGGAATCTGCTCACTTGCTGCAATATCCATATTCTCGCATAACTGTCCTAATATCTGCTTTCCAAGTGTTCCTGTCTCTTTCTCCTTTGCATTGCGGATTGCCTGCTCCATATCTTCCGATAAATGCAGATTTGCCTCAATACACATCTCTTTGACATTACGGATAATCTCATCTGTATGTATGGTTCTCATAATTACCTCCTTGCTTCTTCTTCTTTGTTCTTATATAATAATTCAAATATTTTCTTTCCTACTCCATCCTCATTATTAGATGGAATGATCTCTTTTGCAAGTTTCTTAATGTCATATTCTGCATTGACCGGGGCAAAGCTGTTTGGAAAAAGTTCAAACATGGAAAGATCATTTAATCCATCTCCAAACACGGCAACCTCTTCTTTCTGAATCCCCATCTTCTTAATAGCCTGCAAAAGTCCATGTCCCTTCTGTGCCTGTCTTGCATTGATCTCAATGTTATCCGGGTAAGAATAAGAGATAAACAATTCCGGAAATTGTGCAGTAAGTATCTCCCGATTTCTGGCATTTTGCTCTAAATCCGGGCTAAAAACGATCATTTTACGGATAGGAAGATTCTTTTCCATCATATCCTCTAACGAATCATTGCGTACCATATTCTTCATGAATACACTGGTCTTACCTTTCTCAATTGCTTCCTCTAATGTCAAAGTATGACTCCGGTCTAAACATAACATACGATATCCCATATTCCGGTACATAGTCTCTTCACTTCCACAGATCTGTGTATTCTGTCCGGTCATAAATTCCGGCACATATCCCATCTCAACTAATGTATCATATAATCTTGGAAGAATATCATATTCTATGTTAGCTGTACTGATAATATTCTTATCTTTATCCCGTATCTCTGCTCCATTTAATAACAAAAAGGAACAATTTAGCTGATATTCTTTTGCAATTGCTCCAATCGTATCCAGACTCCTGCCTGTTGCGATCATAAATTCCACATTCTGTTTTTCTGCCTGTTTAATGGCTGCAATATTTAACGGAGATATCTCCTGATTTGAATTAAATAGTGTTCCATCCATATCGGACGCAATTAACTTAATCATATTGTTGTCCTCATTTCTTTTTCTTACCTTCCCGCTGCCATAAACAATAACTGGCATCGGGTGTGGCAATAACTTTTGATATAGTTATGTTATGACATACAGATGAATTTCTCAATACTGTATATTGAAACTCTACAGATTGAAAACATATAATAAGTGCGACCTTTATGCTGTGGAGATGAGACTCAATAAGAAATTGAAGCCCTCAAGCTGAAATTTCTTATATGTCTGAAGCTCATCGGAACGGTTAGCATAACCCGAGCACGTTTATATCTTTCAAGCTGTAGAGTTTATCATACAACACAAAGATATTCATCGTCCATTCTCATGAATATCAAAAGTTAGGGAGAATTGTCTGAAAAATGGGACTACCAAAGGTAGCCCCATCCTCTTACTAATTCTTCTCTTCTTTTTCTTCCTTTTCCTGCTCTGCCTCAAATTCTGCGATACTGTCTTCCGGAGACTTATCACGAACCTTTGCAATGGATGCAACCGTAATGTCCTTACCTTCATCCATCTTCATCAGCTTCACGCCGGAAGTAATTCTTCCAAGCTCAGAGATAGAACTACACTCTAACCGGATTACAATTCCTTCGGTAGAGATCAACATGATCTCATTATCATCATTAACTGCCTTCATACCAACAACATTACCGGTCTTGGAGTTGATCTTATAACATTTCACACCCTTACCACCACGGCGTTGTGGAGTGAATTCTTCCATAGAAGTACGTTTACCCATACCATTCTCTGATACGATCAACAGATCTTCTCCCTGGGTATCCATCTGCATACCAATGATCTCATCACCATCTGACAGGTTCATACCGATCACACCCTGTGATGTTCTGCCGGTACTTCTAACGTCTGTCTCATTGAAACGGATACACATACCAAGCTTTGTTACCATAATAATATCTTTCGTATTATCCGTTGCTTTTACCTCAATCAGTTCATCGCCGTCTTTCAAGGTAATTGCAGCAAGTCCTGTCTTTCTGACATTTGCATAATCCATAATCGGTGTCTTCTTCACGATACCATTCTTTGTTACCATGAATAAGAACTTGCCCTCTTCATACTTCTTCAAAGCGATCACGGCTGTAATCTTCTCACCCGGATTCAACTGTAACAGATTCACAATCGCAGTTCCTCTTGATGTTCTTGCTGATTCCGGAATCTCATAAGCCTTCATTCGATATACTTTACCACTGTTCGTAAAGAACATCAGATAATGATGCGTGGTTGTCATAAACAGATCTTCAATGAAATCATCATCTATTGTAGACATACCCTTGATTCCCTTACCACCTCTATGCTGTGCACGGAAATTGTCAACTGTCATTCTCTTAATATAACCTAACTTGGTCATTGTAATGACCGTATTCTCTTTCTTGATCAGGTCTTCGATCGTAATATCATCATCATCAAATCCGATATGGGTTCTTCTCTCATCTCCATACTTGGTTGCAATGATCAGAATCTCCTCTTTGATCACGCCTAATAACTTATGTTCATCTGCGAGAATTGCCTTTAATTCTGCTATACGCTCCATCAGTTCCCGATACTCATTCTCTAACTTCTCACGTTCCAAACCGGTAAGTGCACGAAGTCTCATATCGACAATTGCCTGAGCCTGCACATCGGATAAACCAAATTCCTTGATTAAGTTTTCTTTTGCTTCTGCAACATTCTTAGAAGAACGAATGATCTCGATCACACGATCAATATTGTCTAATGCGATCAATAAGCCTTGTAAAATATGGGCACGTTCCTCTGCCTTATTCAGATCAAACTTCGTACGTCTTGTAACGACTTCTTTCTGATGATCTAAATAATACTCTAACATCTGTAACAGATTCAGTACCTTTGGCTCGCCATTTACCAAGGCAAGTAAGATAACACCAAAGCTATCCTGAAGCTGCGTATGTTTATATAACTGATTGAGGATGACATTGGCATTGGTATCTCTCTTTAATTCAATGGCAATCCGCATACCTTCTCTGGATGATTCATCACGAAGTTCTGCAATTCCTTCAATCTTCTTCTCTTTCACTAATGTTGCAATATTTTGGATCAGTCTTGCTTTGTTGACCATATATGGAAGTTCAGTTACTACAATTCTCTGTTTGCCATTTGGCATTGGCTCGATATCAGTTACGGAACGGATCTTGATCTTACCACGTCCGGTACGATATGCATCTTCAATACCCTGACGTCCTAAAATGGTAGCACCCGTTGGAAAATCCGGTCCCTTCACGATCTCTAAAATCTCATCAATCGTCGTTGCTCTGTCTTCCTGAATGTAATTATCAATGATCTTCACTACGGCATTGATGACTTCTCGAAGATTATGTGGTGGAATATTCGTAGCCATACCAACCGCAATACCACCTGTACCATTCACTAACAGATTCGGATAACGGGATGGAAGAACCACCGGTTCTTTCTCTGTCTCATCAAAGTTTGGTGCAAAATCAACAGTATCCTTGTTAATATCTGCAAGCATCTCCATCGAAATCTTAGAAAGTCTTGCCTCTGTGTATCGCATGGCAGCCGCACCGTCTCCATCGACTGAACCGAAGTTACCATGTCCATCTACTAACGGATATCTTGTATTCCACTCCTGTGCAAGTTTAACCATAGCATCATAGATAGAAGTATCACCATGTGGATGATATTTACCCATCGTATCACCGACGATACGGGCACATTTACGATGTGGTTTATCCGGTCCGTTATTCAACTCGATCATGGAATACAGGATTCTTCGCTGAACAGGTTTAAGACCATCTCTGACATCCGGTAATGCACGGGAAGTAATAACACTCATGGCATAATCTATATAATAATTTTCCATGGTTTTCTTAAGGTCAACTTCATTTACCTTATCAAAAATATTGTCTTCCATTCTTTTCTCCTTCTCTAATTACAAAACAATATATATTAGATATCTAAGTTCTTAACAAACTTTGCATTTGCCTCAATAAATTCTCTACGAGGTTCTACCTTATCACCCATCAAAGTATTAAAGGTCAGATCTACTTCAGATTCATTGTCATCTTCAATGCCAACACGAAGTAAGATACGATGCTCCGGATCCATAGTAGTATCCCATAACTGCGTAGCATCCATCTCACCTAAACCTTTGTAACGCTGGATCTTATTATTCTGATCACGTCCTACTTCTTTGAGGATGTTATCTAACTCTTCGTCACTATATGCATACCATACCTTCTTGTTCTTCTCTAACTTATAAAGAGGTGGCTGTGCCAGATATACATGTCCCTGACGAATCAATTCCGGCATGAAACGATAGAAGAATGTAAGCATCAAAGTTGCGATATGTGCACCATCTACATCGGCATCCGTCATGATAATGATCTTATGATAACGCAATTTACTGATATCAAAATTCTCATGAATACCCGTACCAAATGCAGTGATCATAGCCTTAATCTCTTCATTACCAAGAATACGGTCAATTCTTGCTTTCTCTACGTTAAGGATCTTACCACGAAGTGGAAGAATTGCCTGTGTTGCACGGGAACGTGCAGTCTTTGCAGATCCACCAGCGGAATCTCCCTCAACAATATAAATCTCGCAATTTTCCGGATTCTTGTCCGAACAATCTGCAAGCTTACCGGGAAGTGCCATAGAATCACTTAAGTTTGACTTTCTGGCAACATCTCTTGCTTTTCTTGCTGCAATTCTCGCACGTTGTGCCTGAACTGCTTTATTCACGATCACCTTAGCAACCTTTGGATTCAACTCTAAGAAAATGGTAAGTTGTTCTGTTACTACACTGTCTACCGCTGTACGGGCCTCTGAGTTACCAAGCTTGATCTTAGTCTGGCTTTCAAACTGAGGATCTCCGATCTTGATACTTACAATTGCAGCAAGACCTTCTCGAAGATCATCTCCTGACAGATTATCCTCATTATCCTTGAGCATCTTATTGTTACGCGCATAATCATTGAATACTTTTGTAATAGCAGAACGGAAACCGGTTAAATGCGTTCCACCTTCAATCGTTCCAATATTATTAACAAATGTATAGACAGATTCACTGTAAGAATTATTGTGCTGCATGGCAACCTCTACAACAACACCATCTTTTTCTCCTTCACAGTAAATGATCTTATCATACAATGGATCTTTGTGACGATTGATATACTGTACGAATTCTTTAATACCACCTTCATAGTGGAATTCCCGTTCCTTCTCCTTGCCAGCTCTCTTGTCTGCAAGTGTGATCTTAAGACCCTTGGTCAGGAAAGCCATCTCACGAAGTCTGGTTCTCAATGTATCAAAATCAAAGTTAAGTGTCTCGAAGATGGTTCCATCCGGCATAAATGTTACTTTAGTTCCACGTTTTCTTGTGTTACCGATAACTTCTAATGGATGAATGATCTTACCTTTCTCATAACGCTGCTTATGGATCTTACCATCCCGGTATATCTCAACCTCTAACCAGTCAGAAAGTGCATTCACTACAGAAGCACCTACACCGTGAAGACCACCGGCAACCTTATATCCTCCACCGCCGAACTTACCACCGGCGTGCAACATTGTAAATACTACATCAACAGCCGGAATACCTGCTTTTTCCTGAATGCCGGTTGGAATACCACGACCATTATCAATGACAGTAACAGAACCATCCTTATTGATCGTAACAGTAATCTCATTACAATATCCTGCGAGTGCCTCATCTACTGCATTATCTACAATCTCATATACCAGGTGATGCAAACCTTTTTCTGAGGTTGTACCAATATACATACCGGGTCTCTTGCGGACTGCTTCCAAACCCTCTAAGATCTGAATCTGGTCAGCACCATATTCCTGTTCTCCATTCTTACCCATATCTTTCCTCCTATTAATCTTAACAACATTCACTTTATCTATATCATAATATTCTATAATCAGATTCCATCTGATACAGAATGATCATATCTTACTCAATCAGGGATACTGTTCCATTTGTCACCTGATAGATCTGGTTAATATGAATTCTTGACTTAATAAAATCATCATATCCCGTACAGGTAACAATTGTCTGAATCTCATGCATACTCTCTAATAAAAATTGCTTGCGATTATGATCTAACTCACTCATTACATCATCTAACAAAAGAATTGGCGTATCATGAATCATAGACTTTACAAGTTCAATCTCTGCTAACTTAAGAGATAATGCTGCTGTTCTCTGTTGTCCCTGTGATCCAAACTTTCTCACATCAATTCCATTAATATAAAAACAGATATCATCCCGATGTGGTCCTACCTGGGTAGATTGATACCGAAGATCCATATCCCGCTTAGATGTCATAATCTTCTCATAATCTTCCATTGAAACATTCTTGTCATATCCAATCTCAATTGATTCCTTCTTACCGGTCAGATGTCCATGAATCTCTTTAACGATCTCATTTAACTCCTGTATGAAGTTTTCTCTTTCTTTGATCAGATGAGTTCCATATTCGATCAGATACATATCCCACATATCAAGTGTATCCTTCAGTGAAGGTTGAAATGCAATCTGTTTCAGTAAAGTATTTCTCTGGTTCAGAGCCTTATTATAATTCATGTAATTATAATAATATACTTTGTTAAGCTGGCACAATTCCAGATTCATGAACCTTCTCCGCTCCGCAGGACCATTCTTGATGATACTGAGATCTTCCGGAGAGAAAAATATAATATGTATCATCCCAAACAATTCACCACTTTTACGGATACTCTGTCCATCAACGGCAACACCTTTTGTCTTGTTCTTCTTAAGATGCATATCGATTCTATGGGATACCTCATATTTTGAAAGATTCAGCCTGATATGGGCCTCTTCTTCTCCAAACTGGATCACATCCCGGTCTTTGGTTCCACGATGTGATTTTGTAGTACCTGCCATATAGATTGCTTCTAGAATATTAGTCTTACCCTGTGCATTATCTCCATATAGAATTGTTATACCCGGTTCAAATGAAATTGACAAAGCATCATAATTTCTATAATGGCTAAGTTCTAGTGAATTAATATACATTTGATTCTACCTGCCATCTCTAAGATTGAACAACCTGAATCTTCTTTCCATTAAATTCCACAATCATTCCATCATATAACTTTCTACGGTATCTGGATTCTACTTCTCCATCTACTTTTACCAATCCTTCATCTATTACTTCTTTTGCCATAGCTCCGGATTCTACCATATTCATTGCTTTCAGAAGCTGGCTCAGATTGATATAATCATCTTTTTCTCTTAACATTAATACTTCCATACGATTCTCCTATGCAGCAATACTAACCGGTAAAATAAGATAAATATAACTGCTGTCTTCATTACGGATGAAACAAGGAGACTTGGCATTGATCATATAAATGTCTACCTCTTCATCATCAATTACACGCAAAGCATCCATTAAAAACTTTGGATTGAATCCTATTATCAGATCCTTACCCTCTTTCTTAATCTCAATCTCTTCATTCATAGAACCAAGAGAAGAATCAATCTTGAGATATATATTAGAATTCTCAATATTCATAACGATTGGTTTCTTATCAGATTCCTTAATGAATAAAGATGCTCTGTCAATACAATCTAAAAATTCTTTCTTGTTGATTGTAAACTTTGTCTCATAATCATTGGATAACATCTGATCGATCTTATAGAACTCTCCTTCTAACAGACGGGATACCACTTTAGTCTGATCAAATTCAAATAAAATATGCTTATCGGTTACATACAGACGAATCTCATCTTCCGCATCTCCAGTTAAGATCTTACTTATATCATTCAATGTCTTACCCGGAACGATAACCTTCATGTTATCATAACTTTGTTTCAGATTGACTTTACGGATAGAAATTCTATGTCCGTCTAAAGAAACAACTTTAAGAGTATCACCATTCACTTCAAATAATTCACCGGTCATGATCTTCGTATTCTCTTGATCTGAGATACTAAAGATCGTCTGGCGGATGACTTCTTTCAAAGTAAACTGTGACAAACTGATATACTTATTCTTCTCTACCTCCGGAAGATAATTGAAATCTTCACCGGAAGTACCCGGAATATTAAATTTGGAGCGTTCACAACGGATATTAGCCTGGTAGTTAGCATTGGTCTCAATCAATACTTCACTGTTAGGAAGCTTTCTTACGATATCACTTAACAACTTGGCTTCTAATGCAATCTTACCGGCTTCTGTAATAGTACCCTCAATAATAGTTTCTATTCCAAGCTCAATATCATTGGCAATTAAACGGATCTCACTTAAACTGGATTCAATTAAAATACACTGTAAGTTTGGCATTGTGCTTTTGGTCGATACTGCTTTAGAAACAATATTGATTCCATTCATAAGGGCTTCTTTGGAACAACTAATCTTCATTGTGTAAAACTCCTTTCGATGTGTTGTGTGGAAAATCCATCATACATAATATTATTATAATTTAGTAGTATTAATAGTAGGGGCTGTTGATATGTTCAAATCCATTGTTAAGGCTTGTAAATGCTCAAAAAAAGATGTGCAAAAGTCTGTCAGTCAAGTCTTAACAATACGTGTGAAAGTTGTGCATAGGATGTAACCTTCTAAAATTATTCAAATCGTTAAAAATAATTATCAACGATAAAATCCGCAAAAAAGAACAGGTTATCCACAAAATAAATAGCAATACACAGTATATATGTGGATAACTCATCTATTTTACATTTAATTTCTTTTCAATCGTCTCAATTGTGATCTTCATATTCGAATCAGTGTCGATCATGGACTTGATCTTCTCCACGCCGTTCAATACGGTAGAATGATCTCTGCCTCCTAAGGCATCTCCAATTTGCTGTAAGGAATATCGGTCAAGGTACTTTCGGCACAGATACATGACGATCTGGCGTGCCGTTGCAATATCTTTGCTTCTTTTAGAAGATGTAATATCATCATAAGAGACATTCATATGATCGGATACAGTATTAATAAGAAGTTCCGGTGTTAATTCTTTGACACTGTCTTTGGAAATCAGATCTTTCAATATATCTTCCGCTTTTTCAACAGTAAGGTCTTCTTTGTTATTCTCTAATCTTGCATATACACTGATCTTGTTAAGAGCACCTTCTAATTCACGAATATTGGATACAACATTTTCCGCTATGAAATCTAATATATCATCGGAAATGGAAATATGATCCATCTCTGCTTTTCGCTTCAGAATTGCCATACGTGTTTCATAATCCGGTGCATGAATATCAACCGGAACACCCCATTCCAAACGGGTACGCATTCTCTCCTCTAACGTCTCAATCTCTTTCGGTGGTTTGTCCGAAGAAATGATAATCTGTTTACTCGAATTATACAGATCATTAAAGGTATTGAAAAACTCCGTCTGTGTGGAATCTTTACCGATTACGAACTGGATATCATCAATCAACAGGACATCTAAGTTACGGTATTTTGCACGCAGTTCTTCATTCTTATTATTACGGATTGCTTCAATTACTTCATTGGTGAATGTTTCACTCGATACATAAAGTACTTTCATATCCGGATTATGTGTAATGATATGATGGGCAATGGCCTGCATCAGATGTGTCTTACCAAGTCCTGCACCACCGTATAAGAATAATGGATTATATGCAGATGATGGTTCTTCTGCGACAGCAACACAGGCTGCATGTGCATGTCGGTTATTGTCACCAATGACAAATGTATCAAATGTATATTTCGGATTCAGATTGCTGCGCTCTAAGGATAACTTAATGTGACCATCCATGGAATTATCTGCTTCTTCTTTGGATGCAGGTACATCTTCTCCTTCGACACAGAAATAAATCTCAAATGGCTGATTAAGAGTAGCTTCAATTGCGGATTGTAAATAAATATCGTACATCTTCTTCTCAATGAATTCGATTCCTCGTTTGCCAAGTTTCTTATCCATGGAAAAGGTAATGGTTGTATCAGTTACTTCTTTAATAGAAAGGGCACGAATCCAGGTATTAATCATCATGTGGGAAACATCATATTCGATTTCTAAAAGATTCAGTATGTTATCCCATTGTTGTATCAAAGTTTCTTTCATAGTTAAATATCCTTTCTATAATATAGGAAAATACGCATACGCATACTCATTAATAATACTATAAAATAGGTTTTTTATCAAGGAAAAGAGATATTTTGGAGGGGAAATTTTCCACTTTGGGTAGTGTGGATAAGTCCTATTCACAGTAAAATATATGGAAAATAGGGAATCATTAAATGAAATCCACATGAAAAATGCAAAGTTATCCACAAGTTATTCACATTTTGTGGATAACATTATGTAAACACAAGAAAAGAAGGGAAAGAAATGGAGAAAAGACAAGTAATATAAAGATTTTGATACATGGTAAATGTAGTTTTGGAAAAAGATGATACAAGATGTTGTGTTTTTGATATTTTCGGTAAAAAAATAAAAAGAAAAACAAAAGAATTGCTTGACTTACAAGGCTTTTTTCAATATAATGGGATAGATGTTTTCAAAAAGAAGGAGGTGTATTTGAGTATGAAGATGACATTTCAGCCTAAAAAGAGACAGAGATCTAAGGTTCATGGTTTTAGAAAAAGAATGAGCACATCAAATGGTAGAAAAGTGTTGGCCGCTAGACGTGCTAAAGGAAGAAAACGTTTATCAGCATAGGTCACAGGTTTGTGACCTTTTTCTTTGTCAGGGAACATTATAATGAAACAATTTATTTCTTTAAAAAACAGTTTAGAATTTGGAAATGTATATAAACGAGGAAAATCCTACGCTAATAAGTACCTTGTTATGTATATAGTAGACAATGATCTGGAGAGTAACAGACTTGGGATATCTGTTAGTAAGAAAGTTGGCAACAGTGTTGTCAGACATCGAATCACCAGATTGATTAGGGAAGCATACCGCTTACATCAGAATGAGCTGCTCAAAGGAAAAGACATCGTAGTGGTAGCCAGAGTTAATTCTAAAGGACATAGCTATTGGGATATTGAAAGTGCATTTCTACATCTGGCTAAACTGCATCATTTATTCATTCAGAAATAATCTTATCTGATATTCCATATGCTATTGTAATTCGTGAAACATATTGAAAACATTAATTAGCGCATTATTTTGTTATGCATAGGAATGATTGAAATTGAACATAATCAAGATAATTCTCATTCAGTTAATACAATTTTATAAGAAATTTTTGTCGCCTTTGAAGGGGCATCCAACGTGTAAATTCTATCCAACCTGTTCATCTTATGCAATCGAAGCATTGGAGGTGCACGGTGTGATCAAGGGTAGTCTGCTTGCTATCTGGCGTATTTTACGTTGTAATCCTTTTTCAAAGGGAGGTTATGATCCGGTTCCACAGAAAAAATCTTAAGGAGGACTTGAAATATTGATGTTTTTAACAGCACAAGGAGGATTTTTAGGACCATTTGCCTGGGTATTTGGTAAGATCATGGATTTGATCTATAATCTGTTAGCAGGTAGTGATGGTATAGCGAATCTTGGAGTTTGTATCATCTTATTTACAGTAGTGGCAAAGCTGATTCTGTTTCCACTTAACTTTAAGCAGCAGAAGTCTACAAAGATCAATATGGTGATCCAGCCAGAGATTCAGAAGATCCAGAAGAAATATAAAGATAAAAAAGATCAGGAATCCATGATGAAACAGCAGCAGGAGATTCAGGCTGTATATAGTAAATATGGAACTTCCATGACGGGAGGATGTCTTCCGACACTGATCCAGTTACCGATTATCTATGCGTTATATCGTGTTATTCAGAATATTCCGGCATATATTGAGAATATCAAGGCAATGTATGCTCCAATTGCACAGGCAGTATTAGATACACAGGGTACAAAAGCACAGCAGTTTATGGTCGATTTTGTAAATGATAATGGTATCAGTGGTGCAAGTTATGCAATGAAGACATTTAAGAATCTTGCGGAAGTTGGTGTCAATAATGTCATTGATGTATTATCAAACTTTGGTGTTTCTAACCTGAATAGTTTGTTGGATACGATCGGAAAGAGTGGAGATCTTTCATCAAATGTATCACAGATTGACCAGATTCATTCTTTTATTCTTGGTATCAATATCTCAGAAGCTCCAGGTTACAAGTTAAGCTGGGCATTATTGATTCCAATCTCGTCTGCAATATTTAACTACCTGTCTATGAAATTATCAAGTAGTGGACAGGCAGATGATGTTGCTAATAATACTATGATGAAGAGTATGCAGATCACAATGCCATTGATGTCCATCTTTATCTGTATTTCATTACCGGCAGGTATTGGTATTTACTGGTCAGCAAGTGCACTGCTTTCACTTTTGACACAGATTGGTGTTAATTTCTATTATGATCATCAGGATATGGATAAGATCTTAGCAAAGCAGATGGAGAAAGCTGCTAAGAAGGCAGCAAAGAATGGCGGTAAGAAGTCATTTATGGAGCGTATGATGGATCAGTCCGCAGAGGCACAGGAAGAATTAGAAAAACAGCAGGCAATGAGAAAGAATTCTGCTGCATCTTTGAAAAATTATGTTCCGTCTGCACAGGCACAAAAAGCAGTTGACGAAAACAAAAATAAACAGTACAAGAGTGGAAGTATTGGGGCAAAGGCAAATATTATGATGAATTATAATAATACGACAAAGGAGGAGAAGTAGAATGGATTTTCAGGAGTTTAAAGCAAAAACAGTAGAAGAAGCTGTAACAGCAGCAACCGTTGCAATGGGTATCACAAGTGATGAGTTGGATTACGAGGTTATTGAAAAAGGTTCTACCGGTTTTCTTGGTCTTGGTGCTAAGCCGGCAATCATTAAAGCAAGAAAGAAAGAAAAAGAAGTTGTTAAACAGGCAGCTTCTGCAGATACAACGGGTTTAGTTGAAAAGACAAAAGAATATTTAGATTCTTTATTTAAGGCAATGGATATAGAAACAGAAGTAACCATTGATTTTGATGAAGAGAATAATAATATGGATATCAATTTAGAGGGTTCTGAAATGGGTATTCTGATCGGTAAGCGTGGCCAGACTTTGGATGCTTTACAGTATCTGATCAGCCTTTTTGTTAATAAAGAGAGTGAAGCATATGTGCGTGTGAAGTTAGATACTGAGAATTATCGTGCAAGAAGAAAAGATACATTGGAGAATCTTGCTAAGAATATTGCATTTAAGGTAAAGAGAAGCAGAAGAAGCGTTACCTTAGAGCCAATGAATCCATATGAGAGAAGAATTATTCATTCTGCATTACAGAATGATAAGTATGTGGCAACAAGAAGTGAAGGCGAAGAGCCTTATCGTAAAGTTGTTGTATATCTGAAAAAATAATAGGATGCAAGGATCAAAAACAGATAGCAATCTTTGGTATCAATAACAGGAATCCGGTTGTGCGAGCAGCCGGATTTTTTATTTTATAGGAATACGATAAATGTAGCATGGAAGAAAGTTATTTTCCTGTATTTTTACTATGTACATATAGTTGAAATTTGTTTATAATGAATTCTGTATGTATATCTGATATGAAGAGTAATACATTTAATGAGTATATGATTTTAAATATAAAAGAATAGACAGGGGAACCATATGATCAGATTAACAGATACAATTGCAGCAATTGCAACGGGTATGAATCAGGGTGGAATTGGTGTGATCCGTGTAAGTGGAGAGCAAGCCATACCAATTGCAGATTCTATCTTTGTGCCAAAAAAGAAAGGAAGGGAGATTCGATCTCTCGACACTTATACAGCAGCATATGGTAATATTGTAGATACTGATGGTCAGATGGTGGATGAGGTAATTGTATTGGTTATGAAGGCACCGGCCACTTATACCAAAGAAGATGTGGTAGAGATTGACTGTCATGGTGGAATGCAGGTTATGCAGCACATATTACAGTTGTTGATCGGGCAAGGTGCAAGATTAGCAGATCCGGGAGAATTTACAAAACGGGCATTTCTGAATGGAAGGATTGATCTTTCACAGGCAGAGTCTGTTATGGATCTGATATCTGCAAAGAGTGATCTGGCAGCAAAGACAGCATTATCCCAGTTAAAGGGAAATTTACGAGATAAGATCGATGTACTTCGTAAGAATCTGATCCATAATATTGCATATATTGAATCGGCATTGGATGATCCGGAACATTATGATCTCACAGGATTTGATGGGACGCTAGATCATTTATTAGACGATATGGAACAAGAGATAGAACATCTGGTAAGGACAGCTCAAGATGGTAAGATGATGAGGGAAGGTATATGTACTGTTATTTTAGGCAAGCCAAATGCCGGAAAGTCTTCTGTGTTGAATGTTCTGACAGGAAGAGAACGTGCAATTGTGACGGAAATAGCAGGAACAACAAGAGATACGTTAGAAGAATTTGTATCCATTCATGGTATTCCACTTAATATTATTGATACAGCAGGAATCCGGGACACAGATGATATTGTAGAAAAGATTGGTGTTGATAAGTCAATTGAAGCAATGCAGCAGGCAGATCTGATCTTATATATTGTAGATTCTTCCAAAGCATTGGATGAAAATGACCATGCAATTATAAAACAAATTGCAGATAAAAATGTGATCATATTGAGAAATAAGACGGATCTTCCAAGTCAGGTGTCTGATGAGGAGATTCAATCGTATCTGAATAAGCCGGTTATTGCCATCAGTGCAAAAGACCAGACGGGATTTGATGCCTTTTATGAGGTATTAAATGAGATGTTCTTCCAGGGAAGATTGTCTTATAATGATGAGATTTATATTACAAATATGAGACACAAGGAAGCATTACAGGAAGCGTTAGAATCCATTCATATGGTACGGGATAGTATTGCAGCAGGTATGCCGGAAGATTTTCTTACTATTGATCTGATGAATGCATATGAACGGTTAGGATATATTATTGGAGAATCCGTGGAAGATGATCTGGTAGATACCATTTTTAAAGAATTCTGTATGGGTAAATAGAAGAGAGGATATCAGTGATGAATGCAATAGAAGAGATATATGATGCAATCGTAGTAGGAGCAGGACATGCCGGATGTGAAGCAGCTTTAGCATTGGCAAGAATGGGACAGGAGACAATTATATTTACGGTTAGTATGGATAGTGTAGCCATGATGCCATGTAATCCTAATGTGGGAGGTTCTTCAAAAGGACATCTGGTGCGAGAGATTGATGCCTTAGGCGGCGAGATGGGTAAGAATATTGATCGTACTTATATACAGTCTAAGATGCTTAATCAGTCAAAAGGACCTGCTGTACATTCTCTTCGTGCACAGGCAGATAAGGCAGAGTATACCAGAAGAATGCGTATGACCATGGAAAATACCGAACATCTGACATTACGACAGGCGGAGGTAGCAGAACTTATATTTGATGATGCAGAGAATACAGCTATTGATAAAGAAAAAGTAGATGTATTTCAGGGTGAGCATCCAATTCGGGTGAAAGGAATCCGTACGAAGTCTGGAGCAACTTATTATGCAAAATGTGTGGTATTGTGTACAGGAGTATATCTGAATGCGAGATGTATCTATGGGGATGTTGTAAATCATACAGGGCCAAATGGACTATCTGCAGCAACTTACCTTTCCGGTTCTATGGAAAAGGCAGGCATTCCACTTCGTCGGTTTAAGACCGGAACACCGGCAAGAATCGATAAGCGAAGTATTGATTTTTCAAAGATGGAAGAACAATTTGGTGATGAAAAGATTGTACCATTTTCCTTTACCAATACCGAAGAAGATATTAAGAGAGAGCAGATCAGTTGTTGGCTTACCTATACGAATGAGACGACACATACGATCATCCGTAATAATATAGATCGTTCACCTTTATTTTCAGGTGCAATTGAGGGAACCGGACCAAGATATTGTCCTTCCATTGAAGATAAAGTAATGAAATTTGCCGATAAGGACAGACATCAGGTATTTGTGGAACCGGAAGGAGAATTTACAAATGAGATGTATATCGGTGGAATGAGTTCTTCCCTTCCGGAGGATGTACAGTATGCCATGTACCGGAGTGTTCCGGGGTTAGAACATGCAAAGATTGTAAGAAATGCCTATGCCATCGAGTATGATTGTATCAGCGCATTATTGTTAAAACCATCTTTGGAATTTAAGAATGTAGAGGGATTATTCAGTGCAGGTCAGATGAACGGAAGTTCCGGTTATGAGGAAGCGGCTGCACAGGGATTAATGGCAGGAATCAATGCTGCCAGAAAGCTACAGGGAAAGGAGCCGGTCATATTAGACCGGTCACAAGCTTATATTGGTGTATTAATTGATGATCTTGTAACGAAGAAGACGAAAGAGCCATATCGTATGATGACTTCCCGGGCAGAATACCGGTTGTTGCTTCGTCAGGATAATGCGGATCTTCGTCTGACAGAGATTGGTCATGAGATTGGTCTGATCCCGGATCAAAGATATGCACATTTTACGAAAAAACGGGAACTGATCGAGGAAGAGATTGTCCGATTAAATGAAACCATGGTCGGAGCTAATCAGCGCATTCAGAAGTTTTTAGAGGAACATGGAAGTACAACCTTGAAAACAGCAGCTTCTCTGGCAGATCTGATCAAGCGTCCGGAATTATCTTATGAAATGATCGCTCCGATTGATGATGCACGTTCTGCTATTTATGAGAAAGATGCCAAAGTGTGGAATGGACCATTTGCACCTGAGATTATGGAACAGATCAATATTGAGTTAAAGTATGACGGATATATTAAGCGGCAGCGCTCACAGGTTGAACATTTTAAAAAATTAGAAAAGAAGAGAATACCAGCGGATATCTGTTATGAAGATGTGCATAATCTCCGGAAAGAGGCAATCCAAAAATTAAGTGAAGTACGTCCGGAAAATATAGGTCAGGCATCTCGTATATCAGGTGTATCGCCGGCGGATATATCAGTATTGATGATCTATCTGAAGGCATAAAAGATATAGTAAACACTAAAAAATATAGATTTTTGGGTAACTATTCACTCAATAAAAGGTACTGGAAAAACAAATATTTGCCAAATGCTTTATATTGGCTTATTGCTTTCATTTTATTATGTAAGAAAGAGATTAGATTATGATTCAATTACAAAAACAGGCACAAGAGATTGGAATTATATTAACTGAAAAACAGATTGCACAGTTTCAGACATATTATGACAGGTTGATTGAAACAAATAAAGTGATGAATCTGACTGCAATCACAGAATTAGAAGAAGTGATATCTAAACATTTTATAGATTCTTTACTTTTAATACAAGCATATCCTGATATAGCCGGACAGAAGTTAAAAGTGTTAGATCTCGGAACCGGAGCAGGATTTCCGGGTATTCCGCTTAAGATTGCATTTCCTTCTTTGCAGATCACATTAATGGATTCCTTGAATAAACGTGTAAAATTTTTGAAGTCTGTAATTGATGAGTTAAAATTATGTGATATCGAGGCGGTGCATGGTCGTGCAGAAGAGGCAGCAAGAAATACAACGTATCGGGAACAGTTTGATTTATGTGTGAGTCGTGCTGTTGCAAATCTCGCTACGTTAAGCGAATATACGCTACCATTTGTAAAGATAGGAGGTATGTGTATTCCTTATAAGGCTGCAGGTGTAGAGGAAGAAGTGGATACTGCAAAGAAAGCAATTCAGATATTAGGTGGAAAATTAACTACAGTTAAAAAAGTAGCATTACCGGAAACAGAGATTGAACGGTCTTTTATTCTGATCGATAAAGTAAAAAAGACTCCAAAAACATATCCAAGAAAACCGGGAACAGCAAGTAAGGAACCTATTCATTGATTGGATAGAATATTATATTATGCAAAAATAAAAGATGTCACATGACATCTTTTATTTTAGGATACATTCTTTTTATGATTGCGCTTAATCTGTCGCTTGATTCTCAATTCATTCTGTCTTTCTTTGATATGTTCAAAATCTTTCTTCGTAATCTTTGTCACTGTCTTTACAACAAATACATTGCCTTCTTTTGTAGATTTGAATCGTATTTTTCCACAAACAAGACCGTGACTCCAACATTTACCCACACAAATCTGAGTAGATGGATTATTTACAAACCATTTGATCTTCTTATTCAACTTGCGATTGCACTTATAACAATGTAGTGCAGTTACATTCTTATCTTCCATAGCCTGCTTCTTATTGGTAAAGGCACGGGTTATATATTCGCAATAATTGGTATGTTTGGAAGATACCTCTTCTTCTTCACAGGATGGATAGTGATAATAGTCAATACTATACATATCTTCTAATTTTTTCTTATTCATCTTCTGAAAAACCAAAGCTGTATAATAGGCATCATTCTTAGCACAGTGAAAAGCAGCATCAATTGGAATATCAAAATCTCTGACTGCTTTCTCTAAGCTTGGCATCTGACTTTTATCTTTCAGGTGATTGATCGCATAAATTTCCTGAAGATTATAGAATTTCAGAGGATATGGAAATTCTTTCATGTAATAAAAGTCCATATTCTGTTGCAGATAAGAGAGATCTAATGGTCCCCAGGTACAGAAAATATAATCTTCATCTCCGCACCATTTCTTAAATTCACGAAAAACAACATCAAATGGGCGACCTGTTCGCAATAAAGTTTCATCATAATTCAGCAGCTCTCGAATTGCAGACTGTAAACGGCGGTATACACGCGGTTTAATGATACTTCCATACTGATCGATAATATTAAATTTGTCATCAAGTTTGGTAGCACCAATCTCAATCACTTCAAATTGCAATCGGGGATTTTCACCGGCTGCACCACAAGCGCTTTGATTCCACTCCAAATCTATTACAATATAATTCATAGAATCCCTTCTAATTCGCACGCATTCTTCTTATATTATCGGTATTTCCACTATAGTAAGTATCCAGTGTTTTATTGATATCTTCTAATACTTCTAATGTTTCTTTGGAGTTGGAAGAAGTGTTTCCATTCAATTGTACCAATAATTTGGAAATACGGTCAGAACTGTTCAATGTCTTATTGTTGTTCTCTTGTGATTTCTTAATGAGGATCTTGGTACATAACTTTTGTTGTTCAATCAGTTCTTCATTAAGTCGCTGATTCTCTTCTTTTAATTGTTCTAATTGTGCAAGTAAAGCAGCGTTTTGTTTGTTATTGGTAGTCTCTTCTCTTTTTGCTACCGAATAGATTCCTTTTTCTACTTTCACTAATTCTGTCTGTTTATCTAATGATAACTCAGAAATCTCATCAATCTTCTTTACAATACTGTCTACTAAAAAATAGGTATCTGCTATGGCAATCAACCCAAATACAATAATTAACTCTATCATTTGTGGCATATTCAATATGAGATAGAGTAAAATGAGAATAGCTGCTACAAAACCGACTGCACTGAATGTTAAGTTTGATTTCTTAATCTTCATAATAAATACCTCCATTCAAATATGTTCTTATGTAGAAATGTACCCGGCGGGAATCGAACCCACAACGATTCTTTAGGAGAGAATTGTTATATCCATTTAACTACGGGTACGGATGTTACTAGGTTGAGAATGATACTGTTCCCTGTAACCAGATAATTCCTTTGAATCGCCTGCCAACCTGAGGTTCACCTTCTAAATCCAAAGAATTGATTGCAACTTGTAGTGTAATATCATTGCATAGTATAGATAGATTATACACTATTTCGTCGGAAAATTCATTAGTTATTTGTTCTATTTTTCGGATAATTCCTAAAATAGCATATTGTTCATTATCAATTCCGTATGGCATGAAGTATGTTTCAACTACAGTATATAAATCTTCCTCTTTGATCCGTTTGGTAATGAGAGAGTAGGTGTCCATATCATCTAATGTCAGATTTTCCAAAGCATCCATATCTCCTGATTTTGCCTTTGCAATCAGGTTCTTTCGTTCTTTATTACTGATCGGTTGTTTCTCATAAGGATAGGACATAGAATCTAAACATACACCATATAGAATTCTTCCATGAATTGACAATGCTCCTAATTTAACACGGGTCGGAATCCTGTAATAATTATTGGACCAGGTACTTTTGACATAATCAGTAATATTCTGTAAGGCATAAATGAGTGTGATGCCTAAGTTATAATCGTCAGAAATTCCGGAATAAGCTTCTTTGTCTGAATGTGATTCAATCTGAATATCATTTTGACTTATACCGGTTCTACCCAAACAATATGGAAAAATATGATCTACGGTCAATGTATCATGGGAATCTCTTTCTACAATAATACTAAGACCAATACCATTTCCTATCTGCCTTCCTACCTGAATTAAAGTAGTGTCTGAAGCAATGTCTATTTCCTGCCAGCTTGTATAATCGTGCAGTACGGTATTTGTTAATGTATTTTCTTCTATTTTATTCTTTAATTTGCTAAATCCAATTGCTCTTAAATAACGATGCATCTAATACTCCTGTTAATATCCAATTTCCGGTTTTCTTTCTTCTCGTTCTTTGGCAGCCTCTTTGGCTCCGTCTTTTCCCATTGCAACATTTAATGCGAGACGTTCTTCCTCTGATAAAATGTAGTAGGATTCTTCATTTGTTACCTCTTTACAGTAGGTGAAACATCCTTCTCTGCTATGCATGGATGTAAGAATAATACCATCGTGATTCTCTGTAAGGAGAGCAAGAGAGAAGCTTAGTTTTCCAGACATCTCCTTAAATGCATCATACTTAACCAATCCAATCTTACAAAATGTGGTTAAGAACTTGTCATTGACCATATCAATTTCCTTGTTCTGTTTCTTTTCATTTTTCACAACCTGTTTCATTTCGGAAAAACGTTTTACAAGAACTTGTTCAAAACTTGCAGCATCATGTCCGGATGTAAATTTATTGAGACGTTTTGTGAGTTTATTGCATTTGGATATAATTGTAATGATCCAGATAAATTGCAGAATCACAATTACAAATAATATGATGACTGCTATGTCTGTACTTATTCCAATCGAATCAAATATATTCATTCCCTTTTCCTCTGTTTCTTCCAATAATATAGTACTGTTTAAATGAGCATGTAATTATATTAAGTGTTACATTATACTAAAATTAACTGTAGTTAATTTTATGATTGATAGTATAAGGATTATTTGAATGAGTTCATTCTTATCCTGTTACATTTATTCTGTTAATATTATTTTTGCTTTTAATCTTATTATTTTATCTTGTATAATATTAGAATTATACCATTCCTAAGATTGGATAGAATAGATCATCTCCATAATGTGTTCTAATTCATCCTTGGAAAAATATTCAATCTCAATCTTCCCCTTGTCATTATTCTTGGCTTTGATCGTTGTCTTAGCACCAAGTTTGTATTTGAATTTCTCTTCTATATCGCGGTAAAGAAATGATAGATCTTCTACAGTTGTAGCAGTAGTATCCTCTACTTTTGGATTGGCTAGATCATTTAATATCTTCTTTACTAACTTCTCTGTCTCACGAACGGATAAACGTTCATCAAAGACTTTGCATGCTGTCTCATACTGAAGTTCTGTATCTTCAATTGGAAGTAATGCTCTGGCGTGTCCATTGGATAATTTCTCATCAATTACCATTTCTTGAACCGGTTTTGCTAACTTAAGTAAGCGAAGAATATTCGTAATGGCACTACGGCTTTTAGATACTCGTTCTGCAATGTCATCCTGTTTCATGTGAAATTCTTCAATCAACTTTTGGTAAGCCTGTGCTTCTTCAATTGGATTCAGGTCTTCTCTTTGAATGTTTTCAATTAACCCGATCTCTAGAATTTCCTGATCGGTATAATCTTTTACAACAACAGGAACTTCTTTGAGTCCGGCTTTCATGGATGCTCTCCAACGACGTTCACCGGAAACAAGAAGATAGTAGTTGTCTCGTTTGGTAACAATTAATGGTTCAATGACACCATGTTGGGTAATGGAATCTGCTAATTCCTGTAAAGCGTCTTCATTGAATTGTTTTCTTGGCTGATCTTTATTGATCTCAATATCCTTAATCTTCAATGTCATCTCTGTAGGAACTTCTTTAATCACTTCCTTGATTACTTCTTTTGTTTCTATATTTTGAGACTTACTGCCTGTCTTTTTTCTTGATTGTGTAGTGTTGACACCTAACATAGTATCAAGTCCATTGCCTAATCCTTTTCTTGGCATGTTATAATTCCTCCTGTAATATTTTAAATATTATTTTGTCGTTATATTTATTCATATTGAATTATCTGCTTTATTAATGTATCTTTCATTGTGTTTGCACATAGTGTAGTGAAATCTGTTATAGATTACAACTAAATTTACATATTCCAAATATTTAGCAGTGAATACCATTATAGCACAGAAATAGAATGTTTCACGTGAAACATTCTATTTCTATTCTTTTATAAATCATAAGTAATGTATAAACAGAAATATATAAAAATATATGTAAACGTTATGTGTAATAAAATGCAGTAATTATTTCAAAATATTCATAATTTAGATCTGTAACTGATTATCTATAAGAATCAGTTCAACATGGATCTGTATGACTCCAATATTTACAATTATATATATGAAATGTCTATACATAAATATTAGTGATCACTTCATCTGCTAACATACGATATGCTTCTGCACCGGCAGAACGGGAATCATATGATGTGATTGGAAGTCCATGACTTGGTGCTTCTGCTAAACGAACATTTCTTGGAATAATTGTCTTATATACATTCTGGTTGAGATTCTCTTTAACATTCTCTACAACCTGTAGGGAAAGATTCGTTCGGGAGTCATACATCGTAAAGACAACTCCTTCAATCTTCAAATCTGTATTCAGCTTCTGCTGGATTAATTCAATTGTGTAGATTAACTGTGATAATCCATCTAATGCAAAAAATTCACATTGAATTGGAACCAATACAGTATTGGCAGCTGTCATAGAATTAATGGTCAACATTCCCAATGCAGGAGGACAGTCAATGATTACATAATCAAACTTATCCTGAATCTTACGGAGTTGATTCTTGATGATATATTGCATATCCGGTTCTCCAATAAATTCAACTTCTGCACCGGCAAGATAACGATTCGATGGAAGAATATTCAAACCCGGAATTACATTGATCAACATTGCTTCACCTATATTACAGTTATCACACATAACATCATATATGGTGTATTCCAACTCGTCTTTGTTGATTCCAAAACCGGTAGTCAGATGTCCCTGTGGATCCATATCAACTGCTAACGTCTTGAATCCTTTCTCTGCCAAACATGCAGCTAGATTGATCGAAGTAGTGGTCTTACCAACGCCACCTTTCTGATTCGCAACTGCTATAATTCTTCCCATTTGTATACTTCCTTTACTCATTAAAATTCATTTACGCTCGGTGAATATTGTAACACAAATTGATCGAATAGAAAAGACGACATCTAGTAAAATGAATTCATCAAAACCACTAATTGTAGATACTCACACCCTTGCACAGCGTAAGTGAAGACGGACGCGCATGTTTTAGGCTGTGAACCCGGCTTTTTGGTGGTGTCATGTTGCAGCAGGCACATTCGCATTACGACTCGCACGCAACAGTACTAGAACTCCTTATAATAAGCGAACCCACGCAAAAGAGGATATGGATTCTTGAATGTATATATATATTATACGTATACATCCTTGATCCATATCCTCTTTTGGTTCGTTCTGCTTATTACTATGTCGTTAAGTGCTGGCGTGCTCCACGTACCTGCTTGCAATCAAGACAGACCACCCAAATCCGGGATCTACTTTTTATGTACATGCGCTGTGTACCATATAACATACATTACTGGATGTGCTTATCGCCACACCCGAAGCCGCCCGGTCGTTGGTGTGGGCGATCTACTGTATCGACGGGCTGTAGGAGATAACGAATAACCGGGTGTATTATGTGTATGATGAAAGTCAGCTCATTAACGAAGCCATTCCTTACTTTTATGAGTTGCCAAATTCTTGTAAGTATGAGTCTGTACCGTACTTATTATATACATGAAAACCAGACATGAATGAGTATATATGCTAACTACAAGTGTACATAATCCATGCCCGGTTTTCTTTGTTTTTCCTATATCCTTTCATCCTGACATGTAGCCACAATGAAAGTCCCGGAGCCTGTTAACGCCGGACACGGCTTCGGGGGTGGCGATAAGCACAGCGTATATATTGACGACAGTATATTGTGTCAACCTCAGCTTCGGCGAGAAAAATTTG
>QWCE01001723.1_pt2 | contig 31048 bp, 45 predicted proteins | sample 1972531 | NCBI WGS metagenome assembly QWCE01 (sample SAMN09866716, study PRJNA288562) | Human gut metagenome isolate term4_stool, whole genome shotgun sequencing... | reverse complement strand
GGATGTCGTTTCCCAGATCCGGGAGGACATGCGCGTGCGCTTCACCTACCACTCCAATGCCATCGAAGGGAACACGCTCACCATGAGCGAAACCAAGGCGGTTTTGGAGGATGGCATCACCATCGGTGGAAAGAGCCTCAAGGAGCATCTGGAGGCGGTAGGGCATAGCCACGCCATCGACTACATGGAAGCGCTCGTCCAGAGGGACGAGGCCCTGACCGAAAGGACACTGAAGGAGATCCACAATTTGATCCTGCGTAACATCGACGGAGCCAATGCCGGGACATTCCGCAGGATGAATGTGCTTATCTCCGGCGCAGGGCACATCCCGCCGCCAGCGGAACGCGTGCCCGAAAAGATGGAAGCCTTTTTCCGGTGGTACGGTGCGGCGCGGGGTACGCTTCATCCTGTGGAATTTGCGGCCCGCGTCCATGCGGATTTCGTGAACATCCATCCCTTCAAGGATGGGAACGGCAGAACGGCCCGGCTTATCATGAACTTCGAGTTGATGCAGGCAGGCTTTCCCACGGTGATCATCCCGGTAGAGTCACGCCCAGACTACTACCAGAACTTGGATGTTATTGCTACACAAGGGAATTATTCCCCTTTTATCATTCAAATTGCTGAGTTGGCCAAACAGGGGTTTGCCCCTTATTGGGCCTTGCTGAGTGAATAAGATACTTCCTCACCGAATCATGGACGGTCGGATTTCAACCTCCCCGGTTGCGACCGTCCACCTGTCCGCTCCTTTGGCAACCTGCACTTCATAGAAGCGCCTGCCAATGTCCCCCTGTGTGTGCTCGGGTTTGAGCCGCACGTCAAAGACGCCCTTTGCGGCGTCGACCATCACAATATCCCTTTCGAACGCTGCCCTGAATCGGCGTTGCCGTGTACATGACAACGGCAACGCCGATATCTTTATCTGAATGATAGTGCCCCGTGATAGATTATGGCACAGGTGTGTCCATTACTGGAGTTGCATGGTTTCACGGGCATAGCCGCGCATGGATGCCTGCGGTTTGTTGGGCTTCATGCGCTGCATGGCGAGGGGGTAGAGCGGCTTGATGACGAGATGGCGCTTGTCCTCGCGGATCATCTTGTTGTTGTAGTCCCTCCAGTCCCGCAGGACTTCTTCCTTGGTCACCATGTCCTTGGCTCGGAAGGCCTTGAGATAGCGGGTGACGAGTTCGTCCTGCTTGTTCTTCTTGAAGGCTTCCACATCCGACTGGCCTTTGTGGGCGTCGAACGCCTTGCTCTGGCGGACGGGCTGGAAGCCGAGAGCCTTGGCCACGAACTCGGACTTCGAGAGTTTTATCGGGCGTCCCGTGCCGTCGGCGATGGGCTTGCCGCTGCGTGTCGTCATGCCTTCGTCGGCAAGGCGGATGGCCTTCATTATGTTGGAGGCCGCCGTGGGCAGGGCCTCTTCCGTGGCGCGCCAGTAGTCGCCCTTGCCCGCGAACTCGAACGTGTTGCCGATTTTTTCGAGCATGGCCACGGGCACGCCGAAGATTTCCATGCCGCTGGAAAGGATTTGCCGGCCCCAAGGCTTGTCGCCCTTGATGTCTTGCAGGATGGGCAGTTCCATGCCGAGGAAGCCGGAAATGGTCACGCCCGCCATTGAGGGCATCCCATAGAACAGCACGTCGGCGGCGTTCTTTCCGCCGTTCTTGTAGGCCCAGTTGTAGAGCTTGCGTTCCGGGTCGTCGCCGTCGGCGAAGAGCTGGCGCCACACGGTCATGGCCGTACTCCAGAGCGGGACGGACACGAGGCCGCCGAGCGTTGCGGTCATGCCCAGCGAGATGCCGACGGCGGCCTTGCCGCGCCAGCCCATCTTGAAGAGCGTCCGCCAGAACTCCAGCGTGTTGTGCGTGAAGCTGCGGAACGTGTAGAAGGAGGAGGCCACCTTTCCCACGTCGCCGTGCCGGAAGATTTCCGGTCGGTTCGCCTTGCCGTAGAGGTAATGGGAATCCGTCACCAGTCCGGCGGCGAAGTCGCGGGCGGCCTGCTCGTCAAACTTCTGGCCTTTCTGGTAGCCGAAGCGTTCGAGGGTTTCCGTGTTGACGACCTTCCCGGCGCGGGCCGCACGGTAGGCGGCGAGCGCGAGGCTCGTGCGGTTGAAGCGTTCGGCTGCGCTCATGGGCCAAGCCATGACGCGGGAGAACTGCCGCCATGCGTAGCTCATGCGCCCGCCCGTCAGATCGCCCATCATCTCGCGCATGAAATTGTCACGGGTGATGCCCCTGTCGTAGAAGTCCTGAAGGAACGCCTTTTCCTCCGGCGTGATGGACTTGGCCTTCCCGTCACTGATCTGATGGCAGAGCGCCTTGCCCGCGTCGCGGATGAAGCTGGTGGCGGCGTGTTTGAACCCAAGCTCCACGCCAAGGCGCGGGTAGCCCGTGATGAGGTTCTGCGTCAGGTTCACGGCGGCCGTCTTGAAGTTGCCGCCAAGGAAGTTCAGGAACATGAGGTTTTTCGCCGTGTCCACCAAGGCGTCGAGGCGGTCGGCATTGCGGAGCATGTCCATGACGTAGTTCTTGGCCCAAGCGTAGAGGCGCGGTTTTTTCTTCGCGTCGACCTTGGCGAGGGTTTCCCCGAACTTCATGGCCGCATCCATTTTGGTGAGCCAGCCGTACTGGCCTGAGCAGTAGGTGAAGAGGACTTTGCCGATGTCTTCCATCTCGTACCCGGCGATGTTGTTCCGGCGCATCATGTGCTGGCCGAAACCGCGTGCCTTGAACAGATCCGACACCTGTTGCTCCATGGCCCGGAGCAGCTTCTTCTTGATGTCCCCGTCAATGCCGGTGCTGTTGAGCGCTTCCTGAAGTACCTTTTCCATGTCCGCCGTCCGCATGGGGAATTCGGACACGTCTTCGGACAGGTCTTGTAGCTTCCCGTACTCGACGTCCTTGATACTGTCGCCGTACTTGGCCTTCAGTTCTTCGAGGATCTTTGCGGCCTTGGCGTCAGCCGTGAGTTTCGTGCCGAAGAAATGCCGCCGTTCGAGCACGTTGCCTTCTCCGTCCAGCACGCGGATGGAGTGATCGCCGAACCGGACATGGGGAAAGTAGTTGTGCACGGAGCCCATGCTGGAACGGTACGTGTCGATGACATTCTTCGGAAGCTTGCTTTCCCGCAGGTGGTTGTACAGGCCGAGCTGGCTGTTATCCAGCATGCGGCGGATTGTGATGAACACGTCAACGGTTTTCCCGTCGAGGCTGACGTTCTCTCCATTGATCCCCTTGAATGTATTGTGTTGCGTGAGAAAGTCCCGGAGCTGTTCGTAGTGCGCATCGTTCAGGCCGGAATATTCCCAGTCCCCGTCGGGCAGGGTGCGTTTCACGAACCTCTCTTCCGTTATGGCATTGAGTTTCTTCCCGTCGAGCTTGTGGAGCAGGGCCGTCAGGTTTCTGTGCTGCGCTTTAGAAAGGTTCTTCAGGCCGTCGTACACGCCCTTCATGGCTTCCTCGACCTTTTGGGAGCGCGTTTCTTCGCGGTCGAGCTGGATGTCCAAGAGTTGCTGAACTTCGGGGTGATCCTTGGCGAGGAACTGCGTGGGGCGAGCGGTCTTCTGAAGCAGGGAGATGTCCTCGTCGTTGGCGAGGCGCAGCTTCCGCATTTGCTTTATAGCCGAGAGCAGTCCCTTCCCGGAGCGGAGTTCCTCCCGCACGTGTTCCTCAGCGAGGGAGGCCCGGACTGTGGGCTTGTCCGTTGCCGTGTTCACGTCAGCGGGCTTGCCCGTCCCATTGAAGACATGCTGCCCAAGGCGGGAGAGCAGGGCGTCCACGCGTTCGTCGCCAAGGTTCAGTTCACGGCCCGTGATGCGCCGCATGGCGCGGGCAAGCATCCGGCGCACGGCGGAGACGATGCGTTTCCACAGCGGCGCGTCGGCCTTGGAAAGCTCACCGGCGTTCTTTTTTTCGGCGCGCTTGCTGACGTATTCCTCAATGACGGTTTCCCGGTCGGCGGCGTTGAGGCGGGGATCGAGGTCGTAGCGTTCGGCGATGTCCCTGATGCCCTCGTTGCCCATGCCGCCAAGCTGTGCCCAGAGCTGGTTCCAAGAAGGGGCTGCGCCTTTCCCATGTCGCCAGCGTCCTGACGCTGGAGCGGGACAAGTCCGCCGGGGGCATCACATACTCGAAGATCAAGTTCGCCGCCGCCGATGCGCTGACGCCCGAACAGCGCAAGGCCATCGACCCGTTCACCGCGGCCTTCGCCATGGCGTTTGACCTTGCCCATGCCTCGACCGTGACGGAGCGTTCCGGCGGTGCGGAGCAGGGCGGGAACATGCCGACGGGCGAGGAACAGAACCCCTTCGGCGCGTAACCGTCCCACGGGGGAGGTTTCGCCTCCCCCATTTCTTTCATGGAGACCGACATGGCATCGACACGTGACGAGATATTCAGGTTCCTGCAACGCATCGTCGGAGACACGCTGACGCCGGAGGGCTCGAAGCTGCTTGTCTGGACAGCGCCCGCCAAGGAATCCCGCTGGTATGCGGATCTGTGGCAGGCGGCGGACGAAGCATCCCGGCTTTCCGGCAACGTGTACTTCGGCGTGTGCCTCGCCCCTGACGATGTATGCGGGGGCAAGACACGGGCCACGGCGCAGCAGGTTTCATACGCCACTTGCCTGTGGGCGGACATCGACTATGTGTCCCCGCACCACGCCAAGGGCAACCTGCCCCCGTCCGAAGCCGATGCCATGAACTGCCTTCGTGAAGCCTTCCCGCCCCACCTCCAGCCGCCCGTCATCATCAATTCGGGCGGCGGGCTGCAAGCCTTCTGGCCCTTGGCCGAACCGCTGGACATCACGTCCGACATCGACCGGGCCGAGTTCGCCGCTATCGTGCGCGGCTGGCAGGGGCTCCTTCGCGCAATGATGGAGCGCCACGGCTGGACGCTGGACTCCACCCACGACCTCGCCCGCGTGATGCGGCTGGCCGGGACGGAGAACGCCAACGCCGGAGGGAAGCCTGTTTCCCTGTTGAACGATGCGGAGATCCGGTTTGAGCCGGATCAGTTCCGTGAGCTGGTGGACGTTGTGGTGGATGCCGAAACCGTCAGCGCCGTATGCGTCCCGGCACAGGAGCGGTATGCGTCGAGCGTGCCGGGGCTTGCCGGGGTCATCCCCCGCGAAGGCAATACGGCACGTGAGCCGCTGGCCTCGAAGATCGCGGCATTGTGCGATCTGTCCGAAGCGTTCGCCGCGTCATGGCACAATCTCAATCCGTCCCTGAAAGACGACAGCCGCTCAAGCTATGATGCTTCTCTGGTCACGGCGATGGCGCACTGGATGGACGATACGGACGATGGGCTGGCGTTTACGGCGCAGGACATGGCCGATGTCATCGTCGACCACAGGATGAAGCACGGCACCAAGGCCAAGGACTTCAAGAAGGCCGGGCGGCTGGACTATATCCAGACGACCATCGCCCGTTGCGTGCGGCTTGCGCTGGAGTCGAAGCGGAGGGCAGCGCCGGAAGGAAACGAGGTGCCCGCCCCGGAGCATAGTGATTCTCCCTTGCCGCCGGTTCCATTCGGGGAAGACGGAGTGCCGGAGCCCGCCTTTGATGGCCCCTCCGAGCCGCAAGAGCCACGCCCCATCCCGCCGCCCGCCGGGGACATGGCCATCCCCGAGTTTTCCGAGGCGCAGCGGAATGCCTTGAAGCCCATTGAGGAACGGTTGGGCATGCGTATCCTGCACGGCTGCGTGTATGAAAATACGGAGCCGTGCCCGGAGGTATGGCTTGCTGTGGTTCCTTTCGCCCCGGGCGGCAAACAGGGCACGGTCGTCCTCAGCACGACGGACATGCTGTCCATTTCCAAGGTGACGGAAGCCTTTTTCGGCGCAACCTATGATTATCCCGTCTGCTTCGGCGGGGCTGAACCGCTGAAAAAAGAAGGCTGGAAACTGTACGCCCGGGATATGGTGCGGGTTCTTCCCAAGCTGGTGAAGCCAGAAGAGACGACAGAGACGGGTGCGTTGCACATCTACCTGCGGAAGTATCTGGCATCCACGCCCATCACCAAATCGCTTGAGGACGCCCGGATGCAGGACGCGCCATTCACGGTGAACGGCAGGGTCTACGTCAACATCACCGCGTTCTCGAACTTCGTGCGGATCAGCTCCGGCGGGGAACTCGGCGGGGTGATCAAGCTGGCGAAGCTCATGTGCCGGGCCGGATTCAGGAAGGTCGTCATGCCGTTTAAGAAGGAGGATGGGAAGATGTCTTCTCTCAATGGCTATCTCATGCCCCCGGAACTTGTCTCGGCGGCACAGGACGAACCGCAGCTTGATGCCTTCAACGTACCTGGAGGGATGGAGGATTCCGTTGGTGCGGAAGTCATTCACTAACCCATGCGTGTTGTTCGATTTGCCGTGCCGCCTGCCGAGCGGGCTGTGCGTCGGGAAACCGTACTGGGAAGGCAAGCTGTTCGAGGAACGGGATCGCCACCATGCTGACGCCTTCCCGTGCGCGTATCTGGAATACGTCAACAAGCGACTGCCCCGGCAGGTGGCGGAGATGCCTGAAGAAGCGCCTCCCGAACAAACGGGTACGGAACAGGCCACCGCGCCGGAACAGGCCGCTCCGTCGGCGTTGCTGGCGGCAAGGCGAAAAAGGAGAGGGTGATGGAAGACATTCATGGCGGAGACTGCAAGGAGTTCCGGGTATTCGGCCCGCCGGGAACCGGCAAGACGACATGGTTGGTCAAGCAGGTGCGGCGGGCTGCGGAGAAATACGGCGGCGAGAAGGTGCTGTGCTGTTCGTTCACCAAGACCGCCGCGACGGAAATGGTCAACCGCATCACGCCGCCGGATGAGGAGCCCCTGATCCCGGACAGTTCCGTCGGCACGCTGCACGCCATCTGCTACCGGGCGCTCGGTTCCCCAACGCTGGCCGAGACGAAAATCAGCCAGTGGAATGCCGAGCATCCTGACCTTGGGCTCTCCAAAAAAAGCGCGGCGCGGGTGATGGAAGACGGGCTCGACGAAAGCGATACGCCGGAAGAGGGCAGTGCCGACGTTTTGTTGGCCATGTATTCGGCGTTCAGGAACAGACTGATCCCGTATGAGGAAATGCCCGCGCAGGTACAGCACTTCGCCAAGCTGTGGGAAGGCTGGAAACAGGACTGCGATTTCATGGACTTCACGGACTTGCTGGTGAGCGGAAGCAAGGAACTGTACTACCCGCCAAACGGTGCCAGCGTCGCGTTCGTTGACGAGGCGCAGGACATGACGCCCCTCCAGCTCAAAGTCGTCCGTAACTGGGAAAAGTCGCTCCGGTTCTACATCCTCGTGGGTGACGATGACCAGTGCATTTTCCGCTTCTCCGGCGCGTCGCCGGATGCCCTGATTGCCGGGGACATCCCGCAGGAAAACAAGATTATCCTGAAGCAGAGCTGGCGCGTGCCCGCCTCCGTCCACCGGCTCGCCGAGAAGTGGATCAAAAAGGTGAGCGTCAGGGAGCCGAAGGAGTACCTGCCGACCAACCGCGAAGGCACGGTGCGGCGTCTTCCGGGCGCCACGGTCAAGGATGCGAGGCCAGCCGTAGTCGATGCGGCCAGGCAGATCGTTGCGGGCAGGACGGTCATGTTCCTGACCGCGTGTTCATACCACCTGCGGACATCCATCATCCCGTTGCTCAAGGAACACGGCATTCCTTTCTGGAACCCCTACCGGGTGACACAGGGGGAGTGGAATCCGTTGCGGGGCAGCAAGCGCGACATGCTTGCCGCCTATCTGGAACCCGACGGCCCCGAGCTTGGCGGCGTGCGGTTCTGGAGCGCGCCGCAGCTTGCCCGCTGGTCGGCCTCGTGCGCGTTCGAGGGATTGCTCCGGCGTGGAGCCCGGACGCGGATCGAGGAACTGGCGAAACATAAGGACGCCGATGGGGATGAACTGCTCGATTTCTACACGGACTGGTTCGAACCGCAGGGGCTGGACGCGGCCATGTCCCTTTCGACGGAATGGCTGGAGCGCCAGCTCAAGCCGGACAAAGCGAAGGGCTTGGCTTTCCCCCTTTCCGTATTCCGGCGCGGAGGGTGGGATGCCCTTGAAGCAAAGCCGCGCTGCATCGTCGGCACAATCCATAGCGTGAAGGGCGGCGAGGCCGACGTGGTGTACCTGTTCCCAGACATCTCCCCGCAGTCTTATGAAGGAATCCAGCGCGGGGCGGAGGGGCGCGACGCCGTTATCCGGCAGTTCTATGTCGGCATGACGCGGGCACGGGAAGAGCTGGTCGTGTGCAACGCGGCCACGCTGTACAACACGATGGCGATACGCTAAACCTTATATGAAGGCGGTAGGAGAACTGTGGACTTTCTTTTTACTCAATAAGGAAAGACAAATGGCACAAGCTCCTTGGGGTGGATGGAGAGATAAAGGCAGAGGTGGAAAACGGGTAGGGAAAAAGAAATCTTTGGGGCAAGTGTATCTTGCTGTCATGTCTGATACAGGAGGAGTGCTGATTGCACGAAAGAACTGGTACTGGAAGGGCGGGAGTACCTTTTTAAATAATGCAGGACAGTGGGTTTTCCCCGGAGGAGGAGTAGAGGAGGGAGAAGACAGAGCCTCTGCGGCTATCAGAGAGTTCAGGGAAGAAACGAATGTTGATCTGACTCAGTATTCGACTTCTGGAAAGTTATACTGTTTCTTCAAAGAAGAATGTTATAGTTTGTATGTATTTATTGTAGATGAAGATTCGTTCAAAACTATACTAGCATTGGTAACTAAGTCCCTATTTGAAAAAAGTACTAAAGATCCAGAACTGATAGAGGTAAAAGCCGTTGCCGCACATGATTTAGACCAGTACTTGGGAAAACGTATCTCTCCTGATACTTCTATCAAGGGATACGATCCCTCTGATAGACGGCAATCTATTGATTGGTATGAAAGTATGGCGAGGGCATTAAAATTATCTGAGGAGCCCCCAATAGAGGTTCCTTTTCCTCAGCCGTCACCTTTTTCGCAACCTAAAAACCTAGCCTGTCTTTTTCCTCCTCCTCTTCTTTAATTCCTTCTAAATAACACTCTAATATTGGTATAGCAGTATCCTTTTATATAAAAATTAGAGTAAGGCCGGATTCTTCGGAATCCGGCTTTTCTATTGAGGTGCACACGGCAATGGGAAAACAGGTTCCCCTCGAATCAAGCGTCGTTGCGACCATCATCAAGAAGCTGAATGCCGTGCCGGGGTGCCGGGTCAAGAAATTCCACGGCTCGGCGTTCGGGATGATGGAGCTGGACATATACGGTTGCTTCAATGGCCGGGCTGTCTTCATCGAAGTGAAGCGTCCCGGCGGCAAGGCAACCGAGCGGCAGGAACGGGAGATTGAAAGGTGGCGCGCCGTGGGCGCGCTTACCGGCTGTGCCACGACTCCCCAAGAAGCGTTGAGCATTATCAACCAAAGGAATTGTGATGAAGACATCTGAACTGGTGAAGGCTGTTGCCTTGGAAACGGGGCTTACCGTCAGCGCGACGGAGAAGGCGGTGAATGCCGTTTTCTCAGCCATCAAGAAAGAGGTAGGGGCAGGCGGCGAGGTCAAGATTTTCAAGTTCGGCACGTTCTCCGTTGCGGAACTTGGCGAGAGGGAAGGCCGCGATCCGCGAACCGGAGTGAGCGTCGTCATTCCGGCGCGGCGGCGGTGCCTGTACCACCAGAGTATCACGTTCAAGAGGGAGCTTATGGCCCGGGACAGAAATTGATTTCCCGAAACCTGCTGGCAAAGTTGCAGGAGAATGTGCAGAAGGCACAGAACGCACGCCACCGTAGCCAGCAGGAACCTGACGAAGAACAGCCCGCGTAACAGAGAGCCTTTGGGGGGGAATTGTGGAAAGTCCCCTCGCCTTTTTTATTGGGTGAGGGGGGGCCAAAAGTTTTTCTTGACTCATTTGGAATTCAGCAACAAACTGAACTCGATGGTGGAACTTTTTTATTACGACAATTTTATGTGGGCATTAATGGAGTAATATGAATAATATTAATTTTAATACCTCAAATAGTACCTTTCGCCAACTTATGGGATCTGGTATGAGATACCATGTCCCACGCTTTCAAAGAGATTATTCTTGGGGAGAAGATGAATGGGATGATTTGTGGCAAGATATCACTATTCTTTTTTCTGAAAATGATGATTCCGTTCATTATATGGGATATCTTGTTTTGCAATCATCTGATAACAAAATGTTCGATATAATTGATGGTCAACAACGTATAACAACGATAAGTATAATTATATTATCCGGTTTGTATTTTATTAAAAAATTAATTGATGATGGTATTGAACCAGAAAATAATATAAAAAGACAAGAACAATTAAGGAATAGTTATATAGGTTATTTGGATCCTGTTACACTTGTTCCTCAATCAAAACTTGAACTAAATAGACATAATGATAAATTTTATCAAAATTATCTTGTAACACTTGATAAACTACCAAGCCGTGGTTTAAATGCTTCTGAACATCAACTTAGAAAAGCCTTCTTATGGTTTTGTGATAAATATGATGATTGCTTTGTAGGTGATAAAAATAATGGTAAGGCTATTGCTGGATTTATCGATAGAATTGTTGATAAATTATTTTTTACGGTAATCACCGTTACAGACGAATTGAATGCTTTCAAAGTTTTTGAAACACTCAATGCTCGAGGTGTTCGCCTTTCTGCAACTGATTTATTAAAAAATTATTTATTTTCTTTAATTGGTTCAGATGATACTCACGATATAGAAATCAAAACATTAGAAGATATTTGGGAAAGAATAATAGGGCTTTTAGGTAGTGAAAGCTTTCCTGAATTTTTACGTATTTTTTGGAATAGTACACATAAATTAGTAAGAAAAGCTGAATTATTTAAAGCTATTAAGAAAAACATTGATAGTAAGGAGTTGGCCTTTAGATTGATTAGGGAATTAGATTCTTCCGCATCAATTTATTCTGCACTAAGAGATTGCTTTGATTCCACTTGGAATTCAAAAGAGAAAGACTATTTATGGCAATTGTCATTGTTTAGTGTTAGACAGCCATTGTCTATGTTACTTTCTTGTTATAATGTATTTTTTGATAAAGATAGGAATACATTTGATAGAATATTGAAAGCAACAGTAATTATATCTTTTAGATATAATGTTATTTGTGGATTGATACCTAATATCCAAGAAGGTATCTATAACGATATTGCTCAAAAAGTTTATTCTGGAGAATTAAATAGTTATAAAGAAATTATAAATGCACTTTTAAAAGTATATCCATCTGATGACCAGTTCAAAAATTTATTTATAAACAAAGAATTGAAAACAACAAATACACGTAATAAAAAGATTGTTAGATATATTTTGTCAAAAATAGAAAAACATTTATCAAATAAAGAATTAGATTTTGAAAGTGATTCCTATGGAATAGAGCACATTCTTCCTGAAAACCCTTCAATTGGATGGAACTATATTCCTGAGTCCAAGCAAGAAGATCTTATTTACAGAATTGGAAATATGACATTGCTTGAAACCTCATATAATAAAAAAATAGGTAATAAAGAATATAAAGAAAAGAGAATAGTATATAGTAACAGTAATTATGCTATTACTACAACTATACCACAATATTATGAAATTTGGGACGAGAAAAAAATAGTATCGCGGCAGACTAAACTTGCGGAGTCAGCCGTAACTATTTGGAGATTGAATAATTTAACGTAGTATAATAGTTGAATATGATTTTTAAAAGGCGATCTGTTTTAGCAGAATCGCCTTTTTTGTTAGACTAGGAGCAGTAACATGTCTCTGATACGGAAAAATATATTCCCCTCACCGGAGGTCGTGCAGCGTGCCCGGTGCTACCTCGCGCTACGGCTTCTGCGTGCCTATGTGGACGTGATGGGCAAGACCAGAGAACGTCGGTTCGACGAACACATGGACAAAATCCGGCGTTGGCTCGGTGAGTGTGAAGGGATGCTGGAACGGCGGCCGGTATCTAGCCGGACGGATACCGAGGTTGTTGCCAAGCTGGGAATCGTGCTGTCTCGAATCAATTGTGGGCCGGAGAAGACGCCACAGGGACAGTATACCCATTGGGGGGCGGCCATCTTCTGCGCCCACATTTTTCTTGTAGATATCCGGGCTACCTGCCCGGAATGGTATAACAAGCCTATCCGCAGAAAGAATGAATCAGGTGTTATTACCAACCGTTATCCTTGGCATTATCTTTACACTGTTGTTGACCATCTTGCGGAAGGGTTGGAGTCCAATATACCCGCAATAGTAGAGCTTGGAACAGGCATCTATATGGAAATAGCCTGAACCCATTCCAGATAATCCATGTGTAAATCGTTTATGCACCTATGCTCGCAGAGAATGGCAGCAACCGAGCGGCTGCCGGAATAGCGTAGGTGCATTATGCTACACCGATTTTCTTTTCAGGCTTGCGGGGTTGTGTTCCTGATTGGGGTAAAGTTTCCGGTGTCCTTGGTTGCCCATCCTTGGGGAGGTTTTTTACGCAATGATGGGAAAGATATTTTGTTAACAATAGCATATGTTGGTCCGCTGTTTATTGCATGGGCTAAGGTATAAGGTTCAAGGCCCCGCTCCGGCGGGGCTTTTTTGTGGAGGAAGTCATGAGCGAAATTTTGACGGCGCATGAAATGGCGATTCGTTTGAAGATTGATTTTGATGCGTTCAGGAAAACAAATTGGAAAAAATATAAACATTTATTTGTAGGAACCGGCAAGACGCTCAGGAGCGCACGGTTTATTTGGACGTCTGACTTATCGCATTTGGATATGGAGGTGGAGAGTGTCGATAGTTCCTTATACGCGGGGAGGGAAGCGGGCTTACCGGGCGAAGGTCAAGTTTCAGAACCAGCAGTACACAAAGTCGGGCTTTGCTACGAAAGCAGAGGCCAAAGCATGGATGGTCGAAGAGAAAAAGCGGCTCAAGGCAGAGGCCGAAAACAAGCCACAGGAGCGTCGAGACGTTTTAATGTTCTCGCAGGCCTCGGAAGAGTATCTTGAAGATTGTTCCGCAAGGATGCAGCCGGGATCGGTATCGGAAAAATTTCATCACTATACCAAATTCGTGGAGTGGATCGGAAGTGATTTCTCTCTGGAGCAAATCACCACGGTAATTGCTCAAGATTATGCAGCGCATGTACTGAAGACGACCCGTGCGCCGCATGATCCAAAGAAGACAGCCAACCGGCATATCCGCAACCTCAAGGCTCTCTGGAACTGGCACAAGAGAAGGGGGTATCAAGGACATAATCCATTCACAGGTGTGGAATCCTATCCTGAGGATACGGTCTCCCGGTATGTCCCTCCTGTTGAAGATGTAGCGAAGGTTCTGCAAGTGGCTGAAGAATGGCAGAGAGATTTCCTGCATGTCCTCGCAAAGACGGGGGCGCGTCCGGGTGAAATCAGGATGCTGAATTGGGATGATGTGGAGCTTCATCAAGGGACGATAACTCTCTGGACACGTAAGCGGAAAGGAGGAGCCCGGCAACCTCGGACGATCAACATGTCCCCTCAGTTACTTGAATTGATGCGCCGTCGATTCGATGAACGTGCAAGCTCGGAAGTTGTTTTCCCACACCCAGAAACAGGAAAGCCGTTTACCCGTCAGCATAGGCCCTATAAGTTCATGATGGAACGGCTGTGCGAAAAGGCAGGGGTACGCTTCTTTACGTTCTACGCGCTCCGACATTTTGTTGCGACACGTCTGCGGGATTCCGGCAAGGCGAACAGATATGAGATTCAGCATATCCTTGGCCATACGCGGAGCGACACCACGGATAGATACCTGCGGAGCCTGGCTCCTGATGTTCTGGAGGCGGTGTCTGTTCTTGATGAGGTCATAGACGTGGAAAAGATGTCTGAGAGAAAGAAGGCACGGGTGATCACGTTCAGCCGGAGGTAGTCTCCAAAAATGTACCCCCGACCTGTACCCTTTGGTTCTCCTCGTGCTGCCTCCGTACACCAGTTCTTCCCGGTTACTTCCAAAAAAGATGAGTCATTTTAATATGTATGCTGGAATCATTTGCCATGAGAAAAAGAGGAAAACGCCTGCTAAGCGGGTATACGGATAAAACTGTATCGAGGGTTCGAATCCCTCCCTCTCCGCCATATTTGTATCTCATGAAGGCTCCTGACGACTCATAACGTCTCAGGAGCCTTTACTTTTTCCCCTCTCTTTCGTCTCACGAAGTCTCATATCGTCTCATATTATCTTTTGTCAGCTCACTCTTTTTTGGGGTATATTCGAGGGTATCTTCACCAAACGGGGAATCCATACCCCAGTTGGATACCCCACATACCCCAGAGTTCCCTATGCTGACAGACACAAAAATCAAACAGGCTAAGGTCACGGATAAGCCCTACAAGATATACGATTCAGAGGGGCTTTACATAGAGGTTGCGCCGACCGGATCAAAGAGGTGGAGATGGCGCTATCGGTGGAACGGAAAGGAAAAGCTTCTGAGTTTTGGAATATACCCCGAAGTCCCCCTGAAGCTGGCCCGTGACAGGCGGGCAGCAGCGAAGGAGCTGCTTGTATCCGGGGTGGATCCTTCACAGGCCCGCAAGGAAGAGAAGGTTGAGAGCCGCGCGGCGGAGAACTCTTTTGCGGCGATGGCGGAGGAGTGGTACTCCCTGTACTCTGTGCCGTGGTCGGAGCACTACAAGGGGCTGGTGCGGCGCAGGATTGACGAATACTTGATCCCACGCTTGGGCAAACGCTCACTGTCGGAGATAACCCCCATCGAGATCATGGGTATCCTGACATCATTGGAGAAGCGGGGTGTCATTGAGACGGCAAATCGGGTTTTGGGGATTTGCTCGCAGATTTTCCGAAGGGCAGTGGCCACGGGAAAAGCCAAGAGCGATCCCTGCCGGGATTTGCGCGGGGCGCTGGCTCCGGCACAGGAGAAGCACCATGCCGCCCTGACCACGAAAGACGGTGCGCGTGCTGTGATGCGTGCCCTTGATGCGTATCAGGGCAGCTTTGTGGTGTGTGCGGCGGTGCGTTTCACGGCCCTGACGTTTGTGCGGCAGGTCGAATTACGTTTTGCTACATGGGATGAGATCGATTGGGAAGAGAGGATGTGGCTGATACCAGCCGAGAGGATGAAGATGCGGCGGGAGCATATGGTTCCGCTGTCGCGGCAGGCCATTGCTGTGCTGGAGGAGATGCGGCGCGTCAATGGGACGCAGCCTTACATCTTTACGGGGCAGGGGAGGCGGCGACGCCCGATCAGTGAGAATACAGTCCGGTGCGCGCTCCAATCAATGGGGTTTGCCGGGGAGATGACCGCGCATGGATTCCGCAGCATGGCATCCACCTTGCTCAACGAAATGGGCTGGCGCTCGGATGTTATCGAACGCCAGCTCGCACACGTTGATAAAAACAAGGTCCGTTCCGCGTATAATCGGGCGGAATACATCACCGAGCGTCGGCAGATGATGCAGGCGTGGGCTGATTTTCTTGATTCCCTGTGATGACTTTTTGCAAGGCGGACATCCGCCAGAGGGAAGAGCGGCCATGTTTTTCCGGCTGAGGATAGAATCCCGCCCAGACGCCTCGATACCATGTTGCCCGTGAAACGGGGATGACCTCAAGTACCTCTTTCAAGCGAAGGAGTCTGTCTTCCATTTTTTTCTCCAATTATCAGGTAAAAAAGAAAAATCCCGGTCAAAAAGCATACCGGGATTTTGTATATATGGGAGTGAAATATATTGTTCTATAGGGTTCAGGCGTTCTGTGATTTGCTTGATAGCCGTAAGGACCCCTTTGGGTTTTCGATAGCTCCGTTTTCATCCGCTTTCAGCGAGTGCAGAATCGACGTGTTCCGCGAGGATATGGAACCTCCTGTCGAGATCTCGCTTTGCGCCAGCAGACAGCCTGCGCTGGACATCATCGCTACACCGTTCGATCCAGCGGTCGACCTTCTCGACTTGTCTGCCAAGGTCGCCAAGCTGAGGAAGCGTTTCGGGCTTGAGAAGGGATAGCGCCACGGTAATCATGGACAGAGCCAGAACACAGCGAGTGTGCTGGATGGCCTCGTGCGAGTACGGTATTACGGGGTTGACGGGTCTTCGCATGTCGTTTCTCCAGAAAAAGGGGAAAGCTCCGGACATTAGTGAGGGGCTTCCTTTGGCTTCATAAAAAAGTTGTCTAAAAAAGAGATTAAGAATAAAGTAGTTACAAATAGAGAGGAAAAGCGAAGTTTCTGAAGTCTTTTCAGGTGTAACCTACTGAAAAGCAGAGATACTTTTGTAAAAGCCTCTAGTTATCCGCCGTGTAGGCGGCTTAGAAGTTCAAGCCCGACGAGAGCCGGACGCTGATCGCGTTATCCGCCGTGTAGGCGGCTTAGAAGACTCGTCGCGGTCGAGCACGAAAGAGCCTGACGTTATCCGCCGTGTAGGCGGCTTAGAAGGCCATTTCCGCTGTTGAGGCCGTCAACCAGACGTTATCCGCCGTGTAGGCGGCTTAGAAGTCCCGAGATTCTCATCTCAAGTTAGCGCCCCGGTTATCCGCCGTGTAGGCGGCTTAGAAGTTGAAGGCCTGCTCGACCACGGCCCGAAGTTCGTTATCCGCCGTGTAGGCGGCTTAGAAGTATCTGGTCGGACGCCTAGCCACTTCATCGGCATCACCCCCTTCCGGGGCCAGTTGCCCACAACACCTAAAGAAAAAAGGCGACCCACATCAAAGTGAGCCGCCTTTCGTTTGGGGTCATTCGTCGCCTTCGTATGGTGTTACATCCAGCACGTTGTAGGCGTACCTGTGCCGTCGGGATGGTTTGCCCCCTTCCGTGATGGGGAGCACGCGCAGGTCGTAGTAGGGGTAGGAGGGGGTAAAGAGGATTTTATCGACCTTTGCCGGACTGGTGCCGTCGCGATCCCATCCGGAGACGATATCGCCTTCCTTGTAGGGGCAGGCGGCGACGGCGGCGTCACGTTTGGCTACTTCAAGAGCGTTCTTCGCCTGTTGCACGGCGCGTTCGCACCTTCTGACCTCATCAACGAGTTCCATGATTTCAGCGTCGTTCATTACCGTTCCGTGTGATGCGTGTTGAGGTTATGGGTTCATCTTTTGCCTGAGCTGGTCGGCAAGCTCGGGAACCACGCCGAGCAGGGCCGCCCGGAGTATCGGCTCAAGGCTCGCTGCCACCTGCTGTTCCGACAAAACAGGCGTCGGGGGCGTATCCGTTCCCGCCACATACTGCGGGCCTTCTCCGGTGCGGATCCAAGAGGGATTGAGGCCTTTCTTATTGAAAAGCGTCAAAATCCAAGAATCGGGGATGTGGTTGCGCCGTTTCGCCTCCGAAATACTGCTCTGCTTCACACCGAGCATAGCGGCGACATCCGTCTGCGTTCGCAGGCCCGTGGATTGAAGTATCCGCTCATAGGCGTCTTGGAAAGGCATGGCAAGTTCTCCTGTGAAAGCCCCCGGATTGGGAGGCTAACGTTTCGATCGCGGGCACCCGCACACGGGGCACGCCGCGAACTTGTGGCTTGTGCCGCACTTGGGGCATTCCGTCGGCGGCTTGCCACCGGAGGTTTTCAGCCCCTTGCAGGTGGCGTTGATGCGGGCGAAGTTCTTTGCCTTGCGCTTGCCCGTCCATTCCGGGCGGTTCGGGTCATCGTAGCCGGGCATGGTCAGCCTCCGCAGTAGCCGTAGCGGTCGGGGCAGGAAGCACAGTTGCACACTGCTTTCCTACAATCCCCATTATAGGAACACTTTCCCCCGTCCACTTTTCCGTCCCGCCACTTGGGGCATTCTTCGCCCGTACACTTTCCGTATTCGATGACTTCGTAGGCGATCCCGGTACCATTGGCGTGGTATTCGTAACTTTTGGTCGTCGGCATCAGCGGACAGGGCTGTTTTTTCGCCTGTTCTCTGGTCAGCACGGTATTCTCTCCTTCGGGGCATCCTTACCATGTCCAGCGGTCCTCGTCGCCGACGTGTCCGGGATCGGGGTTCAGGCTGCACCCGCCGCAGGGGAAGCCGTCCACGGTGCTGGTGACGTGGGCGCAGGTCTTGCACTCGCGGCGCGGCTCCCAGTTGTCGGTGTCGCCGCCGTTTGCCTGTGCGCAGGCCATGCAGGGCTCGGCCTTTTCCGTGCCGTCAGCGGAAAGGTGGCGGCACGACAGGCAGGTGCGGGCGTTGGCGGCGGGCGGCACGGGCAAGGTGAGCACTTCGGCCCGGCCTTCGCCGTTGTCCGCAGGCTTGTCCGGGGTGACGAGTTCAAGGCGGTGCTGCCGCTCCTCGGCGGTCATCGGGCGGCGGCTGATTTCCTTGCCCGTCACGGAATCGCACCATACGACCTCCATCGTCGTCCGATCTTCAAAGCGGTCGCAGGAGACGGTTTCAAACCGTTTGCCGGAACGGTATTCCGCTGCGGCCTCCGCAGCCTTGGAGACGGAAAGGTCGATGCGTGCCTTGTAGTCCTTCTTCACGGCGAGCAGTTCCGTTTCCAGCTTGTCGCGTTCGCGCAGGGCGTCCGCCATTTCGGAGCCCAGATCAAGGAGCTGTTCATCGGTGAGATCCACCAGCACCTCGATGTTTTCCCGCCCGCAGGCGCGGACGTCATGCGGCCCCGCATCGTCCGGGGTGAGCCCGGTGTCTTCCCACGCCTCGCGCAGGATGTCGCAGGCGATGGTGTCGCCCACGTCTATGTCCTCGGCGTCATGCAGGAAGGCGTCGGTAGAGAGTTCCGTGCCGTGGCCGTGTTTGTCCGAGACGGTGCAGCATTCGCCGTCTTCGGAGAACTCATGGATGGTGAGGGTGACGCGGACGTAATCCGTGGCGTCCTGTTGTTCCTGACTCATGAAAAGTCCTTTGCCGGGGTACATGCCCCCCGGCGGGCTCTATGGGGACGGCGTGGGAGGTGGGCGCCGGAGGATTAGAAAACTGTGACCAGGCCGACTGTGCGGAGCATGGCAAGGGCCTCCTGTACGGTGTCCTCATACTTCGGCGCGTACTTGACGCTGAGGGTCAGGGTACAAGCCACGTTCACGGGCGGGGCGAAGGGAAAGCCCTCCTCCTGCTCAATGAACGAATCGGGGCGCGGTTCCGCAGGTTTGACGACGTGGGCGGGCTTGCTCTCTTCGCGGGCCTCGGCTTCCGCCGCATACACCTGCCCGATGATGCCCGCGGCGTCCTCTCCGGAAATGTCCGGCGTCAGGCAGGCCGCAAACTTCGACAGGGGAAGCGCGAAACCGTGTTGTTCCGCCTGAGCCTTTGCCGTGGCCTCCACCAGCGCGATGCGGTCGGCTTTGGCCTGTTCCATCCGGCGGGTTTCTTCGCACTCCCGCTTGTATGCGGCGATGATCCGTTTGATATCCTCGTGGATCTCGGCTTGCCTCGTGGATTTGTTCAGCCATGAAGGGTTGATGGGGATGTCCAGTTCCGGTACGCCTTCACAGCTCTTGATGTTGTCGACGGTAAACTGGACGGCTGCGCGTCGGCCTTCACGGTCGCGCCGCTCGAAGTCCTTGACCTGCGTGTCCAGCGCAGCGCGGGCATCCACGATGCGGACGATCAGCGCCTTGACCTCGGCGTCGAACCCGTCCAGCGGCCCGTCCTTCCGGGCGTTGTCCATCCCGCTATTTCGTTCTTGATGGCGGGCACGTCGGCTTCCTGTACCTCCAGCCCCGCATACAGCGCGAGGGCGGCATCCAGCAGGGCGGACACGGCGTCCTTGTCCCATGTGATGACCAACGGCGTCGCGGTGACGTTCAGATCAAGCAGGGCGAGCCCGGCGGGTTGCTCCTGCGCGGGCGGGAGGGCTTCCAGAATTTCTGCGGTCTGTGCCATATTCTATCCTATTGGTTTTGCCTAAAAAGGCACGTCATCGAGGCCGGAGGCTTCGGAAGGGAAGGCGGGGCCGAGGTCTTCATAGTCGGCGGAGTGCCGCCTCTGTGTCTGGCGTCCGCCTCCCTGTCGGCCCTGCTGCCCGTCGCCTTCCCCCCTGCGGTCGAGGAACTGGACGCGCTGCCCCTGAATCTCGGTGACGTAGCGGCCCTGCCCTTGCTGATCCTGATACTTGCGGGTGGAGAGCCTGCCCTCGACGAACACGAGGCTCCCCTTGGCGAGGTACTGCGAACAGGTTTCGGCCTGCCGGTCCCAGAAGACGGCCTTGTGCCATTCCGTCTTGTCGACCTTCTCGCCCCGGTCGTTGGTGTAGCCCTCATCCGTAGCCACGTTCAGGCTGCATACGGGCTTTCCGGCCTGGGTATAGCGCATCTCGGGATCGCGCCCGAGCCTTCCGATGATCATCACCTTGTTGAGGCTGCTCATACAATCTCCTGCTGAGGGAAAGAAAAGCCCCGCCTGATTATCAGGGCGGGGCTGTTGTTACGCGGCGCGTTCCTTGTCCTGCGCTTCGATCTTGCGCTGCCGTTCCCGGTAGGCGGCGTAGATGGCCTCACTGTCCGGGTGGTTTTCCGGGATGCCGAGCCGGGTTGCCGCCTCCTTGAGCGCGGTTACGGTTTCCGCCGCTTCAAAGGCGGCGATCACGGCGTCCAGCGGCACGAATTCGGGTGGGGTTCCGGCTTCGGCCTCGGCCTTGGCCTCGATCTCCCGGCGCTTCTTGCCGAACATGTTCTTGACCGCCTCGTAGTCAGGGTGTCCCTCGGTAATCCGATGGCGGTTGTAACAGGCGACGAACCCCGTACCGTCCCGCACTTCGCTCAACTCTTTGGCGAGGGCGGCGAGATCCACGCGCTCGGGCTTGGGCTGCGGGGCGGACTCGGGGGTATTGCGCCGGGGCGGTTCCCGGTCGGCGTCCCGCCTCCATGCGCCTTCCCCGTCGTCATCGTCGTCGGCCACCACGCCGACCAGCGCCGAAAGGGAATAGCGCCGGGCGTAGGTGATGGCGCTGCCCATTGACTGCACAGTGTTCTTGGAGCCTGTATTGTCGTATGGCATCCTGCATTCCGATGCCAGCCATTGCCCCGACTCGTGCATCAGCATCGTCCTGACGTGCGCAACCCCTTCCGAGGGGAGGACAATCTGCGCGATGGAGAGGCCGTGCTTCGGAAGCACCTTGCGGACGGCGTCGATCATCGCCGTCAGGTCAGCGTATTTGCGCTTGAGCTTTCCCTCCTTCCCGACGGCGGCGGTGGAGTCTTTTCTGCGGGTTCAAGCTCGCCCTGCGCGGCGGCAAGGGCCTTCGCCAGTTCGTTGATCTGTTCGCTATGGGTATCGCACATATACTTACTCCCCGCCTTCTTCCGTTTCCGTGTGCTTGCGCCGGCTCCGCGCAAAGGCGGCATTGCCCGCCGCGATCATGAGTTCCTCGTCCGTCCAGGGGCCGTGTTCGTCGCTGTAGGCGTCGTCCGTCCAGTTCATCGCATTGCCTCCGTGAACGGGGCCATCCGTTCAAAGAGTTCCTGATCCTGCCGCTCAAAATAGCCCACGAGCAGAAAGCAGAGGAACAGGAGGAGCACCGTCAGCCACGGCCTTTTCCAGATGTCGATCTTCATGCCGCCGCCCTCCGTGCCATGATTTTAAGGTAGTTGGCCTTTGCCAGAACCGACCGTGCGGCGTTCTCGCACGCCGTGGCCAGCGTCTCGGCGGTGTAGTATTCCGCGCAGGACGAGCAGATCCAGAAGTCGCGGTGCCTCCTGAGCCTCACGGCCTTGTCGTACTTGAGCTTGCAGTGCGGGCAGAAGATGGCGGCGCTCATGCGACCCTCCTTGCGTCGAGCTTTTCAATCCACAGGCCGACGACTTCGGCATCGGAAACATGCCCGGCGCGTATATCATCATAGAGCGCGATGAGTTCCGCCGCGTCGCATTCCCCGCCGCATTCCGGGCAGGTGAACAGGCCGTTTTCATAGGTGAGGCTATGCTGTTCCCCCTGCTCAAGGCAGTTGGGGCAGGGGAAATGCTCCCGGCTCAGGGCCGTGTCGCGTGCCAGCCGCGCGGCAAGGTTCTCTTCCGCGTCGCGCTCAATGGCCCGCATGATGCAATCTTCCGGGTGCGAGCATGTGCCGAAAGCGCCTTCACGACCGCAGTTCGTGCCGTAACACATAGAAATACCCTCGTTTTGATGTTTGGCTTGGCGTCCCAAACCCAATGAAAAAGCCCGGCGCATGTCCGGGCTTTTCGATGGGGCTAGGCACGAAAAAAGGCGGCTCTTTCGAGTCGCCTTGATTCAGTCAACGGGTTTTGGTCAGGAGTGCTTGCGGGTAAGCCAGAGGCCGATGCCGCCAACGACGGTGATGATTCCTATCATGATGATCCACATCATTCTTCTACCCTCCATGCAAGAACCAGTGCAAAGGCAAGCGAGTAGCAGCCCGTCACGAGTCCAAGAGTATCCTGCTGGTAGATGCCAAGGGTGAAACCGGCTATCGAAAAATTCGCCAAGGTCGCCGCCAGCAATTTAACGGCTTCTTTTGTTCCTTTCGTTCTCATCCCTTACCTCTTGTTGTCACAGTAATCATTTTCGCGTTTTCCGTCCATATGCATCTACTGGGCTTCGATGATTCAAGGCGTGCTCACAATGCGGGGGTTGATGTTCACCGCTCCGTCTGGATCTCTGCACGTCGCTTTCATGGGTTAAAATGGCCTTTTCTTCTTAGCGAAACACAGAAAGCGTCATTACTCTTACCCGAAGCCTCTCTTTCCTTTAGGCGTTTTTTTTGAACCTCATGTTGCAGCGATCTTGTTCCCTTCGCGACACCTAGTGCAACCCGAAGCGTTATCTTCAGTTTGAGAACCAATTCTTTTGCGACGGCATATCGTTGCAATTTTTCAGAAATGGTTTTCAAGTCATAGAAAAAAATCATATTACAATCGTCACAAATGTATATGTCGCCACCGATACGAAGACTGGCTGTATACATTTGGCAAACGTGGCAGCGGTGCTTCTGTTCCCTATTATTCATAACGCCTCCACTGCCCAAATTAACCGTTCACTCCACCGTTGTCGAACTCTTTTGCAGGTTGTCACCCCGTGGCCTTCGCCAGCAGCCCAGAGCCTTCAACTCCTTTGATCTGCCTCCCGAACTTGTCTCCATTCGTTGAAAGTATAATAAGTAAAATCCTTATTTACTGTCAATAGAAAATAAGGATTTTACTTAAAACAGGGTAAGGACAAGTTTTACTAAGAGTCTTCCCACGCCTTTATAAGCACCCGGATCGGGTCTTCGTCGAGAGCAACGCAAAGAGCGCGGAAGTCGCCAAGACGAAGCCGCTGCTTCTTTCCGTTCTTTTCTACCCGGAGTGCTCGTATTCTCATATGTGGTGCAGCATCATCGGGGAAAGCCCGTCTTCCAAGCTCGGCTTGGGTGATTCCCTTGCTCTCCCTGATGGCGTCGAGAACGTCCAGAGCCTTCTGTTCGGATTCCACCTTTAGTTCCTCTTTCATAGGCTGACCTCCTCCTCTGTTGATAGCAAGAATTTTACTTTCACAAAGGAGGATAAAATCCAGCTTGCTTGAATAAGAAAAATACTGTAAGAAAAATTCATATAGAACACAACACCAGTCCGTGACAACCCGTCACCAACTGAAAGCTCTCTGACAACCAGCCCCGACGAACCCGCCGCCGCGCCCGGACGTGAACAACGCCGACCGCCGCCGGGGGAACAGGGGGAGGGATGCCCGATAGGATCGGGCCGCGCTTGTGATGCCGTTTTCGAGCTGGGCGCGAAACCTCAAGGCTCAAAAAGGATTTTGATTCCTTTTTGAGTTCTTGAGCAAGATGTAAAAACTGAAATGATTACACCGTTGAGCCGTGCCTTGGACATGAAAAAAGGCGGCTCCGAAGAACCGCCTATAGTAGAGCCGCCGAACTTCCCTAGAAGCTTGCCGCTACTTGCTATGAAAAGTAAAAAAATGGTTTTGTGTCAATTAAATATTAAATATAAACAGAAAAATATTAAATATAAAGTGTTATATGCGTTATGCACAAACTGATTCCTTTCCACAAAACCCGGCGGGGCCATCCCCGCCGGGGGCGCACATCTCCATGCGCCTCAGGTCCACGCATGGGTTGGGGAGACGGGAGATCCGCCGCCCCTTTTATGCAAGGATCATCAATTGATAGGAATAAGTTTATAACCGAGTTCCCGCGCCATGACTTCAAGAGGCTGGGTGTTCCCTGTGGCTTTGAGGATTGCCATGAGCGTCTCTGCGCTGAGTTTTGCGCCTTTGCCATAGGGGTTGCACTCCCTGAGCAGAGTCGAGTAGGGTTTTCCAATGGCGGATGCTATTGCTTTTGCAGGCATATCGCCATCAATGACAAGAGTGTGGACGGATTCAATGAGTTTGCTCATGATTTTTCCTGTAGTTTTTTGTACTAAAAAACTATAAAGCTTCCCTTTTCTGATGAACTCTATACTCCTAATAGATATGAAGTATTTTTCTCTCTATCTAATTTCATCCTAAAAGTGAATCCTTCTTCCTCTCTCTTCCCCGCCCTTACCAGATGCGTTCAAGTATGGTTTGAGAGTACGATTTTTCGTACTCGATCTCGTGCTATGTGGTGAATTGTCGTTTTTTATCACGTGTTACGGCCCGATATTCGCCACGCCTTCGCATGTCGGGGCTGCTCCTCCCGGCTTTTTCGAATGGTTTCATGGTCTGTCCTTGTGCGCTGTCGGTCTGGTACGAAAAAGCCCGGTGCCTATCTAGGCTTCGATGATTCAAGGCAAACACCTGGCAGAGCCAATCCCCGCCGGGGCGTGCACATCCATACGTTTCAGGTCCCGCATGGTTCGGGGCGACGAGTGTTCGCCGCCCCTTTCATGTGAGGCCGTCAGTCCACAGGGGCAAGCCTGTAGCCGAGTTCCCGCACCATCACGTTGAGCGGGGTGGAGTCGCCCGTGGCTTCAATAATGGCTATGAACGTTTCCACGCCGAGTTTCGCGCCGGGGTCAAGCGGGTTGGTTTCCCTGAGCAGGGTCGAGTAGGGCTTGCCGATGGCCGACGCGATGACCTTGGAAGGCATCTTGCCGTTGACCACGGTTTCGTGAATGGCCTTGATGACCTTTGACATGAGTTTCTCCATAAAAATAAAGTTGTTTCCTGTGGTTATCGGACGGTATTGCTCAGGGCCACCGTGGGTATCTCTGTTTTCCCAACCCCAGACCCCGACGCGCACGCCGTTGCCGCTGGTTCCCGCCGACCCGTCGCGGCTTGTGAGGACGGCGGGGGTGTCCCGGTCGTCGTGAAGAGATGATATACAAATGCAGAATCGTGTGTCAATATAATTTTACAAAAGCATAAATACAGGATAAAAGAATAACCGCTGACACCATAACGGCATCGGCGGTTACGCCCGGAAGGGGACAAAAAGTCCCTCACGAGGAGGGGCGGGAGGACATATGGAAGTACCGGCAAGTAAGCCGAATGGCTCACGTCAGGAAAACAGGAAGAAGACTGCCTTCGTCACCCAAGAGGAGATGGAGACGGAGCGGACGTTTTTCAACTGGTGCATCCGCCGCGTCGAAAAGGGAATGTGGATACAGACACTGTGCGCCGTGGGCGTGTACCTCTGTTTTTTGGCGCACTACATATGGGGTCACTGAACCAGAACGGTGCAGCTTCCGGCAACGATGCCTCGCTTTTTGAGCTTGAGGCGCGGCATTCGTTCTGCCTTGATGAAAAACGTCAATTGCTTCGGCTCATTGAACAGGAATACACCCCCGTGGCGTTCCAATGCGCCGGGGGTAGGCTTGTAGGTATAGTTGCCTACAGATTCCCCCGGGCAACCCCATACTTCGCCGAACTGGACCTCGACTCCAGAGAAATAGGTTCCCTTCATGCCCGGAGTGAGCACGACAGTACACCGGTACAAACCGGAATTTTTGTCCAGATGACATTCTGAGTGCATACCACAAGAAAAATTTAGGTATCCTTGCATATACGCGAGAATACCAGTGAACACGGCCGTAGCGCAAGAGGCGACAATTTCTATATCCATACCTAACCTTGAATTGGACTTTGGGAGGTGACTCATGGAATTGCGCGAATTTGTAGAACTTGTGATGCATGAACTGGAAGGATTCGCTCTCGTCGATGGAGTCGTACATTTTTCCGTTCGCGTGTACGGAGGAAAAGACGACAATGGTAACAAGTACGCCGAACTGCTTACCCATTCCGCAGAGCACAACGTTATTCAGTTCTCTTGCATTCAACAGAACAGTCAACTTTAGCGGGGCATATTATGAAAATGAAAACCGTAGAAATTCCTGATTGTTATCTGCATGACGTAGCGGAAAAAGGCGTGGACTTCATGGATGAATACTACAATGTCATTCCCGGAGCTGCGGACAGGTATATTTATGCGACCAATATCGTCAATAGCAAAAGCGGTGACGACCTCATTCAGTTCATAGCGGAAATGCTGCTGGCTTATGACGCGCTGAAATATAGGGATAGAGGGTGACTAGGGTGAATGACAGATGGATTCTGCTTGTATCTTTTGCTGTTGGGGCGGTGTTATTTGTGGTTGTTCTTGTTTTTTCTGCATCGATGATATGGCAGTGTACGCTGACGTTAGACCAATACCGAAAGCAACTAGAGAACCAGCAACAAGAAGCATTGCAAAGAAGCGAACCGGGAGAAGAGCCTTCTTCAATGTATGAGCCTTCTGTACCTCCTTACCTTCTTCCGTGGTTAAATCTGAAGTTCTAGATGGATAATATATGAAGTGTTGATCGTAGAGCGAAGTGATTATCCATTGGGTAAGATATGTCGCGGACGTTGCACAAGCGGAAAGGAGCGCTCCAATACCAAAAATAATGGCGCAAGGATATAAATATTCAACCTTTGAGTATACGATAGGAATCACGGCAGCACCGTTTAACAGCATGGTTCCACGCAGCGCCATTTTTGAAAATTCAATCATGGCTTGGTTACTGTCTGTGTAGTTTTTTAGTTGATATTCATAGCGTTTTAGTAAGAAGTCCTTTTTTTCCATCTTACTCCTTTTCCCCGCTCCGGCGGGAGGGTCATTTGCAGCTCACGTCACTCCACGCCCACACGACGCGCCCGACGACGGACTTGTTCCAGTCGCCCTCGAAGTCTTCCGTGAGGCTGTAGACTTCCGGGGGGTTCTCGGCGGCGTTGTCCGAATAGTAGGTGATGCGGTAGTCGCGTTTCTTCGGCTGGTGTTCCACCGCGACACGTTTGATCTTGCCGCACCCTTCCGTATCCATGACCAGCATGATCCTTCCGGTGAAGTTGAGCACATCCGTATCCTGCCGATCCACAAGCACGATGTCCTGCGGCTTGAGGGTGGGAACCATCGAAGTAGAGTGCTTGCCGATCATGACGGCGATGAGGTCATGCTTGTGCTGGATGCACCGTTGATGCCGCCAGACGAGGAACCATGCAATGAGCTGTTCCTGTGGGATGATGCCGGGGCCTGCTCCGACCTCTTCAACAAGGGGAACTGCTAGATAGTCTTCATCAGGCGGGGGAGGAAGATTTTCGCCTGCGGGCACTGTTCTGGCATCGACGAAACAGACTTCTTTGGAGACGTCGGATTCATCCGGGCCTACTATGTAGGCACCAATTTTTTCCAGTAATGGTGCCATCTTACTAAAACTTGGTATGCGGGTCCCCTTGATCCACGTGTGGAGAGTGGGGACGCTGATATCCAGAGCACGCGCTGCGGATGCGACGTTCCCGTCGTGATTTTTTTCGATGTAACTCCTGAGAGTCGAAAGAGCGGAATCGAGTAGAGATTTCATATTGTTATCTCAAACATGATTTTTATACATTTGTCAAATTTACATAAGAACAAAATATCTTGCAAATTAATTTACTATTGTATAAATACGAATTATGAACACACTCAAGAAGGCTTTTGAGAGACGCGGTCTGACGTGCATCGAAGCCGCACGGCTCGGGGCACCCTATCAAACATTGTACAAACAATACCGGGGCGACAGGAATGTTGGTGTCCAATCTGCTCTTTTATATGAGCAGCTTTTGGGCATTCCCCGTTCCGAGCTCAGGCCCGACCTGTGGCCTCCAGCCGCCCCCAGCACTCCCACCGAACCCAAAGAAGAGGCGTTGGTATGAAATGCCCCAGTTGCGGAGCCCCCGGCATGAAACGGACGTTCAACGCCACACATGATCCGGAGCGCTTCTACCTGTGCAAGGAGTGCGGGCACATCTTGTCTCGTGCCAAAGAGCCTTGGTCCGGCAAGGATCAGCGCTTCTTCATAATGGCCCGTCTGGACGAGCAGAACCGCCTTCTTGAGGAAATCCGGGACGCGCTCAAGGAACGCGCCCCGGTGGGGGAGGCTAGCTCCAGTCTGCCCCCACAAGAAGCAGCTTCTGACCATACTCCGAGCAAAGCTCCCTGTAGATCGCATGGAACTGCTTCATGGCCTTCTCTTTTGCTTCATCGTCTGTGGGCACTGACGGGCCGCACGCGCAAGCCGCAGCCGTAAGATTGGATGCAAGCGAAACCAGTTCGGCATGAGACAAAGAATGTGCAGCGTTTTCCATAGATTTTCTCCTGTGTCGTCTGTTTATTGCGCGCGTTGCAGGGGAACCTGCCGGGGGAGTTGTGACCTTCCCCGGCAGACCAATGATTGGTTGTCATACCCTAACGCGAAATTGTCAAAGCGTTCCCCAACACTCCCACCGCACCCGAAGAGGCAAGCCATGAACTGGCCTGAAGCCATTGTCGTTATCGCTAGTATCGCAGGGATTTGTTTTATCCTCTGGTGCTACCTCAGAAGCGAATAGCCCCTCCGCGCACCGCCGAGCCACGGCTTCTGGAGTCGGGTACTCCGCGACGCGGTATGCCCGCCAGTGCGGGCGCGGCTGGCCGGGGATCAGGATACGGACGCGCCAGACGGGGCCGCGCAGTGTGATGAGCAGATGGACTGTAGGTACAGGCATGGGGTCCGAACCTTTTTCAGCCATCTTATCGGAACGCAACAGGCCGTAAAGTTGAAAACTTCAGAGGAAAAGCAGGATGGCCGACTACAAGAACATGACTGCAATCGAGGCGCTTCGGGAAGCCAAGGACGCCAGCGGCATGACCGCCGAAACCATAGCGCAGGGAGTGGGCATCACCGCGACGCATTTGCGCCGCTATCTTGATCCCAATGACAACTATGCGCCGAGCCTGCACGTCATCCCCGGTTTGTGCAGGGTGATGCGGAATAGAATCCTCCTTCAGTGGCTCGAAGCGCAGATTGTAGCTGATGACACTCCGGTGACGCCCGCCGCGACGCGGGCGGACGTGCTGACGGCGGTGGCGCGTGCGGGTTCGGCCCTTGGCGAGGTGCAGCGGATCGTCGCCGAAGCGCAGGTGCTTTATCCGAGTACGCGCGGGAGATCCGTTCCGGGCTTGGGGACGTGATCGCGGCGTGCCGGAGCGCGCAGGCCGGACTGCAACCACTGGCGGAACGGCGGGATCGGGATGTGGCGCTGGCCAGCCTGTCGGACGGAGAACAGGCGCCGCCGGTGGCGATGCCCGAACCGCAGGCGGGGGCGTGTCGTAAACCGTGGTGGAAGGTGTGGGGGTAATGATGAACGAAGTACGGATTTTCCAGAACAAGGCGTTTGGGGCCGTGCGGGTTGTCGAGCATAACGGCGCGCCGTGGTTTGTGGGGAATGATGTGGCGAAGGCGTTGGGATATGAGCGCCCCAACGATGCCGTGAACGCACACTGTAAAAAGATAAATAAATTCAGCTACGGTAATTCACCGCAGGGGGCCATGCCCTACAATATTATCCCTGAATCTGATGTGTACCGCCTCGTCATGCGTTCAAACCTGCCCGGCGCGGTGGAGTTTCAGGATTGGATTTGCGAGGAGGTCATCCCGGCTCTTCGCAGGCGCGGCTATTACGGCGTGCTTCCCGTCCCTCCCTCTCTTCCCAACTTTGCCGACCCAGTGGAGGCCGTCCGTGCGTGGGCTGACGAACGCGAAGCCGCGCAGCTGGCACAGGCTACGGCGCAAGCCGCCATTGCCGAACGCGACCACGCCATAAAGACCAAGGCGCAGATCAGCAATAAGCGCGAAGCCTCTGCACTCGGGCTGCTTTCCGCAGAGAAACGCCGCTCCGAGCATTACGCCGAACAGCTCGGCATCGGGCGTTCGTGGAAGGCTGTGAAGGCTATTCCGTGGGTTACGTATTCGCGCCGAGCAGGGGCATGTGGTCCGTACTGGCAGGAAACTCAAGGAGTATTCGAAAGAGCTGGGTTACGAGGTGCGCCAGATAGACGACGAGCACTATGGCAAGATCAACGCCTACCACGTTGGGGCCATCAACGCATTCCGCAGGCGGCTGGATGAAATTCCCGAAATGATGGGCCGCTACCGCAGGCCAATCCTGAGGTCGTAGCGGTATGGAAATCCGCTGCCGCCACCGTCTGCCGTCACCGGAACTCGCCGGATGTTGCGACATCATTGATCAGGAAACCGGAAAAGTGCTGAGAGACGCCGTGGATGCGCTGCGGGACTGGGCCGCGCAATATCCGCATTTGCGGCCCTGCAAGAAGCATAGCTGGAACTGGCTGTATCGAAAGGCCTGCGCGAAGTGTGGAGATAGAATTGAAGTGCCGCTTGAAGGTTCAGAACACGAAAAAGGCCCGGTGGGGAAACACCGGGCCAAGGAGGATGAAAACATGCGAGTTATTCATCAAAACGTTGAAGATAGTATGCCCGCAATCGGGTCTGCCGTCAAGGGAAAGGTGTGAGTATGGGCGGCTATTTCAAGGTCTGGCGCAAGATTGAGGACTCGAAGTCGTGGAGCCGGGGCGCGTTGTACCGCGGGCTGATGATCACCCTTCTCCAGAAGGCGAACTGGAAGCAAGGATACTTTCACGGGCAGGAAATCCTGCCGGGGCAGCTTGCCTGTTCCGGGGCTTCGCTGGCGAGCGAGCTTGACCTGTCGCGGTATCAGGTGATGCGGATGCTGGCGACGCTTGAAGACGACGGCTTCATCACCCGTCAGACTTTCGGAAAAGTATGCACGCTGATCACTGTCGTGAATTGGCAGTTATACCAGTCTGCTACGGAAGAGGCCGCACAGCAGCCGCACAACGGGCGCACAAGCAGCGCACAGGTTCCGCACACGAT
>QWCE01002310.1_pt1 | contig 31081 bp, 54 predicted proteins | sample 1972531 | NCBI WGS metagenome assembly QWCE01 (sample SAMN09866716, study PRJNA288562) | Human gut metagenome isolate term4_stool, whole genome shotgun sequencing... | reverse complement strand
TTGATGCATGAAGGGTATCTTTATGAACCCTATCTGGAGGTAAAAATGAATAAAACTACTGACCGTAACAGAAAGCTAGTAATAGCTGCTATGCTTGGTGCAATCACAGTTGTATTAAGTCTAACTCCCCTTGGACTAATTCCACTTGGAGTTATCAACGCGACAACTATGCACATACCTGTAATTATTGCAGCTATAGCTGAAGGCCCTATTGTGGGCGCACTTGTTGGACTTATATTTGGAGTGTCATCTCTCTTAAATGCAATTTTAAGAAACGCAAGTCCCGTTGCCTTTGTCTTCTACAATCCACTTATTTCAGTTGTGCCTAGAGTTTTAATTGGGATAACTTCTTATTACTCTTACACAGCAATGAAAAAGCTTGAAGACAAAAATTTGAGAAATCTTACAAAAGTTTTGTGGGGACTTGTTTCAATATTCTTGGCATTCCTACTTTATAAGAATATTACTGGCGATGGCTCAACACTTAACATCACCTTTGTAGTAATACTTCTACTTCTTTGCCTTGGCTTTTTAGTTTATTCCTTTAAGTCAAGCGAAAAAGACTTCCCTATTGCCATAGGTGCCTTTGTAGGTTCCATGACTAATACAATATTAGTCCTTGGAGGAATTTATCTAATCTATGCAAAGAGATATGTAGAAGCCCTAAATATCCCAATGGAAAGTGCAAAGTCAGCAATCCTCGGTGTCTCTGTGACATCAGGCATAAAAGCTTTGAAAGCAAGGAAGGGTTAATATGTTACTTGCAATTGATATAAACAATAAAAATACCAATTTTGGCATATTTGAAGATGAAAGACTTGTCACGAAATTTTCTATAATGACTGACAAAAATAGGTCCACTGAAGAAATTAAACTAACAATTAAACTTATACTCATGGACAAAAAAGTAGACCTAGCTGACATATCTGACATCATACTTTCATCAGTTGTGCCTGAACTTAATTCAAGCTATGATATCATTTCAAAAGACATACTTGGCAAGAGTCCCATGGTTATTTCTGCTGGAGTGAAAACTGGTTTAAATATAAAATGTGAAAGCCCAAGAGAAGTTGGCACAGACAGAATAATAAGGGCAGTGGCAGCAACTCAAAGATACAGAGAAAATATAATAATAATTTCTGCATCATCAGTTACCACTATTGACTATATCAATGCAAAAAAAGAATTTATGGGAGGATTAATTCTTCCAGGCATTAGCCTTCTCCAAGATTCACTAGTTAGGGGTTCAGCAAAACTCCCCCTAGTTGAAATAAAAAAGCCAGAAGATATAATTGGCAAGAATACAGAAAAGGCAATTCAAAGAGGAATTTACTTTGGCTACAGAAAGGCTGTCCTTGGAATAGTTGATGAAATAATAAAGACCTATTCCCTCAATAAAAATAATACAAAAATTTTAACCACTGGTGCCATGGCAGGTCTTCTTGAAAATGAAATTTATGCCATGGAAGAAGATCAGGCACTGGGAATATTTGGCTTAAAAATAATTTATGACTTAAACAAAAATAAGGCTTCCTGATTGGAGCCTTATTTTTTATACTTTTCTAAATCTTCAATTTTTACACTGTGAAATTTCACATCGAAGTCACTTAAATCTACAATCTTTTCCATTGTGTAGCGGAACTTATCTATGTCGCCAGTTATGTAGAAGTCAATACTTCTATTTGGCACTTCTTCTTGGCTTAGGTCTAAAATATTTATGGCATCTAAGACAGTTTTGTAGGCTGGGTCAACCATTAAAACTCTTTTGCCTTGTCTCTTAAAGATTCTTTTAAAGGAATCTTCCACAAGAGGATAATGAGTGCAGCCAAGGATCATGGTGTCAAAATCATAGTCGCCAAACTCATCTAAATATTTTTTCACAATAGCATCCATGTGGTCTTCCCCAAACTCTCCCCTCTCAATGGCAAGAGTTAAATCTGGACAGTAAACTGATCTCAATTCAATAGAAGGGTCCATGTCTTTTAAGACCTTGTCGTAAACCCCACTTTGAACGCAAGACTTTGTAGCAACGAGGGCAACTTTATTGTTGCTAGTCCTTTCAATTGCATTAAAACTTCCTGGCTCCACTACGCCAATAATCGGATAATTATACTTTGTCTTTGCTTCCCTTAGCCCATGACTAGTAGCTGTGTTGCAAGCAATGATGGAAAGGTCTACGCCCAAGTCCTTAAAGAATCCCATAGCTTCCAAGGTGTAATCCCTTATCTCTTCATCAGTCCTTGCACCATAGGGCATCCTCAAAGTATCGCCAAAAAAAGCAAAGTTTTTATTTTTTATTTTATTTAAAGCAACTTTTAAAACAGAAAGTCCACCAACTCCGCTGTCATAAAAGCCAATCAAATTTTTTCCCATTAAATCACCAACTCTTTTGTGCGTAGTTTGTGCGTTAAGTTTATTTATGTTTTAGGCTATGTGATTAATTATAAATAACATAAGATTTAATAACAAGTTAATTGTAGAAAATAGTAATGGAAATCTAAAATTTAAAATAGTGCTAACAAATATATTTAGTTAGCACTATTTTTTAATAATCATTAATTTACTTTATCCTCCAATATTATATAAAGTATGTCTTCTATAAATAAGTTTTCTTCCATGAAATTTGGAAAATACTTTTCAATTACTTTTTGCATCTTCCACCAGTTTTTTACATTGTGATCCTCTCTATCAATTTTTATAGCCATAAGTATTTCTTTTATCTCGTCATCACTTAATCTCTTTTTAAAATTATTATTCATTTTTTCGCCTCCTAAATGCCTCTACTATATATATAGAAAAATTCTCCAAAAGTTACTATGGCTATTTTAAACTTTATGTAAATTTTTATAACCAAATAAAAAAGCCCAGGGAGTAGATCCCCAGGCTTAATTATCAGAAAAAATTTTTAATTTTAAAATATACATACAATACTCGTACCGAAAGCCTTGTAACCCTGTAAACATCAAGTCTATAAAGGTCAGGCTCTACAAGGCTCATATAAGCCTTTTTAATTTTAATTAATGTTATCCTATGCCTTAAATTAGCCTTTATCACCTCTTTTTGCTAGGATTAAAGTATCTCAACTTTTTATCCAAGCTTTTAAACTCTTCTTCCGTCAAGATTCTTTGCATAGCAATTTTATAGTCTCGACAGTAAGGATATTTTCCTGCATCAATTAGATTCCTAACCTTGATTGCATCTTTTTTAGTCTTTAAGTGGGCATGCTGAGAGTACTCTCCACCCACTCTTACTAAAAGCCAAGGTCTTTCGTCACATCTTGGCTTGTACTTTATTGATAGTTTCATAACTCATCATTTAGAAATTTCCATTTTCCAACGATTTAATTCAAGAACCGAAGCTTCTATCATGTCATCTAATTCTTTCTCACTAATTTTTATCCCTTGTTCGTTTAACCTCATTAATACATACTGCTTTTTTAATTGTCCTTGTCCTGTCTTTGTGTAAATTTGTTCCGCTGCTTTTACGGCGATGTCTACTGCCTCAATAACACTTGTTATCTTATCCCTTCCATACTTTTGTTTAAGTAGTGGAATTAAGACCCCAGTGATTAAAACTGAAACAATTGACAAAATTACATAAAAAATATTATTAGCCACAACTATCATTCTCCTCTCTCAACTCTTGAAACTCTTTCCTTATCTTCTCTTTCTTGATTCGTGCAAGTTGCCATAATTCAACAGTGGTAAAAGAAAACCAAGCACCTATTAAAGTGCTTGGCTCCATTCCTGTCTTCCAAAAGGATATTAGTATGGCAATCGTAAAGATCACGTTGCAAGTAATTATAAAGCTAACCCAAAACTTGCTGTATTGGCCTTTGCTCTTCTTTACATGCTTATTTTTACCTTGTTGTCTTGCCATGCTACATCAGCTCCAATGCCTTCAAAGATTCTTCTTACTGGCACATCTTTTCCATTTATACGAGTATAAGTCACACCATCAACAATATAGCCTTTCTTAAACTCTTTGCCATTGATTAAGATAGGGATATTCTCAATAGCCTTGCTTGGAATTAGATCTACATAAGCACCAGATACATAGGCCTTCCTGCCATTGTAATTGATTTCAAACCAACCATCAGTCTTGCCACTTATACTAATTTCTTGACCTAGTCTTAGTTGTCCTAACCTTAAGCTATTAGTGTGATTAGCTTCCCTAACATTTAGCAACTTAGCCTTAACCTTACCCTTGGCACTAAATGGAGTTACTTCAACCTTACCACTTGCAACTTCTAAGGCTACAACTCTGAAGGCTCTTTGCCACTTAATTCTTGATATAGGATAAGTTCCAACACCTGCATAAATAGCTTCAAAGACCTTGTTGTTACCAAGGTAAATACCCACATGACCAAAGTACTTGCCGTTTTTGTCATTTCTGTACCAAACTATATCACCACGCTCTAAGGACTTAAAAGGGATCTCTTTAAATCTTCTATCCCCTTCAACACCCATTCTGTGAGTTGTTACAGCAACACCCTTTCTAGTATTCCAATTTAATTTATTCAAGGCTTTTTCAATTAAACTAGAACAATCAGAATAACCTGCCTTACCTTGTTTTTCCGTCATTCTCCATCTTTGGGAGTATCTATTGCCATCATAAAACATGGCTGCAGATATAAATTTTTCCACCTTATTTTTATCAAGCATCCTACCACCCCTTAACTATCTTAGCTATCAATCCAGTGACAATTGCAGTAATTACAATAGTAATTATTGTGTCCTTATACTTGTCAAAAGCCTTTTTAGGCTTGTCAGATATTTCTATCAATGTTGCATTCATTGTCTTAAGTTGCTCTTTTATAAAGTCTAAGTCTTTTTGAAAGAGTTTAATGTTTGTGTCTTGTATAGAGTTATCAGTTGCAATTTTATCTATCTTATCCCCATGGTCCTTAAGTGTAGCTTCATGTCTTTCTGTGATTTTTTCTACAAGAGCTAATCGTTTTTCATGGTCATTACATTTTTCTTCCATGTTTCACCCTCTTCCTTACAATAAAAAAAGAGACTTATTATCTCTTTAAACACTTCTATGATTTTATATTTCTACTTGCGTTAATCTACCAATTCAAGGACAGGTCGCCAACCAAAATAAGTTTGCCTTGCAGAAGTTGTATAAAACCCAGAGTAAGATACATCATATCTACCACGATACAAACGACCGCCATTACTAGAACCATATTCCTGACACCAAGAATATGATCCATTTCCAGTTCCTGCTCCAGTGATTAAATCTGCGTTAGTATAACCTATGCCCCAGTTTTCAGTTGGAGATTCAACATTCCCGCCATATGACCAGTTAGACGGTGCACCTGAATGTATTGGTAGCATAAGTCTATTCCATTCAGAGTTGTGATTTATAACTCCACTATCTTTGCTGTGGTCTCCTTGTTGCCCTTCTGTTTTACCTTTTAAAAGTCTTATTTTATACTTGTTATCACCTATCTCTATAATTCTATCTCCAAATACAGCATTTACTGAGTTTATATTATCCCAAGAAATGGCATATCTTAAAGGTTTTTTAGAAATAAATTCAACTTTCCCTAGGTACGAGAATTTTAGCCAATTTGCATTTGAGTATTGGCTTATCCCTGCCGTTAGTCCTATAATTTTAGCTAATTCAGCACCAGTAATAAATTCACTAACAAGCACTTCTCCATAAAATCCTGTTTCTTCATTTCCACCAGTTAGTTTCGTTGGTCCAGGACCTAGATTTTTCTTTTCCCACGGTACCCCCCCCCTCACTCACAATTCGCTTAAATTCAACATTTTGACTGACTACTCTATTTATATCTTTAGAATACATTCCATCACCCTAAATTTTAAAAACATACCAATAATCGCCTTTTTGACCATCTCTTGGATATTCATTTTTATTTTTTGCTTTCACGTCTTCTATATAATCCCCCTTAGTTTTCCAAAAACCAAAAACAAGATATTTTCCTGGTTCTGGAGTTATAGTTTCAAATTTGTAATACTGCGGATATCTACCTCGCAAAGAATACTCATCCTGAAATTCATCAAATGTCCCTATAACTCTTTTGGCAATCTTTAATTTATATTTCCCCCAACTATAATATCCTTGCCAAATAATTTCCTTGTTATTTAAGGCTTTTTTAATATCAGTATTAGTATTTTTTATATTTGTAATACTTTTAGTTTCCATATGCTTATTCCTTTATGAAGTAAATCTTACTAGCATCATTCTTTTGGGAATCTGATAAAGCATTATATTCAGCCTCAGTGAGTATTACTTGTTCCTTCAAGTTGTTTAATTTCTTTTTATCACTTGCACTCATAAGTCCACTACTTGATGTTGTAGCTTCAGAATATGTTGTATCTGTGTACTTAGGACTTGATGGTATTGCAGTTACCTTAGCCTTGTCACTGTCTGTATAATCGTTAGTAGAAAACTTATACCACTTGCCCCAAGTTGATGACCCTCTTCTTTGTCTGAAATATGGAGTAGAATCAGAATTATCTCTAATAGCAATTTGGAACATATAATTAGTCCTATGTTGAGTAGATGAATCAGTTGGGCACACTATAAGGGTATATTTGCCAGACCCATTAGGACAATTTGAGGAGAAGCTTCCGTTATATATACCTTGTTTACTAACACTATTGAAGTCAGAGCTTGGAGGATTAGACATTGTAAGTTCTTCAAGGGTAGCCTTGAAATCATTGGTAAAATCATTAGAGGATAGGCTTTTTCCAGATACCACATCAACTTTTGTATTTAAATCACTTTTATCTGCCTTTTTAGAAAGGCTTTGTGTCAAATCATCTTTTTTAACATAAGCAGTAGCTATGTCATCAATTACAACCTTATTTGCAATGTCTTTTTTCTGTTCATCTGTAAGATTGGCAAAGGTTAAAGGATCTCCCTTGTCGCCCTTTGGTCCTTGAGGTCCTGTTTGCCCAATAGGTCCTTTTGGTCCTGTTGCACCTTGTAAGCCTCTAGGGCCTTGCTCTCCTTGTGGTCCAGTTTTACCTATTGGTCCTACATTTCCTTGGTCTCCTTTTTGTCCTTGAGGTCCTCTATCTCCTTGGTCTCCTTTAAAGCCTTGAGGTCCTATGTCGCCCTTTTCTCCCTTGATGCCTTGTGGACCTCTAGGGCCTTGCTCTCCTTGTGGTCCAGTGTCGCCCTTAGGTCCTTTTATACGACCCACATTGATAAACTTGCCATCTTTAGCTATATATAGGTCACCTTGTACCATATAACCAACACCATCTTGAGGACTTTTAGGTAGTGCTGCCTCGCTATCTACAGTGCCACTAATAGTTAAACTTGTACCAGTGTCGCCCTTTTCTCCCTTATCCCCCTTTGGTCCTTGAGGTCCTCTATTCATATAGGGCAATTCCTTATAGATAGTTTTGCCATCTCCCATTTTCATGAGTTGAGTGTCGGCTTCTAAAGCAATTTCACCATCATATAAAATAAGGTCAGAGTTAATAAGCTCTGACCTAGTTCCTTCTTGGAAGGTAAATCTCCCAATTTTTACTATTTTCATAATTACTCACCTTGTGTAAGTTCATCAATTACAGCTTGGACTGCATCCTTAAGACCAAAAAATGTTGGCACTTGGTCAATAGTATAAACACCAGTCATTACAAGGCTTACCCATACCTTAGTTAGTCCACTATTTTTAGTAAATTTAAGCATTATTTATCTCCTTTCTCAATAATTTCTGTTACAACTTCTTTCAAATTAAAAATATTTGGCACTTCTTCTAATTTGCGATATCCATTCTTTATTAGGTTAACCCATACCCTTACAAGTCCACTGTCTTTTGTAAATTTCATTAGTTAGTACCTCCCATTCCTGCACCAATAAGCATAGTAATTTCAGCCATAACTTGGGAGAAGTCCTTTGCGATTTCCCCAAGTGCCAAAGAAAGGTCTCCAACTGATTGTTCAGTGAGACCCTTATTTGCTTCTTGCACATTTAAAACATATGCTAATTGTTTTTTAACATTTCCACTCGTTTCAAGCTTTCTTTCTTCCTGAATCTCCTTAACGCTTCTAGGATTAAAAATTACCATTATTCAAAAGCACCTCCTGTAGTAGAAATCCAAGATAAAGCAGTAGCATTTTTCTTTTCTATAGTCAATTTAACTGCAATACCCCACTTACTAGCTTGTTTCCTTTGATTAGTAAAGTTAAAAGTCTTTCCTGCTTTTACAGTACTTGTTACATCTTCCCAAGTAGGATTAGTATCAAAGCCATTATTACAAGCCTCAATCTTGCCTTCTGCACCAACTGCCACCTTCCATACAGGATTAAAATAAAACTTCTTGGCAGCAGCATCAGTTTCTATAGGTTTAGCACTCATAACAACAAGCCTCTTAGGATCTCTTGTAAAATTAATAAGTCTTACAACCTTATCACTTTTCTTGTCCGTTGCCATTATCTTTAAAGTATGCTTACCTGGTTTAAGTTTTAAAAAGTCTAAACCCTTAACTTCAACCTTATAGCTTTTACCTGCTTCAACCTTTACATCTCTTTCAAGATAGACATCATCAATCAATACATCAACAAAAATGTCATCATTTTCGGGATCCGTCACTGAATAAGAGTAAGTTAAGACCTTGTCAATAACACCTAAGTCTCTATCGTTGCCAGAAATAATTGGTGGCAAATTAGTCTTTTTGAAAGTATATCTCCTGTAAGATACACCACCCTTAGTGTCAGTAGCTTCAATTTCAATGGTATTAGTTTTTCCAACTTCAAATTCTAAAATTTGTTCATTGCTAATATTAAGATATAAATCAGTATTTTTACTAGCGTTGTTAAGGTTTCTAATAACCTTGTCATTTACTTTTTCGACCACATTGACAATATCATTGTCAGCATCAGATACTTGGTAAGTCACAGTAAAGGCAGTGTTCTTTTCCCCAAGATCCTTATCACTACCACTAATAAGAGGAGCATTATTTATCTTAGTCCACCTATAAGTTCTTATTGCACTAGCACCTTGCGTATCTGTCGCCTTAATTGTTATAACATGGTCTCCCAGTTCGTATCCATCTACTTTTATGTCTAGATAATTTTTAACTCCTAAATTAATTGAATTTATTACTACAGGTTCTCTTTTATCTTCCTGTATCTCAACCTTTACAGAATCGTTCTTATCAGCATCTGTAACAATATAATCAATTCTAAAGTTAGAAGACTTGTTTCCTAAAAAACTATCACTCCCAGAAATCTGTGGATCTGCATTTTCTGTTGCCTCGAAAACATACCAGTAATCGCCCTTATAACCATTACTTGGGTAAGCACTCCTATTTTCAGATGTTACAATTCCTTGCTTGCTACCTTTTGTATAACCTTGGGAAATGTAGTTAACACCATAGTATGAATAAACATAGTTTCCATAACTTCCACCTACTTCTTGTCTTATATAATCATATGAAGGATATCTGTCTCTTACCTCGTTGTAAATATTGTTTCCATAAGACTTTTCTAAGAAAGTACTCTCTGTTTTACTTAATGGAACTTTGTCATATTTCCCCCATCTATAAATTGCCATATATGCTCCCTTCTTTTCATAAGATTAAACTAAATACTTAAAAAGCTATTAAATAACGCCTCTGCCATTGGCTTCATCATACCAACCTTCAACCACTACAAGACCATTAATAGGGTCTTCGCAGGATAAAACAAAGGTGTTGAAAGGCATATTGTTTTGATTTTGACCTAATAGAGTACTTACTAAAACACTAAGTTTTCTAAGTTCAGATTCCATCTCAAAAATTTTTAAAAACAACTTGAAGATGGCAAAGTCCATATTACCTAGGTTCTTTTCATTAATGGGCTTTCCCTTTTGAAAGATTTCTCCGTCATCTCTTTCATGTCTTACAGACTTGCTACCATCAGGATATTCAGCCATAACAGTTTCTTTCTTAACATCAGCAGTTTGTGCTATATGGTCAAGCCAGTCAACTGGAGTATAAGAAAAATCACTTAGGATTTCCTTTTTTTCCTCATCATTTAAATCCCTCTTACCAAGGATCTCATTATATTTATGATATTTTCTTAAATCTATCATTCAGTCCTCCCAGTAACCTTAAAAATATCCAAAGGCTTTTCAATCTCTTCTTCCAAGACATTGATATAAAAAGAAGATACAACAGAATAAGTGTCATTCTTTTCAATCTTAGTATCTTTAGAAATTATCACTTCGCCCTTAGCATTTTTAAGGTTAATATTTGTTATTAAACCATCAACATCAGCAGTATTTGTGTAAATCTTAAGTAAGTTGCCATCAATTTCAGATTTCATAATTGGTATATCATGACCCTTATTGTCAATAACTGCCTCAGCACTAACAACTTGACTTTCAACAAATTCTGCAACTTGTCTAATTAATAATTTACTTAGCAATCCCTATCACTCCTTATCTTTAAACTCGTATATATCCTCACTTGAAAAGTCTTGGATAAAAATAGTCTCATCAATTAAGTCCTCAAATTCAAGGCCAGTAGGAAGTTCATCACTTGGCAAAGCATAATAATTCTTAGAATTATAGTTTTCAGTCCTAACCCTAAGCTTAAATACCTTGTTATCTGCCTTGATTTCCCAAGGAATATCCCCACATTTTTCTTCACCACAAAGATATTGAGGATTCACATGGTCGCCATATTGAGTCCTAAGAATTAAATTGCCTGCAGCAACAAAATCAAAGTAAATCCTTACACCTGCAGCCTTTATCCTGTGGACTATTTCATATGGGAACTTGTCAAACTTAGGAGATAACCTCAAAACTATTGCAGCAGGCTCATTGAGATACCTTTCATAGGGCCAAGCCTCAGTAATATTAATAAAAATATCCTTAGTGAGAATTGATAGGACCTTGTTAATAGTTGGAGCATCTCCAATAGATAGGTTTGCAATTATCCTAGTCTTAATTAAGAGCCTATAGAAATCATCATCTTCGCCATTCCTAAACTGCCCAACATTAGCACCTAATAAATCTAAGGATTTTCCAGAAGCCTTATCTATGTTCCTACTGTCTCTTACACTTTCAAGACCTGTGTAAATATCATCAAAGCCATCATGGTATAAGACATAGTATAGATTTTCATTATTAGCTTTTCTAAACCTCTCAGGAAGTCGATTAAAGGCTCTCTTATATAACTTATTCATAAGAAATCACTATCCTATCAGGCCTTGTCCTTGCAATATGGTTCTTCTCAATCTCAACAGTTTGTTCCTTATAGTTGCTATTTGTAGTGCTTAAGGAAACTGTGACATCAGCAACACCACCCATGCACATAATAGATCCAATAACCTTAGACAAGATTACATTCTTGCCAAGCTTAAGACCGCTGTATTCAATGTTGTCCTTGTCAATTCCACCAATATAGTTGATGACTGCCCTTTTAACTGCATCATCACCCTTGTAGTTTTCATCTTTTTTAAGACTTATATTCACATAGATATCAGTTACCTTTGCCCTAGTAAAGCCAATCTTGTGCTTCTTGCCCTTGCTATCTTCCTTATAGACATAGGTATCTCCAAAAGCTTCAATCCCTGCTGCCTTATTCTGGAAGATGGTATCTCTTATTTCCTCGTCACTTCCACCAAAAACATAGCAAGCAATAGACTTAGGAGGTATGCCATCAATAGTTGTCATAGTAGTGTTTTCTACAACCTCAGCATCAACAACAGAATCAATATCTAAAAGAGCAGCAGTAATTGCAGGCACAGTTGATCCACCAACTCTTGAGTAAGATTTCTTGTATCTTTCCCTAAACTCCTTATCAGTTTCAATATCAAGTCCACCTTCAGTGTCCTCTTTATTGGTAACCTCACTAATACCAAAGGCAGGATTGACAATTTCTGTTAAGCTCTCTGACCCAACATTATTTGTCTTACCTGCAGTAACTGAAATTATAGGGATATCTACACTCCCATTTTTAATCACTGCATCTTCAGTAGTTTCAAAGATTACACCATCCTTAGTGGCAACCCTAAAACCCTTAGGAACTAAGGTTTCATTTGAACCCTTAACAGTTAAAACCCCCTTAGATTTAACAGCAGGTCTTCTTGTAATAGTCAAATACTGACCAACACTATCAAGACCAGTACCCTCTGAAGAATTGACAAAGGAAGAAAAATAAACCTCTTCCATTCGCTCCCAGATTTCAGCCTCATCCCAAGAGATATTTCTTATAAATTTGCCCAAAAAAGAAGTCTCTGAAGTATCAATATTGACTCCAAAGACTCTCTTTGCCCTAGTTATTCTTTCAGCTAGTGCTTCACTATATAGTTTTCTCCTAAATCCATATTTAGTAACACCATAAATGCCCTTGCTACTTGTAAATATATTATTATCCAACATTTACCACCTCCTGAAGAAATATATTATTCTCATCTTTATCAATTATAGTGATATTAATATCAGCAATTCTTAAGGCGGCATCTCTTTTAACTGTCACATTCCTAACTTCCTTTATCCTGTCATCTTGAAGGCAACATTCCCTTATAGCAAGTTCTATTTCCTTATCAGTTACACCCTTGCCACTTATAGCAGGATAATCAAGACCTAGACCAATATTTAAAAACCACTCCCCCTGATTTACAGAAAGCCTATTTTCAATATTTTGCCTAAGTTCTTCTTGACCATTAACCATTATAAGGTCCTTATCAAGGATAATGTCGCCATTTATCATTTTAAAAGTATTTTTATACATAATCATACCTCTTTAATATCAACCTTTTCAGCACGTACCTTAAAAAGTTTTGACCTAATATCTATTTCGCCATTTTTATTTATATTTATTCGAGCAGTATTTTCTATGTTTTGGATAACCAAGGCATCTGTATCATCAACATCAAGCTTTTCCTTTAAAAGAGTTATACCACCTAGACAGATACAATCAGAAACATCATGATCTCTTTCAGTCTCAATAGAATCTTCACCCAAAAGGATATTGTCAGTGTCATTATCTACAAACAACAAAACAACATTATCATCAGGCTTAAGAGGATAATAAAGAAGAAAGTCACTTGTCCTTACAGTAGCCACAGGCACATTAATAATCATGGCATTGTCTTCTGAAGGTAAAGGCATTACATCAGCTTTCATAACTTCTGGATAAAATTTTACAACCTTGCCAAGCTTAGCAACATTAACTCCCTTGCTAATACCACTGGCAAAGTCCTTTAAAAACTTATTTGCATTTTCCATTAAGCTTCCTCCACAACAAGTTCAGTGTTAAAGTCCTTGGTATGCTTGCCACTTACAACCCTAAATTGACCATTACAATTCTTAGATTCAATCTTTATAATGCTATCAGTTTCAATCTTTGCATTTAAAAGGCAAGTAACCTTCCAAGTTTTCTTTTCTTCCCTATTTTTCTTCTTTTCTTTCTCAGATTCCCTTAAGTCAGTCTTGTCTTCAGAATCATCCTTATTAAGACTTGGATTTCCAACAAGACCAGTTTCAGTGTTTAAAAGAAATCCAATGTCATTGCCCTTCTTCTCATCCCTTATGGTAATTCTTTTTTTATTGATATACATCTTAGACTTAGTATCCTTAACAAGCCTTTTAAGACTATCAGAGCAATAACCCTTAATAGTCTTTCCAAGCTTGTAAGTTATATCTTCCTTAGGTTTAATCTCAACAACCTCATATCCAAGGACACCACAAAGGTCTTGCATAATAAGACTTGCCTTAGTTCCTTCCGCATAAGTTTTATTTAACTTTGCCTTTCTCCATTCCTTGCCGCCATCAGAAACCTTTATCTTTGTAACCTTATCAAGACCTTCCCAGTCAGTAGTCACATCTTCAATATCTCCAGAAACAACACAGGCTTTATTTCCCATTTCCCTATAACCTGCATTAACTATGCAATAACCTTGCTTCTTAATTTCATTAATAGAATCCTCAGAAAGATTATAAATGGTAACCTCAGAAACATCAGGTTCTTCCTTGTCATTAAAAGAAATATCAAAGTCAATTTCCAAGGCATTTTCCCCAAGAGATTGAAACTTCTTGCCCCCTGCTAATACATCAATATCCCTAATCCAAAACATATAAAAACACATCCTCATTCATATTTTCATAGAAAATCCTAATAGCATTTTCTGTGGTATCAAAGGGCATGATTTCTATATTTGGTATTTCAAGATGCTTGCAGTTTTCAAAAAGTGATACTCCTAAAACAATCTTTTCTCCATAGAGAATTAAATTGTGATTTTTATAGAGGTTTAGAGTAAAGAAATCTCCAAAGCTATTGTAAAGGACTTCAAATTGGAAGGTCTCATTGGCAAGTACAATTTCAAAGCTATAAGGTATCTTGTTTTTCTCAATATCAATATACTTCATTTTTTCTTAACCTGCTTTCTACCTTCATTGGTCTTGCCCTTAACCTTTGATGCAGTCTTCTTATCCTGCTTGTTAGTTTCTGGATTTTTGACAGTTACCTTAAAGGTCTCGGGCTTTGCAATCTTTACATGAGTAAGAGTTATGTCATAGTCAAAACCTTCTGCATTTTCCACAGGATGCTTAGTATTTAAACCTGTAATAACTACATCTGATAGAGCAGTCCTACCAACATAAGTTAAGAGGACAGCATCCTTTTGATATTGCTTTAAAAGTTCTAATTTACCTGCAGCATCATCTACCATAGATCCCGTAAGTTTTGCCACAAAAGGCTTAGCCTTCATATGGTCGGCAATATCTTCTCCCTTTTCTACAGGCTTATTAGTAACATCAGCAGGGAAATCAACAGATTCAGAAACCACTGCATCCATGATAACTCCACCTAATTTAATTTTTGTTTTTTTACCCATGACATCACGCCCTTTGAAGTCTTAAATCTCTAAAGATGTTTTCTACTTCTGCCCTAACATTTTGTGCAATATCCATAGGACTGTCCTTAGGTCCACCATAGACATTGATGTTGATATTAGGAGCATTACTTACAGTATTATTAGATACATTTGATGGAGAATTATTTACATAATTGTAAGAGTTATTAGGTACATTGTTTCTATCTCCGCCTAGATCTCTATAAGCATTAGCAGCAGATTTAGTAAGGATAATTTCTCCTTCGTGTAAGTTGGCCAAATAGTTGTCATATGGTACATAATCAAGACCAGTGGCATGAGATGGAACTTTGCCACCCTTTGCCTTTGCTCCTCCACCACTTGCCATATTTCCAAGAGCAGTTGCCCCCTTTTGTACTATTGAAACAATCCCTTTTATTGGGTTTTTAAAGAACTCTTTGACCTCATTCCATTTTTGCTTCATGGAGTTTAAAGCACCTAGAGCCTTGCTTGCCAGTGAAGTAAATCCACTTCCTGTTACCTTTAAAGTAGCTAGTAAATAACCCTTAATTCCACCACCCAAGGCTGCAGCTTCACTTTTAATTGTTTGCCAGTTAGAAATCAAGAAAGCACCAATGCCAACCACTGCCATTATAGCCCAACCTACTGGTCCTAAAGCACCTAAAATACTTCCAATAGCACCAACAACTGAGCCACCAACAGAAACAATTCCACCAAGGCTACCAACTAAAGAACCTATAAAGCCAATGACTGTGCCACCAATAGAAATTACACTACCTATAACAGACACTATAGTTCCAAAAATACCAATAACAGGCCCTGCAGCAACTAACAACAATCCCCATTGAGCAATGGAAGATTGCATCTGTGGATCTAAATTACTGAATTTATTAACTAAATTTGAAATACCTTCAGCCGCTTGGATAACAAAAGGAGAAATAGCACCGCCCACATCAATAAGCGAGTTGGTCATTTTCTCCTTTGCCTTGTTCCATTGTTCCAAAGGTCCTAACATTTTTTCATAGTTAGTATCAACAGATCCATCAGAATTTTGCATTTCCTTTAGCATCTTTGTATAACCTTCAGTGCCATCTGAAAGCAAGGTTAAGGCTGCTTGACCTGCGGACATTTGACCAAACATATCAGAAAGGTTAACCCCAGTTGCCTTAGCGTTTGAGTCTAATATTCCTAATACTTCCCCAAGGTTTGTGCCTGATTTTGTAAGTTCTTGGAAGGACTTACCAGTCTCAGACCTTAAGACCTTATCAGCAGTTGACCCCGTCTTTGAAAGTTCAGCAATCATTGCATTTAAGTTAGTAGTTGCAATTCTCGAATTCTGACCCTTGGCAGTCAAGATTGAATAAGATGCTCCTAATTGGTCTAGGTTAACACCTGCGGCAGCTGCCATAGGAATTACCCTACCAATATTCTTACCTAACTCATCTACAGTAATCTTACCTTTATCCTGTGTCTTAACAAAAATATCATGTATCTTAGACACCTCAAAGGCTTGGTCTCCATAAGCATTAAGAGCAGTAGTAGTTGCATCTATAACAGTTCCCATGTCAGTAAAGCCTGCCTTAGTTAGCTTAGTAGCCGACTTAGTAAACTCTACGATCTTGGAAGTATCAACACCAGAAGAAAGGGCATCATACATTGCCCCTGCAACTTCTGTTTGAGCAATCCCTGCACTGTCTGAAATAGACCTAACTTCTTTTCTAATTTGGGCAACTGGTAATATTCCTTGGTCAGCAAGAGTGGAAACTTGTCTTATGCCCTTGTCTAGTTCCATGAACTTCTTGAAGCCAACTCCACCCATTACTGTAAGAGGAGCAGTAAGCTTAGTTATGGACTTCCCAAAGGAAGTAATTTCTTTACCCTTGGCAGAAACTTGTTTGCCAAAGTCCTTTATTTTTCCACCAGTACTTTGAAGAGTAGAACCAGTAGTTTTAAGCATGCCCTCTAATCCAGTAAACTTAGATTTTGCACCATCCATAGACTTATTGACTTCTTTAATATCCTCAGCTGCCTTATCAGCACCAGTGGTATCAATCTTAAAAATCAACTCTCTAGCATCAGCCATTTAATTTTTCCACCTCTCTTTCCTCTTCTTTTTGATATAAAGAAAAGGCATAACTTAACCTATATAATTCATCAGCATTTAAAGTCATAGCCTCAGTATAGGTAAGTATGCCATTTCTAATTAATAATAAACTTGGTCTCCAAAATTCTTCATATTCTTGGTTAATTTCCTTTTTTAAGGATTTTACTTCCCCAAATATACAAAGTTTATACACTCCTGAACTAAGTCTTGTAGCTCAGCGATAGAATCAAAATCTTCCATCTTTTTCTTTGGAGAAATGACAAAATGTTCAAGGCATAGGTCAATCATCTTTTCATCATCAACTATACCGCCTTCTTGCCATTGTTGTCTTAATCTTATAGCTTCCCTTGTAGGGATCTTTTGAATTAAATATTCAGTTCCCCTAACTTCAACTTTCTTGTTTTCAAACTTATTAGACATTTTTTGCTCCTTTTATTTAAAATATGGTATAAAGATTTCAAAATCTACCCCTTCAGCTTCCTTGTGCTTAGAAAGTTTCGGAGGTTTCATAATTCTGCAGTTAGAAGATGCAATGTTTTCACCATTATCATTCATATCTACCATAGAGAAATCAAATTCCTCATTGTTTTTTGCCAAAGCCCTCATTGATGGTATGCATGGAGATGTAGACATTAAAGATATCTTAGCCTTTGCAGTCTTGTCATGGTTAATAGTGTAGTTAACTATTCCGTCTACTCCAACCTTAGGTATAACATCATCTTCATTTTGTTCAATTTCCACTTTGCTATCTTCAGAATAGCCAGTTAAAAAAATACCTGCTACAGTGACAACAACTTTTTCTGGATCATACACAAAAGTCCTATTTTCCATTATCTACTTACCTCCTTGTTTACAATGTCATAAGTTAAAATTCCTGAAATTTGACCAGTATGGATAGCACCTTGAAGCATAGCAGTCCAAACAATATAGTTATATTTTCTAAGTGCAACTTCATTGGAATCAACTTCTTCTCTTCTCCTGTAGTCAACCCTATATTGACCTTCTTCAATAATTCCCATGTCTACTGCTTCAGAAAGTACAAGTTCAGCAACACCAACAAGCATTCCAATTCCTAGGTTAGTATATGGAATCTTGTCCTCAACCATTGCCAGTCTTTGCATTCTTTCTTCCATTCTGAACCTTATCCAGTATTCTCCAAGGACAACATCAATATATTCTCCAGAAAGCATCTTACCTTCAGAAGTTTGAAGGACACCAAGCTTTTCGACATAAGAGAATATATCGTTATCGTGAAGTTCATTGAGTTCAGTAAGAGTAATCTTTGCCTTTTTAACACCTTGAATAGTCTTAAACTTAGCAGTCTTACCACCAATCTTATAAGACATGATAACTGCTAGACCTTCAGCAGCATAGGAGTCAACATCATCATGATACATAACAAAGGTATTATCAAAGACTTCTTCATAAAGCTTAGCTGCATCTTCCATTGAATTAACAGTTACTGCATAAACCTTATTATTAACTTGACATAGGTTTGATATTCCCTTGATAGTTTCAACAGAATTATCAGTACAAGTCACGAAGAAGAAGTCATTATTTTCTTCTAGGACCTTTTTAAATCCTTCAACTGCATTGCCTTGTTTACCAACAATAACTACTTGTTGTGGCTGTGGCTTTTGCATAAATAACCTACTAGCTATCTTATATACCTTAGTATCAGTGCCTAAGGTATTTACATCTTCGCCAGTGATATATCTATACTCATATTCTTTTTCAGTGTCTAGAATAAAGATAGTTCCAAATCCTCTTTCAGATACACCTACAGTTTTCCTTTGAATATTAACAGGAAAATCTAATATCATAAATCTACACCTTTCCCTTTCTTAAAACTATATTCTTCAATAGTTTCAATCCTATTTTCAATTTCATGTAGTATTCTAAACTCAACATCAAAGCCGTACCTGTACTCATAAGCTTCCCCAAGAAATACAGTCCTATCAGTGATGTTTCCTACATTTACAACAACTACATTATTTTCTCTGAAATAATACTTGCTTCTATGCCTGAAATACTCCCAAGCCTTTAAACATGCTTCAAAACTACCATCTACATCCTTGTCATAGGAGTTAAAACTAAGGACTGCCTTAGGCTGTAACTCTAGCTTTTCAATGTAATCATACTTAAACTTTGGATTAAGTGATTTATCAAAGCTATGTCTTATAGTTCCACCTTCCCCTATGTTCATAATTGGAGTGATAAATTTAAAGGAATAAAAAGGATACTTAGGTTTCTTATTGTTGTTATCTGTATCAACTGCAAGAAGCCCAGTATCCTCATGAATTCCCTTAACTATTAAATTCTTCAGGTATTTTATCAAAGTCATCTCTATCAACTCTTTCTAAAATGTAAATGTGTAAGTCCTTATCATAGTCAGAATAATCTTTCTCAGCTAAAATCTTGTATCTTCTAATGGACTTATCAAACATTACATTTGTAATTTCAGTTCCCTTGTCAAGCCTCAAATAACAATAGAGCTTCCTATTGTCATCAGAATAGCTTCCCCCTTCATCAAATTTAAGGTCATCTTTATTTAATGGCACTATAGCTGCAGGATCTAACTTAATACTTAAGATTGACCCCTCAACATATTTGCCACCATCATCAACATTATAATGACCCTCTTCTTCGATTGAAGCAAAGACCATTCCCTTTGAGTACTTACTTACTAAGCCTTTAAAATCAAACATCACTTGCTCCTAATCTCGTAAGAAATACTATTAGAAAGCTTGCCAGTATCAACCAATGGATTAGCCTTTCCGCCCTTATTAGCAATAGTAAAGGGAGTATTAGGAGGACTTGTAACATTGTTTATAAGGAAGGACTGTATCATTTGAGCCGCCCCTTGTCCTAGAGTTTCCCAAAAGGACTTAACAGAAAGATCTCCTGCTACAACATCATAGAGCAAATCTCCATATTTCATTAGCTTATCTTTGTTGCTATCATAGCCAGACCTTAAAAAGGGCCTTTCAGGAATCCTTATTTCCTTAGTAACTAGAGGAATCCCCCAGTTATATAAAAAGAATCCCCTCATCTTGTCAGTAACCTTAATATTGCAGCCATACTCTTGTACATTTGCAATCATTAAGATCTCTCCACCTGCCTTGCCAGTGACACCAACTACAATGTAATACTTGTCAATCTCCTCTAGCTTTTTCAGTATTTCAGGAACTCTGCTATTATCTACGACCGCCATTATATTTCTTTTTGCCTTTCTTAGATAATAAAAATACTCTCCTATAAGGCTCTAACCAAGCCAAAATATAAGCAGGAATACTGCCTGCACCACTGCCCTGACTTCCACCAGTAGCATAAGTTATAGACATGTCCGATAACTTTTCACTGGTAACATTGAACCTACTAGGGTCAGTCTTAACTAACTCATTAAGAGCAAGTTCAACCCCTGCAGGAATCTTATCTTCAAAATAAACATTACAATAATCTTCTACCTGCTCTAGATATAACTTTCTAAGTAATTCTTTCTTCGCTTCTTCTTCCTTTATTGCCTCAGCAACAGAATTATTTACTTCCATCAAGAATTTCCTTTAACTCATTTTTAGTAGCAGATTTTTTGTATTCAATGTTTTTTTCTTCAAGTAATTTCTTTATTTCATCTTTAGTTAGGTCTTTTTGGATTTCTTCTTCAGCCTTTTCAATAAAGCTACCCTTAGAGAGGATTTCTTCGTACCTCTCTAAACTAACATCAAAAGTTTCTCCTATATCTCTCTTAGTATCTTCTTTAAGGTCAAAGAAAGGATAAATACATTTAACTAGCATTGCTTTCCCCCTTGTTTAATTAAACTGCTGCGACTAATTTTGCCTTTACAATTGCCTTTTTATTCTTTTCTGGGATATATTTTCCGTACTTAGCAGCAGATTGAATAGCTACACCTGCGAAGTCTTCAGAATCAAGCACTCTATAAACTTCAACGCCTACACCTGCAACACCGATATTATCAGCTGCGAAGATGATATTTTCTCCACCTGTAAAGTATTCATCAGCTAATACTTCAACGATAAAGCCCTTGAATTTTAGGTACTCGTTGTTGTCAATATTTACTGTTGCACCCTTGCCTGTAGTAGCTAACTTGTTATCAACAATTAGGTTATAAACATCAGCGTTAACATAAGCAACCCAGTTAATACCTTGGTTTACCTTGTTGTTTACAAATTCCTTGTAAGCTGCATTAAAAGTCTTAACTACATCATCTTCTGTAAGTTTACCATCAAGTGTCTTTGATGCATTTGCAGATAAAGCCTTAGCTAGTAAAGTGTTAAGTTGTTCAACCCAAGCCTCGGCGTGAAGTGCTGCCCTTTCTTGAATAACTTGGTCAGCGTTGTCATTTACTGTCATATTGTCTACACCTTCGTGAATTGCTAGAGGTGCTTCATATTCAACTTGTGCATCTACTGACTTAATTTCTTTTCTGTTGCCAAATCTTGATGTAGATCCAGTTCCAGTTCCAAATCCAACATTTTCTCCAGTGTCGTATTTTTGTACTACAACATCAGTATCAGAAATCTTAAGTTCTAGGAATTTATCTTTGTTAGTAATCCCATCAACTACTTGTAGTTTGCCACCAAAAGTTTTTAAAAAGTGTTGCTCTTTTTTAAATACATCAGCTAATAGACCTGCGTACTCTTTGCTAAAAATTTTAATCATTTCTTACCTCTCTTTTATTTATATTTGTCTCTTAGAATACTCCATGCATCTGGCTTGTCGCCTTTACTTGCACCACTAGGAGTCTTCCCTTTAAGTCTTTCTTCCACCTGTTTTTGCACTAGGTCTTCAAATATAGGCTTAAAGGCCTTTATATTCTCATTAGTGCTTTCAGCATCAGACCCCATTAGAAAAGTCTTAAATTCTCTAGGAATATTTTCTTCTGCCAACCTATCTTCAGTATCTCTTTCTAGGTTTACGAGATTGAGTTTAGCGTTAAGCTCAGCAATTTCTTTTTCTTTCTTCTGTAAATCTTCATTTACTCTTTCTTTTTCAGAAAGCTTTGCCAATCTTTGCTTCTCTTTCTCCTCTTCTTCTAGCTCTTTCTTCCAATTTTCCTTGGCAGTCTTTAAAGCTTCAGTAACCCTTTTATCAGATTCAGATTGTATCTTTTTTAAAACTTCTTCTTCTGTATAAGTTTTAACTTCTGCTTCCTTCTTAGTTCCATCTTCAACTTGTCCTTCTTGGCCATCTGCCCCATTATCTTGACTTGGAGGATTTTCCCCAAATCTGAATAAGTCAAATGTCAGCTTTTGCCCCTCAAAGTCTTTTGAAATATCCCTTTCAGTTGCATTGTTTTTGTTCATTTTTCCTACTCTCCTTATATTTTTTTATACAAAAAAGCCCAAAGACTTTTTAAGTATCAAAGTAATTTTTCTGGTATGTACTCTAAGTAGCACCTGCAGTTAATATCTTCGCTTGCTTCTCCACTCATTCTTGGGTAAAGACATCTTGCACCTGAAGGAAGTGTAAATTCTTCATCAAATCCTACGCTTTCGCCTTCCATAGCTGCGTGAGTATCTCTTACTGCACTATCTCTCATAGTTCTCCATACCTTAACAATTTTTATCTCTTGGTTAACTTCTTCCATGACATCAAACTTTGATGTCTCTTGCACTCTTGCAGATTCAGTCCTTGCAATCCTAATAGTCTTGGAATAATCCATGCCTAATTTCTGACTTAGGTTTTGTGCCACTTGAGTGTAAGTATCTCCATTCTGCAAGCCCTCATGGATTAGGCCATGCACATCATAAATAAAATTATTCTTTTGATGCTTTAGCCTATCCCCCCAAAGATGACCTGCAACTTCTTTATTAATAACCCTGTCTATGTCATAGGTCTTTTTAATTGGAGCAATAGAGACCTTGTTATTTATAATTTCAAAGGATTCCCTTCTTGCATCTCTTACAATCTCAGTCATAGTGTTATTAATAAGTTTTTTATTTGTTTTGTAATAAAAGAGGATATACTTAGCAACTTTCTCATCAAAGGTCTTTAATCTCTTGTACTTCTTCAAGTCATCAAAATTAATTTGCCCCTTAACTTCATGTTTCTGGTATATCCTCTCTAGGTCTTTTCTTATTCTCTTGTATAGATCCTTGTAATTTAACCTTATGTCCTCTTCTCTTGCCTTAAGAATTAGGTCAAGCTTCTTCTCTAGTTCTTTGAAGTTCTTCATCTTCATCACCTAAACTACTTACAAAGCTTTCAGCATAAGCATCTTTTTCTTGCTCTTGTCTTTCAATTTCTTCTTGTACATCATCAATATCCCTAAGCTTAGAATATGCATAAGTTTTAGAAAGTCCTGCATCAAGGGCAGTCTTAACAGTATTGATATTGTCTAGCTCGTTGTAAGGCTTGTTGTCATTAAAGCTAATTGTTATATCCCTGTAGTCAAAATCACTAGATCCCTTAATATTTAAGATATTTAAAATTAGCTTAATTCTCTTTTGTAAAGCAGTCTTAAACTTTCTTTGCTTTTGAGATATTATCTGGTCAGTTCCAAATAGCTTATACTTCATGGACTCTCCACTGACATTGCCTGCGAAGTTTTCATCACTCATGTTTGGAACTTTAGCAAACTTATGGATGTCAGAATCAAGCCTATTCTTGTAATTTTCTAAGGCAGTGTCATTGATATTTTTAATAAGCCATTGTGCAGCTTGGCCATCTGCCTTATCAAGTAAGATAACCCTATCATTAATCATATTGTCAACATCTTCTGCATCAGTTTGAGGCATGCCTGATAGGACTAATAAGGCATCTGTAAACTCTTGAAAGTCATTTGCAGTATCTGACTGTGAAAGGTTTATTGCATCAATAAGAGACAAGACCCTTTCAAAGTCTCCAATCCCCTCATCATTGTTTAAAAACTCAATAACTGGGATTTCCCCAAATAAATTGATCTGTTCATCTACAAGGCTTATATCTCCACCCTTAGAAAGGTAATCTCTTATAAAGTCTTTAGAATAAACTGTAATAAGCTTGTCCTTTTTATCTGAGTCTAGGTTATCAATGTTGACATCATCTCTCACATATAGACAGTATAGAGGCTCTGGTTTGATTCTGTTGTCATATATCATGACAATATTTTCTGGCTCAACCTCATTGAACTTAATTTGTCCTTCCTCATCAAGATATACAATCTCATAGGCTCTACCTTTTATTCCTGCCATCTTTGCAATCTCTGTATTCTCGTCTTGTTCATCATTGACATCAAAGACATCTTGTATTGCTAACATGATTTCTCTGTTTTCTTCAGCTACTGTGTAATTTACTGGTTTACCCACAAACATTCCTAGTAAGATATCAACAATGTAGCTTGGATAGTCTAAGGACAACTTGTTATTTGCCTTGTATTCATCCTTAGACCTGTCATTAATCTTTGCCTTGCCTTCGTAGTATTCCTGTAGAATATTGTACCTCTCAATGTTCTTTTCACTCAATTTGACTAACTTTTTAATTAATTCTGGATTAATTTCAGTTTCTAAAGATAAATTTATTGTCTTTGGTAATTCCAAATATTCTGTAATATAACTTTCCATCTTGCACCCCCCTAAACTCTCAATCTTTTCTTTGAAATAGTTCTTAAGCCCTTGTTTCTTGTGTATGGCTCAATAGCATATCTCATGGCATCTTGTAAGTGGTTAAAATCATCTATAGGCTCATTAATAGCCTTGTTGAACTTGTCCTTTGCCCATTGGTAATTAGTAATCTCCGTCATGAAGTTTACACATCTTGGATGGACTATAATTTCAAAATTCTGTATAAATTGGACTCCATTTAATATAGAATCCTTGCCCTTTTTTGCAGGGCTAATCCTATATAAGCCTAGGTCCTTTAACTCATCAATGGACTTAGGTTCAGCAGAATCAGCAATAATTCTCTCTTTCCTATATCCCATCTTCTCTATTTCCTTATAAATGTTCTTGTTAGATAATCCTTTTTCATAGAGTTCATCAAAGACATAGATCTTATAATTTTCTAAATCTAGCAAGCCACAGAATAAAGCAGTTGGATCATTAGTGTAGCCAAAGTCTAGACCAAATACAGGCTTAATATCTGGATTATTTTTAATCACATCTTCCTTGTTGAACCTATCTTCTCTTACATTTTCATATACAAGACCATCAACAACTCCCCATTCTCCTAAGCCTGCTACTCGGTATCTCTTAGGATTATGAGTTTTCATTGTCTCAAAGACCTTTAAATCTGATTCATCAAGCCACTCATTGCACTTGTAGTTAGTCGTAATTGCCAGTATGTCTTTATCCTCAGTATCAAAAAATCTTTTCTTTATCCAGTGCCTATCATTCCAAGGATTTAAGGTTAAGGTAATTTGCTTAAAGAGTCCATCTGGCACTTGACCCCTTATAGATTCATCAAGCATGTTGAAGTCATCTTCATTCATAATTTCATAAGCTTCCTCAATCCACAAAAAACACAAAGAGCCTTTATCCACTGCTACTGATGTAACCTTTAAAGGATCATCAAGACCCCTAAATAGTATTTTCTGCCCAGTAGGTAAATAAGTAAGTTCTAGTGGACTATTAGTAGCCTTCCAGTACTTATCAACTTTTAAACGGTGTATTGCCCACTTAAGTTGAGAAAAGCAGGAATCTTTAATTGTCCTAAATACCTTTCTAATCACTAAGCCATTAGAATTGGGATAGGTCATTATCCTATAAATCATATTAAGAGCAGTTGTAGTTGACTTCTTACTTGCCCTAGATCCTTTTACTACCCTATATCTCCCCTTGTAGTTCCAGTAAGTTCCATAACCCTTGCCAATAACTTCGGGAAGGTAAACCTCGTTAGTCTTCAAGGTCATCAGCTCCACTAATGATAGTCGGTACATCAATATCCATATCAACCTTATCAGTCCACATGCCAAATCTTTTACCTAATAATTCTCCTGCCTTTATGGAGTCCTTATTCTGTGTAGGTAACTTAATAACTTCTGGCTTTTCTTCCATTCCTAAGAAGTTGCCATTATCGTCAAATCTAGGTTTCTTTACCATAACAACTTGATAATCAATTTCTTCTCTTCTAAATTGTCTTGTAAGTCCTCTTAAAACTTCCCTTTGGTCAGCAATAAGTTCCTCATCAAGCTCTTTCATCTTGCTTTCAATATACTCCTTAACTTCTGGAGTACTAAAAAGACGGCTTGCTGCTGCAGCTGCCGTCTCCCTATTTTTAATATTTTTATAAAATTTAAGATATGATTGAGTCCTATTGCCAGTGATAATAAAATCATCAGCAACCTGTTTTTGTTTAATTGTTAATGCCATTATTACCACCTTTCTTTGCATAATAAAAGAGACCTGCCTTAGCAAGCCTCTTTAAAGGAGAAATTTTGTCGTATTCTGATTGAAATCCATTATATTATGAACCCACTAACTATTACATTCTTTCATTTTATATACTAACACATAAAAATCGCCCAAAACGCCCAAAATAAAAAAGAGTGGTTTTTTTATAACCACTCATAACAATTGAAGTATAGATTTTTAAACTTGTAATCTTTCTAATAAAGCGTCTTGCAATATTTTAGAAAAATTTATTCCTTGTTCTTCCGCTTTCTCATTTAACCAAGCTGGTATTGTGCAGTTTTTTCTAACAGACATATTTTTTAATTTTAATCTGTATTGTTTGAAATCAATATCAACGTATGAATATCCCAGTCAGGAATATAAACATAATACCCATCATCAGTTCTTTTTATCAGAACTTGATAAACTCCTTTCATAATTTCGACCTCCTTTTTTATATACATAATAAAATGTCCTATTTGAAGTATTTATAATGAAATCTTGCAGGTCTATTTAAGACCTGCTTTTTTTAAGATTTCTTTTGCCGTTATTTCGTTAATTTCTTTGTGTCTAGGTATTGGCATTATTTTGCCATCTTTAGTGAAAATATCATGTCTTCCACCTGGCTTTTTATAATACCAACCTAGTTCATTTAACTTTTTAACTAGCTCTCTATGCTTCATAGGATCACCCTTTCTATAATCTATTATACGCATTTTATACGCATTGTCAATAGGTTATTTAAAAAATCTTTCATGAATTTTTCTGGAGTAACTTTCGTGGGTACTACCTAACTTTAAACTTATCCTTTGCCAAGACCAACCTTCAATGTATCTAAGTTGAAAAACTAACCTAGTCCTAGAGTCATCTATCCCCTCTATAAATTCTTCTATTTCAAGTCTTAACTTCTTGCATCTTCTAATTCTTCTGATAAGTCTTGCTCTTATCTTTTCTATGTACTTATCATCTTCATAACCCTTAATCTTAAGCTCATATTGGTTATAAGGAAAATCAGAAGCAGATGCAATAACCTTATCAGTTACTTCTTGTCTTTTTAAATTGTTAAGTCTATTTTCTAGTTCTTTGATTTCAAGACATAGGCACTTGTATTGCCCTAACTGCTCCTTAGTCATTATTTCCCCCTATAACAATAAATATAACCATCCCAAACTTCTATATAGTAGCCTCTTCTTTCATAATAATTTACAATTCTGATTTTATCCCTAAAAGTCTTATAAGGGATCAATAAGCACCTTTGCATTCATCACAAATCCTCGACTCTATCAGCAACTTCAAAATAATCTTCTGTATCGTCTATTTCTGTAAATTTCTTTCTTAGTTTATTTACTTCTTCTATATATTTTTTTGTGTTTTCAAATATATCTTCATGACCTGAAAGAATCTTATAGGCTTTTTTTAACCTTATTTCTTCATCTGCTAAAAGCCCATGAAGTAAATTTAATTCAAAATCACTAAGTGCTATTGTCTTCACTCTTCCACCTCATTTATTTAATAACGCTCATATCAGATTTTATTAGATTATCTTTAAAATCTTTAACCCCTTTTAAATATCCATCTAAGTAGTCTTCTGATATTTTCCCAAGCTCATATTCTTTTTTTAAGTATTTAATGTTAAAGTCCATGCCATGATAATTCAGTATAATGAAACCTTTTACTTTATCTTTTAAAGTCAGTTCCTTGCCATTCTCATCAATGTAGTCTGTATTTTGTAAAAGCTTAAATCTTTTCTGCTCATCATCTCTAAACCAAACACCAGTGAACTTGTCCATAAACTTGAACACATTATCTACAATCATAAAATTTGTAAATACTTCTTTTTCTGAATCCCAAGCTTTGAATTCTATCTTTCTCATTTCTTCTGGTCTATCTTTCATTCTTCCACCTCAAAAAGCTTTTCAAACTCTTCAATATTATCTGCGTTGTAAACTTCATGGTCTGTGTAAAAAGTCCACCCGTAATCTTTCATAAGTCGTAAACAAACCTCTTTTTCTGACAATTCCTCACCGTTATCTAAACTCTTGGCTCTAATTGCTCTTATACTTGTAAAGTTTTCTACCTCTAGGTCGCATTGATACGCATAAGGGCTATCATAATTCGCTTGTTGCTTAGCTTTACCCCTTGATTCAGCCCATACAAGACTACTATAATTTTCTGGACTCTCATCCGAACTTAATATCCACGCCCTCATTCTTCCACCTCTTTCATAAACTCAACACCACCAAACATTGTTGGAAATTTCTCATCCCAATATTCTTTAGCTTTTTCTTCAGCTTCTTCCTTTGTTTCAGCATCAATATCAATTTCTTCATATGCTGCAATTTCAAATCTATAAGTTTTCATTTTCTTTAATCTCCTATAACTTTTTCAATCCAGATTTCTATTATCTTATCCTTCTTAAGATAAACACTAAAAGCCCCTTCAAGCTCATCTTCGCACTTAATATATTCACTACTTGAATTATATTTCTTCCAAAATTCCTCTTCATTTTTAACAAGGACATCTTTGCTTGGTGGGTTGCTATAATCTAGGGTGTTATCTTCGTAGTATAAAGTTACCTTAATCATTGTTTTGCTCCCACCACTTATTACTGTTTTCTAGTCTATCTTTTAAAACCTCTATAGTTGGCACTCTAGTTATTTTATTTGAATCATCAAGATCTTCAGATAAATCAATTTTAATTTTTATGTCCTTAGTTAAAAAACGGTCTATTGAGAAATCACTGTTATTACTTGCACTAACTAAGACATCAACATCAGTCATAGTTAAAAGATTTTCCAAAGAAGTATAATCAGAATTGAGGCTTATAACATTTGCTCCCAGTTCCAGCAGCTCTCTAGCTAAAGATTTACCTAGAATTTCTGACTGATTAATAATTACAATTGTTTTTCTTTCAGCATCCCCAATTGCTCTTAAAACTGCTTCGGCTGTTATAGTGAACCTTTTTACTTGCTGCCCCCTCTATATCGTTAATAGGGTTAGCTTCTAGGAGCTCCATTATCCATTTATAAGTATCATCTGCCATAGGTTTTAATGCTAATACATTTCTTACTGTGCAGTCGGGTAAATTATCCACATCAGCAATAATTGCTTCAGGTATGTTTTTCTTAATTGCCTTTAAGTAACTATCCCTGCCCTTGTCCTCTATTTCTTTGTCATATACAACTATAAAATTATTCATTGTCACTCCCATCTACTCAACTCTTAACTGTGAATTTTATAAAACACCGATTATTTTATGTCACGTTAAAACATTAACATTTCTTAACATTTTCATTTTCCACTTTCTTTAAATAGCAAATTTATTTCCGATTACTACACAATCTGATACCTTTTTTATTTCATCTGAAAAATGCTCCATTGCAATACAGTCATTTTTGTTTTTTACATACCAACCAAATGGACTATGCACAACAATTCCCTTAAACGAAAATTCTCCATCATTGTGTTCGATAACATCTCCTTCAAAGATTTCAATTCCTTTGTTGTCGTTTAATCCCGTATATTGCATTAGTTGTACTCTATCCAACGATTCATTTCTATACCATTCTCCGTGCACTGTTTTTTCAATGCATAGTGTAAGAATTCTTTTGTCAAAGTTAATAAATAAAACAGGGAAAATTTCTTTTCTATCATGCCAGTATGCTCTAAACTTTAAATCTCTCATTTTCTAACTCCTTTTATCTAACTTATACTTCTGTGATTTCCAAATCAGGATATTTGTACTCAAAAATCTTCTTCTTGATCCTATAAACATCAGTCTTTAAGCCCTTCACATCTTCCACTACAAACTTCTTTTTCTCAAGGTCGTAGTAAGAGAAGTCGGCTATATACTCAATCTTCCTAACTGCCCTTCCATTTTTGACATAAGAATCTTGCAGCAGAAAGTGAGGCTGCAGGCATAGGTCCTCAATAACCCCTGCTTGCTCCAGGAGTCTTAATTCCCTATACCTTCTGCCCTCTTTCCTGCTGTCAAAAGTAATCCCGTCAACCACAGTCTTTTTAGCGTTATATTTGCTTGGTCTTCTATACATCAACATCAACCCCAAACTTCTTAAATCCCTCTTTCTGCTTTCTCCTAGCAACTTCTTCTAGTTCTTCAGCGGAATAAGAGTCAGTAATACCCTTGAAGTTATTGAATTTATTGGAATTAGGTCTCTTGAAATCCCTATATTCTCCGTTACAAAGCTTTACAAGAAAAGAGTTGTTAGCAGTGTTTAAATTATAATTATTACAAACCCACTTGCTCTTAGAGAGCTCCTCAATTAGCTTCTCAACATCAATGTTTGAATTGATTTTTGTGAGAAAACTAGGATGCACAGGAATTTTAAGCAAAGAATTTAGCCTGGATATAAGTTTATTATTTATATCACCCTCTATACTTTTCTTTACTTTACTTTTCTTTACTTTACTTTTCTTTACTTTACTTTGTGTACTTTTGCTAACAATAACCCCAGTTTCTGCAACATTAATGGGAGTTTCTGCAACAATAACCCCAGTTTCTGTAACATTAACTAGCAAATAGTCATCTATTAAGTTTTCTCTCTTTCTTCTTTTTGTTATTTCAAAGAATCTTTTTTGTATCCCTTTAGAAGTTATGATTTTAAATTTCTCAAATAATTCATTGGAAAATAGATCTACTTGCAAGCACTTTTTTAAAACTTCTTTTACATACACCTCTTTAGCCCCAACTGCGTCAGCAACTAAAAAGCATACATCCTCATCCCACTTCATGAAATACCCTTCGTCTCCATAGATATTTCCGAGCAGCAGTATAATTATCGCAATACTATTTGGCCCACAAGACTTCATAATTTTT
>QWCE01004301.1_pt1 | contig 31144 bp, 19 predicted proteins | sample 1972531 | NCBI WGS metagenome assembly QWCE01 (sample SAMN09866716, study PRJNA288562) | Human gut metagenome isolate term4_stool, whole genome shotgun sequencing... | reverse complement strand
ACTCAATATCGGTATCGCCATGGGCGTACTGCTGCTTATCCTCATCATCGAACGCTTCGGGCCCGGCTGGCTGGCCCGCATCTCCGTCCTCGTCGGCATAATCGCAGGCTTCCTCGTGTGCATTCCCCTGGGCATGGTGAACTTTGACGGCATCGAGAAAGCCAACTGGGTGGGCGTCACCCGCCCCCTGGTCTTTGGCCTGCAATTCCAGCCGGCGGCCATCATTGCCATGTGTATCGTCTCCCTCGTCACCATGGTGGAAGCCACCGGTGACGTGCTGGCCATCGGTGAAGCCACCCAAACCCCCATCACCAAGCGGCGCATCGCCGACGCCCTCCGCGCCGACGGTTTTGCCACCATGCTGGGCGGCTTTATGAACACCTTCCAGTACACGGCCTTCGCCCAGAACATTGGCGTGCTCAGCATTACTGGGGTGAAGAGCCGCTATGTGACGGCATCGGCTGGCGGCATCCTCATTGTGCTGGGCCTGCTGCCCAAGGCAGCGGAAGTTATTGCTGCCATTCCTGCCCCCGTGCTGGGCGGCGCCGGGATCGCCCTCTTCGGTACCGTTGCCGCGAGCGGTGTCCGCACCTTGTCCAAGGTGACGTTTACCAACACCAATATTTGGGTGGTGGCCGTGCCCACTGCCCTGGCACTACTGCCCGCCGTCTCCCCCACCTTGTTCTCCACTATGCCGGCTGCCCTGCAGACGTTCCTCTCCTCCGGCATCTGCATTGGTGCGGTGGCTGCTATTATCCTCAACCTGCTGTTCAATACGGGCCATAATGCGCCGACGGAGCAGGCCGGCAAGCCTGCCGCGCATGATGCGCCGCGTGGTGGCGAGTTCGGTGTGGAGGATGCGAACGATGACGGGAAGGGTGACGACCCGCACCAGCTGCACGAGGACATGTCATCAGACGCATAACACGCACGCCTCAACACGAAGGCCACGACATGCGGGCGGATAACACGAACGCCCCACCACGAACGCATAAAAAACTGGGTGGACTGCTTGTGCAGTCCACCCAGTCTGTATTTCCTTGCCGTCTGAGGAAGAGATGCGGGGTGCTACCGTCCAGTGCTAGTGGCGTTGGGAGGAGTAGATCCGCGAGGCGCAGCTTTAGGCGTTGCCCTTCTTCTTCTGCTGAGCACGGTAGATACCGTAGCCGATGCCACCGACAGCAGCGAGGCAGACAATCACGATGAGGGCGATGCCCCAGCCGGGCATGCCTTCGTCGGTGCTGGTGGTGCTGGCATCAACACTGGAGTCCGTATCCTCACGGATGAGGCCGTCGGAGTCGACAGTGCTGCTGTTAGCAGAGTTGCTCTCGGAGGACTTGGCGTTGGTGCCCTTCGCCTCGGAGCCCTTCTTGGCATCGTTGTTGGACTTCTTGTCGCCAGCCTTGTTCTCGGCAACGGTGGCTCCGTTGGCGCCCGGGGCAGCCTTCACGGTTGCGAGGGTGGGCTCAAGGTTTCCGCCGCCCTTAGCAGTGGCCATGCAGTTCATGTGGAAGGTCTTGTCGCCAAGGAGGGGGTGCTTGACGTGGTTGTCCATGACAATCCAGTTTTCCGGATTGTTGCGCTGGCCGGCAGGGCCTTCGACAACCTGGTGCAGGGTGGGGAGTTTGCCAGCCTTGGTGGCCTTGAAGGTGACCTGGAAGGTCGGCGGGTACCAGACGGTGTCCTTGCCGTTGACGGCGACGTTCATGTTGGAGAAGACGAGGCGGTTACCACCAACCAGGCTCATCTTGGCCGGGCCGGTGAGGGCCTTGCCGTTGTTGAGCATCTTGGCGGTGACGAAGGCACTCGGGTCGTTGATGGCCCAGCGAACGGCGATGTTCTGCATTTCGATAACATCGGCGCCCTGTTGCTTTCCGATAACGGTGTCAGGGCGGTAGTCGACGGTAATGGTGTACTCGTCGCCAACCTTGACGTCGTCGGGGGTGGTGATGGTGACGTGGTCGCCATCACGGACCATGTCAGCGTTAAAGTCGAGGGGAACGCCATTGGAGTGGCAGTCCTGAGCAATAGGCTTAGTTACTTCGGCGGCCTCAGCGCTAGCTGCGGTGAGGGGAGCGAGGCAGAATCCGAGGCCAGCGGCAGCACCGAGGGCGACGATGCGCTTAGCGAATGAGGTTTGAGTGTTCATAGTTTGGATCCTAACACCCGATATTTGCTTCTACCAGGGTGTTTCCATGAACTATGGGCTGTAGGAAATTTCAACTTTTGCCGAAAGTGTTAAGCAAATATTCTCTCAGTGAACAAAAACCCAGCTAGGAAGAGTGCCAATTTACACCCACACGCGCGAAGCCGGCGCCCCCAAGTCCACCTCGGTCGATGACATAGTGTAAAGATTGTTGCCATCGGCGGAATCGGACCCGTCACAACACGTTAAATCCAACAAACGCGACGCCCAATAAATGTCGTGTAACGCAATCCCCAAGTTATGGCGCACAATGCGCTGCTCCGCCGCTGTCCGCCCCGAATGCTCACCCCGCACCACCGAGGCAACCTCCACCGGATCCGCAATATTCTGGCCTCCAGCCCACCCCTTAATCCCCTCCACGTCATCCACAAACACCAGGTCAAACACCGGATTTAGATTATTAAAGCCCACCTTAAAAATAGGGATGACGGTAGTGCCAGGCGCAAACCAACCCGGCTCACACTGGTCGCCATCGAAGTGGCTGGCAGCGCTCACTACCACATCCTTCTCCCCCACCAACTCACGCATATCGGCCACCGACCGCATCCGCACATTGGGGAACTCACCAAACCGCTCCGCGAACCGCTCATACTGATCCTTATATTCCAGCACCGTCACCTCGAACAAGCGCTCCGGGCGGGCCTCTGCCAACACATGCAGACACGCCGCCGCCGTATTGCCCAAGCTCACCATGCCCACGCGCTGCGCGTCGGTGAACTCCCCGTGTAGCGGGTGAGCATTGCCGAAGAGCAGCGCACTATGGGCCGCCACCGCCCCCGTCCGCCAAGCAGTAATCCACGTGCCGTCTATCAGCGCCTGCAACGTCCCCGTCGCCAGCTCCGTCACCATAATCTGCGCCGCCACCCCGTGCCGGACGTCCCACCTGCACCACCACGGACCAGGCGAGTAGGCTGGAAGACGTCAACCCACACACCCCGCGAGCGCAGAGAAAGGACAGGACACGGAATGATCTCCGCGGACAACCTGGCCAGCTACCAGGACGACTTCGCCGCCAGCCCCATCAACCGGCTGATGCAAAACGCCGTCACCGAATCCCCCATCAAAAAAGTCGCGATGGACCGCACCATCGCCGTCGGCATCGACAAGACCGTCAGCCACCGCCTTGATGACTGGAAGGCCACCAACCAGAAGAAGTCCGGCCGCTGCTGGCTCTTCTCCGGCCTCAACTCCCTGCGCTACGCAGCCGCCACCCAACTCAACGTCAAAGACTTCGAGTTCTCCCAGAACTGGATGCTCTTCTGGGACAAGCTGGAGAAATCCAATTACTTCCTGGAATCCATGATCGACCTGGCGGACGCCGATGCCGACGACCGCACCGTCCACCACCTGCTCTCCGACCCGATCGGTGACGGCGGCCAGTGGAACATGTTCGTCGCCCTCGTGAAGAAGTACGGTGTTGTGCCGAAGAGCGCCATGCCGGAAACCGAATCCTCCAGCTGCACCGCCTCCCTCAACGAGACGTTGCAGACGCTGCTCCGCCAAGGCGCCCACGACCTGCGCGACCTCATCGCCTCCGAGGGTGGCAAGGCAGCCGCCGACCCGCAGAAGGTGGACGCCGCGAAGCAGAACATCCTCAGCACCATCTACCGGGTGCTTGCCATCCACCTGGGCACCCCACCCACCGACTTCGAGTGGGAGTGGCAGGACAAGGACAAGAACTTCACCCGCGCCGGGCGCATGACCCCGCTGGAGTTCGCCGAAAAGTACATCACTGTGGACCTGGACGACTACGTGTGCGTCGTCAACGACCCGCGCCCCACCAGCGAATACGGCAAAACCTACACGGTGGACCGGCTGGGCAACGTGGTGGGCGGCACCCCCGTCACCTACCTCAACGCCCCCATCGACGTGCTGAAGACAGCCGTCAAGGAGACCATCGTTGACGGCGAGCCGGTGTGGTTCGGCTGCGACACCAACAAGCAGTCCAGCCGCGACCTCGGCATTTGGGACGCCCACCTGTACGACTACGAGGGCGCCTACAGCCTGGACCTCACCCTCGACAAGGCCAACCGTCTGATCTACGGCGACAGCCTGATGACCCATGCCATGGTGTTCGTGGGTGTGGATGTGGACGATGACGGCAACGCCCGCCGCTTCCGGGTGGAAAACAGCTGGGGCGAGGACATCGCCGACAAGGGTTTCTTCACCATGAACGCCTCCTGGTTCGACGAGTACGTGTTCGAAATCGCCATCCACAAGGACCGCCTGCCCGCCGGCCTGCGGGCAGTGGTGGACGCCGGCGAGGAGCCTATTGTGCTGCCCGCCTGGGACCCGATGGGCGCCCTGGCCTAACGGAGCTTGCACTGCTAGCTGGCCTCAGCCCTCTTCCTACACTTGATAGGTGGCATCTCGCCACTAATGTGGGAGATTTTCCCAGTTAAGGATGACAGGATAACGGCAGCCGCCCCGAGTGTGGGGCGGCTGCCGTTATCCTGTCATAAAGAAGTGAAATATGCACCAGTTGAGGTGCGTTTGCATCAGCCCTTGGTGTCGTACGAGACAGTCCACGAAGCCCGCGCGATAGACTTACCAACCTTCCGTGCCGCCAGCTCCTGGTTGTAGAGCTTCACTACAGTGTCAGCGGACAGCCACTGGCCCCGCAGCGTCGGATGGATCGGGGTATTCACCTCCGGGAAGCCCGTCATCGTGATCAGACGATCCTGGGCAGTACCGCAGCCTGACGTCTTAAAGGTGATGTACTGGGAGGGGTTGTAGAAGATGACGCCAGCTTTCTTTGCAGCCATCTGCATCTGATGGTTCAGCTCCACCACATAGTCGTGAATGAGCTTCAGGTCGCCAGCGGGCAGCAGACCATCCGCCCAGCAGCCCTTGTAGTTCCGCGGCATGGGGGAGTAGTACCCCATACCAATAACCACCGCATCCTTTGCCGCCCGCATCTTAATGTCCTTCAGCATGTAGTACATGGCGGGGGACAATGCCTCGGCGCGGCTCATCATCTGCGGACGCAGGTAGGTGGCACACGCCTGCTTCTTCTTCCAATAGTCGGTGCACTTTGCCACCACCACAGCCATGGCATCCTCATAAGTGTCATTACCACCCAGCGAGGCCACCACCAGCTTGGTGTTCTTGTTGATGGCGAGGCGTTGCGCAGCCTTGGGGATGTCGCCCAGGTAGGTGGGCTTGGTGTGCCAGTAGTGTTCAATGCCGGCGCCAGCGCAGGACGCATCCCGCACATCCAGGCCGGTCTTCTGGCCCACAACCTGCGCGAAGCCCAACGCATTGTGGAGGCAGGGTTCGGGGATAGTGGTGGGGATCCAGGCGGTGGCGGTGTGGCTGTCACCAACGTTCACAAAGTTCGGGCTCTTGGTGGGGATACCGCCGTAGTTGATGACGGTGTAGGGAGCAGGAGTGGAATCGCGAATATCGGATTTATCGTCCGGGTAATCGTACTTACCGGCGAGAGGGAAACCGGGGGTGGGTTCGGGGTTGGGCTCGGTGGCAGCCCAGGCGGCTGTCTGTCCCAAGGTCCCGACCAGTAAGAAGCCGGCGGAGAGACCGGCGGTGAGGGAGCGCTGGAGGCGCTTACGCATAGTGATACTCCTTGACAAACGAACAAGTAGGCACAATCTTAGGCGCTTGTTCATCTTCTAGACAATTGTTATTTACCACTATGTAAAAAACTGTCTACTGGCGAGACGCCAGCACTCCCTACACATGGCACTCACAACCGGCACCCGCGCTAGCTACTCAGGCGAGCCGTCAACTCCTGGTTGTACAGCTTCACCACATGCTCCGCCGCATTGTAGTGGCCGGTGAGCGTGGGATGGAACGGCACCGAGTACTCCGGCAGGCCGGTAATAGAAATCATGCGGGCAAACGGGGCGCCGCAGCTGGTCTGCGCGTAGGTCTGCTCCGCAGAGGGGTTGTAGTAGAGCACCCCCGCCTTCTTGGCGGCAGTGCGGATGGAGCGGTTGATGACGGTGAAGATCTCGTTGATGAACTTCAGGTCGCCCTTGGGGGCGGGACCGTCAATGAGGCAGTTTTCGGTGTTCATCGGCAGGGGGTTGAAGTAGCCCATGGCGATAACCACGGCATCCTTAGCTGCCCGCTTTTTCGCATCCTTGTACATGTAGGTGAGGGCCGGCACCAGCGCCTTCGCGCGCGGCATCATTTCGGGGGCCATCTTGCGGGCACACGGGTTGCCCTGGTTGTAGTACTTGGGGATAGACCAGCTGGCAATGCAGCCCGCCAGCACCGCAATCATGGAGTTGGTGTAGGTGTCATTGCCGCCCAGCGAGACCACCACGAGTTTGGTGTGTTTATCGATGGCGAGGCGTTGGGGTGCCTTCGCTACGGGGAACTGGAAGGACTTCATGGTGTGCCAGTAGAAGGGAATGCCCGCGCCGGCACAGGCAGCGTCACGGACGGCGAGGCCGGTCTGCGCACCTACTGCGGTGGCGAAGCCAATGGCATTGTGGAAGCAGGGTTCTGGCAGGGTGGTGGCGTAGAAGGCGGTCGTGGTGTACGAGTCCCCAATGTTGACGAAGTTGTCAACGGGCAGGGGTAGGCCGCCGTAGTTCAACACGGTGAAGGGGGCGGGGGTGTCATCGGTGATTCCCCAGTCAATGCGACCGCCGGTGAGGGGGCTGTCGTTCTCGTCGTTTTCTACGGTGGGGAGCGGGAATCCGGGAGTGTTGTAATCGGGGTCGTTGGGGTCGATTTCTTTGGCGAAGCCGGTGCCGGTACCCCATACGGAGCCTGCTAGCAGGCTGACGGCGGCTGCGATCGCAAGACACGCTTTGTGGTAGCGTCCCATGGATTTCCTCCAATCGCTGGCTGCCGCAGGGCGACAGCAGGTACTGAAACGTGTTCCCAGCGCGGGGCTGGGTCTAACAAGGGTTACACAGTAGCGAGCGATGGGACCGGTAGGAGTAGTTGGCCACAGCTTACAGTGCAGCTTCTAGCTTACGTTTAGTGATGGGAAGAAAGGTGAGTTTTGTTACTACAGAATGGCATCTTTGCTGCCAGGACTAACCTGCCACGTCTGCCGGGCAATACTCCGGCCATGCCGCCGCGCCTCCAATTCCTCCTCATAAAGGAAGGAAACATGTTTCGACATGTTCCAGTGACCCGTGAGCGTGGGGTGGAACGGCACCCCAAACTCCGGCAAACCCGAAATGGAGATCAGCCGGTACAACGGTAGCCCACAGCTGGAGCGGGCAAAGGCCTCCTCTGCCGCCGGGTTGTAGTACAGCACACCAGCACTCTTTGCGGCCCGCCGCACCGACTCATTGATCGTCACAAAAAGATGGTGAACAAACTTCAGGTCCCCCACCGGGGCGAGGGCACGTTCCCAGCAGTACTCGGCAGCCGGCGGGAAGGGGTTGAAGTACCCCATGGCGATAACCACAGCGTCCTTATTCGCTCGTTTCTTCGCGTCCTTCAACACATAGGTGAGTGCACGCTCCATGGCTTTCGCCCGGCTGAACAGACGGGTGCCGACACGCCGTTCACACGGGTTGCTGGACAGCCGCTCTGTCGGGCTCGCCCAGGAGGCCACACATGTGAGGGCAAGCGCCACCATGGATTCCGTGTAGGCGTCGTTGCCACCCAGGCTCACCACTACCAACTGCGTGTCCTTATTGATGGCCAGTCGCTGCGGCATCTTCGGGACAGGGAACTGGAAGGACTTCATGGTGTGCCAGTAGTTCTCGATCCCGGCACCGGGGCAAGCGGCATCGCGGGGAGGCAGTTTCACCTGAGCCGCCACCGCCGGGGCGAACCCCACAGCATTGCGGAAGCAGGGCTCCACCAGAGTGGTCCCGTAGAAGGTGGTGGTGGTGTAGGAGTCCCCAATATTGACAAAGTTGGGGCCCTTCAAGGGGATGCCGCCATAGTTCAGCAAGGTGAAGGGGGCAGGAGTGGTATCGCGGATACCGAAGTCGAGCCTGCCCGACCCGTCGGGTGGGGTGTAGGGCAGGGGGAAGCCGGGGCTGTCCGGCCAGGGGTCGCCAATCCATTGCGGGGCAAGTGTTTGGGTGGCGGCTGTGGAAGCCCAGGCGGAGGCCGTAGAAGCCGGGGTGGATACGGTGGAAGCCTGGGCGGAGGCCGAGGGAGCAAGCAGCCCACCCACCAGGGCAGCACTGGTAAGTGCTGCCCCGAGGGCGGACAGAATACGACTGGGAGAGATTTTCATTAGAAAAGGCTCACATCGTAGACCTGCAGAACAACGGTTCCATCTTCGGGAATGTCGGAACCGGGCTCGGGGCTCTGTTCCTTCACCTGGCCGGACTTCGAGAAGTTGGTGGTACGCACCTTCTTCACGCTGAGGGTGCCGTCCCAGCCGGCGGCACGCAGCTGGCGCACCGCTTCATCCTGGCTGAGGCCACGCACGTTCGGCATGGTGATGCCGCTGCCGTCAGACACCATAATGGTGACGGTGGCGCCCTTGTTGGCCTTCTCCTTCGGGCTGGTGCTCACCACCGTGCCCTTCGGCTTGCTGGAGTGAATCTTCTTCACCTTCACAGAGAAGCCAGCATCCTCCAGGTTGCTGCGAGCTTGCGCTTCCGTCATACCAACTGTGGAGGGGATGAAGGTGGCAGAGTCACCAGTACCCAGCAGGATGGTCACTTCCTGCGACGGGGATACAGTGGAGCCCAGCGGCACGGATAACTTCACCACCTTGTCAGCCATGTCCTCGTCGGAGGGCACGCGGCGCACCTCGCTGGCCACCTTGAGGCCCGCCATGGTGAGCTTCTCACGGGCGGCCTCTTCGCTCATGCCTTGCACATCCGGCACCACAATGGGTCCCTTACCGGAGGACACAATGAGGGTGACGCGCCCACCGCGGGCCACCATGGTGCTGGCGGCCGGGTCGGTGCGGATGGCCATGCCGCGCGGAACCGTGTTGGAGGCTTCCGTTTGCAGATCCACGCGCAAGCCTTGCTGGCGCAGGCGGTCGGTGGCGTCGTTGGCTTTCAGGTTGGTGACGTCGGGGACGGCCAGCTGGTTGGAGAAGATGCTGACACCGGTGACGGCTTCGGTAATGACAATGCCCGTCATGGACAGACCAATGAGGACGAGCAACGCAATGCCGAGTTTCTTGAAGTGGCGGCGGACGCTTTTCCGCTTCGACTGCTTCTTGGAGACTGGTGCCTCCAGGGGTTCCGGCTGGCTGAGGTTATTGGTGCCGTCAGCTTTGCCATTCTTGGTGTCGGAGGTGGCGGCGTCGGTCCCGTCACCTGTTGTGGTAGCGCCGTCACCCTCTGCCTTGCCGGCGGTATCGGCGCCGGAAGCATCAGCGGTGGCGGTAGCGCCAGCGCCAGCGGCACTGTTCTTGAGGCCGGGGTGGTGGTCGTCGTCGCGCATCGCACCGAAGCGCACACCCTTTTCGTTAATGGGTTTGCGCTGGTCGGCGGTAGTGTTTTTGGTATCCTCGCTGGCTTGTCGCGAGTTAGCTTGGCCAGCCGCCGCGGCAGCCGCCATCATTTCGCCAATGTTGGCGGGTTGGTCGGTTGCGGAGGAGGCTGCACCGTCACCGGCACCACTCCCCTCGCCTGCGCCGGCGGCACCAGCAGCACCCGCACCAGCAGCACCTGCGCCAGCCGCGCCGACACCTAACATGCCTGCACCCAGCAGACCAGCGCCTGGCACAACACCAGCCGCTTGGCGTTCCGCCGCCATTCGGGCAATATCCTCATCGGTCAGCACCGGCTGCACCAAGGTAGCGTCACTCTTCATCGCCATCGGCCGTTGCCCGTGCAGCACCGTCACCAAATCCGCCTCCATATCGGCGGCAGACTGGTAGCGATCCTCCGGATTCTTCGCCATAGCCTTCAAAACCACCGCATCTAGGCCAGCGGACACTAACTCGTTGAGGTGGCTAGGTGGAACCGGATCCTCCTGCACATGCTGGTAGGCCACCGACAGGGCAGACTCGCCCTCAAACGGCGGCTGGCCGGTAATGGCCTCATACAGCACACAGCCGGCAGCATAAATATCGGAGCGAAAGTCCACGTTCTGGCCGCGCGCCTGCTCCGGGGACAGGTAGGAGGCAGTACCGATCACCTGGGAGGTTGCCGTCATGGCACTGGGGGCGTCCACCACGCGGGAAATGCCGAAGTCCATCACCTTCACCTTGCCGGTGCTGGTAATCATGACATTGCCGGGCTTCACATCGCGGTGCACCACACCCATCTTGTGGCTGTAATCCAACGCATCACACAGGTCGGAGACAATGTGCATGGCGCGCTGCGGGTAGAGAGCACCGTCCTCGTGCACCATGTCGCGCAGCGTCTGGCCGCGAATCAGCTCCATGACAATGTAGGGGCACACGCCCTCATCAGTCTCGGCTTCTGCCGTGTCGTAGATAGCGACAATGTTGGGGTGGTTGAGCTTTGCGCTATTCTGGGCCTCCTGCCGGAAGCGTTCCAGGAAGGATGGGTCCCGAGCCAGGTCCGGACGCAGGATCTTAACAGCGACCTCGCGCTGCAGAACAGTGTCCACAGCTATGCGAACTTCGCTCATCCCGCCATATCCGAGGATGTCCCCCAGCTCGTAGCGATTGGAAAGCAGTCCTTCCATTGTTGGGTGGCCTCCTTACGGCAGATTCAATTCGTATACGGTGATGCTGACGGCGGAATCCTTGTCCACCTCAGCCCCCGCCGCCGGGTACTGCTTTGCTACCCGGCCGATGCGTGCAATGTTGAGAGTGCTGGCCCGGGAGCGGTTGAGCTGGCCGTCCCAGCCCGCCTCTGCCAGCATGCTGCGGGCGGAACCCACGGTTTCACCCACCAGATCCGGCATGACGATGAGCGAGCCGTCAGACACCACTAGGGTGACGGTGTCACCCTCGGACAGGTCTTGGCCGGCATTCTTCAGCGACACGACAGTACCGCGCGGTTTCGACGACTTCGTCATCTGTACCCGCACCTTCAGCTTCGCCTTAGCGACCTTCTCCTTGGCAACGTTCTCCTCGTCCCCGATCACAGATGGCATGCGGACGGCCGGACGGCCACTACCCACATAAATCTGGATGCTCTTGTTCGGAGGAATGTTCTCCCCGGCGGGAGTGCTGGTGCCAATAACGTCACCCTTCTTGCTGCGCTCCGAGGGTCTGATCTTGGTGGCGGATTCCACCGGGATGCCCATGAGGAGAAGGGTGGCGCGGGCCTCATCCACACTCTTGCCGGCGACGTCGGGAACCTCAATGGGCTCACCACCGGTGGCCACATAGATGGTGATGGGAGTTTCCTTGTTCACCTTCGAGCCGGCCGGCGGGTTCGTGCGGATAATGGTGCCGTTGGTTTGGGTACGCATGTAGTTGGTGACGACGTTGACGGTGTAGCCGTCCTTCACCAGAGAATCATAGATGGGGCGGGCGTCCCGACCCTGATAGTCCTGCAGGTCACTGTAGGCGGCCATGTTGACGTTGGGGTTGGTGACGACACCGTAGTAGACACCGGTACCAGCCAACAGCAAACCGAGCACCGACGCCACCGCAATAAGGGCGGTGCGGCCGCGCTTCTTCCCCCCGGACTTACCGTCGGAGTGCTCGTCCGCGTCGCTACGGGAATCGGCTGGGGCGCCGTTGGGGCGCTGCCCATTACCGTCGTCGAAGCTGGCGACACTGGCTGTTCCGGCGCCTCCCCAGCCGCCTGCGCCTGCCGGGCCGTAGCCGGGGTAGCCTGCCGCATTCTGGCCCTGCGCCGGGCCGGCACTGGGCGGGTAGCCTCCCTGCTCCGGGTAGGCCCCTTGGTAGCCGTTGTTGTACGGGCCGTTGTTGTTCGTGTCGGCGTAGCCGCCTTGCGCAGCACCCCACGCAGCTGCACCGGCAACACCAGCGCCCGCCGCGCCCAGTTGGGCAGTAGCGGGAGCATAGTAGGGGTCAGCGGGCCCACCGGGGGCAGCCAAGCCCGCCAAGGACCCGTCACCGTCACCCTCCTCTTTATCAGAGTCCAGTTCATCCAGGGGGCGAACCTGAATGGGCAGGATGGAGGTAGCGGTAGCAAAGGACTCAGTGGGGGCGGTGTCAGCAGCCAGGGTGGCGCCCATCTTCTGGTAATCGGGCAGCTGCACCCGGGTGGCAACCTTCTCACCCAAAATGTTTTCGAGGGCACCCTGGAAATCGCCAGCGTTGGCGAAGCGATCCTCGGGCCGCTTCTCCAGCGCCTTCAGAACCACCGCATCCAGCTCGGGGCTGATCTCTGGGCGGATGTTGCTGGGCGGTATGGGGGCGTCCTGCACATGCTTGCATGCCACCGCCACAGCGGTTTCTGCCTGGAAGGGAGGCTGGCCGGTGAGACACTCGTAGAGGACACAGCCGAGGGCATAAATGTCGGCACGGTAGTCGATTTTGTGGCCCATGGCGTGTTCGGGGCTGATGTATTGGGCGGTGCCGAACACGGTGGCGGTCTGGGTGAGTGACTGCATGTCGTCGGCGGCGCGGCTGATGCCGAAGTCCATCACCTTGGGGGTACCGGTGAGGGTGAGCATAATGTTGGCAGGTTTGATGTCCCGGTGCACGATGCCCATTTGGTGGCTGTAGTCGAGGGCATTGGCGACCTGCGCGATGAGCCTCAGGGCGTGCTTAATGGGCAGGGCGCCTTCAGTGCCGACAACTTCGCGGAGGGTGCGGCCACCTAGGCGTTCCATGACGATGTAGGCGAGGGTGCCGTCGTCGGTGACGCATTCGCCGGTGTCGTAGATGGCGACAATGTTGGGGTGGTTGAGACGTGCGCTGTTGCGGGCTTCGCGGCGGAAGCGTTCCAGGAAGTTGTGGTCGCGGGCCAAGTCTTTACGCAGGATCTTGATCGCGACATCGCGGTTGAGCAGGGTGTCGCGGGCGGCGCGCACTTCGCTCATGCCGCCGTAGCCGAGTGCTTCGCCCAGCTCGTAGCGTCCGTTGAGTCGTCCGGTAATCACGTAAATGTCCTAAGGTTCCTGCGGGTGCTCTGTCGTGGTGGTGGAGCGGGGCTTCACTGTGGCAGAGGCCTCGGTGGTGCTGGTGGGTTCTGTGGCGCTAGCCGAGGTGGACGAGCTGCTATCGGACGAACTGCTCGACGAGCTGCTGGTGGGCTCCGTGGAACTGTGGCTGGTCTTTGTCGGCTTCGTCTTGGAGGTCTTGGTTTTGCTCTTGGTGCTGCTTTCGGTGTCGGAGGATGACGGCTCCTCATCCTCCGTAATGTCGACGGTGGGGGTGTCGGAGCTGGAGGGTTCCTCGGACTCACTGCTCTCTGGGGAGTTGGTGAGCGTTTGGGTGAGGGTGACGGTGGGTTGCTCGCTGGGCTGGTTGGTGGGGAGGTCCGTCTTGCCTAGCAGCATGTAGGCACCGTAGGCGATGAGGGCGATAACGAGCAGCACTCCCAGCACAATAAAGATGACCTGGCCGGCGCCGAGGCCGCGCGGCTCCTCCTTGGTGGGGGTTTTGCGGGGGGCACTGGAGGGGTAGGGGCCGCCTTGTACGGGTACGCCACCAGTGAGGCCGGGCTGGTTGGGCTGGTTGGGCTGGTTGGGCTGGTTGGGCTGGTTGGGCTGGTTGGGCTGGTTGGGCTGGCCGACCTGCCCGGGCATGTTTTGGTAGCCGGTTTGGTAGGGCAGGGCGGAGGAGGGGACGACGTACTGGCCGTCGGGGCGTTGTACGTTGGAGCCCGTCACCAGTCCGCCGCCGGGTTGTCCCAACAGTTCGGTGGGGGCGTTGTTGAACTGTGCGGCGGCTGCTCCTGCTGCTCCGGCGATGGCTCCGGCTGCTCCTGCTGCGCCCATGCTGGCGGTGCGGCCTGCTCCACCAGCGGCGGTAATCCGTTCGGTGGACTGCATGCTGGTGGGGAGGTCGAGGTTGTTGCCGGTGTTGGCACCCACGGGGCCGTTGTCGAGGACGAATTCGGGCAGGGGGGCGGGGTTGCCGGCTTGTACTTGGGAGACGGCGCGGGCGAATTCGGCGCCGTCTTTGTAGCGGGCGGCTGGGTCTTTGCGTAGGGCGATGGCGATGAGGTCGCGGACGTTGGCGGGGATGCTGTTGGGCAGTGGGTTGGGGCTGGCGGTCACGTGTGCCATGGCGGCGGAGACGGAGCCTTCCCCGTCGAAGGGGCGTTTGCCGCAGAGGGCTTCGTAGCCGACGATGCCGAGACTGTAGGTGTCGGAGGCGCTGGTGGCGTCTTTGCCGACGGCCTGTTCGGGGCTGATGTATTGGGCGGTGCCCATGACGGTGCCGGTGCGGGTGATGGGGACGGAGTCGACGGCTTTGGCGATGCCGAAGTCGCTGATTTTGACGCGGCCGCGGGGGGTGATGAGGATGTTGCCGGGTTTGACGTCCCGGTGGATGATGCCTTCTTCGTGGGCGGCGCTGAGGCCCTGGGCGGTTTGCGAGAGCATGTCCAGGGTTTGGGCGACGGTGAGGGTGGTGAGGCGTCCGAGGGCGTGGCTGAGGGATTCGGCGTGGACGAGTTCCATCACAAGGTAGGCGATGGGGTCGCCGCCGTCGGCGTCTTGGAATTCGCCGTAGTCGTAGACGGAGACGATGTTGGGGTGGTTGAGGCGGGCGGTGGTGCGGGCCTCTTCGCGGAAGCGGGTGAGGAAGTTCCGGTCGGCCGAGAATTCGGCTTTGAGGATTTTGATGGCGACTTTGCGGTCGAGGACGGTGTCGTTGGCCATCCAGACTTGGCCCATGCCGCCGGTAGCGATGAGGGATTCAATGGTGTACCGGCCGCCGATGATGGTGTCGGGTTTGATGATCATTCCTCGTCACCGCCTTCCGTGTTGGTGCCACCGTTGCCGTTGCCAGCGGTCCCTGTGCCGTTGCCGGTGCCGCCGTTACCATTACCTCCGTTGCCGTTGCCCTGGTAATTGGGGGTGACGGTGGCGGTGTAGGTGGGGGTGGGCTGGTAGCTGGGGTTGCTGTACGTGGGAGTGACGGGCTTCGGGGTGGGCTGGCCGAGGGCGGCCCTGAGGACGGCGCGGCCGACGGGGCCGGCGACGGTGGCGCCCACGGAGCCGCGGTTGACGCCGGCGCCGCCTTCGATCATGACGGCGACAGCGACGTCATGTCCGGGGACGAAGGCGATGTACCAGGTGTAGGGGATGGAGTTCTTGGAGTCGGTGCCGTGCTCGGCGGTGCCGGTCTTGGAGGCGACGGGAACGGTGAGTGTGTTGGCGCCGCCAGCGTATTGTTCGGCTGTAATCATGAGCTTGGTGAGCTGTTTGGCGACCTTTTCGGAGATGGCCCGGTTGAGTTCTTTAGGCTTCGCCTCGTAGAGGACGGAGAGGTCCTGGGCGGTTTCGGCTTCCACCAGGTACGGCTTCATGCGGACACCGTTGTTGGCGATGGTGGCGGCGATGATGGCGTTCTGGAGGGGGGTGAGGGCGACGTTGCGCTGCCCGATGGCGGATTGGGCGAGGGCGGCGGCGTCGGGAATGTCGCCGATGGTGCTGGCCATTTCGTTGACGCCGATGTCGTAGGTTTCTCCGATGCCGAAGGATTCGGCGGTGTGCTGGAATTCCCGGACGGTGAGTTTGCGGGAGAGGTCAGCGAAGGGGACGTTGCAGGAGTAGGCGAAGGCCATGCCGAAGGTGCTGCCGCCGCAGTATTCGCCTCCGTAGTTTTCCAGTGGGGTGACGGTGTCGGGGAGGATGGTGCGGGGGGCGTTGCTGACGTAAGTGTTGGCGTTGACGCCTTTGCGGAGCAACGCGGCGGTGGTGACGACCTTGAAGGTGGATCCGGGCGGCAGGGGTTCAGCGGTGGCGCGATTGATGAGCGGGGAGGGCCGCATGGCGCGCAGTTGCTCGTCGTAGTTGTTGACGGCGGTGTTGCTGAAGCTAGCGAGGGGGGTGGGGTCGTAGCTGGGGCTGGAGGCGAGGGCGAGGATGGCGCCGGTGGAGGGTTGGATTGCGACGACACCGCCCACGAGAGGGCCGGCTCCGACACCGGTTTGCAGGGCGTTCCAGGCGGCTTCCTGCATGTCGGGTTTGATGGTGAGGGCGACGTTGCCGCCACGGGGGTCGCGGCCGGTGAAGAGGTCAATGACGCGGTCTCCGAAGAGTTTGTCGTCCTGGCCGGAGAGGATGGCGTCTTCGGCGTATTCGATGCCGGAGCGCGAGTAGAGGCTGAAGTAGCCGGTGATGGGGGACCACATGTCGGCGTTCTTGCCGTAGACGCGGTGGAATTTCTTGGTGGCTTCGTCGTAGTGGCTGGAGGCGAGGACTACGCCGTCGGCGGTGATTTGGCCGCGTTGGCGGCCGAATTGGGTGAGTTGGGTGCGGGCGAAGTTGCGCGGGTGGTTGCGCAGTTCGGGGGCGTGGATGACTTGCACCCAGGTGAGGTTGAGGAGGAGGACAACGAGGAGTACGCCGGCGAAGACGACGACTCGGCGGATGGTCTTATTCATTGTTTCCCTCCTCTTTGGCGGACTCGGTTGCAGATTCGGTGGTGGAGCTGTCGGCATCCTCGGCGGACTGGTAGACGGGCAGTTCGTCAACCACGTTAAGGACGGCCGGTGGTTCCTGCCCAGCAGGTTCTGGTGCGGGCGTGGGTGCGTTGGCCGGTGCGGATGCGGGTGCGCCGGCTGGTGCGGCAGACATCTCTGCTTTTTGCTGCTTGGAGAGCTTCACCCGGTTAGCGCGGGTGAGAACTTTACTTCCCGCCGGGGGTAGTTTGGTGCCGGCAGGCAGGGACAGCGGCCGAGCCGCCGCATCGGACACCCGCAACACCAGAGCCACCAGCAGGTAGTTCGCCAGCAGGGAGGAGCCACCGTAGGAGAGGAAGGGGGTGGTGAGGCCGGTCAGTGGGATCACGCGGGTGACACCGCCGGCCACCACGAACACCTGGAAGGCCATGGTGAAGGCGAGTCCGGACACCATGAGCTTGCCGAAGGAGTCGCGGACCAGCAGGCTGGTGCGGAAGCAGCGCTGCACGATGATGGCGTAGCACACCAGTACAGCGGCCAGACCAATGAAGCCGAGTTCTTCACCCACGGTGGAGATGATGAAGTCGGTGGACGCGTAGGGCACCAGGTCGGGGCGGCCGTGGCCCAGGCCGGAGCCGGCCACCCCGCCGGTGGCCAGGCCGAAGAGTGCCTGGGATAGCTGGTAGCCGTTGGTGTCGAAGTACTTAATGGGGTCCCACCAGGTGGCGAAGCGTACTTGCACGTGGCTGAACGCAAAGTAGGCGATGAGCGCCGCCGTCGCGAAACCGATGACGCCTATCACCAACCAACTCACGCGGTTGGTGGCGATGTAAATCATGGTGAGGACGGTGGCGAAGATAAGGAGGGAGGTACCAAGGTCCTTTTCCAGGACCAGGATGAGGACGGCCACGACCCACACGACGAGGATGGGGGCGAGGTCGCGGGCACGCGGCAGTTCAATGCCGAACACTTGCCGGCCGGTGGTGGCGAACAGTTCCCGCTTCAACACGAGGATAGCGGCGATGGAGATGATGAGGACGATCTTGGAGAACTCGCCGGGCTGGATGGAGAGGAAGGGGGTGCGGATCCAGATCTTGGAGCCGTTCACCTCGGACATGCTGCGGGGCAGGATGGCGGGGATGGCCAGCAGGATGAGGCCGACGAGGCCCAGCGTGTAACTGTAGCGGCTGAGTACCCGGTGGTCCCGTACCATCCAGAGGGCCAGCACGAAGAGGACGACCGCGATGAAGGTCCAGATGATCTGTCGGGTGCCTTCCGTCATGCCAGCGGTAGTGCTCCCGGAGTTGCTGAGGTCCAGCCTGTTAATGAGCACCAACCCGATGCCGTTGAGCATGGTGACGAGGGGCAGAATGAACGGGTCGGCCTGTGGGGCGAGCACGCGCATCGCAATGTTGAGGATGATGCAAATGGCGACGAAGGACAGGCCGCTGATGAGGATGTCCCAGGAGAGGTGGCCGCGCACCGTGTACTGGATGATCCCCATGGCGATAATGACCAAGGTGGCGGACAGCAGCATGAGGACGAGTTCCATGCCGCGGCGTTTCCGGGCGGTCTTTTCCAGGATGGCGACGGCTTCTTCGGCGGTGACGGCAGAATCTTGCACGCCGGAGCCGGGCGCGTGGACGACCGCCGGGGAGTCGGCGGTGACGGAGGCGCTGGCGCCGCGCAGTTTGCGGCGGTTTGCTTTGCTGGACTTCGATGAAAATGCCATTTACTTCGCCTTTCGGCAGGGCACCGGGTGGTCCTTCTGTCCCACAGGTTGTCCGGTGGCGTCATAAATGATGATGGGATTGGGGTCGCATTCGGGGATGAGCCCGGAGGCGATGGCCCGCGTCAGGTAGTTGCGGGCTTCTTCCTGTGAGTGGAAGACCTTGTCGGATACCAGTTCGGTGCGGAGGGCCTGGGTGAAGTCATCCAGGGTGAGGTGCTGGCAGTCGGCGGGGACGGAGTCCGCGTCGTAGATGGCGGATTCGCACAGCACGGAGTCAGGGTGGCCGCTCAACGGGGTGATCCAGGACTTGTTGAGGCCCTTGTAGATGAGCACTTCGCCCTTGTCATTGAGCCCCACATAGTAGGTATTGTTGTAGGTGTAGCTGACTACCCCGGCGAGAATGCCGATGCACAGCAGCACCATGCTGACAATGATGGCGGTGAGTTTTTTCGCGCTGCGGCTCATGCCGCGGCGCTTCCCTTTCCGCTTGCCGCAGGAGCCGGCGGTGTCGTCGTCGCTGGTGGTGTCGCCGGTGGACCCGTCACCAGACTCGTCTGCCTCGATGCGGGTGGGAGTGGCGCGTTGGGCGGCTGCCAGGTTGGCGGCGCGCACGGCGGCGGAGTCTGTGCGGATCCCGTTGGCGGGGGTGTCGACGCCTTTAGCGGCGGCACCGCCGAGGACCGGGTGGGTGGGCCCGAAGTCGTCTTCCACGACGTCGGCGACGATGAGGGTGACGTTGTCGGGGCCGCCGGAGCGGAGTGCCAGGTCGATGAGGCGGTCGGCGCATTCCTGCGGGGTGCCTTGCGCCATGGTGGTGGCGATGGTGCTGAAGCTGACGGGGTCGGAGAGGCCGTCCGAGCAGATGAGGTAGCGGTCCCCTACCGCCACTTCGCGGATGGTGAGGTGCGGCCGGCATTCTCCGCCCATGAGGGCGTTGGTGATGAGGCTGCGTTTGGGGTGGACGGAGGCTTCTTCGGGGGTGATGCGTCCCTCGTCGACGAGGTCTTGCACGAAGGAGTCGTCGCGGGTGATCTGGTGGAGTTCCCCATTGCGCAGGAGGTAGGCGCGGGAGTCGCCGACGGAGGCCATTGCCATTTTGGGGCCGTCGAAGAGCATGGCGACCAGGGTGGTGCCCATGCCGTCGAGGTTGGGGTTCTCGTAGATGGCGTCGCGGATGAGGTCGTTGCCGCTGTCGATTCGGCGGCGCATCTCGTCGAGGAGGTCGTGTCCCGGCTGGTCGTTGTCCAGGGGGGAGATGGCAGAGATGACGAGTTGCGAGGCAACTTCACCGGCTGCGTGCCCTCCCATGCCGTCTGCGAGCGCCAAAAGGCGAGGCCCGGCGTACACCGAGTCTTCGTTGTTTCCTCGCACAAGCCCCATGTCGGAGCGGGCGGCATACTTGAGAATTAAGGTCACGGGCGTAGCTCGATTACGGTTTTGCCCACCCGGATGGGGGTTCCGAGCGGGACTTTCACGGCGGTGGTGACGCGATCGTGGTCAAGGAACGTTCCGTTGGTGGAACCGAGGTCCTCCAGGTACCAGTCTTCTCCGCGGGGGAGGACGCGAGCGTGGTGGCCGGAGGCGTAGTCGTCGTTGAGGACCAGCGTGGAGTCGTCTGCGCGGCCCAGCAGAATGGGTTGATCCCCGAGGGTGATGCGGGCTCCGGCGAGGGGCCCTTGAGTGACCATGAGGTAGCGGGCGACTTTGCCGCCTGAGCCTCTCCGGGGACGCCGTGTCGTTCTTCAACGAGTGAAGGATGAGCCAGATGAAAAACCACAACAGGAGGAGGAATCCGAAGCGCCCGAGTTGGAGGACGAGTGCCTGCATGTGTTGCTCCTTCCTGAACTATGCAAGGGCTAAAAACCGATACTTCTCTTTATTCTACGGTTTCGGACGCAACTACGGCCACTAGCAGGAGAGATTATTCGTGCGGGAGTAGCTGCGTGGGGCGGCAAGCAGGGAGAGTTCCGGTAGTAACGGCAACGGGCGAGGCTGGGGCTGCGACCCCACACGGAGCTCGCAGGGGGCTTAACGGATCTCGATAATGAAGTGCGAGTGGCCCATGATGATCTCGTCCCCATTAGCCAACTGCCACTGGGAAATACGAATACCGTTGACGGCGGTGCCGTTGGTGGAGTTGAGGTCGGTGAGGGTAGCCACTGCCCCATTCCACTCAATCTTCGCATGGTGACGGGACACTCCCGTGTCGGGAATGCGGAAGTCCACGTCATCCCCTCGGCCCACCAGGGTAGTGCCGGGGCTCAGCATACACAGGCGTGTCCCCGTCACCTTATCCAGCAGCATGGCGGCCCGGAAGCCCTCCGCGTCCTCATCCTCTTCGCTGGGCTCCGCGGCAGCTTCCTGGCCGGGGGCTATGTTGCTGGCGGGGGCAGAGTTGGCGGCGCTGCCGATGGAGCGGGGCAGCTGCCGTGCGTCCACCTTGTCGTTACATTCGCTCATGAGCCGGTATTGGCCGGCGTGCAGGTCATCGGATTTGGTGAATTCCACCACGACGTCACCCACTACACCCCAGTCCTGGTCGTACAGGTAGGAGTCCAGGTGGCGGCTGACGACGCGGGGCGAGGTGGCCTCGTCATCGGCGAAGCGCTGGAAGTCGCTGGGGGACAGGGTGACGAGGAAGTGGTTGGGGGAGAGCAGCTGGCCGTCGGGGAGTTCCTGGAGTTTGTCGCCGGCTTCACGACGCAGGGCATTCTCCACCTCAAGGGGGGTGAGAGCGCCGCCGAAGACACGCGCGAAGGCGTCGGAGGTAGAGGTTTCCAGCGAACGCTCGAAGCGCTGCATGAAGCCCATGGAGTGTCCTTTCCATCCGGTCAGCGTTTGCCCAGCAGAGCGCGCACACACGTTGCCGCACAATACCGCGATCGTTGGCGCGGTCGTGTGCGCGATAACGCCGGCACAGTGACGCTCTGCTGACAGTTCGAGTAGTGCGGGAGACCCGTCACCACCCCGTCCTCAACCGTTCATAGTGTCAGTGAGAAAATTGTTTCTTAACAGTTGTTATTGTAGCCATTTTGCAGCTCTACGCGCAGTAAGGAGTAGCTACAGTGCCCACTGCGCCCGCCGCACAGTGCCCGCCGGGAACCATATTCCCAACTTGTGCTCGGTGTTACACGAACGCAGCTAGTATGTACAACAGAGTTTGAACTGTGAGGAGACCCACAATGACGAGCCCAGAGTCCCGGGTACTGTCCGCCCCTATCCGCTCCACCCTCATCGGCCCCATCGTCGCCGGCGCCGTGTGGATCCTACTTGCCGTCTTCTGGTTCTCCCGCACCAGCTGGGACACCGCCACCACCAGCATCGGCGGATTTTTAGGCATCACCGCCCTCTACCTCTTCTCCCTCAGCTTCTACCTCAACATCGACTCCGCCGGCATCGACGCCCGCTGGGGCGGCGTCCACCAACGCCACAACATCCAAAAATGGCTAGGCCTCGTCGGCTTCATCTTCGCCGTCCTCAGCCCCAGCCTCACCGGCACCACCATCGCCGGCCCCCGCGCCATGAACATCGTCGCCATCGTCGCCCTTGTCCTCATCGGCCTCTGCGTCATCATCACCGTCTTCACCCAACTCGTGCCCGTCTGGCCCGCTCTCCGCAAAGTCCGCTTCCCCCTCTCCTGGTTCGTCAACCCGCCCTACGATGTGTGGCGCGTCTTCCAAGACCTCCTCGGCGTCTGGGTCATCCTCCTCTTCGCCCACGCCTACCTGGCCTGCCCACCGCTCCGCCAGGACCCAATTCTCGCCACTGTCTTCAGCCTGCTCACCGTCTTCGGGGTGTGCTGCTGGATCTACGCCTCCTTCCTGCAGCGCTTCGTCTTTAAAGGCCAGCGGATGGTCGTCACCGGCGTGCGCTCCCTTGCCTCCAAGACCGTCGAAATCACTATGGAACCCAGCGACGATAAACCCCTCCACAAAGGCCGCCCCGGCCAATACGTGGCCCTCTCCGCTCCCGGCGTCGTCAACGGGCCCCACCCGTTCACCGAAGTATCCGCCCCCAGCCGCGATGTCATGCAAGTAGCCATCAAAGTCTCCGGCATTGACACCCGTGTCCTGCGCGAAAAAGTGGGCGTCGGCATGGAAGTGAAGGTCCGCGGCCCCTACGGCGATCTCGACCTGCGCCGGGCTACCCCCTGCCAAGTGTGGATTGCCGCCGGCATCGGCATCACCCCCTTCGTTGCCTGGCTGCGCGCCATCGACGACCTCATTAACGAAAAGATCCGCCGCTCCGGCGTGAGCTCCTCCAAGATCCGCAAGGTGGCTTCCCAGGAAGCCATCGACCAGCTGGGTCTGGAAAAGGTTGACGTATGGTTCTTCCACCATGGCGAGCCCGCCTACGCCGAAGAGCTCTACTACTGGGAAGACCGCTTCTCCTGGCTGGAAGTGCACATTCGTGACACCACGGAAATCGAACGCCACACTGCGGCGGAGATTATCGTTGAAACCCCCGGCCTTGATAGCGACCACCTGGAAGGGGTGTCTGCGGTGATCTGTGGCCCCAAGAAGATGATGCGTCGCTACAGCCGTGACCTTCTCTACTGGTTACTCCGGGCGAGTGGCGGAATAGGCAGACGCGCTGGCTTCAGGTGCCAGTGACCGCAAGGTCGTGGGGGTTCAAGTCCCCCTTCGCCCACCACAGTGGCTTCGATAACAGAATCAAGCCCTACGGAGGTCATCACCACGATGGCCTCCGTTTTTTATGCCCACTACCAGTGGTGAGCCAGCAGGGCTGGTCACCAGGGCGAGAAGTAGAGCCGGACTCGTCACCCCACAAATAAAGCACCAACCCGCAGCCGCAGCCGGCCACGGGTTGGTGCCCACTATGTGCTCTATAACACTGTCCTGTGCGGAGAGGGAGGCGCCGCCCCGCGTCGATCCCCTAGATGGTGATTGACGGGTGCAGCTTCTCCATATCCCACATTCTGTCTCTGCGGGCACCCAGCGCCGTCATACCCAAGAAGAGTGCTAGGAAGGCAAAGAGCACGACGATCGCCTCGACCAGACGCCCGTCGAAATTGCCATACAAGGTTTGTCTGAACCCGTTGACGGCGTAGCTCATCGGCAAGATCGGATGCAACCACTTCCAGATAATGGGCTCGGTCTCCACCGGATAAAGACCACCCGACGCCAAAATCTGAATCATGAGTAACGCCATAGTGGCCACGCGACCAGGCCCTGGGCCTAGTAAGACAATGAGCATCTGGTTCATCGCCATGAACACTAAGCCCACCAGCATTGTGAACACAATAAGGCCGAACATTGTCGCCGAGTTCAGAGGCACAGTCGCATCCGTCACCAGCACAATCACTAGCGCCTGAATGAGGGCAATGAGGGCCGCCGGGGCGAACCCGTCCATGGCGGCCCGCAGCGGATTCACCCCGCTGGCCACCGCACGCGCCTGCAGCGGACGCAGCAGCAGGAAGGTGATAATGCCACCAATGTAGAGAGCCAAGCAGAAGAAGAACGGGGCCAAACCACCCCCGAAGGTACGCTCATGTCCGGCTGTGTTATCGGCTAATTTCACTGGCTGGGCCAGCGTCGCCGCCACTTGCTTCCGGTGCCCTTCCGACCACTTGGGGACAGCTTTCGCGCCCTCCCCCAGCTTCGTGTACAGCTCGTTCGCACCCGCCGACAGACGGGAGGAGCCATCGTGCAGCTGGTTCACACCCGTCACTAACTGGCCGGTGCCATTGTGCAGCGTATGGAGGCCCGTGGACAGTTCATGGGCACCATTGTTCAGCTGGTTCACGCCATCCGTCAGCTGGCCTAACTTACCGGGCAGCTGGCCATTGTCTAGGTCAGTTGCGGCGGTGTCTAGTTTGTTGAGGTCCGCCATCAGCTGGGAGCTGGGGCCAGCACCTTCCGTCTTGAGCCGGTGTGCCATGTGGTCTAGCTGGTCGGCAGCCGCCCACACAGACGGGTCGCTGCTGGTTCGTAGAGTTGCGGCTACAGCTGTCAGCTCATCCGAGGTTGCCCCCTGCACACTGGAAATCTTCTGAGCCTGGTCGTGGTAGTCGTGGATCTGCTGGGTAAAGCCCGTCAACTTCTTGAGGAAGGCAAAGAGCTGGTCGTGCAGTTGCTGGGTGCCGGCGGCCAGCTTATCGGAGCCCTCCGAAAGACGGTGGGCACCGTCATCCAACTGTAAGGAGGCGTCCTGGAGTCGACCGGTACCATCGTTCAACTGCACCGCCCCGTCCGCTAACTGTTGAGCGCCAACGGTGGCTTTGTGGAGGCCTTTGCCGGCCTCCTGCACTCCCACAAGGACTTTATCGACCGCCTGTTGACCAATCTCAGAGCTTACTGTTTCCAGAAACACACGCATGGCATTCTGGCCGATGAGGCTGGTCAGCCAGCCGTTTGAGTCATTGTAGTGGGTGTAGACGGTGGCTTTCTGCGGGTGGTCGCTGGTGGGAGAGGCGACCTCCTCGGAGAAGTTCTTGGGCAGCATCACCGCAAAGTAATACTTGCCGTTACGCACCCCGTCAACAGCATCCTCTTCGTTCGTGGGCACCCAGTCTAACTGGTCGTTTTGGCGGATCTTATCTTCGATCTGGTCGCCGGCATTGAATGGTTGCCCGGCCACCACCATGCCTTGGTCCTCGTTGACGAAGGCGACGGGGACGCGGTTGAGTTTGCCGAACGGATCCCAGAAGCTCCACAAGTAGAGGGTGGAGTAGAGGAGGGGGATGACGCAGATAGCGATGATGGCGAGTTTGCCGAGGCGAGAGCGCCGGAAACGCCGGAGCTCCGTTCCTAAATTCAATGAAGCAAACATATTAGTGTTCCTTTTCCCCCGTGTCTGTGGCAGGTGCGGCGGTAGCAGAACCTGCAGTGGATGAGGCAGCCGATTCCGAAGCGGCTGCGGCTGCGGCACGCGCTTCTGCGGCGGCCTCCGACTCGACCTCAGCTTCCAGCGCCTGCGCCTCCACAGCATCGGACTCTGCTTCCACCGCGGCGGCGGTCGCATTGGCGATGTTCACTGCGGATCTGGTGTTCCCGGTGCCGTGGGCGTTGGGGGGAACAGGCACTTTGCTGGCGTCGGTGTAGGTGGCGCCGTGGCTATTGGTGGAGGTGGGTGGGATGTGCTCGTCCGGCACATCTTCCACCCCCATGGTGAGTTCGTGCTGGACGTTCTGTGCCTTCGACACGACCCACTTGCGGCTGATACGCCCCAGGCGAGTTTCCCGTAGTCCCGAGCGTTTTGGGGTGGCGTGGGCGCGATCCGTAAACAGCGGGATGACCATGGCGTTATCGAAGATTTCCTCCGGCGGCGGGTTCACCGAGTTGACGATCACCAGCATGTTTTGGGACAGCCGCTCCAGGACATCGATGAGCACAACCCGGTCAGTGAGCTCACGCACCTGCTCCAGGTCGTCCAACACCAGCATCTGGATGTGCCCGCGGTGGGCGGGATGCAGGGAAAGGGCGATGCGGATGAGGAGGCGATCCAGCATGGGGATTTGGCTGACATAGAGGTCAAGGTCGGGCAGGGACCGTTCACCGTAGACGGGTCCGAGGATGCGGTCCCGATAGTTGTCGTCCACCCGGGCGACCCACTTCACCCAGCCATGGCTCCAGGCGCGATGCTCGTTGAGCACGTCACGGACTTTGATGTTGCGGTCCAGTGCGTCGATGGCATCCACGCCGGCGATGGCGACGGATTCGCGGATGTGTTTCACCTTGGTGTGGCCAAACACCTCCAGGGTGCCCGCGGTGGGGCGCATGCGACCCGAAAGGGTGAGGGCGAGGGCGGTGCGGCCGGAGCCGCCACGACCGGAGAGAAACACAAGTTTCTTGTCGGGGATCTCAAGGTCGAGGGGTCCGTAGGCGGGCCCCTCTTCTCCCACGACGGTGATTCCGTGTGCGATCAGCGGGGTTTCGATCTGCTGATGGTCAGGCATAAATACTCCTGGAAACCGGCATGTACGGTAGGGTGCGCTGCGCTGCCAAAGTGCGCCGGAGCTGCGGTGGGGCGGCCACCATCGGGGTGGGCGGTGGCCCCTGTTAGGATCCGGGCACGGTGAGGGCGTCGGTGTCGACGCACCTCGTGGCGTGTCCCATGCGGGGCAGCGCAGCAGCAGTGCCGTATTGAGGTTGCGGATAGTCCAGTCAAGCGATTGGGCTATTTGGGGAGGTACCCATTTTAGAGGGCAGGGCTTGTTCATCTGCACAGCTCCCCAAAAGTGGATACTCTTACCCACCAGCCTAGAAAAAAATCTGGTGTCAGGGTAGTTGAATGGCTGACCAACTGCGTTAATCCAGCAGAAATAACCCAGGTGGGTGCCATATTGCCACCCTCCAGAATATTTTCTCTGGGCAGACACAGCACAGGCAACGGTAGGGGGTGGACCTGTTACCCCAGGTGTATCCCACAGAAATAGACATATTGTCGAGCTGAGGTCTCTGAATACCGTTAGGCTGGGAGGGACAGAGTGTCCACGTGACGGGGAGCACCCCGTTACCAACCGGCCGCTGACCGCGCCCGGCAACCTCAAAGGAGTGTTTCTTGAACAAGATGACGAAAATCGCCGCACTACCGGTAGCTGCCCTCCTGGCTCTCGGGCTGGCTGGCTGCGGCGACGATAACAACAAGGATGCCACTACCAGTACCGTTACCGCCTCCGACGGCACCACGAAGACTGTGGTGTCGAAGGCTACTCTGGAGTCTGCGAAGAACGCTATCACCGCCGCTCAGAAGGCTCACCCGAACGGCAAGGTGATCGGCCTGGAGCGCAGCGACAAAGACCAGCGGTGGGAGGTCACTATCCTTAACCCGGCTAACCAGCTGGTTGAGGTGGATGTGGATTACACCGGCAAGGTGACCAACGCTAAGGCTGAGGTGGAAGCTCCCGGCAGCGACGAGCAGCAGATTATTCGCTTGCTGGCCGACATGGAACTGCCGGATCTGGGCGATGTGATTGCTGACAATACTCCTAAGGGCGGCGTGATTGATTCCGTCGAGCTGGAGAATCGTGACGACACTTTGGTGTGGGAGCTGGAGTATGACAACAAGGACACCAATAAGGATATGTTGACGGTGTGGGCTGACGCTGCTTCCGGCGCCGAGCTGGCCAGCGAGGCCGCTAAGTAGCGGACTGCACGTCAGCGGCTGCCGTATGGCATTAGTCTGCGTAGTGTACCTAGCCGTGTAGAGTACTTCGCCTACTGAGCGTTTCACTGCACTGGGCGGTCGAGGGCGGTCGACTGTATTGAGTGGCCAGCCGAAACTGATCAATAGACATAAAAGAAAGCCCCCGGGTTGTCCGGGGGCTTTCTTTTATGTGTTCGGGGTTGTGGGATGGACGTTGTGCCGGGTGTTAGCTGGCGAGGCCGTAGTCGGATTGGGTTCCGAGGCCGACACCGGGAAGCTTCTTGTTAGCGGCTTTCTTGGTGTCTTTCTTGGCATCCTTGGTGGCGTTTGCCTTGGCGTCCTCTTCGTTCCACAGGTCGACGCCGGGGATGTTGTCGTCTTCCTTGGTGTCGGAGGGGGCGGGACGTTCGTCCTTGGGGAGATAGTCGGGGTCGTTTTCCTTAGTGACGCGCGGTGCCTTCTCGCCCTTGGGGCGGGTGGGGAGGACCAGGCCGAAGATGAGGGCGATGCCCAACACGACCAGGCCGACCGGAATGGAGACGATCGGGACGATCGGGGTGAGGACAACAGCGAGCACTGCGGCGACTGCCAGGCCGAGGCCGATGGCGACCGGTGCGGCGAGCACCATGCCGACTGCGTAGAGCAGCACGATGACCACCACTGCCAGGACGGCGAACAGGGCAAAGAACGGAATCCAGATCAGCGGGATGATCGCAATGCCCATACCCAGCAGGCCTGCGAGGACGAGCAAAACACCGAGGGTGGCTGCGATACCTGCGAAAGCACCGGCTGCTGCTGCGGGTAGTGCGAGAATGCCAGATACGAATCCGCCGATGGCGCTTGCTGTACCGAGAGCCGCTGCGACGATAAAGATAATGCCCATGATGACGGCAGTGAGGCCGGCCAGGAACAGCAGCGGTACAAAGATCGCACCAACAATGAGGAGGATTCCACCGAGGAGGAGCCCGAGCCCAAGGGTGGGCAGGGCGAGCACGAGGTCAGTAATGACCGCGGTGGCGATGCCAGCCAGGGCGGAGAAGCCGAGGGAGGCGACCACTGCGACCGCCGGAATGACGACCACGGTGAAGAGGGAGACGGTGACTCCGATGCGGAAGAGGTCACTCTTCCACATGGTGCTGGCGCGCATGGCGTTGATGCCGCGCTGCAGGGAGGGGCCGATGAAGGGCAGCTGGCCGAGGTACCACTGCATGCTGTCCCAGAACCAGTCCATGTAGTCGCCGATGACGTTGAGGGGGTTTTTAGGGGTAACGTTGTCGCGGAGGCTCATGAGGGCGAGCTTGTCAGCAGCGGCTTTGCGCTCTTCCTTGCTCTTTTCGGCCTTCTTGGCGAGTTCCTTCTGGCGTTCGAGGGCGGAGTTAGCCTTGCCGTTTTCCTGCAGGGCCTTATCCTCGGCGTCGAGGTCACGTTTTCCGGGTTCGGGCATGCCCTTGACCGGGTGGGTGGGGCCGCGCCACAGCCAGACCAGGTAGGTCGCGATCGGGAAGATGGCGACGGCGAGGAGGCCGAGGAGGAAGCCGACCGGCACGGTGATGAGGGCAGAGCCGAAGAATACGACAGCGAAGATGGGGAGCCACAGCGGTGAGGTAATGGCCAGGCCGATAAGGATCGGGATAATGAAGACGGTGAAGCCGAGGCCGATGATGCCCAGTGAGATGAGCACTGGCAGCAGCGGCATGAGTCCGAAGATGACGGCCACAATACCTGCGGCAATCATCGCACCACCAGCGGGGATACCGAATGTTGAGAGGAATGCGGGTACTGCCACAGTGGGGGCTGAGCCGGCGTCAGCTGCTAGTACTCCAGCGACCACAATTGCGCCGAAGGTAATCATAATGACACCGCCAATGAGCCAGAACGGCATGAGAATGCCACTGAGCAGCAGGAAGATACCGCCAACTAGCGCGATCAGGAAGCCTGGTAGAACTCCCCAGGGGAAACCGAGGGCGAAGCCGAGGAAGAGTCCCGGGGAGGCGGCGATGGTGGCGAGCACGAAGGAGGTGGCTAGGCCGCCGATGATGCCGGCGGGTACGGTTACCAGCGCGAAGGGTGCGGCGATGAGGCTGAGGCCGAGTCCGATGCGCAGGTAGTCACTCTGCCAGGCGGGTCTGTCGCGGAAGTCTTTGACGAAGGGGATAAAGCTGAAGAGGCCAAGGAGTCCGTCTGCGGCTTTGCCTGCCCATTCAAAGATGACGGGGGCGGGCCCCTTCTCGTCGGGCTTTTGTCCTAGGTTGGGGAGCTCGAAGGGCGGGGCCGGGTTGTCGTAGACGAAGCCGTTGTCCTCGGGGTTCGGCTTGGGGGTGTCGTCCTTGCGGAGTTCGCCCAGTAGTACGTCGCGACCAGCAAGGGTGATGCCGTCTTGGAGGAATTTCAGAACATCGCTGGCTGGGGACGCCGGTGTGCGGGTGGAGTCCTGGCCGAGATCGATGGAGTGCAGCGCAGAGTCAACCACCTGCATGACGGGTGCGGTGGTGCTTGCGGATTCGGGGGTCGACGCGGGTGCTTCCGTGGCATTTGCCGCGCCGGCTCCGAGGCCGAGCGCGGCAAACACGGCAACCGCTGCCGCTGTGATCCGAGCTTTCATGGGCAAGCCATCCTGATCAATTAAGTGCAGATTTTCAACAATAACTTTACAGGTCAGAACCAATAATCGTAACCCGCTAAACGTGCCACTTCGGTAAATGCTGCGCACTTATTCATGCGTGCATCACATTGTGTTTGCCCGCCATTTGCATCGGTAGGGGGAGAGAAATGGACCTTTATTTTGGTGATGTGTCCAAAACTCCTTTTCAGATGGCATTTTGTTATTTTTCTGCGATCTTGGAAACCTATTAATCTCGGATAATCAGCTAAGATGCCGATAAATTACGAACGGAAAAAATCACTAAATTTGTGATCTGGATCACAAATTTATCGCGATGTTTTGCCATAGAGTTCCCCCACCGCCGTCACCTAGAGGCAAAAAACACCCCTCAATTGGACGAATGCTCTTTTTCCTGGCTACCTCAGCGCGGCGCGTAAGTTAGTGAGCATTTGCCGGTAGCCCCAGATTCTTTCGGAGAAGAGGGCGTCGCACGGTAGCGCGGGCCGATCTTCCGTTATAGACGTGTGGCCCCGGTACTGGAGGTACCGGGGCCACACGGAGTGAGGTTATGAATTTAACGTGCGAAGGGGTATGCGCAGTGCGTAACTGCTAGGCCGCAAGGGCGAAGTCGGACTGAGCAGCGGCAGCCCAGGGGTTGGCCGGGTTTGCCTTCTTCTCGTCAGCCTTCTTGTCCTTTGCCTTCTTGGCGTCGGGGGCGGGGGCCGGAGCCGGGACCTTTTCGGGAGCCGGGGCGGGCTTGGGGCCCTTGTCGGCAGCCTTCTTGTCCTTGTCGGCGGGCTTGGCTTCGTTGCCGGGCTTCTTTTCGTTGGCTGGGCGGGTGGAACCCTGGATAGCCCAGACGATGAAGGCGGCGGGGATCATGGCCACACCAGCGACCAGCGCGATCACGGCGAGAACCGGGATGGCGATGATGAGGGTGAGTCCACCAGCCACAGCAGCGGCGATGAGACCAGCGATCACAGCGGGAATGATCATGACGACCACACCGGCGATGACGAGGAGCACTGCGCCCACGAAGGCACCCACGATGAATCCGATGCCGGGGGCAAGGCCGAGGAGGATGAACGGCGAGATGAGGACGAGGATGGCACCCA
>QWCE01002639.1_pt1 | contig 31228 bp, 30 predicted proteins | sample 1972531 | NCBI WGS metagenome assembly QWCE01 (sample SAMN09866716, study PRJNA288562) | Human gut metagenome isolate term4_stool, whole genome shotgun sequencing... | reverse complement strand
TAAAAATTCGATAAACAGTTTCAGGAAATCTTCACGGGTGTTCCCGGCTTTGAAGTAGTCGGATATGTCCTTTTCCTCTTTCGTTCCCGGAAGCGGGAGTAGCAGGCGTTTCACTCCAAATTCTTCCAGTAGTTTTTCCTGTTTGCATGAACTTTCCCTGCCCGTCTTGTCCATGTCAAAGAGTAGGACGATGTGCTTGAACCGGAATGTCAGCCGATAAACCAGCGTGGGCGGTATCGTCACCGTTTCGCTGTTGAAGCAGATAGCGTGAAAACCGTGCGCCGCCAGCGAAAGCACGTCTTTCTCGCCGCCCGTAATGAATAACGTGTCGCCTTTGGCTGGCAGTTGTTCCAGCCCGAAACAGTAGTTTTCGCCGAAGCTGCCGCCGTAGAGGAAGCGGGGCGTGGAGAACGGGCGGTACAGCTTGATGTGCTGTTTGCCCTTGTAGCCGTACATGGGTTCTGCCGCCGATGAAGTGTAGGTGTACGGTTTGCCCTCTGCCGTTTCGCTGTGATACTCCCGGAGCGAGCAGACCTTGTAACATTCCAGCAGTTCGGGCGTGATGCCGTACTGTTGCCAGTACACCAGTTCGGTAAGCGGAAACTTCTGTTCCCGGAACTGGTAGGGCTTGACGGGCTTTTCGGGTGTTTCTTCGGGTTTGTCCGGCACTGCCCGGCGGACGGTCGCCGGGGGAACGGAAACCGGAGTGCCGGAAGCCAGCCCCAAGCCCAAGTCCCGGTCGATGATTTCCAGTATCTCCACGAAGTCAGCCGCCCGGTTGCAGTCCAGCCCCTTTAACTGCCCCACGAGGAAAAAACAGTCGCCGCTGTAACTGTCGTTGCCGAAGTCTTTCATCTTGTAGATACCGCCCCGGCGGTCGAAATAGATGTTGCAGGAAGCCTTGCTGTCCTCGTACAGCGGGTTAAGGAAGTTGCGACCTATGCGCCAGTTACCGGGCAGGTAGTGTTTGAACACCGCCAACCCGTTACTTGTTCTTTCTAAGATTTCCTCTTTCCTTAGCATACAACTGGTGGTTGGTTATCAGGTTGTCGATGTTCTCCTTGTTGCTCCTTATCAGGCGTTCTTCCAGCATCCGGCGTATCTCGCTGACCTTGTAGAAGTAGCGTCCCCTGATGTTGGAATAGGCGATAGTCCCCGATACCCGCAGGCGTTGCAGGGTCTTTTCGCTTATTTTCAGGAACGTGCAGACTTCGTAGCTGTCCACCCACATATCTTCTTCACTTTGCTTTGCCGTTTCCGCATGGTTGAAGATGTAATCGGCAATGGCGGTAATCTTGTTGTCCAGTTCCTTGTAGGCTTTGGACTCGAATGTTATTATTTCCATAACGGTAACTAATTGATTTGCCGCAAAATTGCATCTTTCTGTAAGATAAAAAATACAAGGTTCTACCAACTTGGGTGAAATTTTTTTCAGGGTTTTTCAGGGTGATTTTAGGGATGAAAAATAGTTTTTATTCCTATTCATGTGCTCCATTTGTATAAAAAGAAAAACTACCAAGTTGGTAGTAACTTGGTAGTTTTTCAATCGGCTAAAGTACTTATTTACAAATCATCATCCATGCGTTTTTGCAGTTGCTCCATTATGAATGTGAAAAAAGCCGTTCGGTCTTTCTTCCGGTTTTTAAGGCTAAGATATGTTCGGTAATAGTCGCCCAGTTCTATGTCAAAGGCAGCTTCGACAAATGCCATAACCTCTTTTATCGTAGCATTGCCATAATTCAGCGTTTTAGCGGCAAACAATCCATATCCCCATTCTATCGCTTCCGATTTTGTGCCAGTCCATTTCAGTTTGAAGTCCGACAATGATATTTTTATATCGTTTGTCAGTTGCTTTTTCTCTAATAACTGTAATCGCTGATTTAGGTAAATACGCAACATTTCATTGGCTAATATCTTGGCTACCGTATAGTCGTACCCTGTTGAAAAATTCGGGTCTTTATCGAATTGTGCGCTATCAGCGCATAGCCGAATATCTGCCTTCCCTCGTACAAAGTAGTATTTATCATACATGGTAGAGTGTGAACGATAATACTGGTAAAAGTCCAAATTCCGATTGAAGAAATAGGTCAGATTATCCAGTTCTGCGATAAGATGCTTTCTGATAACTTCGTTACTCCCATTAGGACATTGCATTTCTATACGACATATTTTATGGAAATAGAGAAGCCGCCCCAATAGTTCCGGTTTTTGAACTTTGAAAAAGCGTATTTCATCCTCTTGTGTGGGGAAAGTGTAGGTTTGCAATTCATTTCTTAACCCAGTGATGATACCTTGTAAGTGATGTACTATTGAAAGAGAGGTTTCGATAATATCATTGCCGTAGAGGTCGATTTTAGCAATCTCTACATCTATTTCCGATAGGAGTTTATCAAAATCTTCTTTCATTTTATTGAATAATCTTATTCTATTTCTTCTCTTTTTGTAACTCCTTAAAGATACGCTCCAAATCATATCCATGCGGATTGGAAATATGGAAACATCCGCTTTCTATGGGGTTATTAACCTGAGGGGCAGTTATCACCGTATCATTGAAAACGAAAGCGATGCTCTTTCCTACACTCTTTGTTGTGGCTTCTCTCCATATCGGCAATTTATCTTGGAGGAAGACACCGATAATGACCGAGTGTCCGAAAGTATCAGTTTCCAAACGTAAAGTATCGAAATCCTTAACAGTAAGGAAAGGTGTTTGTGAAAGGCTGTCTGTAGTCTGTGATGTTACATAGTACCAGCCGTTTACCCGGTGAGAGGATTTTGTCTGCATACAAGCCGTCATTAGCAGGCATAAAAAGAGAATTGCTGAAATCTTCATATCCGCTATTTTTAGATTAATACATCTTCTCCAACGTCCAAACCATCCTGTTAGGATTATAGGCTTCCATTACGAGGTGTGTTCCGGTGTATTCCAATACCGTCCACGTGCTCTCTTTTTTGCCGAACGTGATGATTTTCCTATCTACTTGATAGGTGAAATCCCTGTTCCAAGTTCGTTCATCTTCTTCATTGAAGACAGTTTCAATACCTTCCGAATCGGTAATAAATTGCAGAATAGACTTTCCTGTGTATACAATATCACCTTTGATATTATATTCAGTTTTTTGCACTTGCCAAGTGGTTTGCTCCAGTGCCTCAGGGGTAAGGACAGGAGTAGGGGCATCGTTGTTACTGCAATTTGTCAGACATAACATGGCGCAAATAATGAATGTGGAAAGCTTTTTGAAGCCTAAAGATGTATAAAAAGTTTCTGCATAGGTTGAAGAATTAACTGTTATATAAGTAAAATTACAATTGCTCATCATATAGTCAAATAACAATGTTCCTATTCCTCGCCGATGATAGTGCGGCAAGACAAAGAAGAGGGATATATGTTGCCTTTCCCGATGTACACCGATTATTCCTATCAATAGATGATTGTCAAAAGCACCATATATGTCAAGCGTATTCATCAACGATGTGTCATACACGAAGCTTTTAAAGGTTTCAATACCTTCTTGGGTGAAATCATTCCTTTCCATGCATACTTGATAAGATAAATCGGCAGCATTGTTATATTCTTCCTGTGTTAATTTACGTATCATATCAATATTATTAAATAGTGAATGCAAAATACGGAAGAATAAATAAAAAAGGTCTTGACAATTGTCAAGACCCTAATATAAAGGATGTTAAAGGATAAGTTATTTCTTCAGTTTGCGACGTATACGACTAACAGTTTCCGGTGTGACTTGCAAGAAAGAGGCTATCTCTTTTAACGTAATATATTCTTGAATGTCAGGACATCTGTTCAATAAATCAAGATAAAGTTCTTCCGTAGTTTTACAGTACATATCCAATAATCTATGATACATTAACGAGTAGGATTGTTCGACAAGAGCGCACTTTATTTGTACAGTTTCGGCATTTGTAGCAAAAAAATCCTCTAACTTTGAATACGGTAGATAGTAAATCTTTGAATCGCAAACAGCTTCAATTGTTACTAATGACGGTTGATTAGGTTCTATAAGTGTACATAAACTTCCTGCAAATTCTTCGGAGAAAGTATATCCTACTATATGTATATTTCCTCTTTCATCCACACGGGTATATCTCAATAAACCGTTTTCAATATAAGCCCCTCGGCAGTTCATTTTACCTTGAATAGAGAACTGTTCGCCCTTTTTGAGTTCGATATAAGTGCCATGTTCCAAAATGAACAGCTTTAGCTGTTCTAATTTCGAATGGTTGGCAAATTGCAAATTAAATTGTTCCATGTTAAATCATTCATTTATTGAAATCATTAGTTCACACAAAATTATAGCAAATTCGCTAAATGACAAAACATCCCTTCTTGCTATATAGAAAATATAATGATTATACGTTCCTTTGTTGTGTTTAGGACAAGATACATTTTAGTGCAAGGTGCAAGCTATATATATAAATATATACTTGCACCTTGCACTAATCGCAGAAGATTTATTATCAATGATTTGCGTATTTCAAAAGAAAGACTTATCTTTGAACCCGAAAGTTAGGCAGACAAACAGCGGTCAAAGTTGGACAAGCCCAACGTCTGAAAATCGTTACTGTTTCGTTACCTATTTGAAATTTTGGAATATAAGACATTGTAGCATAAGCGGTTAGAGTTATAGGTTCAAAACCCTGTCTCTCCGCAAAATATTTGTAAGTGATAAAATACATCCGATTTTACATTTAAAAATGTAAAATCGGATGTGTTTTTATATATTTCATTTCTCCATATTTAATAACTGTATCTTTTTAAAACTATTCCGAAAAAGTAAACGTACGCTTTTTTATATTTTTTTGCACCAACAGACAAGTAGGTAAGGAATATGTGCCGGACGGCACTATCTAACATTTCAATAAGGAGTAAACGGCGCGTAAATGTTTGGCAAGACGTTCCGTATCCAGTCCACCGAGAAAAGACATTTCAAAGGACAGCCCCATGTAAACTTGTCGGAACATAACTACTGCATCTTCTACATCCACATCTTTTCTCAATTCTCCGGTATTTATCGCGCGCTGTATGGCGGTACGCCAATAAGCATAATCACCGACTATAAGATTATGGAGCTTTTCTTTGGCGTTAGGGTCATATTGGAGAAGTTGAAACAGAAAATGAAAATATTGGGCATGATATGAAAACTTTCCTTGTACCACCTTATCACTACCTGGGCCTATCAGATTACTCAGCATATCCATTGTTCGTTGTACGCCTTTCACGTATTCATCTATAAATTCGGCAAACGTACCGTTCGTTTCAGTGAATTTGTTTCGTGGGTTTTGCGCGCTAAAACAAAACTTATCCACTACGGCAATGAATAATTCCTGTTTGTTCTTGTAGTATTTGAATATTCCGGCTTTCGACATTCCGAGCATCTTTCCAAGTTCTGCAAAACTGGCTTTTTCATAGTTTACGGACATAAACAGCTTGAACGCTGCTATCAGCAATTCATCACGGGTAATTTTCATTTTGTGATAGTCTTTTATATTTTTCAATCCCGAAAATAGTATTTTATTCTCATACAAGCTACATAACAAGTCATAGATTAACAAAAATAAATCAGAGAGGTCCCTCTAAGATGCTTTAATATGGAATAAAAATCCTTTCACTCTTTCACCTCGTATCTGATTATTTATCAGCTTTTATAGCATTGGAAAGACACAGCAGTTGTTGGAAAAGATTGTGATTCGGTCAGCCGGCCTATATTAAAATGGTTACTGTAAACAATATAACTTATAGTGCGGGAAAAGATATAGGGAAGAATTTGCAGACAGGAAGATTCTCTGTATCTTTGCCGCCATGTCAGAAAGAAGCGAACTACATACAAGAAATAAACACAACGGGCAATACGACTTTTCTCTATTGACGGAGAATTATCCGCCTTTAAAGAAGTTTGTACAACTCAATCCCTATGGTACGCAAACAATTAACTTCTTCAATCCGCAAGCGGTGAAGGCGTTGAATAAAGCGTTGTTGATAAGCTACTACGGCATTCGATATTGGGATATTCCGAAGAATTATTTGTGTCCGCCTATTCCCGGACGAGCGGATTATATTCATTACATCGCAGATTTGATTGGTTCGGAAGCTGTAAGCAAAGATGTGAAAGTGGAAAATGGAGAGATACGGAAATCTGCATACAGATGTCTGGATATTGGAGTAGGTGCAAACTGCATTTATCCGATTATTGGGCATGTAGAATATGGTTGGATGTTTGTAGGTTCAGATATTGACCCCATATCAATAGAAAATGCACGAAAGATAGTTACTTGTAATCCGGTGCTGGCTCATAAAATAGAGTTACGGCTTCAGAAAGATAGCAGAAAGATTTTTGAAGGCATCATTGCTCCCGATGAATATTTTGATGTGACAATTTGTAACCCTCCGTTTCATCGTTCGAAAGAGGAAGCGGAAGAGGGAACGTTGCGCAAATTGAGTAGTTTGAAAGGGGAGATAGTAAAAAAGGCGAAGCTAAACTTTGGAGGGAATGCGAATGAACTTTGGTGTGAAGGTGGCGAATTGCGTTTCCTGCTGAATATGATTGTCGAAAGCCGGAAATACCGGAAAAATTGCGGGTGGTTCACTAGTTTGGTTTCCAAAGAGAAGAATCTGGATAAGCTATATGCCAAGTTGAAAGCTGTCGAGGTGTCGGAGTACAAGGTTATACGGATGCATCAGGGGACGAAAAGTAGTAGGATATTGGTTTGGAAGTTTTAGGTAATGAAAATTAGTTGAATATATTATTAACAAAATGAGTTTGTTTTATGGAAATAATGTTTTTTTGCATGACATACAAATAAAACATGAAAGCTGTTAACCTGAAATATAAGTATATTTTTGCATCTCTTTGCTTGTTAGTTGCCTTTTTTAGTGGCTATCACCTAAAACAATTGTACGGCTCAAATCATAGACAAAAAAATATATTTCTCTTGTCTACTCATTCTCTGAAGACGAAATAGGTCATGGAAAATTCGAAGAACTGATAAAACAGGAGTTCAGGAAGCAGAGAATAGAACCTATATTTGATCGGTTTTACAAGAGTGATGAGTTTGAACAGGGGAGTGGGATTTCCTATCTGCAAGATCATTGTTGAAAAATTGTCGGGACGTTTGGGAGTAAGTTCGGAAGTCGGGGAAGGTAGTTGTTTTTCGGTTTATCTGCCTTTGGCGGATGCATAATGCTAATGTTTCTTATTTTTATTTCTTAAAATAGAATCCACTTTTGTATTTTATGAAATTATCATTTACCTTTGAATTGTAAATGATTAGACATAATATGAAATATATACATTTAGGGGTATGTATCTGCATATTTTTATTTGTGCATAACCAAATTCTGAGAGCTGACGAAACAGTAAGTGACGATTCACTATATACCGCCGGGTATATAAATAGTATCTATATTGCACAGCCTGAACGTGCTTTGCAATTATTGGATGAGGCAGAAAATAGAAAAACAATTCCTTTGCGGATTATCAATGAGTTGCGTAGTTTGTCATATAGCAATATGTATATGAATAAATTGGCGTTTATGTATGCAAGAAAAGCTTATTTGCTTGATTCTATATCTCAAAAAGATCCGAAGCATCTGTTGAAAATGACAGTTCATCTAGCGGAATTTTCGGCTATGATGAGCAAGTATAATGAAAGTATGCGTTATGCATACAGCGGGATTAAGCTGGCACAGGAGTTGGAAGATCGAGAAGCCAAAGCCAGATTATTTTTCTGCATAGGTGAGAATAACTGGAGATTGTCTTTTAAAGATAAAGCATATGATTATTTTGACCGTACTATTAAATTATTGCGCGGTTCAAATAAAATGCGGGAGATGATGTTGCTTTCTTACTATTATGGAGCAGAAATGAGCTTTTTAATGAACGATTCACGTGTTAAAGAGGCTTTGGAACTTGCTTTTGAGCGTGAAAAGCTTATAAAGCGGCTGGAGGCATTACCTCAAATACCCGAAGGTTATGTGGACGGACAATATAGTTATTTGTATGCAAAACTTGCCTATATTTATTATGTAGAAAAAAAGAATGCACAGGCGGAACAATATTATCAAAAATACTTGTCGAAGAAAGAATCTCATACCCCGGATGGGAAAATGTACTCTGTTCCTTATTTAATGATTTCCAAACAGTATGAGAAAGCTCTTGAGAAATGTAAGGGTTTCAAGGAATGGATGAGAACTCAACAAGATACTTTGAATGAACAATATCTGACTGTTCTTCAACATGAGGTGAAAGCTTATCTGGGTATGCACCACTATAAAGAGGCAGCAGCGACCCGTGGGACTATCTTAGCTATAACAGACAGCATTAATTGTAGAGATAGAAACAATGCGGCATTGGAGTTGAACGCGATGTACGGTGCTTCTGAGAAAGAAGAATACATTGCCCAACAAGCTTTCCAATTAAGAATAAAGAATATCTCACTTGCTTTCATGGTCTGTATCGTTCTGCTGACCTTGTTTATCTTATGGCGTCTGTGGCGTTTCAATAAAACGATTAAATATAAAAACAGAATGTTGGCTAAGTTGATCAATGAGAAACTTGCCGATAAGGAAAAAAGGGATCAGCAGTCGGAGGAATATGAGCAATTCGCTATATCATCAGAAATAGAACTGGAAGACAGATTGCTCGAGAAGGAACAAGAAGAACAGTGTGAATCTTCGGACGAAGATGACACAGAAGTAGCAAGCGGGGAAAAAGACGAGAATAGACAGATTTTTAAAGAATTGAATCGCATCGTTGTTCAAGATCGTTTGTATCTTTCTCCTGAACTGTCGAGAGAAGACTTGGCGCAAATCGTTCATTTGAACAATGCGCGTTTTGCCCGGATGATAAAAGAATGTACCGGAACTAATTTTAACGGATATATCAACGAGTTGCGTATTGATTATGCTATTCAACTGCTAAAAACACATCCGCACTATACGATACGCGCGATAGCAGATGAAGCTGGGTTTAATAGTGCTCCGATATTATACAGTCTTTTTAAGAAGAAAACGGGAATGACTCCTTATGAATTTAAAAAAGCGCAAGAGTCGCTTTAAAAAACTTTATCGACATCCTTCGGTTAAACAATTTTCGTCTTTCTCGGTTTATTATTATGAGTAACTAAATAAACTAAGAATGATACAGGTTAGGATAAAACGAGTTTACGAAGATTTTTCAGAAACAGATGGATATCGGGTGCTGGTAGATAAACTATGGCCGCGAGGAATGAAGAAAGAATGGCTGAAATACGATTACTGGGCGAAAGATATAACACCTTCCGCTAGTTTGCGCAAATGGTTTCACGAAGATATTCCCGGGCATTGGAACGACTTTGTCATGCAATATCAAAAAGAATTGGCCGCATCTCCCGCAATGGCTGATTTCCTGATTCTTATCAAACCTCATCCGGTGGTCACACTGCTGTATGCGTCTAAAGAACCTGTCTATAATCATGCCCGGATACTTCGGGATTATCTGGAAATGCATCTGAAAGAGTTCTGTCGTTCACTCAATTTCCTACCTTTGTAATCTAAATCAAAATCGTGTAATCATGAAGTATAAATTATTGGTTCTTGATGTAGACGGAACACTCCTTAATGACGCGAAAGAAATTAGTAAGCGTACATTAGCGGCTTTGTTGAAAGTTCAGCAAATGGGAGTGCGTATTGTATTGGCATCCGGCAGACCTACCTATGGATTAATGCCACTGGCCAAATCACTCGAACTTGGAAACTATGGAGGCTTTATTCTTTCATATAATGGTTGCCAGATTATAAATGCGCAGAACGGGGAAATCCTGTTCGAACGGCGGATTAATCCGGAGATGTTGCCGTATCTGGAAAAGAAAGCTCGGAAAAACGGTTTTGCCTTATTCACTTATCATGATGATACGATTATTACGGACTCTCCTGAAAATGAACATATTCAAAATGAAGCCCGGCTGAATAATCTGCGGATAATCGAGGAAACGGAATTTTCTGCCGCTGTTGATTTTGCACCCTGTAAGTGTATGTTGGTCAGCGATAATGAAGAAGCGTTGATCGGTCTGGAAGATCATTGGAAAAGAAGACTGAACGGAGCATTGGATGTTTTCCGTTCCGAGCCATATTTTCTGGAAGTCGTTCCTTGTGCCATAGATAAGGCCAACTCTTTGGGAGCTTTGTTGGAAGAACTCGACGTGAAGCGGGAAGAAGTGATTGCTATCGGCGACGGAGTATGTGATGTGACAATGATCCAACTGGCCGGACTCGGCGTAGCTATGGGACACTCGCAGGATTCCGTGAAGATTTGTGCTGACTATGTGACTGCTTCCAATGAAGAAGACGGAGTGGCAATTGCTGTTGAAAAGGCAATTATAGCTGAAGTGCGTGCGGCGGAGATACCTCTCGACCAACTGAATGCACAGGCGCGTCACGCTTTAATGGGAAATTTAGGAATTCAATATACGTATGCCGCTGAAGATCGTGTGGAAGCGACGATGCCGGTAGATCACCGTACCCGTCAGCCGTTCGGCATTCTGCATGGCGGAGCCAGTCTTGCATTGGCGGAGACAGTTGCCGGACTAGGTTCGATGATTCTTTGCCAGCCCGATGAGATTGTCGTGGGAATGCAGGTGAGCGGAAACCACATATCTTCTGCACACGAAGGAGACACGGTGCGTGCGGTAGCAACAATCGTGCATAAGGGACGTTCGTCCCATGTATGGAATGTGGACGTATTTACTTCAACCAACAAACTGGTGTCTTCCATACGGGTAGTCAACAGTGTGATGAAAAAAAGATAACCGACGAAGAAATAAGTAACTTGACAACTATTGATGCATTTATAGAACGGAAGCAACCGTTTGCCGTTTATCGTATTCCTGGGGAGAAAATTCCGTGCCTGGTGACACAGGAGGAGGGGGCAGTCCGTCTGATATACGATTTGCAGGAACTAAACGGGCAGAGAGGATTTGTGATTGCTCCGTTCCGACCTAACGAGACTTGCCCCATTTTGCTGATTCAATCGAATGGGCCGGGGCAACCTTTGCTTCTTGCAGATGATGCGGACGCCGTTCCGCGGGATATTCCGTCAACCGACTATCCCTCCTGTTCCGAGGAATATGCGGAGTGTTTTCGTACATTTATCAGTGCCTTACGTGATAAGACTTTTGAAAAGCTGGTGCTTTCCCGTAAACTTACTATCGGAAAACCATCGGCATTTTCTCCTTCATTAGCCTTTCGCGCGGCTTGCCAACGCTATATCCATTCCTATATATACTTATGTTATACTCCCCAAACAGGTATCTGGTTGGGAAGTACGCCCGAAATCATCTTGTCGGGCGAAAAGGACGACTGGCATACGGTAGCATTGGCCGGAACCCAACCTCTGCAAGACGGCAAACTGCCGCAAGTCTGGGATGAGAAGAATCGGAAAGAACAGGAATACGTCTCCTCTTACATCCGTGGCCAACTCCTTTCATTAGGGATTCATTCGACGGAGAACGGACCCTATCCTGCTTATGCCGGCGCCTTGTCGCATCTGAAAACGGATTTCCGATTCTCTCTGCAAGACAATAAAGGTTTGGGTGACCTCCTGAAAGTGTTGCATCCTACGCCCGCCGTATGCGGACTGCCGAAGGATACAGCCTATCGGTTTATTCTGGAAAATGAGGGCTACGACCGCCGTTATTATTCCGGTTTTATCGGCTGGCTCGACCCGGATGGGCGTACGGACTTATACGTCAATCTTCGTTGTATGCACATCGAAGAAGAACAACTCACTCTCTATGCCGGTGGCGGACTGTTGGCCTCCTCGGAGCTGAACGATGAGTGGCTGGAAACGGAAAAGAAGTTGCAAACCATGAGACGGATTATTGTACCTGCCTCTCTGCACGACCCACAGCCTATCACCTCATAATATATAACTTTACAACTTATCACTGCACTATGTATACAGACAAGAAAAACATACTCCAACTGGTTGCGCTTCTCGAAGCACATGGAATAACGAAAGTCGTGTTATGTCCGGGTAGTCGTAATATCCCTCTCGTGCATACCTTGTCCAATCATCCGAACTTTACCTGTTATCCGGTGACGGATGAACGGAGTGCGGGCTATTTTGCCATTGGGCTGGCTTTGAATGGCGGCAAACCTGCTGCCGTCTGTTGTACTTCCGGCACGGCGTTGCTCAATCTTCATCCGGCTGTGGCGGAAGCATTTTATCAGAATGTTCCTCTGGTGGTTATTTCTGCCGACCGTCCTGCTGCCTGGATCGGACAAATGGATGGACAGACCTTGCCGCAACCCGGTGTTTTTCAGAATCTGGTCAAGAAGTCGGTCAACCTCCCGGAGATTCATACGGAAGAAGATGAATGGTATTGCAATCGTCTGGTGAACGAAGCCCTGTTGGAAACGAAACATCATGGGAAAGGACCGGTACATATCAACGTTCCTATTTCCGAACCTCTGTTTCAGTTTACGTCGGACGCATTGCCGGAAGTGCGTGTAATCACCCGTTATCAGGGGTTGAACGTGTATGACCGCGATTATAATGACCTCATTGACCGGATGAATAAATATCAGAAACGAATGATTATTGTCGGTCAGATGAATCTTATCTATCTGTTCGAGAAGAAACATACCAAATTATTATATAAACACTTTGCCTGGTTGACGGAACATATCGGTAATCAAACCGTACCCGGCATTCCGGTGAAAAACTTCGATGCGGCGATTTACGCAATGCCTGAGGAGAAGATAGACCAGATGACTCCCGAACTACTGATTACCTATGGCGGGCACGTTGTTTCCAAACGACTGAAGAAATTCCTTCGTCAACATCCGCCCAAAGAACATTGGCACATCTCTCCTGACGGTGAGATAGTCGACCTCTACGGAGCATTGACAACAGTCATTGAAATGGACCCGTTTGAGTTTCTGGAGAAAATAGCAAGCTTGATGGACAACCGTACACCGGAATATCCCCGTGTGTGGGAAAACTATTGTAAGATTATCCCCGAACCCGATTTTGCGTATTCGGAAATGGCGGCTGTCGGTGCATTGATAAAAGGCCTGCCGGAATTATGTGCGCTTCATCTGGCGAACAGTTCCGTGATCCGCTATGCACAGTTGTATTCCGTTCCTTCCACTGTCGAAATCTGTTGTAACCGGGGGACGAGTGGTATCGAAGGATCGCTTTCTACTGCTGTCGGTTATGCGGCTGCTTCCGACAAGCTGAATTTTATCGCTATCGGGGATTTGAGCTTCTTCTATGACATGAATGCTTTGTGGAATGTGAATGTCCGTCCCAATCTGCGCATCCTTTTGCTGAATAACGGAGGAGGGGAAATCTTCCATACGTTGCGGGGATTGGATATGTCGGGGACATCCCATAAATTCATTGCTGCTGTTCATAAAACCTCTGCCAAAGGCTGGGCGGAAGAACGCGGATTTCTTTATCTGCAAGCAGAGAATGAGGCGGAACTGGCAGAAACCATGCAAATCTTCACCCAACCGGAAGAAAAGGAACGTCCTCTGCTGCTGGAAGTGTTTACCAACAAAAACAAAGATGCCCGCATGCTGAAAAATTATTATCATCAACTAAAACAAAAATAGATTATGTCTACACCAAGAAAATGGACTACCATTAGAGAATACGAGGATATTCTTTTTGATTACTATAATGGGATTGCACGTATCACTATCAACCGTGAACGTTATCGGAACGCTTTCACTCCGACCACAACTGCTGAAATGAGCGACGCACTGCGTATCTGTCGGGAAGAAGCGGACATTGATGTGATTGTAATTACCGGAGCCGGAGATAAAGCATTTTGTTCGGGAGGCGACCAGAATGTGAAAGGACGTGGCGGGTACATTGGTAAAGACGGTATTCCCCGTCTGAGCGTATTGGACGTACAGAAACAAATTCGCAGTATCCCGAAACCGGTGATTGCCGCCGTAAACGGATTTGCTATCGGTGGTGGGCATGTGCTTCACGTGGTTTGCGACTTGTCCATTGCTTCGGAAAATGCCATCTTCGGACAGACCGGTCCCCGTGTAGGCAGCTTTGACGCAGGATTCGGAGCCTCTTACCTGGCGCGGGTGGTAGGACAGAAAAAAGCGCGTGAGATCTGGTTCCTTTGCCGGAAGTATACTGCACAGGAGGCTCTGGATATGGGACTGGTCAATAAAGTAGTCCCGTTGGAACAACTGGAAGATGAATATGTGCAGTGGGCGGAAGAAATGATGTTGCTCAGCCCGTTGGCTTTGCGCATGATTAAAGCGGGACTGAATGCCGAACTGGATGGCCAGTCTGGTATTCAGGAACTGGCAGGTGACGCCACACTGCTTTATTATCTGACGGATGAAGCTCAGGAAGGAAAGAATGCGTTTCTGGAAAAACGCAAACCGAACTTTAAACAATATCCTAAGTTCCCCTGACATTCATAATGGACTGTAAAGTAGAAATTATTCCCCGGTTGCTTCATTTCAGGCAACCGGCAGGAACTTCCCGAGGCACATATACGACACGTAAAGTCTGGTATCTTCATCTGACGTCTCCTGATTTTCCGGGTAGGGTAGGGATAGGAGAGTGCGCGCCTTTGCCCGCATTGAGTTGTGACGACCTTCCCGATTATGAAGTTATCCTGGCTAAAGCCTGTCGTCGGTTGGAAGAACGGCAGGGAAGGCTGGATGTAGACTCTTTGTGTGATTATCCCTCTATCCTGTTTGGTTTGGAAACGGCTATCCGGCACTTCTTTGCAGGAAGTTGGGCATTATGCGATACGGCTTTCTCACGTGGTGAGGCAGGGATTCCGATAAACGGGCTTATCTGGATGGGAGACTTTGATAAAATGCTTTCCCAGATAGAGAAGAAAATGGAGGCCGGATTCCGTTGTATCAAACTAAAGATCGGTGCTATCAACTTTGAAGAAGAACTGGCATTACTTCGTCATATCCGTACCCGCTTTTCCTCTAAAGAAATAGAACTGCGTGTCGATGCCAACGGTGCTTTCTCTCCGGTGGATGCAATGGAAAAGCTGAAACGCCTGTCCGAACTTGACTTACATTCTATCGAACAACCTATCCGTGCCGGGCAATGGGAAGAAATGGCACGCCTCACTTCCGAATCTCCCTTACCGATTGCTTTGGACGAGGAACTCATAGGATGCAATACACTGGAAGGAAAACAAAAACTGCTTTCAGCAATTCGTCCGCAATACATTATCCTCAAACCTTCCCTTCATGGAGGAGTATGCGGAGGAAACGAATGGATATCCGAGGCGGAGAAACGGCAGATTGGCTGGTGGATTACTTCCGCTCTGGAGTCGAATATCGGGCTGAACGCTATCGCCCAGTGGTGTGCTACGTTTGATAATCCGTTACCGCAGGGCTTGGGAACAGGATTGCTTTTTACGGATAATGTAGAAATGCCTCTTGAAATAAGAAAAGATTGCCTGTGGTTTTGTAATGATGCTATTTAATAATATCCGATGATATTCGACCGACAACAACAACATTTGCTATTGGAAGGAAAAGAATATACTCCTGAAGATATAGCCCGGTTTATAGCAGAAGGAGCAGAAAATACTCCTTCTGCTTTATGGGATTTATACCTTTTCCTGAATGAGTGGTTTAATGATTCTCCGGTCATAACAGTTCATACTTCCGGTTCCACAGGTACGCCCAAAGAACTGATTGTACGTAAAGACCAAATGATGCAAAGTGCACGCTTGACTTGTGAATTTCTGAACTTAAAGCAAGGAGAATCGGCATTGTTATGTATGAATCTCCGGTATATCGGCGCGATGATGTTGGTGGTGCGTGCTTTGGTTGCGGGACTGGATCTCATTGTGCGTCCCGCTTCCGGTCATCCGCTGTCGGATGTGAAACAGCCTTTGAGATTTGCAGCAATGGTTCCCTTGCAAGTTTATAATACCCTTCGGACTCCTGAAGAAAAAGAACGACTCAAGCAAACGGAGATTCTGATCATAGGTGGCGGAGCGATCGATGAGGCTTTGGAAACAGAAATAAAGTCACTTCCGGGAGCTGTCTATTCTACTTATGGCATGACCGAAACCTTGTCTCATATCGCCCTCCGTCGTCTCAACGGAACAGCTGCTTCCGAACGTTATTACCCGTTTTCTTCGGTAAATCTGTCTTTATCTCCTGAAAACACGTTGGTGATTGACGCCCCTTTGGTTTGTGACGGAGTATTACAGACGAATGATATCGCACGAATCTATCCCGATAAAGGTTTCATTATCCTGGGGCGCAAGGATAATGTTATCAATAGTGGCGGAATAAAAATCCAGGCGGAAGAAGTAGAGAAGCTGCTCCGTCCTTTTATTTCCGTACCGTTTGTCATTACTTCAGTGCCCGACCAACGATTGGGACAGGCTGTGACCTTATTGATAGAAGGACGGGCGGATACTGAAGAAATAGAAAACAGGTTACAGACAATATTGACACCCTATTATCGTCCCAAGTATATTCTGACAACGGATTGCATACCGCAAACGGGAAACGGAAAGGTCAATCGCGCGGAATGTTCCGACTTAGCCAGAAAAAAGTTAGTGACGTTTTTACCCTCATACCCTCACTAATTGGCACAATCTCTTTATTCATCCTACTTGTAGCTATGAGGGTAACTGCTGATAGCTGCCTGAGAGTATATATTTACCCTCATAGTACTTCGTCCAGATTCCGGTGGGATTGCCCTGTTTCCCTTTGTATATAATATGCAAATACTTAGGGATTCTTAGGCAAGTACTTCTTGTTTTGTAAAGGCTCACATTAGTGAATAAGATTGTTTACAGCCGTGAATTAATTTATTCATAGATGTTAGCCTATTTGCTTACATTAGTGAGCCTTTGCTAACTGTTAGGCAAAGTCGTATAAACAATAGGGATAATACATATCAGATGCGGGTGTTTCTCAGAAGATAAGCATATATCTGGAGTGAGGAGAAATCATGCACGTAATAACAACAGGAGGAACAACGGTAAGTAGTCTTTCAGTTCATTTCGCAAAAGTTCCATAGTTTTTTTGTTTGTACCGGTTGATAGATTTCACGCTGAGATTCATATTTTCTGCGATCTGTGTGTGTGTTTATTTGACGATTTCTTATAATAAAGAAAGGGAGAATGCCTCTTGTTATGGAGGTTTTCTCTCTTTCTTACCTAAAACTTAAATCCTTATTATCAAGTTACTTGCTATTATAAGCCGTCAACATCCAAACTAATTTTTCCTGTTCTTTCAGATAATCGCTCATCATCGAAACGGTAACTTCGTCTCCGGATTGTGATGCAATAGAAAGAATTTTTCGTTCTTCACCGATCAGATAGCTGATAGACTGAAGGATGTTGTTTAGTGCCTGTTCGCCGTTGCTTATTTTATCTACTTCGTTGATATTGGCAACCTTCAGGTAGTCGCTGAACTTATTGGCAGGAGTGCCACCCAGCATGAGGATACGTTCTGCAATTTCATCTACTTTTTCAGCAGTGTCATCATACATTTTTTCGAATTGGCTGTGGAGAACAAAGAAGTCGTGTCCTTTGATATTCCAGTGGAAACCACGGAGATTAGTGTAATACACTTGGAAGTCAGCTAAGAGTTGTTGCAAAGATGCTACTACGTTGTTTGCTCCTGATTCATTCAATTTGATAAGTTCTAAAGTTTTCATATTCTTTTTATTTTTAATGATTTATACTTGTTTCCTTTTTTCTGTATTGCAAAGATAAGGCGGAAAATGCTTGTTGTCAAACTGAAAATTTCTATCTTTGCATAGAAGAAATCTATGACTTAATATGATTTGATAGATGACAATACAACAATTGGAGTATATATTGGCTGTTGATCAGTTCAGACATTTTGCACGGGCAGCCGAATATTGCCGTGTGACACAACCGACTTTGAGTGCAATGATTCAGAAACTGGAAGATGAACTGGGCGTAAAGCTATTCGACCGGACAGTGCAACCTGTTTGCCCGACAACTATCGGACAGAAAGTAATAGACCAGGCTCGTGTGATTCTGGCGCAAGCAGCCCAAGTGAAAGATATTATCAGTGAAGATAAGCAGTCGTTGTCAGGTGTCTTTCGTTTGGGGGTATTACCTACTATTGCTCCATACCTACTTCCGCGTTTCTTTCCTCAATTAATGGAGAAATATCCCGAACTGGATATTCGCGTCACAGAGATGAAAACGCAGGATATTCAGCAGGCATTACATGCCGGAGATCTGGATGCGGGAATTATAGCCAGCAAATTGGAAGACTCATTTCTGACCGAAGAAACTCTTTTTTATGAGCAATTCTATGCTTATGTATCCCGCAAAGAACCGTCGTTCAAGCATGAAGTAATCCGTACTTCCGATATAACGGGCGAACGTCTCTGGCTTTTGGATGAAGGGCATTGTTTCCGTGACCAGCTTGTTCGTTTTTGCCAAATGGAAGCGGTGAAAGTCAGCCAAATGGCTTATCGGCTGGGAAGTATGGAAACGTTTATGCGAATGGTGGAAAGCGGGAAGGGGATTACCTTTATTCCCGAACTGGCAGTGACACAGTTGACAGAGGAACAACGGCAACTCGTCCGTCCGTTTGCCATTCCTCGGCCTACGAGGCAAGTGGTGCTGGCTACAAATAAAGATTTTATTCGCCACAGCCTTTTATCTGTTTTGAAAGAAGAAATAAAGGCGGCAGTTCCTAAAGAAATGTTGTCATTACAATCTATTCAATGTTTGTTGTGAGCTGATACTGATATTTGTCGGACTATTATGTTTGCCGGAGTTTGTTCTATGCTCCGGCTTTTGTTTTCTTGAACCATTCACTTATTTCGGTCCCTTTGAAATAGATAATCAGGGAGCTGACGATCACGACCATTCCTGCAACGGTACTAAAAGTCGGATATTCGTCAGGGAGCATGATCCAGCTAAGGACTGCACCCAGAATCGGATTGATCAACCGGCACATATTGATGTCGCTGACTTTGGCGCCTTTGCTTTGTAAGGCGATAAACCAGAAGCTGAAGGCGAATACAGATATGAATACCAGTATCGCAAGGCTGGCATAAAATCCGCCGGGTTTTCCGATAAAAGAATGATAACCTTCCGTACCCAAGCCCACCATATATATAAGCAGACCTCCGAAGAACATCTGCACCGCATTCAGGAAAATAGGATTCACCTTTCCTTTGTCTTCTGAAACGGAGATAGCAGAATACCCTTGAAAGATAATACTTAACAGTAAAAGTACGATTCCCGTAATTCCTTTCCAGTCGAGTGGTGCACCGTTGCTTCCCATTCCGATAATCAGGAACAGGCCGATGAGGCTGACAATAAGACTGATAATCTTATGAGTGTTCAGTTTGTCATTACTTGCGAGCAAGTGCGCTAACAGGACATTAATCAAAGGTGTCATTCCCATAATAATGGACGAGATAGCTCCGCTTACAAAGTCTACACCGAAGTAAAAAGCAGTATATCCCATAAACATATTGATAAGAATCAGATTCAGGAACAGTTTACTGTGTTGACAGATTTCCCGCCACATACCCTTGTGCCAGGTATAAGCGAAAAGAATAATCCCAACAGTGGTAAAGCGGATACCGGCGAAGTTCATAGGGGTGAAGTCATAGCTCAATCCTTGTTTGATAAACGGGTTTACAATAGCCCATAGGATAGAAGCCAATATGGCGTAAAAAAGTCCTTTCTTCATTTTATTTGCTAGTCTTTTATTCAAAAATGCTGCAAAGATACAAATAATTAGGTAGATGCGTTTTGTTTCTTTGGGATAATTCTTTATATTTGGCAAATCAACCATTTATATAATAGTTATGAAAAAGTACATTGCAGAAATGATTGGAACGATGGTACTCGTTCTTATGGGATGCGGAAGTGCTGTTTTTGCCGGTAGTGTGACAGGTACAGTAGGTGCTGGCGTGGGAACGGTCGGCGTAGCTTTGGCATTCGGTCTTTCAGTGGTAGCGATGGCGTATGCTATCGGAGGAATTTCGGGATGTCACATTAATCCTGCCATCACATTGGGAGTGTTCCTTACCGGGCGTATGAACGGAAAAGATGCAGGAATGTATATGATTTTCCAGGTGATTGGAGCCATTATCGGTTCGGCTGTTCTTTTTGCTTTGGTGTCTACCGGTGCGCATGATGGACCTACGGCTACGGGTTCGAACGGCTTTGGCGAAGGAGAGATGTTGCAGGCATTCATAGCAGAAGCTGTGTTTACTTTTATTTTTGTATTGGTGGTACTGGGTTCTACCGATCCTAAGAAGGGGGCAGGCAATTTAGCCGGACTGGCTATCGGTTTGTCTCTCGTATTGGTACATATCGTATGTATTCCTATCACAGGAACCTCTGTAAATCCGGCACGTAGCATTGCTCCGGCATTGTTCCAGGGCGGCGAAGCGTTGTCACAGTTGTGGTTGTTTATCATTGCACCTTTTGTGGGAGCTGCTTTGAGTGCGGTGGTGTGGAATTATTTTGGAGATAAGAAATAACTTGTTTATATAATAAAAGTAAGAGGGCGACAGTTTCACAACTACCGCCCTCTTTTTGCGTAATTAATATATTATATTAAAAAAGAGTGTTTTTCACGCAGAATTAATAAATCAGGGAAATTGTACTTTATAATTCTTTATTCCGTCATATAAAGTTCTGACACGGATATTCAGTCCCTTCTTTCCCTCTATCTGTTCTTCTATCTTATCCAGTTTGAAAGATACATATCCCTCGCCTAAATGGTCGGGAGAATCTCTTTCACTGTTGTGACGGAATTCCAGATTGATATATTCGTCATCGGTATTATCTTCGTTTTCGGCAGCGGAATCAGCTTCCTTATTGTTGATAACCAGATTCAGGAAATGCTTCTTGTCTTCACTATGGGTACCATAGTACTGGAATTCGATAGTCAGATACTTCTTATCTTTACTAATCCACATATAAGTAGCGTTTATTTTATCATCCCCGATCTTTTCTTCTGTATTTTCTTCATCGTCCATGGTGACGATCTCTTTTGTTAACACTTTCGTAATATCTCTCACTTGGATATTGTAGTCATATCCGTTTACGGGTTGTTCCAGCTCGTTGAATATAACAAAGGCACGTTGTCCGTTTTCAAATTTCTCGCCTCCCCATGCCTGCGAATTACTCGGGAACATCGTCTTTCCATTATCCAAAGTGAAATAAAATTCTTTGCTATCCTCACTGATTTGGTTGATAGTGCTGATAACCAATGAACGCGATTGATGATCATTGTCATCCAGGCACGATTGCAGCATCGGTAAGGTGATTATGATAGCTAAAGTTAAGGTAATGAATTTTAATTTCTTCATATACATAATAGGTTATGGATTTTAATAATATAATTGCTTTTTATTTTGAAAATGCGGGGAGGCAGAAAATATTGCATTCGAATCTGTTAAAGAAACAAAAGTACTAAAAGAGTTGTTCTCTCTATGCAGTATTTCTATCTTTGCTGCATTTATAAGATAAACACGTGTATAAGAGAATGGAAGAATTAGAGTTGTCGGAACAATGCAGGCTGGGAAACAATCAGGCCCGCAAGGAACTGTATGAGCAGTATGCGGGGCGCATGCTTGGCATCTGTCTTCGTTATACCGGCGACCGTGATACGGCCCAGGATCTGCTTCACGACGGCTTTATAAAGATATTCGATTCTTTCGACAAGTTCACCTGGCGAGGTGAAGGCTCCTTACGAGCCTGGATGGAGCGGGTAATAGTCAATACGGCTTTGCAATATCTTCGGAAAAATGATGTAATGAATCAGTCGGCGCCTTTGGAAGAATTGCCCGAGAAGTACGAAGAACCGGATGTTTCGGATGTAGAAGCGATACCACAAAGAGTATTGATGCAGTTTATCGAAGAACTTCCCGCAGGATATCGTACAGTGTTTAACCTTTATACGTTTGAAGATAAATCACACAAAGAAATCGCTCAGGTATTAGGCATTAATGAAAAATCGTCGGCTTCGCAACTGTTTCGTGCGAAAAGCGTGTTAGCAAAAAGAGTAAAAGAATGGATAATGAATAATGGATAGATATGGAAGAGAAAGAATTATGGATGAATAAGTTGAAGGAGAAGCTCGAAGATTATTCGGAGCCGATACCGGCTTCCGGTTGGGAACAACTGGAGAAAGAGCTTATGCCTCCTGTGGAGAGGAAGATATATCCTTATCGGAAATGGATGATGGCGGCTGCGGCTGTTATATTACTGGCTTTGGTTTCTTCTGTAAGCCTGTATTTTCTGGGTACGCCTGCCGCTGACGAAATACGTCATACGCAAACCCCTGCATTGGCTTCCGTACCGGACGCATTGCCTGCGGTGCAACAGCCGGATGCGCAAGGTGCAACGGCAGATCCTGTGTCGCGTCCTATGCTAAAGACAGATAGACTGGCGAAAACAGAACACAATATTTCCGAACAAAATACGTATACCGATCAACCTGTTATTCAGAATGAAGATGAGTTTCCGGCAACAGATGATAAGATTGATAATGGAGAAAAAGAGGAGACAAAGCTAGTGAAAGACGCGAATGCTGGTCAAAAAAAGCAAGCGTTGGAAACGGAAGAACCTAGAAACAACAGACCTCGCCGTCCTTCGAGCAGAGATAAATATCATATCCCGACAGAAAAGAAATCTTCTCAAAAGGGAACTTGGTCAATGGGGTTTGCCGTCGGAAATTCCGGAGGTGCTTCGACGGAGGTAGGGGGAGGTACCCAATATCTGTCTCGAGTAAGTATGGCTGCTGTTTCTAACGGCTTGATGAATATACCGGAAGATAAGACATTGGTGTTTGAAGACGGTATACCTTATCTGCGCCAGGCAAAGCAGGTGATTGACATTAAGCATCATCAGCCTATTTCTGTGGGAGTGTCTGTTCGTAAAAGCTTGGGTAAAGGGTTTTCTGTTGAAAGTGGATTGACCTATACACTGCTTTCTTCGGATGTAAAACTGGCGGATGGCAATCAGGAAGTGGAGCAGAAACTACATTATGTCGGCATTCCGTTGCGTGCCAACTGGAACTTTTTGGATAAAAAACTGGTCACTCTCTACGTTTCCGGGGGCGGTATGATAGAAAAATGTGTGTATGGAAAACTAGGCTCCGAGAAGGAAACTGTTAAACCTTTACAATTCTCCGTATCTGGTGCAGTCGGCGTACAGTTAAATGCGACGAAACGTATAGGTATCTACATGGAACCCGGTGTTGCTTATTTCTTTGATGATGGTTCGAGCGTACAGACTATCCGCAAGGAAAATCCGTTTAATTTCAATATACAGGCAGGTATCCGATTTACATATTAATGAAAAACTTTTCTATGAACTTGTCGACATTGGTGGATATTGCTTGGGTTACTCTCGCTAAGTCGTCTTTATTATTCGGGTGGGTCTGACCAGTGGAAAGATAAGCGTAGTTCGGGCGGAAGTTGAGATGGGACGCTGAGTTTTGTGACTGTTGCTTTTGACGAACGTATTACATTTCTTTCTGCATTCATTCTATCCCGCATTATGTGATATGACGGGATTTCTTCATGGACGTGCCGGAGGGTGGCCGAGACTTTTGTCTGCTTCTGAACGAAAAAAATGCCAGTATCTATTGACATTGCCTGTCGGACACTGGCTTATTATGATGTGGCTAATTTTGCCCAAAAGATTAAAGTACCGGGATTTTATTCGTATGGCTATAATGACAACACTTGCCCGCCTACCACGGTGACGGCTGCGTTGAATGTAATTACAGCCCCGAAAACGATTGTGGTAACTCCTGTTTCCGCTCATTGGCGTTTTGAGGAAACCAACCGTAAATCTATTGAATGGATGAAAAAGCGTATTAATTGACTACTACCGTAGTGAAATACTTTTTGAATACCTCCGTAGCTTTTTCAAGTTGTTCGGGGGTATTTTCTTTTACGTCTTTCAGCTTGTATTCCTGTTCCATTGCTTCGTACTTGTGTACGCCCAGAGTATGATAAGGAAGGATCTCCACCCGTTGAATCATCTTATACTTTCCGAGAGCTTCTCCCAATTGTCGGATGTCTTCTTCAAAATCGCTGTATCCGGGTACTAGCACATAGCGGAGCCAGAAAGGTTTTCCGTTCTCTTCCAACCAGGTTGCCGTGCGGATTGTCTGCTCGTTGCTTCTTCCGGTCAGCATTTGGTGGCGGGCAGGATTGAATTCCTTAATATCCAGCAATACGAGGTCTGTTAGTTGGAAAAGTTTCTCTACGTCTTCATTCCAAAGACCGCCGTTGCTGTCTATACATACATGAATCCCTTTCTCTTTCAGTTCGCGAACCAACGGAACAAGCGCTTTTGCTTGGAACGTAGGTTCTCCACCGGAGAAAGTGATACCGCCGCGTTTTCCGAAAAAGGGACGTTGACTCATTGCCATGCGGATGATTTCTTCCGGTGGAGTAGGTGTACCTCCTTTTCCGGCTATCGTGTCGGGATTGGCGCAATACAGGCAGCGGAAATTGCAACCTTGAAGAAAAACGACGAGCCGTAAACCCGGCCCGTCGAATGTTCCCATACTTTCGTATGAATGTACGTTTATTGTCATATAAGAGTAGATAAGATTACATACGTTCGTGGAAGCTACGGCTGATTACTTCCAGTTGGTGTTCACGACTCAACTTCACGAAGTTTACAGCATAGCCGGAAACACGGATTGTAAGCTGCGGATATTTCTCGGGATGTTCCATCGCATCATAAAGCATCTCGCGGTTCAGAACATTTACGTTCAGGTGGTGAGCGCCTTTGGTGAAGTAACCGTCCATCATTGTAACGAGATTTTCAACGCGGTCTTCTTCGGTAGCTCCCAATGATTTCGGAACGATAGAGAAGGTGTTACTGATACCGTCTTGTGAGTCGCGGTAACGAAGTTTTGCTACGGAACTCAAAGAAGCGATAGCACCGTTCTTATCTCGTCCGTGCATCGGGTTAGCACCCGGAGCGAAGGCAACACCTTTGGCACGTCCGTCCGGAGTAGCACCTGTCTTCTTTCCGTACATCACGTTGGAAGTGATGGTCAGCAGGGAGAGGGTAGGACGGGCATTCTTGTAAACCGGGAGTTTCTTCAATTCTTCGCTGAAGAAATATACGAGGTCAACGCCAAGGTGGTCTACCTTGTCGTTATCGTTTCCGAAACAAGGGAATTCGCCTTCAATGTCGAAACCTTCTGTTAGACCTATATCGTTGCGGCGGGCGGTAACCTTTGCGTATTTGATAGCTGACAATGAATCGAGCGCAATAGAAAGTCCGGCTACGCCGTAGGCAAGGTTAATGCGCGGGTTAGTATCTACGAGTGCCATTTGAGCCTTTTCGTAGTAATACTTATCGTGCATATAGTGGATGATGTTCATCGCTTCGTTATAAACGCGGGCAATTTCGATCAGAACCTTCTTGTAGTTGTCCATTACTTCTTCAAATTTCAGTGTGTCGCTGGTCAGTACGGGAATATTCTTCACCATGACTGTACCTGTGTTTTCGCAACGTCCACCGTTGATAGCAAGCAACAGAGCTTTTGCCAGATTACAGCGTGCACCGAAGAACTGGATTTGCTTGCCTATCTCTTGGTAAGATACACAGCAGGCGATTCCGTAGTCGTCAGATTGACGTACTTCACGCATCAGGTCGTCATTTTCGTACTGAATAGAAGAAGTGTCGATGGATACTTTAGCACAGAACTCTTTGAATCCTTCCGGCAGTTCGGGACTCCACAGTACGGTCAAGTTTGGTTCTGGTGAAGGGCCGAGGTTGTACAAGGTTTGCAGGAAACGGAAAGAAGTCTTTGTCACTTTGGTACGTCCGTCGTTGAAGCGTCCGCCCAGAGATTCGGTTACCCAAGTAGGATCACCGGCAAAGATATCGTTGTATGATTGCATACGCAGATGGCGTACCATGCGTAGTTTGATAACAAACTGGTCAATTAGTTCCTGTGCGAAAGATTCGGTGATCGTTCCCTTGCTCAATTCATATTCCATGTAGATGTCAAGGAAAGAAGAAACGTTACCCAGTGACATTGCAGCACCGTCTTGCTCTTTTACGGCAGCAAGATAAGCCATGTATACCCATTGAACAGCTTCTTGGGCGGTATATGCGGGACGGCTCAAATCGAGTCCATAGTATTCCCCCATTACTTTCATCTCTTTCAAGGCTTTGATTTGTTCTGCCACCTCTTCGCGCAAGCGGATACGGGCGTCAGTCATCGGACCGGTGAGGTTGCGCAGATCTTCTTTTTTAGCTTCAATCAGTCGGTCGATACCGTAGAGAGCCATACGGCGGTAGTCACCGATGATACGTCCGCGAGCGTAGTTGTCGGGCAGTCCGGTGAGGAATCCCAGAGAACGGAACGAACGGATTTCTTCGGTATATACGTCGAACACTCCATCGTTGTGTGTCTTGCGGTAGTGGGTGAAGATATCTTTCACACGGTCGTCCACTTCCACGCCGTTTTCGTGGCAAGCCTTGCTTACTACGTTGATACCTCCGAAAGGTTTGATAGCACGTTTCAGAAGCTCGTCTGTTTGCAGACCGACGATTAGTTCGTTTTCTTTGTCGATATATCCGGCTTTGTGTGATGAAATGGTAGATACAGTAGCGTTATCAAGCGAGCGGACACCGTTGTTTTTTCTTTCTTCTGCCAGCGCTTCAAGGCAACGGTTCCATACGGCTTTTGTACGTTCGGTAGGTCCTTCAAGGAAAGAAGCATCTCCGTAGTACGGAGTGATGTTATGACTTACGAAATCTCTGACGTTGATTTCGTTGCTCCAAAGACCGTCTTTAAAGATCTTGTTTAATTCCATAAATGATAAAATTAGAGGTTGTAGTTATCCTTTTCTTTAGAGCGCACAAAGTTACAATCATTTTTCATATAATCGGCATAAATATGCCCTATTTTATGCTTTTCAACATAAAATACCTGGATATTGCTATCTTTTGGAAACCTTCGATTGTTTTTTTCGTGAAAACTCTTGCATGTTTAAAATATCTTCGTACCTTTGCACCGCTTTTAACAAAAAGCACTTCTGAAAAGAAGTTTTGGAGAGGTGGCAGAGTGGTCGATTGCGGCGGTCTTGAAAACCGTTGTACCGCGAGGTACCCGGGGTTCGAATCCCTGTCTCTCCGCGATAAATATTGATTATCAATGGTTTACGAAAATTACACCCGATTTTACACCCGATAATGTAAAGTCGGGTGTTTTTAGTATTATTTTGCTATTCCGATTGAAGTTGAAAAGTAATAAGGGAATCTTAAAAGGTAAGGGGCATAAATTGTTATCGTAATCTGAAGAAATAGAAAGAATATTAAACTATTTCCCATTCCTATTCGCTCCTATCTTTTTATCGATTAAATTGCAATTGGCAAAGTATTCGTGATATTGTTGGTTTCCTGTATTGATTATGAATAAGTAGTTTTGACAACGGGTAATACCTGTATATACGAGTTCATCAGAAAATTCATAAGGGCGTGTATTGGCCAACTTTTTCGTTGCTTTTAGATTGTCTTCTATAACTAAAAATAAAACAGGACTTTCCCAACCTTTAAAGGAATGTATGGTAGATAGCTTAATAGTCCCTCTATTCATCCAGAAATTAGCTTTTCTATTCTTCCTTATTTTTAATATATCGGCATTGTTTTCAAATCCCGTTTGGGCATTGGGACATAGTTTCATAAACTCTTCTCTGGTTTCAAACATGATGTTTGTTTTTTCTTTGCTTTCGGTTCGCAACATATAATCGAGTTTACGTAACATTCTAATTCGAGAAGACAAAATCGTTACATCATTCGAGTGGAATCTATGTTCTTTTATCTGTTGATAAATATAAGTTGCAATAGCATTATCTTCTTTTACACTCTCTTCGAGAGGATAATAATGGTATTCGATATAAGGCTCATCAAATAAAGACATCATAGTGTTGGTCTCAATTTGTTGTTCGACCACATATTTATCTGCAAAAAAACGTTTTTGAAAATCTGTCACCAACAAAGCTATCTTTTGAGATAAACGATAACTTTTATTCAATTTCCTATCCCAAGCACCTGTTTGTACAGGTATTCTCGGCATTTTTTCATTGTCTAACTCTCTTGAATAGATATTTTGCTTTTCGTCAGCAAAAGCAACAATTTCTGCATTTTCACTGGCGAAATATTTCATGATAATTCTTATCCAATTTTCTTGATAGTCTTGAGTCTCGTCTATTAATATAACTTCGTATTTTGGTAATTCATCTTTATGATTTTCAAAAAGATGAATGTTTGAATATACATGTTTTTCAGCCAATTTCCCAAATTCCTCAGAAGACATATATGTACTATTTCCTTCTTCGTCTTTAAGAAACTCAAATTCAAGTCCGACGTTATTCATATTATTATTAATAAAGTCATGATAATTGCTTATATGGAAAAATTCCCAAGCAAACTCTTGACGAACTGTACTAATCTTATCGTGAATGTAATTTCGGAGTGTTATGTTGTAAGTTAAGATTAACACACAGTTATGTGTTCTTTTATGAGCGTTTACAGCTCTTTCCGCTAAAACTAATGTTTTACCAGAACCAGCCACACCTTTAATTCGTTTTCTTGCCCCTTCTTCACTTTTCGCCAACAAATCCTGTTCTTTCGACAATTTGTAACCAAGTCCTTCTTCTATTGTGTGGTAAGAAGGCCTTAATATGCGTGCAAAGCTATTATATAATTCTTCTGTAAAATAACTGTTCTTTTTACTTATCCATTGTTTTTCAAAGATACGATCCATACTTTCTTTTCCCAAGGAATCGTGTCCGATTATTGTGAAATTTTTGCTGAGGAAAGTCTTATACTTGTCCGATGGTTTCTCGCCTTCGCAGAATTTCTGTGCATATTCGGTTGTATGGCAGTGGAAATATACAGCACATTTGACAACATACCAATATTTATAGTCTTTCAAATGTAAGCTTAATAACGAATCAATATGTAAATCATATAGGTTCTTTTTATATTTCAAAACTTGGTTTAAGGGACTGTTTTTATATACAGAGTTATTACAATTGACAATCCAATTTCCTTTTTCATTCACATGATAATTTGATAGATCCCAATCTTTAACTTCAAAAATCATAACTCCTCCTCCTTTGTGCATCACTATGATGTCAGGTAAATCTCCATTTAGAAAAGGTTGGAAGAATATTTCATATTCATCATCATAAGCGTTTAATAAGAAAGCCAATAACGTTCTTTCACCGGAGTAGCTTCTGGTTTTCGTTTTCTTATTATTTCGATAGGAGGATAAAGAATTGCCATACTTTATATTTTTTTAGTTACATGTGAATAATAAGGATTATAATTACAGAAAACGTGAGCCAACTATGCCACGTCTAAGTGAAGGTCGTAGGAAACCTTTGATGCGGATGTAACAATAGTAGCCCACGCTATATGCGTGAGAACCACTATGCTATCTCTTGCATCAAATTTGAAAGGCTCTCAGGTTTTCAAGTTACAAGATGAGCATAACGCTTCTTTTTTCTTATGTCTTGGAAAGAGTTGCCCCTATCCGAATGTAAAATTAGTTATTTTATTGATGTTTCGCATTATATAGAACGGAATTATAACTTGAATCCCCTATTTTTTCTTGGTTCTTCCGCTGATTGTCGTAAGCCTTGCCGAAGTTTCTCCCATTGCTCCTTAAACCATTCTCCGATTGGTTGCCTGTTTACGGTCAACACCAATTTATTCTCATCAACCGAACTTTTCTCAACCTTAAAAATGTCATTCTTGATGTCAAACTTTCGTCTGTGCTCTTCGGAATAGATTTTTCCATTGCATCTGATGGCTTCCTTTTTTGTCAAAAGACTGTTTATCATATCTTTGGTAAATCCGATGGCATAGCATAGTCTTTCCATTCTCAACATTTCTTTGAGCAATGGGAACCAGTTGAACGCCTTTTTAAGAATGGTATTCAATCGTGATATTTCCTTGTCTTTGGCTTCAATCTCTTGATTATGTATTCCTTGAAGATTACGAATCTGTTTGCCATGCTGTTCCTGCATCTGTTGCATCTGAACTTTTAAATCGTCAATGCTTTTGTTCCGTTTGGCAATCTCCTGATGCAGTTCCACATTGCTATGCTCCAGCTCTTTCACTTTTCCGCTGCCGAAAAGAGAACCCACTCCGCTTGCTATGGCTGTGGCAGCATCGGTGGCTACACTTTTGAGCTTGTCGGTGCGTATCTCCGATTTTACCTGTTTGAGTTCCTGTTCGGCAAGTCCCACCTGTTGTTCTTTATGCCGCTTTGCAGCATCTATGCGTTGTAGTTCAGCTTTCTGTTTCTCAATGATGAAATCGTTTCGTTCCAAATGTTCTTTGCCAGTAACATTTTTTGATTGCCCACGTTCCATCATTAGAATGTCTGATGCTAAAGTCTGCATTGCTGCCATATCCTCGTCATTGAGTTTGCGGCTCTTTCCGGTTTCGTGATTCATCCAGTCGAATACGATATGGGCATGATAATTCGGCTTGAACCATTTTCCACCCACTTGGAAACTCTCCTTGTCTTCTGCGTCAGGCTTTCCACCCAGCCAATGTCCTTCGTCCTTATGCAGGAAGATTTGGAGTGGCGTGATGCCCCAGCATCTTTGGCACTCTTCGCCAAATTCACGAACATCTGCCAGTGTGGTTTCCGGTCTGATGAGCAGTACACCCTCACGAATGGGGGAGCATCCTGCCACCTTGATTATTTTTCCATTCTTTCCTTTGCGTTCACGCTCCTTTTCCTGCATGGCACGCCCCGTCTTCTCCTTCACCATCCGTTTGATGTTGTCGTAATGTGTTTGTAAGTCCGGATTGCCGAAGTCCGGGTTTATCCACTGCTCGTTGTCGGAGGAGAGTTCAGAAACAACATAGATTCTGGACTCTCCGATGTTACGCATATACTCGGGAGTTCTCCAGTTATGAGGTCCACTGGATGTGACTTTGCAAGGCTTGATATGTATGCTTGATTTTGTTGCCATAATTATTCTGTTTTCATTGTACAATAGATTACCTTGTCCGCTTTCGTAAAGGGGTTCTTAGGGGGTAACCCATAAGCGGAGATTGCAAAAAGAGGGTCACTCTTTGCTCTGGGTTCTCAGGGGTGAAACGCCCTGAGTGGGTCATTAGGGCAAAGCCCTAATCCCCTCGGGAGAGCCCACAACTACGAAAGCGGAGCGTGTAGTTATAG
>QWCE01001711.1_pt1 | contig 31250 bp, 25 predicted proteins | sample 1972531 | NCBI WGS metagenome assembly QWCE01 (sample SAMN09866716, study PRJNA288562) | Human gut metagenome isolate term4_stool, whole genome shotgun sequencing... | reverse complement strand
GAGAATATATCAATTCAAAAACTGGAAAGAAAAGAATAAAATAACAGTGGAAGTACAGAGAAAGGAAAGATGAATTACACACTTTTAAGGACACTACCCGGTAGGGCATATGATTTAACCAGTTTATCCTCTAATCACATATTCAAATTCGTCAAAATACTCATATCCTAATTCTTTTAAGACTTGGCGACTGTGTTTCCTATCCTCTTCGGTGTTGAACTTTGGTATGAAGGGGAGGCGGAGAATGATTTTGTCTTTATGCTTTGCATGAGTGTAGAGCCAGACAAGGTTGTCGATAACTTGTTTGTTGGTCTTGCCTGTATAGGCTTGGTAGATAGCTGGATTCATGTCCTTTATGTCGATGATAAAGGAATCAATGTATGGAGTGACTTCCTCCAAGTTATGGCGAGGCACGTTTAGACTCGTCTCCATCGTAAATTGCCATTCATTTGGGCATTGCTCACAAAATTCCTTTATAAATGAACTCCGCAGAAGTGGTTCGCCTCCGCCAAAGCAGATGCCTCCTCCTGTCGCCAAGAAGTAAAGATTGTCCATCTCCACATTCAGCATTAAGAGTTCTGTATCCATTTCCTTCCATACGCCGTCAGCATCATGACACTGTGGATTGAGGCAGTATTTACAACGAAGCGGGCAACCGTGGAATGCCACGAGCGTAGTTACCCCTTCACCGTCTATTGAAAGGCGGTGGCGGTCGATACAGATGAGCGGAGCGGTATTCATATTATTCAATTCTGAAATTGACAGGAATAGTATATTTTGATTTCACGGCTTTGCCGTTCTGCTTGGCAGGATTCCACTTCGGCATACTTTTCACCACTCGAATGGCTTCCTTGTCTAACTTTGGTGTGATGCTGCGCATTACCTTGATGTCGCTCAGACTTCCATCCTCATTGACGGTGAATCCAACGATGACTCTGCCTGTTGCTGCACCTTCTTGACATTCTTTTGGATAGCGGACGTTATCCTTAATGTATTGCATCAATGCAACAGAACCACCAGGGAATGAGGCCATTTCCTCGATTGCTTCACCAAATAGCTTGCTGCTCTCGGTAGAGTCGGAGTTAACGGCGGGTTGGATGATAGCGGTCTTGCCTAGTTTGGACTTCTTTTCTTGTCGTGATTTCTTGGAGGACTTGTCCTTCTTGACGATGGGATATGCTACTTCAACAGGGACTATTCCTGCCACCATCTCTCCTAAGTAACGCTCATCTTCTGCCAAAGTGATGATGTTTAACTTTTCTTGGCTCATTTCCGTAAGTTTGATGGCTCTATTTTGCATGCCAACGTATTCAACGCTTATAGTGTCGTTAGGTGATACTTCAAGAGTGAAGTTTCCTTTCCTGTTAGAAATAGTCTTTTTACCTGAAAGTTTGGCGATGATATAGGCTCCGACAATCGGCTCTTCATCTTCATCGTCAATGACATGCCCTTGGACGAAAAGTACTCCTTTCTTGTTTAGTGCTTCTTTTTCTTGGAGCAAGGTTGAATCATCGGCTGTGTATTCTCGGAAGCGGATAGGGATGATCTTTTCTGGCGTGGAGGATGTTGAGGACGTTGATGTCGCGGCTGTGGAAGATGTTAGAGTAAAACTATTGTATCCCTTCTGCGTGGAGCAAGATGTGGCGGATGTGGCAAGGGCGGTGATTCCCAAAGCCACTCCTGCAACCTTGATGGTCTTTCCTGCCATCTGTCGAAGTCTCAGTTCATACTCTAAGTCCTTCACATCTTGCTCGCATTTAGGGCACGTGCCCTTACATTCACCCTTGAAATGACATTCTTCGGGTGAATAGTCTATCTTATTGGCATCTGCTATTTGTTTGCGGATAGCTTTGAGAGTGTTGCAAATGTTACGTCCTCTTGTTGCCATAATTTATTTCCTTTCTTGTTTTGCTTTCTTAACATGTTTGTTCTTTTTAATAATAGGAGTAGTTTCTTTGGGATAAGGAGCGATACCAGCAATCACTTCTCCTAAAATATGTGCCGTTAAAGTAACAATATTGAGCTTGTCTTGGCTCATTTCCGAAAGTTTGATTACTCGGTCTTGAAAGCCAATGTATTTTACAGTTATCATATCCCCTTGCTTTACTTCAAGGGTAAAATTCCCATCAATGTCAGACAACGTTTGCTTTCTTGAAAGCTTAGAAGTGATAATGGCTCCGATGATAGGATTTTTCTCATCGTCAATAACATGCCCTTGTACAAATAACACTCCCTTTTTGCCAAGTTCTTCTTTTTCTTTAAGTAAAATGGTATCATTGGAAGTATAATCTTGATAGCTGATAGGAATAACTTTTTCTGGCATGGATGATTCCATGTCATATTTTACCTTTTGTGTGGCACAAGATGTGGTGGATGTAGCAAGGGTGGTTATTCCCAATGCTATTCCAGCAACCTTGATAGCCTTTCCTGCCATCTGTCGAAGTCTCAGTTCATACTCTAAGTCCTTCACATCTTGCTCGCATTTAGGACAAGTACCCTTACATTCGCCCTTGAAATGACATTCTTCGGGTGAATATTTTATCTCATTGGCATCCGCTATTTGCTTGCGGATGGCTTTAAGAATATTACAGATGTTGCGTCCTCTTGTCATAGTTATTTTCTTTTATGCTTATGTCCTTTTTTGATAACAACAATTTCACCCATGAGTCCTCCACTTTCTGTCAAAGTGATGACATTGAGTTTTTCGAAATTCATTTCAGAGAGTTTGATGATTCTGTCTTGCATACCAATGAACTTTATGGTGATTGTATCTTTTGGCTTCACTTCAATGGTGAAGTTTCCATCAATGTCTGCTCCCGTTTTCTTTCCAGAAAGTTTAGCTGTGATGAAGGCACCAACAATCGGTTCTTTTGTGTTTTCGTCAATGATATGCCCTTGAACAAAAAGAACTCCTTTCTTACTCAATGTTTCTTTTTCTTTTAATAGGATAGAATCTTTGGCTGTGTATTCTTGGAAGCGAATCGGAATAACTTTCTTTGGCAGTGAGGGCGTGGAGTTATAGTATCCTTTTTGTATAGAGCAGGAAGTAAAAGATGCAGAAAGAGCAGTCATTCCCAATGCCACTCCTGCGACCTTTATAGCCTTCCCTGCTTTCTGCCTAAGTCGCAACTCATGTTCCAACACTCTAACATCTTTCTCGCATTTCGGGCAAGTTCCTTTGCATTCACCTGTGAAGTGACATTCGTCTGGTGAATAGTTAATCCCATTGGCATCCGCTATTTGTTTGCGAATAACCTTGAGAGTATCGCAGATGTTGCGTCCTTTGGTTTTCATAAATTGATGTTTTTATGTGTTCAACATTCTCTTTATTTTCAAAATGAGTATATATTGCTCCTTAGTTATAATTCATAATTCTGTTTTCAAAAGTACGAAAAACAATCCACAAACAAGAATGTTTTGCTTTGTATTGTAAGAATTGGGGACGACATTTAATATTTCTCTTGTTTTTAATGCCGTATATGAAAATTATATGTGTTTCGTTAGATATTGTGTTGTTGTATTTGTGACATTTCTTCGACCATAATTTAATAATCTATAAAAACAAAGCAAAAGATGTTGCTTCGCAGATTTTAAATTTATCTTTGCAGTCGTAAAGAGTTGTTTGACAAGCAAGGCAAACTTATGTAGAATATAGAAGTTAAAACTATTGCCAAGTCATTACCTATATTGAGGAGAGACACTCATAAATTGCACATTTTAAACTATTCAGAAGATTTTAGCAGAATTTTCAAATAAAAAAACGTAACTTTGCAAAATACATAGAGCCGAAGGAAAGTTATGGAAAACAATATGAAGATAGCGGTTGCAGGTACAGGCTATGTTGGATTGAGCATCGCAACCTTGCTGAGCCAGCACAATGAGGTAAAAGCCGTTGATGTCATACAGGAGAAAGTCGATTTGATCAACAATCGCAAGTCGCCTATTCAAGATGATTATATAGAAAGCTATCTGGCTGAAAAACCGTTGAGGCTCGAGGCCACGACGAACGGTGAGGAGGCTTACCACGATGCCGACTTCGTGGTTATCGCCACACCAACCAACTATGACCCGATGAAGAACTATTTTGACACGACACACGTCGAGGAGGTCATAGAAATGGTGATGCGTGTCAATCCAAGCGCAATTATGATCATCAAATCAACGATTCCCGTCGGATACACGGAGAGCGTCCGGGAAAGGTTTGCCTGCGATAATATTATCTTCGCACCAGAGTTTCTGCGTGAGAGCAAGGCCCTCTACGACAATCTCTATCCCAGTAGAATCATTGTGGGTCGCCCAGAAGGTGACCAGCGTCTGGACAAGGCGGCCCGTTGCTTTGCAGGATTGCTGCAGGAGGGTGCTATCAAGAAAGACATCCCAACGCTTTTCATGGGACTTACCGAGGCCGAGGCTGTCAAACTCTTTGCCAATACCTATCTGGCGCTGAGGGTGAGCTATTTCAATGAGCTGGATACTTATGCGGAGGTGAAGGGACTCGACACATCACACATCATCCAAGGAGTTTGTCTCGATCCTCGAATAGGCTCATTCTACAATAATCCCTCGTTCGGATATGGCGGTTATTGCCTTCCGAAAGACACCAAACAGCTGCTTGCAAATTATTCAGATGTGCCCGAAAACCTGATTCAAGCTATTGTGGAGAGCAACCGGACAAGAAAGGACTTCATTGCCGACCAAGTGCTGAACAAAGCTGGTTATTACGACTATTACGAACAGGGGAGTTACAATCCTAAAGTGGAAAAGAATTGTGTCATTGGTGTTTATAGGCTTACGATGAAGTCGAACAGTGACAATTTCAGGCAAAGTTCCATTCAGGGTGTTATGAAACGTATCAAGGCCAAGGGGGCTACCGTGATTATCTATGAGCCAACGCTTGAGGATGGCAAAACATTTTTCGGAAGTCTCGTGGTGAATGATCTGTCGGATTTCAAGCAACGGTGCAACACCATCATAGCAAACAGGTATGATGCGGTGCTCGATGATGTGAGAGAGAAGGTTTATACACGTGACGTTTTTCAGTGTGATTGAGAGATGATAGTGGATATTGAGAAAAAAGAGGACAGCTATTACAAGGGCTTGATTCGGGTGGAGGTGACGCAACCGCGCATAGATGTCGTCAACGAGGTCGTTTATGCCCAATACTTCAAGAACGGAACACGCTCCCTTCACATGACACTCTTCGTGCCGAATACTGACGAGCCCAAACCCTGTGTGGTTTATTTTCCCGGCGGTGGCTTCACCACGTCAGACTATGGCAAATGGAGTCGATTGCGCATGGCTATGGCATTGCAAGGATTTGTGGTGGCGGCAGTGGAGTATAGAGCCATTCCCGACCCATTCCCCGCTATTCTTATTGATGGAAAGACAGCCATTCGCTATCTCCGCGCCCATGCCGTTAAATTCGGAATTGATGGCAATCGCATTGGCGTGATGGGCAATTCTGCCGGTGGGTATCTTGCCAATCTCGTGACTATGACGGCCGATGTGGAGGAATTCAACGTTGGCGACTTTCTTGAATACTCATCCGACACACAAGCTTGTTGCGACATCTTCGGTCCGACAGACCTCGCTTCGGTTGATGAGGGCTTTCCCCCAGAAGTTCACAACTATCACAAGTCGCCAAGTGCGACGGAGGCCCTTCTGTTGAATGGTGTTACCTATGGGCGAAATCAGAGCTACGACATCCACGACGACTTGGTACGGGCACGGTGGGCAAGCCCGATGGGTTATCTGAAGACCGGACTTCCGCCATTTCTCATCATGCATGGAACAAATGACCAGATGGTCTCGATTATGCAAAGCGAGCATCTTTACGATGGATTGAAAGCCCTCCGCGTTCCGGTGGACTACTATCAGCTCAAGGATGCCGGACATGGCGACGACCCTTGGTTCCAGCAACCGGTCATAGAATTGATTGTTAATTGGTTCAGAAAACAGCTGATGAATGTGGATTAACATCGCTCCGACTCTTTCTTGCTTTCCGGTCCCAGCTTCCAATATCAACGATTTTTTTTGGATTAGGGATAATCGGCGACTAAATAGTCGTGAAGCATCATCTCAAATCACTACACAAAAGGGTAATAATTCATCACCGAAGCTATTTTTTACCCAAAAGTGTAGTGATTTTTTTCTGTGAAGACATTACTTTTGCGGTATAAAAATGAAAATGTAAGACAAAAAACGCATTGGGATGTCACAAGACAGACAGTTTTTCCGTCTTTCTTAATTAGACGTAAAATAAAGAAAATGAAAAAATGTATTCTATCGCTGTGGCTCTGCTGCATGTCTTTCGTACAGGGGCAGGCACAGCAAATTACTGGAAAGGTGATGGATGAGAACAACTCACCGATGGAGTTTGTGAATGTAGTGTTGCTCACGGCAAAGGATTCGGCTTTCGTAAAGGGAGCCGTTACGAAAGCAGACGGCAGCTTCGTGATTGATACGGAATGTAAAGGCGGTATTCTCCGTGCCTCGTTCGTGGGGTATCAAACGGCATTCAAGACTTGCAGCGGTGCGAACGTTGGTATTATCCGGATGCAGTTGGAGGCAAGGACGATGGACGAGGTAGTGGTGAAAGGACGACTGCCACAGTACAAAATGACGGGGGAGGGCATGATGACTACCGTTGCCAACACCACGCTCAGCAAACTCGGTACAGCCGATGACGTGTTAGCGCACGTTCCGGGACTGATCAAGAAGAGTGGGGCTTACGAAGTGTTTGGCAAAGGTTCGCCCATCTTTTATATTAATGGCAGGCTGATGCGCGACAAGACGGAATTGGACCGACTGAAGGCTGAGGACATTTTGAGCATTGAAGTAATCAGAAATCCGGGAGTGAAATATGATGCTACGGTTACGGCGGTGGTGAAGATAAAGACACGCCGCAGAGCCGGTGAGGGCTTTGGCTTCGACCTTCGCTCGTCTTATTACCAATCGGAAAACATCGACCTCATAGAGCAAGCCAATTTCAACTACCGACATAAGGGGTTGGATGTGTTCGGCTCGTTCTATTACTCAAACATCAAGGGTTTCTATAAGGGAATCACTACCACAGACGTGGCTGCCGATACGCTTTGGCATCAGCAGTTCTCGCAGAACTATCAATATAAGAATCTCAGTTATACACCCACCATTGGTTCAAACTTTCAGCTGAACGACAGCAATTCCATCGGTTTCCGTTATCAGTTAAGTTTGAGTCCGAACAAGAATTATTGGACTCCGCTCATCTTCGATATCACCGCCAACGGCGAGTTTTACGACCATCTGACGAACAATGTGGACTATTGCTATATCTACAAACCGTCACACAACCTGAACCTCTATTACAACGGAAAGTTTGGAAAAGTAAATCTAAACCTCAATGTAGATTATATGCGGAATGGGCAAGAGGAAAATGCCGTTTACAACGAGAAGAGCACTACCCATCAGGACCGCACGGTAACATCGTTGAACAGCGTACGCAACTCGTTGGGAGCATTCAAGTTGGATGTGAGTTTCCCTTTGCTGGGCGGCGAACTTTCCGTAGGAGCTGAGGGGAGCAAGACCAACAGAACCGACACCTACTACAATGCGGAAGGCTATGTGCCGTCGGCCAACAGCGAGCTGCGCGAACGGCATTGGGCAAATTTCTTCCAGTATTCCCGTATGACCCCGATAGGACAGTTGATGGCCGGTCTCCGATATGAACATGTGAAATTCGACTATTTCAAAGACGGTGCACACATGGATGAACAAAGTCGATCGTTTGGCAATCTCTTCCCACAGCTTTCCTTGGGTACTCAGTTAGGCAAGGTTCAGTTGCAGCTCGCTTATGCAGGCAGGACCGTGCGTCCCAACTATAGCCAGCTTAGCACTAACGTTACTTACGGCAACCGTTTCCTTTTGCAGACGGGAAATCCCTATCTGAAACACGAGTATGTGCACAATCTCTCGCTTTCGGGAATGTGGAAAATACTGCAATTCTCTATCGACTATACCGACTATCGCAACGCCATCCTCTTTTGGGCGGAACAGAAGGAGGACAATCCATCCATCTCTATCGTAACACACAGAAACATCCCTACGCTGAAGAACCTGGCACTCTCGCTCGTCGTAGCTCCGAAGATTGGAATATGGTCGCCACAGCTGAGTGTGGCATTGATGAAACAATGGCTCACATTTGACACCAAAACCAATCACTACACGATGAACAAGCCTTACTTTCAGCTTTCGTTCGACAATACTTTTAATTTCGGACACGGTTGGGTTGCCACTGCCGGAATGTGGCTAAGAACAAAGGGAGACATGGAGAATTCCTATTTTCCAAACAATCTAATGAGTGTGGACGCTACGCTGACCAAATCGTTCTTCAACGACCGGTTTTCGGTTATGCTGCGTGGCTCTGACCTCTTCCACACGCAGAGAGCGGAAAATCTGATATATTTGAATCAGATGAGGGTGCTGCAGTCGCAGTCAAGCGACACGCGCGAAGTGTCCGTTACGCTGCGCTATAAGTTCAACACCACCCGAAGCAAGTACAAGGGAACGGGAGCAGGCAATGCAGAGAAGAACAGGCTTTAACAGTGGCTCCGGATAAAAACGACGTAGGCTGAACCCTTTGTTTGGGTTCAGCCTATTTATGATTTGTGCTGATTGTAAACTGATTGAATTACAGCACTCTTAGTGGTGGACCTGGTGGGAGTCGAACCCACGTCCGCACAAGGAAACCATACGCTTTCTACATGCTTATTTCAGCCTTTGGTTTTCGAGCTACAGCAAGACCTGAACCACCAACTGTAGCCTTATCCTCTAAATTTCATCCGACCGGCGAGGCACAGCCGAACTATTTCCGATTTTCCTGCACCGCTTGATCCTCAGATTCGGAACAACATCCTTGGAGCGATGTCTCGTTCCATCGCCTTGCGACGGAATAAAGCCAGTAATCTACTGTACTTCGATTAGGCAGCGAGAGCGTAATTGTTTTCGCCAATTAATTGTTTGATAACTGATATTTAGGAGCCAGCCACCGACGCTCCGCATGCTTACATACCATTTCGTCTTGCCGTCAAATCCAAACAAGCCCATTGTATTAAGTGGTGCAAAGGTAATGATTATTTCTGAAATGCGTAAGATTTATGCTGTTATTTTCTTTTTTGGGTGCAGAGGGCTGTTTAGGGTGGGCAGCGAAATGAAAAAAAGAAAGACTCTGGTTGAGTCTTTCTTTTGATCGGATCTTTCTTTTTGATGAAAGATTTCTTTTCGATTGGGTCTTTCTTTTTGATGAAAAGGTTTGGTTTATGCTTCTTTGTCGTATTCCAAGTGGAAGTTGATGACGGCTTCGATGCCTTTCTTCCAGAGGTCTATTGGCATGTTTTCGTTGGGGGAGTGGATGGCGTTTGATTCCAGGCCGAAGCCCATGAGGAGGCTCTTTACGCCGAGTTCTTTCTCGAAGGTGGAGATGATTGGAATACTGCCGCCGATGCGCATGGGCAATGGTCGTTTGCCGAATACTTGTTCGAAGCCGCGTTCGGCTGCTTTGTATGCGGGGAAGTCGATGGGGCAGACGTAGCCGTAGCCGCCGTGGAGCATTTCTACTTTTACTTCGACGGTGTCTGGCGCTACTTTGTTGAAGTAATCGACGACGAGTTGTCCGATTTTCTTGTAGTCTTGATGTGGGACGAGGCGTGATGATATTTTGGCGTAGGCTTTTGATGGGAGTACGGTTTTTGCGCCTTCTCCTTGGTAGCCACTCCAGAGTCCGCAGACGTCGAATGATGGGCGGTAGCCTGTGCGTTCGATGGTGCTGTAGCCTTCTTCGCCGAATACGTTTTTGATGCCGAGTGATTTCTTGTAGGCGTCCATGTCGAATGGTATGGAGGCGACGAGTGCGCGTTCTTCTTTGGATGCTTCTTCTACGTCGTCGTAGAAGCCGGGGAAGCGTATTTTGCCGTCTGGGCCTGTTATGTCGCCGATGAGTTTGCAGAGGACGTTGGCTGGGTTTGCCACTGCTCCGCCGAATGTGCCAGAGTGGAGGTCGTGGTCGGGGCCGGTAACTTCAATCTGCCAGTAGGCGAGTCCGCGCAGTCCGGTGGTGATGGAGGGTGTGTCGGGTCCGATGAGTGTGGTGTCGGATACGAGGATGACGTCGCATTTCAACAGGTCTTTGTGTTCTTCGATGAATGGGCCGAGGCTTGATGAGCCGATTTCTTCTTCGCCTTCGAAGATGAATTTCATGTTGTGCTTCAGCAGGTTGTGCTTGTTGACGTATTCGAATGCTTTTGCTTGTATGAATGATTGTCCTTTGTCGTCGTCGGCTCCTCGTGCCCAGATGTGTCCGTCTTTCACTACCGGTTCAAAGGGTTCGGTTTTCCACAGGTCGAATGGTTCTGCGGGCATTACGTCGTAGTGTCCGTAAACCAGGACGGTTTTTGCTTTTGGGTCGATGATTTTTTCGGCATAGACCATTGGGTTTCCTTTTGAGGGCATGACTTCTGCTTTGTCGACGCCTGCTGCCAAGAGCAGTTCTTTCCATCTTTCGGCACAGCGTACCATGTCTTCTTTGTGGGCTGGTTGTGCACTTACGCTTGGGATGCGTATGAGGCTGAAGAGCTCTTCGAGCATGCGTGCCTCGTTTTCTTCTACATATTTTTTGATCATAGTAATATAAATGTTATTGGTATTTCTTTTTCATAGCCAGCATTGCTGTTTGGCGAATGTTCCGCAAATATACAACTTTTTTCCGAATGCGTGTGTAAAAATCCGGATATCTTTTCCTTTGTTCGGTGTATGGGCTATAATATTTAAGGTGTAGTGGATGCTTTTAATGGTCATAAGGAGGTGTGTGTAATTGAGTTGGCGTGATATTTTCGTTTGTTTTTCAGCCGGTGTTTTGGCTTGAGAAGGGGAGTGTGGCGAGAGTGTAATCGTTTTTGTTTTCATGGTGATGGGGGTATGGTTGGATAGAATGTATAATCGTTTCGGGAAGAACGTATAATTGTTTTTATGGGAAAAACTTTCATTTCTTTATTTGTCTCTATCTATTCATGCTTCGTATTTCTTCTTCTGTCGGATATTACAATAATGCACCAGGGACATTTGGTCAATGTCAGGGTACATGGCGAGTATTGGTCGTCAACAGCCCACCTGATAATCCGGAATGGGCTCAATGCTTGCATTTGAGATTTTCCTGTCACAATGCAATGCTGTGTTGCGAGTTCCATAACGTTGGTTTTGTAAGCTTCCCCTGTTTGATTAAGTCTATTTTACCTTGTCTTATTATGGTTGTGGTGAAGGTGCCCATCATCTTCCATATATTCTTGTCTCACATTTCATATTGATTGGAGCGTGGGATTATTCTTTATTATCTTTTAAAAAGTATCTTGAATGTAAGAAAAATGTTTTTATTTGCCTTTTTACAAAAAAAGTGTTATATTTGCGGTAGGATTTGGAGCAATCCATTCCAAGACATTTTGGAAAAGAAGAGGCGTTATGCTAATATCTGTTCGGCCTGAAACCTGAGAAATTTCAAAAACGAACGAAGATTTGCATAGTGGTTCTCACGTTATGGCGTGGGCTGCTATTTGTACATTCGTTCGTTTAGGTTTTCTCAGGACCGCAGGCTGAAGATGTGGACATAGTCAGTTCCACGCCTTCACGTTTCATTTAAAATCCTTGATAGGAGCTGGTTGAGGAGTCTGTTTTTATATGAAAAATAAAACTTTTTTCTTGTTCCTCTCATTGATGGCAATGTTTGGATTGAACTCATGCCAATTGGATGAGTCCATTAACACAAGTACGCTTGGCGGAAATTGGTTTGTAAACCGGATTGAAGCGATTGATGCCACCTCGCTTGATGATGAGCTTTATTCAACCAAAAACTCCCGTAATTATGATGTCACCAACCTTAAGGCTGGCTGTCTGATGATTAACTTATCAGAGACAGACAAGTTCAATCAGTATTTCATCGTCTTGTACAAGTATGATGGGACGAGCTGGACGAATCAAGGCTCACGGAATGTCACCTTATCCAGCAGTAACAAGTTCACGTTTCTCAACTATCAATGCAAGTTGAAGAAGAAAACGGATAAGGAATTGGAAGTAAAAGTACAGGCTGGAAGTGATTTTTTCCGCTACAGATTTGAGAAGACTGTTCTTGACCCAATGAAATAATTAAGACCTAAGATTATGAAGACTATTATTAATCTAATAGCACCTTTTGCGAGCCTTGTGCTTTTGACTTCTTGTTTTACCTCTTATGACCCTCTTGCCTATAGCAGGATGAGAGAACGTAATAAGTCTTATCAGCTGGAGCAGAAGAAGAGAGAAGAGGCTGCTTGGCGGGAAATATTCAATGTTGACGCAAACAAGGCTCTTTCTGCGACTGTCAATGAGCTGGCAACTGAATTGTATGGAGAGCTTGGCAAGAGTGCAGTTCCTGAACATGATTTTGCAACAAAAAATATATCCTATTACTATGATGCTAAACAGGCTGTCTGCCCTGTAACCTTTTATCTGAGAAGAAGGAATCAGGATGTCATTATAAAAGGTAATCTCACTTATTATGACAATGCGAGGCAGCAGGTGAAATTTGTATGTACGGATGCTATTAATACACGAAAGGGTGACAGGAAATATATTCGGACTTTAAGTGAAGGGATTATTTTCAATACAAAATAAATCCAGATTCTATGACTGATAGTCAGTGTTGAGAATTTCTTTGCTGTTGGAAACAGACAAGCAATAGAATTGGGAATTTCCTACAGACGCAGCGAAACATGGTCATGGTTACAAATAAACCGAAGACCTGTCAGAATAGGGGGATGTCATAGCTTTCCCCCTATTGGCTGTATTGTATATTTATGGTCCTTTCTCTATCTCGCGCAGGACGAATACGCCTTCGCCTACCGATTTCACACCGCTGACAACCATGAACCGCTTTCCGTACTTTTCTTTCAGCGTGCAGCGGCGGGCGTTGCGACCGATGTAGTCGAGGCATCGGCCGAAGGCGCGGCTCTTGTAGTAGGCACTGTCGGGGTTGGAGACGAATTGTAGTTGGAGGGTGCTTTGCTTGAGCATGATTTTCTCGCAGCCTAATCGTCTGCCGATGCGGCGAAGGGCTACGACTTGCATCAGCTCCTCGCCTTGACGGGGAACGGGGCCGAAGCGGTCTTCCAATCGTTTGCGGTAGGTATCGAGTTCCTCGTCTCGCTCAATATTGTCCAGCTCCCGGTAGAGGAGCATCCGCTCGCTGCTGCCGGGAACGTAGGTGTCGGGGAAATACATTTCCAGGTCGCTTTCTATGGCGCAGTCGTCCACGAAGTCGTCGCCCGTTATCTCTTTTCCTTCGGCCATCTCTTCGGCATAGAGGTCTTGGAACTCATCGTTTCTCAATTCGGTCACAGCTTGCGAGAGGATTTTCTGATAGGTTTCGTAGCCCAGGTCTTCCATAAATCCGCTTTGTTCTGCGCCGAGCAGGTTGCCCGCACCGCGTATGTCGAGGTCCTGCATGGCGAGGCTGAAGCCACTTCCGAGGTCGGAGAAAGTCTCAAGAGCTTCCAAGCGGCGGCGCGCTTCGGGATTGATGGCCGAGAGGGGTGGGGCGAGCAGATAGCAGAAGGCTTTTTTGTTCGAGCGTCCCACACGTCCGCGCATTTGGTGCAGGTCGGAAAGGCCGAAGCGGTGGGCGTCGTTGATGATGATGGTGTTGGCGTTTGAGATGTCGATGCCATTCTCGACGATGGTTGTAGAGAGCAGCACGTCGTAATCGTGGTTCATGAATCCCATGACGATCTCTTCTAATGCTTCCGGTCTCATCTGCCCATGTCCTATCCCCACTCTGCAATCTGGTACATACTTATTGATAAGTTTCTCTATTTCCAGGAGATTGGCGATGCGGTCGTTTACGAAGAACACTTGCCCATTGCGGCTCATCTCGAAGTTGATGGCATCGGCGATGACCTCATGTCCGAAGGTGTGTATCTCGGTCTGTATCGGATAGCGGTTGGGTGGAGGGGTGCGCATGATGCTCATGTCTCTTGCGCCCATCAGCGAGAATTGGAGCGTTCGGGGGATGGGTGTCGCCGACATGGTGAGCGTGTCGATGTTCGATTTCAGTTGGCGCAGCTTCTCTTTGGTCGATACACCGAACTTCTGTTCCTCGTCGATGATGAGTAGCCCGATGTCTTTCCACTTTACGCTTTTGCCTATGAGCTTGTGTGTGCCTACGAGGATATCTATTTTCCCCTCTGCCAAGTCTGCCAAAACCTCTTTCGTCTGCTTCGCCGAACGGGCACGCGAGAGATAATCCACTCTTACCGGCATATCTTTCAGCCGCTTCTTGAACGTCTGGAAATGTTGAAAGGCAAGCACCGTTGTCGGCACGAGCACTGCCACCTGCTTGCCGTCGCAGGCAGCTTTGAAGGCCGCCCGCACTGCCACTTCTGTCTTTCCGAAGCCCACATCTCCGCAGATGAGACGGTCCATCGGGCGTGCGCTTTCCATGTCTTGCTTCGTCTCTTGCGTTGCTTTCAGCTGGTCGGGCGTGTCTTCGTAGAGGAAAGATGCTTCCAGCTCGTGCTGCATATAAGAGTCGGACGAGAAAGCAAACCCCTTGTCATGTCGGCGTTTGGCGTAGAGCTTGATAAGGTCGCGTGCAATATCCTTGATGCGTTTCTTGGTCTTTTCCTTGAGCCGTTCCCAAGCTCCTGAGCCAAGAACGGAAAGACGCGGCTGTTCTCCGCTGTCGGCACGCCGATATTTGCTGATTTTGTAGAGCGAGTGGATGGACACATCCACTATGTCGTTGTGCTGATAGACTAATCTTATCATCTCCTGATAGGAGTCTCCTGCCGGCACACGGACGAGTCCGGCAAACTTTCCGATGCCGAAATCCACATGAACGAGGAAGTCGCCCGGCTCCATCTCCTGCAATTCCTTCATCGTCAGTGCCATCTTGCCTTGCCTTGCCTTGTCTGATTTAAGGTTGTATTTGTGGAAACGGTCGAATATCTGATGGTCGGTGAAGCAACAAACTTTCAAAGAATTGTCGATAAACCCCTCGTGCAGCGTGCGACTGACGGGTGTGAAGGGAATGTGTTCTCTGCCTGTTTCGTTTCCTATATTATCGAAGATGTCGCGCAGTCGGGCAGTCTGTTTCTCGCTGTCGGCAAGGATGTAGAGCTTGTAGCCTTGCAGAAGATAGTCCTGCAAAGTCTTGGTGAGCAAGTCGAAGTTCTTGTGAAAGAGCGGCTGCGGGGTGATGTCGAAGCGGATGATTGACTGGTTTTCCATCGTTCCGCCCGTTATTGTTGTGTCTGCCGTTCGGTTCGGACCAAATTCTATTCGGCGGAAATTCAATGCGTCGTCCGTAAACTGCATGGCTGAAATGAGCTGTGATGAGCTTTGCAGTGCCGTGTGCAGTTCCATTTGTTCCACTTCCGTCTTACCCTCCATCTGCTCCATGACAGCCTGACTGGTAAATCCCTCCTTATATATATGCTCTATTGCGTCATGGATATACAGAAAGTCTTTGACGACCAGCAAGCTGTCCTGTGGCAGGAATTGCAGAAAAGGCACCTTCTCTTCCGATAACGTAGCGAGTTCCGGCACTATCTCCACTCGGTTTTTCTTGTCCTTCGAGAGCTGCGTCTCAACCTCGAACGTACGGATTGTATCAACGTCATTGCCAAAGAAATCAATGCGGAACGGCAGTTCGCTTGCGAACGAATACACATCGAGGATGCTCCCTCGCATTGCAAACTGTCCCGGCTCATAGACATAATCCACCTGTTGGAAACCAAACGACCGCAAGGTCTTTTCCATTTCCATCACATCGACGGTTTGCCTCACTTCTACGCTGAGTGTCCGCTCGTCCAAATGCTTCTTGGCAACCACGAGTTCTGCCAATGCCGATGGTTCTGTAACGATGCAGAGTGGTGTTACGGTTGCTTCTTCTCTCTCCGATTCTGATGTTTTCTGCCCCTCCAAAGCCGACAACCTCGAAAGTACCTCAGTGCGCAGGATTTCGTTTCCGGCATCACGCTGTCCGTATTTCACGGCTCGTCGATAAGACGACGGGAAGAACAGTACCTCCGCAGTCTGCCCCTTGCCGTCCTCCGGCATGGTAATCGTCTTGAGATCGTTGTAGAAATATCCCGCCTCGTCATTGTCGTTTAACACAAAAAGTATCGTTTTCTGCCATCTTTGTGCAACGGAGGCGAAAAACATCGGTGTAGCTGAGGCCACGAGTCCTTGCAGGAAAACCGTCTTTGCCGACTTGTCTTCCAGTACTTTGTGCAACGCACCTACCTGTGGCAACAGTGCGTAGAGTTGTTGTAAGTCTTGTATATTCATCGCATCATTTGCGTTGAGACTGCAAAGATACAACTTTTATGCGAGCATGGTGACAAAAGTGGGTAGTGTTTTTGTGTCAAGGTTACTGTAAAGTGGGTATTAAAAATGGCGAAATGGTCTATTTTATGCCTCAATAACGCTTTTTGAATCAATTTCACCGGTTCTCCGATCACCACTACCTAATTGTCGGTATATTGAAAAACCACTATTTTTAGGTATTGCACGGGATTTAGAAACTTCCTAACTTTGCATCCGTAAAACAATGTAAAGTGGTAGAAATTATGAAAAAAACAGTTGTGGTTTACGGTTCATCAACCGGCGTATGCGAGAATATTGCAAACATTATCGGCGAGAAATTAGGAGCAGAGGTCATCAATGTGTCAGATTTTTCAAACGATACGGTGTCCAATTACGATAATTTGATTCTCGGCACTTCTACATGGGGAGCAGGAGAATTGCAAGACGACTGGTACGATGGCCTGAATGTCTTGAAGGAAGCAGATCTTTCGGGCAAGACTGTCGCTCTCTTTGGTTGTGGCGATAGCGAGTCTTACTCCGACACTTTCTGCGGTGCCATGAAGGAAATCTACGATGCGGCTAAAGGGGCGAATATCCTTCCCGGTGTGTCAACAGAGGGATACACTTTTGACGACAGCGAAGCCGTGATCGATGGTCAGTTCGTTGGGCTTGCTTTGGATGATGTGAATGAGGATGATCAGACAGAAGCCCGCATCGATTCATGGCTGGAGGCTATCAAAGGCTCTCTCTAAGATACGGAAATTTCTCTGAAAACAAGGCTTGACAAGATGAATACGCAAAGGATGGACACAGACATGAGGGTGTTGATGAACCATATCTATGAGTTCAAGAAAGGCATTCGACAAATGGTGCTATATACTTTCAATATGAAGTATGAAGCCCTTGTCAAGGAACGGCTTCAGCATCAGAACATTCCTTATCTGGTTCATCCGGTAGGAAACGGGCGTTTGAATTTGTTTTTTGGGCGCAAGGAGTGTCTGGACGCCATCCGACTATTCGTCACCAAGCCATTGAACCAACTAACTCCTGAGGAAGATTTCATACTCGGAGCTATGTTGGGGTATGATATTCGAGTGCAGTGCGAGCGGTATTGCGAGCGCAAATGCCGCACTTGCAATCGGGCACAGTAAGCATTTATCTTCAATATGGTAGTGACCATATAATTTATTAAATGAATCTTGTTCGCGAAATAGAAATTATTTCATAATGTTTTTGTATAGGAAAAATTAAGGGTTGTCGTGAGACAATCCTTTTTTGTTATGTGCTCTGCTATTCTTCTAATTATTTTTCAGACAAGATGATAGTTATAATTACTAAGCAACCGTCAGTGGCAAATGCCCATGCTGGATCCTATAAACCTCCATCGGAATTGTGGTACATCGTATAAGGGGTTGCGGTCTGTCATCTTTTGTGTTCTTCTCAGTTCAAAGTGACAAGGCGATTGAACAAACAGCTCGTTTCGTTCTCTCATTCGCATACACGTTGTACTCAAAAATCAGGTTGAAACAAATAAGGCTTATTTCGTGAGTCGCCTTCATTTGGCAGAAAAGGAGAATGGTAAAAAATGTTGACAGTCCATGTTCCTCTGTAAGTTTTCTAAATGTTTGAAAATGAGTGAAATAGTTTTACTCTATCAAAAGGTCAGCTTCCGCCACCCGAAAGATGAGCTATCGCACGGCGAATGCTGACCTTTTGCAATGCGTAAGTTTAGGTTTTGTCTCTCCGATTGTGAAATAGTTTTACAAAGCTGAGCCTCCTTGCTGCGATGACGGCTTGTTAACGGCATGCTGCCGTATAATCAATGTTGCTGCATTGCTTATTTTAGGTGGGCTCAGTCAAATGCACTGTAAAAGCGCCGGGTCAGCTTTTAAGATTCCATCTTAAAACTTTTGCTCACAAGTAAAAGAGGACTGGGGACGACGTTGGTAATATTCGGTGAGGAGCTTGCTGTCTGATGTCTAATTTGTGGTTAATGCTGTTTTTCTGAGTGTTCATTGATAAATAGCAGACATTTAATGAAATTTATCAGAAAATCTTACTACTTTTGTAGCCATATAGACGAACTGGTATTTTATTATGATATACAAATCAGATTTTCTTGTTATAGGTGGTGGAGTTGCAGGAATGACTTTTGCCCTTAAAGTTGCCAATAGCGGAAAGGGGAAAGTAATTCTCGTATGCAAAACCACTCTCGATGAGGCAAACACGGCCAAGGCACAAGGCGGTATTGCATCAGTGACCAATCTCAAGGTTGACAATTTTGAGAAGCACATTGAGGACACGATGATTGCCGGTGACAACATATCGAACCTGGAAGCCGTAGAGCACGTTGTCAGAAACGCACCTGAAGCTATTCGCGATCTACTCGACTGGGGTGTCAATTTGGATAAGCGTGAGGATGGAACGTACGACCTCCATCGTGAAGGTGGACACAGCGAGTTCAGGATTCTTCACCATGCCGACGACACAGGTTTTGAAATTCAGCGCGGTTTGATGGAGGCGGTGCGCCGTAACAAGAATATCACGGTGCTTGAGAATCACTTTGCCGTCGAAATTATCACTCAACACCACCTGGGTGTTGAGGTTACGAGAAGAACACCTGATATAGAATGTTACGGTGCCTATATCCTAAACCCCAATACCCAAAAGATTGACACATATCTCAGTAAGGTAACACTCATGGCGACGGGCGGAATAGGGGCTGTTTATGCGACGACCTCCAATCCAGGAATAGCCACGGGCGACGGCATAGCCATGGTCTATCGTGCCAAGGGAACAGTTGCCGACATGGAATTTGTACAGTTTCATCCCACGGTGCTCTACAATCCTTCGGAAACCCGTCCGGCATTCCTCATCACAGAGGCCATGCGTGGTTACGGAGGGGTGCTCCGATTGCCCAACGGCGATGAGTTCATGCAGAAATATGATGAGCGACTGTCGCTTGCTCCGCGCGATATTGTGGCACGAGCCATTGACCACGAGATGAAAATCCACGGGTTGGACTACGTCTGTCTTGATGTCACCCACAAGGATGCCGATGAGACGAGGAAGCATTTTCCACATATCTATGCAAAATGCCTGAGCATCGGCATTGATATAACTAAAGACTATATTCCCGTTTGTCCGAGTGCGCATTACATGTGCGGAGGAATAAAAGTAGATCTCAACGGCGAAAGCTCCATCCATCGTCTCTATGCCGTTGGCGAATGCTCGTGTACGGGATTGCATGGCGGTAACCGTCTGGCAAGCAACTCATTGATTGAGGCTGTGGTCTATGCCAAATCGGCCGCAAAGCATTCGTTGAACAGTATTGATAAGTACAATGTTAATCTCGACATTCCAGAGTGGGATGACAATGGTACGATGAGCAACGAGGAACGAGTGCTTATTACCCAGAGTGTCAGGGAGGTTGGTGGTATCATGAGCAATTATGTCGGAATTGTCAGAAGCAATCTTCGACTGAAGCGTGCTTGGGACAGACTGGACCTTTTGTACGAGGAAACCGAACGGCTCTTCAAGCAAGTGAAGGCCACAAAGGATATCTGTGAGCTACGGAACATGATAAACGTTGGCTATCTCATTACGCGACAGGCTATCGAGCGCAAGGAAAGTCGCGGATTGCACTACAATATTGATTATCCCAATCATGCACGATGACTCGTCTTTGTCGTGGGAATGTCTGCCGCGCGCTCATTACTGTTTAATTCACAAATACAAAAACATTATAGAAATATGACTAAAAAAGAATGGCTTGATAAAGGATATATCGACGAACCTATCCCTGATAACGTTGACATCAAGGCCGAAATACGGCGCATGTGCAAGGAGAAGAATGCCGTGATAATGGCCCATTACTATACCGAGGGTGAGGTTCAGGACCTCGCTGACTTCGTAGGCGACAGCTTGGCCCTGGCCCAAAAAGCTGCGGCAACTGATGCCGACATCATCGTCATGTGTGGAGTGCACTTCATGGGTGAGACGAACAAAATTCTGTGTCCTGACAAGACGGTGCTGGTCCCCGACCTGAATGCCTCATGCTCGCTGGCGGAGAGCTGTCCGACAGATGAGTTTGAGAAGTTTGTCAAGTCACATCCCGACCATACTGTCATCAGCTACGTGAACACCACGGCTGCAACTAAATCGCTCACCGATGTGGTGGTGACGAGCAGTAACGCATGTCAGATTGTGGAGTCGTTCCCCAAAGACACGCCCATTATCTTCGGTCCAGATCAGAATCTGGGTGGCTACATCAACAGTATAACGGGCCGGAACATGCTGTTGTGGAACGGTGCCTGCCATGTTCATGAGAAATTCTCAGTTGAGAAGATTGCCCGGCTCAAGCGTGAGCATCCTGGTGCAAAGGTGTTGGCTCACCCCGAATGCAAAGGACCTGTGGCAAAAATCGCCGATAAGGTGGGAAGTACGGCAGCTTTACTGAAATTCAGCATTAGCGACCCAGTCAAAGAGTTCATCGTGGCTACGGAAAGCGGGATATTGCATGAGATGCAGAAGTCGGCTCCTCACAAAACATTCATTCCTGCTCCACCTGACGACAGTACTTGTGCTTGTAATGAGTGTAACTTTATGAAGCTCATCACATTGCATAAATTATACAACTGTCTGAAATATGAATGGCCAACGATTGAGGTTGATCCGGAAATAGCGGAGAAAGCAGTGAGACCAATCAATAAAATGCTTGAAATTTCGAAAAAATTAGGATTGTAACAACGGTTGATGCAATCGTGAAATATAAAAGATACGACAATGTTGACAATAGAAGAACTGAACGACAGGCTTATAGACCTTGCCTTTAGCGAGGATATTGGTGACGGAGACCATACGACTCTCTGTTGTATTCCGGACGATGCGATGGGCGAGAGTAAGCTGCTCATTAAGCAAGAGGGGATTTTTGCTGGTGTGGAGATTGCGAAGGAAGTGTTCCGGCGCTTCGATTCGTCATTGGAAGTGGAGGTTTATGTGAAAGATGGTGCGCATGTTCATCCAGGTGACATCGTGATGAGTGTGAAAGGACGTGAACAGAGCCTGTTGCAGACAGAGCGGCTCATGTTGAACATCCTCCAACGGATGAGCGGCATCGCGACAATGACCCACAAATATCAGCAGGCACTCGTTGATGCCGGCACCAAAACTCGTGTGTTGGACACCCGAAAGACAACACCTGGTATGCGCATGCTTGAGAAAGAGGCTGTCAAGATAGGAGGGGGGATGAATCATCGCATAGGTCTTTTCGATATGATTCTGCTCAAGGACAACCATATTGACTTCTGTGGCGGGGTTCATAATGCTATATCTCGTGCCAAACAATACTGCAAGGAACACGGAAAGAACCTGAAAATCGAATGCGAGGTGAGGAACTTTCAGGAGTTGGATGCGGCGCTGACTGAAGGGTGCGACCGAATCATGTTCGATAACTTCACCCCGGAGGATACTCGCAAGGCCGTTGAACTTGTCGGAGGTCGTTGTGAAACTGAATCGAGTGGAGGTATTACATTCGAAACAATGATTCCATATGCCAAAGCTGGTGTCGATTTTATTTCCTTCGGTGCACTCACGCACAGCGTTAAGGGACTTGACATGAGTTTTAAGGCAGCTGGTAGCGACAAACTCGTGATTAAATAAATAGTGATACGTCAGTAAAAAATGGATGTATTAGATAAAATATGCCATAAAAGTAGTATCTTCGCAAGTAAACTGATGTTCAATCACAGGTGAGTTGCGCTTCAATCACAAGTGAGCTGCTCTTTGAACATTAGAGAAAAGTAAACCAACATGATAAAATAATTAGATAATGAAAAAGGTTAAGTTTATTTTAATGGTTGTGATAGTTGCAACACTCGCAGCTTGTGGCACAACTTCTACCGTGCCATTAACAGGACGTAAGCATAAAATCAACGTAAGCGACGCAGAATTGTTAAGCCTTAGCAATAAGGAGTATGCCAAATTCATGGCTTCTGCTAAGAAATCGACCAATGCCTCCAACACACAGATGGTGAATAGAGTGGGGAGAAAACTGGCGAATGCTGTAGAAACATATTTGCGGAATAATGGTTTTGCCAATGAAATCAATAACTTCGATTGGGAGTTTAATCTTGTTGCTGACAAGCAAGTCAATGCTTTCTGTATGCCAGGTGGCAAGATTGTCGTTTACGAAGGTTTGCTCCCTTACACTCAGAACGAAGCAAGTTTGGCCGTAGTGCTGGGACATGAGATTGCACATGCTGTCGCAAAGCATAGTGCTGAGCAAATTACAAAACAGCAAAACCAACAAGTTGGTACAGCCATATTGGGCACTGTGCTGAACTCCGCTGTCGGATCAGGAGTCGGAGACATAGCTTCGCAGATTGCTTCGGGCGCCTTTACTTTCAGAAATATTAAGTATAGTCGCGACCATGAGTTTGAAGCCGACCACATGGGCTTAATTTTTGCAGCCATGGCGGGCTACGATCCTCAGAATGCGGTGAGCTTCTGGCAGAGGATGGCTGCCTCTTCGCAAAGCAAGGCTACGGGATTGCAGCTGTTTCTTAGCGATCATCCGTCTGATGCCAAACGAATCGAACGAATTCAGGGCTGGATGCCTGAGGCCATGAAGTATTATACGGCAAGCGGAGCTTCGACACCTGAGCCATCAAAGGTCAGCAAGCCCTCGACCAAGAAAAAGAAATCAACAACCCGTCGTCGCTGATTATTACAACGAAGGCTGAACGGTCCCACTTGGAAATAGGAAATACTTTCCACTGATATTTAGGATTTTCACTCGCTATAGTGCTTGAAATTCTGAATATCGGTGGTATTTTTCTTATAAAAAGATTGTCCATTTCAATATCTTTTATTATCTTTACAAACGAAATAAACTGTAAAGATTATGATAGATTACTTCGTTCAAAACCTTTGGATGGCATGGGTGCTTGGTAGTCTCCTTTGCCTTGTGTTGGAACTGATCAATGATGATTTCTTCATTCTCTGTTTTTCCATCGGTGCTGCCATAGCTGCCATAGTCGCAGCGTTGACTGATAGCATCGCAGTACAAACCATAGTCTTTGCTGTTGCTACGGTTTTGAGCATCTTCTTTGTGCGTCCGTTGGCCCTGAAGTACTTTCACAAGGGTGGTGAATCACGTTTGAGCAATGCTGAGGCATTGATTGGGCGCGTTGGAAAGGTTACTGAGAAGATTGAAGCTGGTGGATATGGCAGGGTAAAGATTGATGGTGATTACTGGAAGGCCCAGTCTGTCAATAATTTAGAAATACAAGAGGGAAAGACAGTCAGAGTCCTTATGCTCAATTCCATCATCGTCACTGTTGAGATAGCTTAGTATTAACATTAATAGAACAAACCAAATATTTTAATAATTATGTCTATTGAATACATTGTTTTAATTGCCATTATCCTGTTGGTGATACTTTTTGCCAAGATGGCCGTTGTGATTATCCCACAAAGTGAAACTCGTATTATCGAGCGACTTGGTAGATACTATGCGACATTGCAGCCTGGTATCAACATCATTATACCTTTCATCGACCGTGCCAAGGAAATTGTTGCCTTGCGAAGCGGCAGATACACGTACACAACCGTCATCGACTTGCGCGAGCAGGTGTATGATTTCGACCGACAGAACGTAATTACCAAGGATAACATTCAAATGCAAATCAACGCATTGCTCTATTTCCAGATTGTTGATCCGTTCAAGGCTGTCTATGAAATAAACAACTTGCCAAATGCAATAGAGAAACTCACGCAGACAACTTTGCGTAATATCATTGGCGAGATGGAACTTGACCAGACTTTGACCTCTCGCGACACTATCAACACTAAGCTTCGCTCGGTGCTTGATGATGCAACCAACAAGTGGGGTATCAAGGTGAACCGTGTTGAGTTACAGGACATCACACCACCTGAGAGCGTACTTCAGGCGATGGAAAAGCAGATGCAAGCAGAGCGCAATAAACGAGCAACCATTCTTACGAGTGAAGGTGAGAAGCAGGCGGCCATTCTTCAGTCTGAAGGTGAGAAAACATCAACCATCAACCGTGCTGAGGCTGACAAGGAACAGGCCATCCTCATTGCTGAAGGTCAGGCTCAGGCCCGCATTCGTGTGGCTGAGGCTGAGGCTGTTGCGATACAGCGAATCACCGATGCAGTGGGCAAGAGTACAAATCCCGCCAACTATCTCATTGCGCAGAAGTATATTCAGATGATGGCTGATTTAGCTAAGAATGAGAACCAAAAGACGGTTTACTTACCTTATGAGGCCACAGGCATGATGGGCTCCATTGGTGGTATCAAGGAAATGTTTAAAGGAGAATAATCAATTTAGTTGACAAGAAGACAGATGGACTTGCGTGCTCCAGCGTTGATGTGTTGAATAGACCGCAGAGGAGAGAACTCGTCCACTTGTATTCCAATTTAAAATCAGCCCAATGAGCAATAAGAGTAGAAATCTTAGATTCTGTATTTTTTGTGGTGCACGACCGAACTTCATTAAGGTAGCACCGATTGTCCGTTTGCTTGAAAAGATGCAGGCAGAGGGAAGTTCCGCCTGTCAGGTGTCTTACTCAATGGTTTATGCAGGCAAGTCGGACGATATTACATTGGAAGATAGTTTGTTTGACAATCTTCAGATCTCACGTCCCGCTGTTTGCTTAGGCGTTGTTTGTGAGAACCTAAATGACCTTACTGGACAAGTGATGTCGAAGTTTGAGTTGTATTTGCAGGAACATCCGGCCGACTTTGTGATTGTGGTCGATGACCTCGCCTCAACAATGGCTGCAGCGATCGTTACCAAGAAGCAAGCCATCACCTTGGCCCACATAGCTGCTGGAACGCGCTCGTTCGACATCACGATGCCAAAGGAAATCAACCGGCTCGTGATAGATGGGCTTTCCGACGTACTTTTCACGGCTGGTTTGAGCAACAATAGCATAGCCAACAAAGAAGGCGCCGAGTTGTCGAAGGTCTATATGGTGGGAAATATCCTCATTGATAACATTCGTTATAACCGTGAGCGAATGGGCGGCATGTCGTTCGAGTGCATTTCCGCCTTGAAGGGTCTCAATCTAAAGGCGAAACAATACTATGTGTTCACGCTCAACCGCAAGGCGCTGATGAGCGACAAAGAGAATTTAGAGAAAATGCTCGACGCCATGATGCAGAACGTGGGCAATATGCCGGTAATCGCTCCGCTTCGAGCATCAGCCATTGAGGCAATCTCGACAATGGCTGTGACAAAGCATCCCGATTTACACATAGTTGAGCCATTGGGCTACCTTGACTTTGCCTATTTGTTGGCCAATGCCCGCGGCATTATCACCGATTCGGGTAATGTCGCCGAAGAAGCGACCTTCAACAATGTGCCTTGCGCTACGCTGAACAGCTATACGGAGCACATTGAGACAGTGAAACAGGGTACAAATGTCCTGGTAGGCGAGGATGCCGACAAGTTGGGCAAGGCCGTGGCTGATATGACCAATGATGCATGGAAGCCAGCCAATATCCCAGATCGCTGGGATGGCCGTTCGGCAGAGCGGATTGTGCAGACGCTCATTGGATTGATGGAATAAGACCATCGAACGAATATTTTTTGAATAAACACACCTGTAGATGGAAGTGGTGCGAGATGGGCCGACAATGGCTAATCTCGCATTATTTTTTGTCATACAATCATAAGTTCGTTACATCTTTTCAGTCCCAATTGTTTTTACAATCATCGAACAGACGGTAAGACAGAACCGCTGTTTAGCATGCCGGAAAGCCCTTGCCAAGCAATCGTTTCGTATGTCTCCAGTCAGTAAAGAATTTTTACAAAAAGTCTTTCACTTCCGAGCCTTCAACTGTTTGGATATTAGCTGATTAGTTTTTTGCTTATGAAAGCTCACCTACCGTCTTGCAATAGCTGACCTTTTGTGGTGTGATAGCTCATCTTTTGCCACATGAAGGCTTAGTAATTGAGAAGAGAAAGTAAAATTATTTTACGAAAAATGACAGCGCAACGGCAGCCGAATCTTTTCTCGTTGTAGTACCTTATTTAATAAGGTGGAAAAGAACGGTCAGTGAATTGACTATAATTCTTGCAAAGTACTAAGACCTCTGCTATCAAACCAAAGTATGAACATTCGTCAGGTTGTGAGATTTGTTTTAGTTCAAATTAAAACTTCTCTTTGTTCTATCTGTCTCCTTTTTTGTACCTTTGTGGTTAAGATGCAGAAAGAACAAGATAATTACCAACTTCTGACCCAAGGGCCTGTCCGCCACGTGGTCATAAAAATGTCGGTTCCAACCATTATTTCGATGATGGTGACGAGCCTTTACAATATTGCCGATACCTATTTCGTCGGTCAGCTCAATACCCAATCGACTGCTGCCGTTGGTGTTGTTTTCTCCATCATGTTCTTTATTCAGGCGTGTGGCTTTTTCTTTGGTCATGGCTCTGGCAATTATATTTCCCGTGAGTTGGGGGCGCGAAGGCGCGATAATGCCGTGAAGATGGCCTCTAACGGATTCTTTTATTCGTTTTTGATGGGTACGGCGATCCTTATCGGCGGTCTCATCTTTCTGCAGCCACTCTCGCTGCTGCTTGGTAGCACGCCGACAATCTTGCCTTACACCGAACAATACATGGGTATCGTTCTACTGGGTGCGCCTTTTCTTACCTCCTCTCTCACACTGAACAACCAGTTGCGCTTCCAAGGTAATGCCAACTATGCCATGTATGGGATTGTCGCAGGTGCCATTCTGAATATCAGCCTTGACCCACTATTCATCTTTACCTTCAATCTCGGCATAAGAGGGGCAGCTCTCGCCACCATCATAGGGCAGTTCTCCTCGTTTCTCATCTTGTTCTTTATGACTCGGCATAGAAAGAACATCGGCATACACATCAAGAACTTCGCTCCCTCGTGGCATTCTATCAAGGAGATTTTCTTTGGTGGCAGCCCGTCGCTCATGCGTCAGGGATTAGCCTGTGTTGCCACGATGTCGCTCAATATTGCAGCGGGTGCTTATGGCGACTCGACTATTGCAGCCATGAGCATTGTCAACCGTATTTCAATGCTTGTGTTGGCGGCAGTAATAGGGCTGTGTCAGGGGTTCCAACCTATCTGTGGGTTTTGCTATGGGGCAGGACTTTATTCCCGTTTGCGCGAGGCCTTTAGGTTCACGCTGAAGTTAGGAACCATTTTTCTGTTGTGTGTTACTGTTGTTGGGTGGCTGGTTAGCAGTTCGCTGATAGGGCTTTTCCGCAACGACCCAGAGGTGATAGCCATCGGTGTTGTGGCATTCCGCTGGCAACTCTGCACCTATGCGCTCTGTCCTTTTATCATTGGCAGCAACATGCTGGCACAGACGTGTAGGAAACCAGTACGTGCCAATATCCTTGCAGCTAGCCGGCAAGGGTTGTTTTTCATACCTCTGATTTTTACTTTGCCCATGTTTTTCGGGTTGTTGGGAGTCGAAATGTGTCAGGCTGTCAGTGATGTGCTGTCGTTTGCTGTGACGATTCCCATCATGATATATACCTTCAAAGAATTCGCAAGAGAAGAAGTTGTTCGGGGAACGACGGTGAATCAACATACAAAACAGGAGGAATTATGACAAGACTGTACATCAAAAATATGGTTTGCGATCGTTGTAAGATGGCGGTCGATGAGCTATTGCAAGAATTGGGCTTGTCTCCGCAACGCATAGACTTGGGCGAAGTGCTGATTGAGGGTGAGCTGGGAACGGAGAAACGTGTTGAGCTGATGGAAAAACTGGCAGCATTGGGCTTCGAATTGCTCAGTGACAGACGGCAGAAGACCATCGAATTGGTAAAAAAAGCTCTGATTCGGCAGGTTCATCACAGAGACATTAATTCGCCTTTGAACATTAGCGAATATCTTTCGGACGAGCTTCATCAGAACTACAATACGCTTTCTAAACTCTTTTCTGAAGTGGAGGGAAAGACAATAGAACGCTATTACATAGAGTTGCGCATCGAGCGGGTCAAGGAACTTATCCGTTACGACGAACTTTCACTATCGCAGATCGCCTTACAGATGAATTATTCATCAGCGGCTTATCTCTCAACGCAGTTCAAAAGCGTGACGGGCATGACTCCATCACAATTCAAAGCTTTGAAAGAGAATAACCGAACGAGCATTGACAAGGTATAAACGATGCGAAATCTTATAAGTCTTACCCATAAAATTATAACAGACTGAGGTGATTTAATGCTTATCTTTGTAGCAGATAAATTATTATTCACAATTAAATATTAAAGTTATGGTAAAGAAAATATATTCAGTTAGCGGAATGAAATGTGAGCACTGCAAGGCAAACGTTGAACAATCATTAAAGTCTTTGTCAGGTATTCAGGACGCAAAGGTAAGCCTCGTCGATGCCAATGTTACGGTTGAGTTTGACGAGAATGACGTAAGCCCACAACAAATTAAAGAGGTTGTAGATAGTTGCGGCAGGTATGAGCTGACATTATAGCTGGCAAGCTGTTGCCTGTCAGCAGCGAAGTAACGACGTAATGGTTTCAATCGTAATTTTTAATTGATGTTTTATGAAGAGAACTATACCTGTTGTTGGTATGGCATGTGCTTCTTGCTCTGCCAACGTTGAACGAAAACTTAACAGTTTGCCGGGAATAACGAGCGCAACCGTCTCCTTGCCGGGGCGGTCGGCACTGGTTGACTACGACCCTGAGCAGATTTCGCTCATGGATATGAAAGCAGAAATCAACGGAATCGGCTACAATCTAATTATCGATGATGGCCAGTCGGTCGAGGAGATAGAAAAAAGGGAGTACGTTTTGTTGAGGCGTAAGACCATCATATCCTGGCTGTTTGCCATTATTGGCATGGCTATCTCAATGCGTTGGATAGACCTTGGCTCAGCGAGGATGACCAATCAGACCGCCATGCTGATAGCTTTGGCAAACCTTCTGTACTGCGGAAAACAGTTTTACGTGAGTGCTTTCAGGCAACTCAGGCACCGAACGGCGAACATGGACACACTTGTCGCCCTCTCAACGTGCATCGCTTTCCTTTTCAGTGCTTTCAATACGTTCTGGGGCGATGAGGTTTGGACCACCCGCGGTATAGTATGGCATACCTATTTCGATGCTTCGGTGATGATAATCACTTTCGTTCTCACGGGTAGGCTGCTGGAAGAAAAGGCAAAGGACGGCACAGCTTCCTCCATTAGGAAGATGATGGGACTGGCCCCCAAGACCGCCCACATCGTCAACGGTGATCAAGTGGAGGAAGTTCCATTATCTACCATTGAAGTTGGAGATATCCTTGAGGTTCGCCCTGGTGAGAAAGTGCCTGTCGATGGCGAGGTTCTTTCTGCTGAAAGCTTCATGACGGCAGGTGTGGCATATGTCGATGAGAGTATGTTGACAGGCGAACCGACTCCAGTGGACAAGCGCAAGGGCGACCGTGTGATGGCAGGGACGATACCAAGTCAAGGAAAATTCCGAATGAAGGCAAGGCAAATAGGCGAGGACACTGCCCTTGCGCATATCATTCGTATGGTTCAGGAAGCGCAAGGGTCAAAAGCGCCGGTTCAGCGCATTGTTGACAAGGCTGCATTGGTGTTTGTTCCCGTTGTGACGGGTCTTGCCCTGGCTACTTTTCTTTTGTGGTGGCTTATTGGTGGCTATGCCTATCTGCCACAAGCGATAGTCTCGGCTGTGTCGGTGCTTGTTATAGCGTGCCCTTGTGCAATGGGATTGGCCACACCTACCGCACTGATGGTGGGAATAGGCAAAGCCGCCGATAAGGGAATCCTCATCAAGGATGCCAGCGCTTTGGAGGTGTTGCGCAAGATAGATGTGCTTGTAACGGACAAAACTGGAACTCTGACGATTCCCAACAAGAATGTTGACTTCACGAAGGCTGACAGTCTGGCCTTTGATGCCCGTGAGACGTTGAAACCCAATGCGAGGAAAGCCATGGAGGAACTGCAGCAAAGTGGAATAGAAGTCTATATGATGAGTGGCGATAAGGAAGAGGCCGTCGGCTACTGGGCAACGAAGGCTGGTATAAAGCATTATAAAAGCCAGGTCATGCCACAGGATAAGGAAAAGCTCGTGAAGGAGCTGCAAGCCGATGGCAAGTGTGTGGCAATGGTTGGCGACGGAGTTAACGACATGCAGGCGCTTGCCTTGGCCAATGCCAGCATTGCAATTGGCAAGGGAACGGATGTAGCCATGGACGTAGCACAGGTGACTCTCATGGGGGATGATCTGCAAATGCTTCCCGATGCCGTAAAACTTAGCAGGCACACCGTAAGGATGATATGGCAAAACCTATTTTGGGCCTTCATCTATAACCTGATTTGCATTCCACTTGCAGCAGGCTTGCTCTATGCTTTCGGCATCGATTGGCAGATAACTCCTTCATGGGCGAGTGCATTGATGGCATTTTCCAGTGTGAGTGTGGTGCTCAACAGTTTGCGACTGAAATATATGTGACAATTGCAAATCATAGAACTTGGATAAATATCGTGCCCCTTTTTCACATTGGCTACTGAACTGATTATTGAGCTCCCGTGGCGATTCGAATATCTTTTACCTCTGAATAGCAAAACGTTGCGTCGGTTTTCACAAGTAGAAAGAACGCTATTTTGAGTAGTTCTGTAACCCATTGATTGTCAGCAATATTGTGAAAGGATTTCAAAAGGTCAGCTTTTACAGCGCAATAGGTCACCTATCGTTGTGTGAAGGGTGACCTTTTGTATTATGATAGCTAAGCTTTTGTCTTTTCCTGAATTCACTTGTCAGATCTGACGATTTATTTCTGTTTTACTTGTCAAATATTTTCCTGTTTACTGAATGACTTGACATTAACATTATA
>QWCE01002190.1_pt1 | contig 31310 bp, 32 predicted proteins | sample 1972531 | NCBI WGS metagenome assembly QWCE01 (sample SAMN09866716, study PRJNA288562) | Human gut metagenome isolate term4_stool, whole genome shotgun sequencing... | reverse complement strand
AAAAACCTATCCCCGCAGGAGGGTGGAAATGTCCTGGGAGGGTCGAAATGTCGGCGTTGCGCCTGGAACTGCTGGTAAGGGAGTACAGAATCGCCCTCCCCGGACAAAAACACCCTCCCGGAACCGGAACACCCTCCAACGCGGAGAAGGTGACAAAAACACCCTCCAGGGCCGTTTAGGGTGAGGGAAAAGGATCGTCTGGTTTTCAAGATTGATGGCGAGCTGTTGCGCATAGTGCAGTGCGGAACCCATTATGGTGACTTCTAACGCTTAACTCCGCTCACGTCCTCGCTTACGCCCTCCTTCTCCCTCTCAAGCCTCTCCCACCCCCCCTCTCAACCCCTCCCAAAAATCCCGAAATTCCCGCAACCGCCAGCCCTGCCATAAACTGGAAACCATGAGCCCAAAGCAGTCGATTTTTACTTCTGAATCCGTCACCAGTGGACATCCCGATAAAGTCTGCGACCGCATCGCCGACTCCATAGTAGATGCCCTGCTAGAACAAGACCCAGAAGCCAGGTCTGCCGTGGAAGTGATGGCGACCACCGGGCAGGTACATCTGGCCGGTGAAATTACCACTTCCGGATACGTTGACTTGCCCACGCTAGTGCGCGAAACCATCAACGAAATCGGCTACACCTCCTCTGATATCGGTTTCGATGGAGATTCTTGCGGAGTGCTAGTTTCGATCGACCGCCAGAGCCCCGACATTGCTCAAGGGGTGCAAGACTCGTGGGAAACCCGCGAAGGATCGGCAGTAGATGCTTTTGACCAGCAAGGAGCCGGCGACCAAGGGATGATGTTCGGCTACGCCTGCAACGAAACCCCCGATCTAATGCCCGCCCCGATCTGGCTGGCACACCGCTTAGCGAAGCAGCTCGAAAAAGTACGGCGCGAAAAAATCCTCGACTACCTGTGCCCCGATGGGAAAACCCAGGTAACCGTACGTTATGAGGACGGGCGCCCAGTAGGGCTAGACACCATCGTGCTTTCGACTCAGCATCGAGCATCCGTCAGCCTCAAAGACTTGCGCGAAGAAGTAAAAGCCGCGGTGATCGATCCGGTTATCTCCCAGGTTCCGTGGATTGACGACAGTGACTTCCGCACCCTCGTAAACCCGGCGGGACGCTTTATCTTGGGAGGTCCAGCCGCTGACACCGGAGTTACCGGTCGCAAACTAATCGTCGACACCTACGGGGGGATGGCGCGGCACGGTGGAGGCGCGTTCTCTGGAAAAGACGCTTCCAAAGTTGATCGCTCCGCAGCCTATGCCGCCAGGTGGGTAGCCAAGAACGTGGTGGCAGCCGGCCTTGCGGATCGGGCAGAACTGCAGGTGGCTTACGCTATTGGCTCGGCGCACCCAGTTTCGATAGAACTGGAAACTTTCGGCACCGAAAAGGCGGATAAGACCCAGATTTTGCAGGCTGTACGGGAAACTTTTGACTTGCGTCCAGCAGCTATTATCGACCGGCTTTCGCTGCGCCGACCTATCTATTCGCGCACCGCCGCCTACGGGCATTTCGGGCGTTCCGGGTTCACCTGGGAAGATACCGATATGGCGCGACAGCTGCGGGCAAAGTTAGGGGCGTAAAACCAGCAGGCAAGCTGGGAACGTAATAACCTGCGAACAAACTTAGAGGCGTAAAAACTCACGCCACCAGGGCTAAGCCTAAAGGGAAAACTAGAATAACTAATCGTGCTTTTAGCCGCAGCCATATAGAATCGGTAAACGGAGCGAACACACGGGAGAACTGATGTCATTTTTTGAAAAAATCCTCCGCATGGGCGAGGGGCGTATCCTTAAGCGGCTAGACCGGACAGCTCACGAAGTTGTGGCGAAAGAGGACGAATACGCCGCCCTCAGTGACGAAGAGCTAAAAGCCAAGACCGACGAGTTTAAAGAGGCACTGGCAAACGGGGCAAGCGAGGATGAAATCCTGGTTGACGCTTTCGCTACCGTGCGGGAAGCCGCCTGGCGCGTCCTCAAACAAAAGCCCTATCACGTGCAGGTAATGGGAGGTATCGCCCTCCATAACGGTAATATCGCCGAGATGAAAACCGGTGAAGGTAAAACCCTGGTTGCCACCATGCCCAGCTACCTCAACGCCCTTAGTGGCAAGGGCGTGCACGTCGTCACGGTCAACGACTACCTCGCCAGTTACCAAAGTGAACTAATGGGGCGGGTCTATCGCTTCCTGGGGCTAACCGTGGGCTGTATCGTCAATGGCCAAACCCCCACCGAGCGGGTAAAACAATACCAAGCGGATATTACTTACGGCACCAATAACGAGTTCGGATTCGACTATCTGCGCGACAATATGGTGCAGCGGGTAGAGGACATCGTCCAGCGGGGACATAATTTCGCGATCGTTGACGAGGTGGACTCGATTCTTATCGACGAAGCGCGTACTCCGCTGATTATTTCCGGTCCCGCCCAAGGTGAGGCAGACCAGTGGTACAACAAATTCGCCTCCCTGGTAACCCGCTTAGAAAAAGATATGGATTACGAGGTCGACGAAAAGAAACGCACCGTGGGGGTCACCGATGTGGGGATCGCCGCAGTCGAAGATTTCTTAGGAATCGAGAATCTCTACGAAGCCTCCCACACACCCTTAATCGGCTTCCTTAACAACGCGATTAAAGCGAAAGAGCTGTTCAAACGGGATCGTGACTATATCGTCCGTAACCGGGAAGTGCTAATCGTTGACGAACATACCGGGCGCGTAATGGAAGGGCGGCGCTACAACGAGGGAATGCACCAGGCAATCGAGGCCAAGGAACATGTCCCGGTTAAAGCCGAGAACCAGACCCTGGCCACCATTACCTTGCAGAATTATTTCCGCCTATACAACAAACTCGCGGGCATGACCGGTACCGCGGAAACCGAGGCGGCCGAATTCATGAACACCTACAAGATTGGGGTAATCCCGATTCCGCCGAACAAACCGATGATCCGCATCGATCAACCGGATTTGGTTTATCCTTCCCGGCGCGGCAAGCTTAAGGCGATAGTCAGCGATATTAAGGAACGCCACGAAAAAGGCCAACCGATTCTGGTAGGTACTACCGATGTGGCCAAGTCGGAAGAACTTTCCATCATGTTGGACGAGGCCGGGGTACCGCACAATGTGCTGAATGCTAAACAACACGCCCATGAAGCCCAGGTAGTCTTTGATGCCGGACGTAAAGGCATGGTAACCGTGGCCACCAATATGGCGGGGCGTGGTACCGACATTATGCTGGGCGGCAACCCGGAACATATTGCGGATCAGAAGCTGCGTGCGCAGGGACTTGACCCGGAAGAAACTCCCGAGGAGTGGCGTGAAGCCTGGTCTGATGCATTATCTCAGGCGGAGGCCGAGGTATCTGACGAACATGAAGAGGTCGTTGACCTGGGTGGACTATACGTCCTCGGTACTGAACGTCACGATGCTCGCCGCATTGATAACCAGTTACGGGGGCGTTCTGGACGTCAAGGTGACCCTGGGGAATCCCGCTTCTACCTGGCAATGGACGACCCGTTGATGATGAAAAATATGGCGGCGTTCGTTACCCGCTTTATGAATTCTTCGCTCTATCCCGAGGATCTGCCGCTAGAATCCAAGATGGTTTCCGGGCGTATCCAATCCGCGCAGCACCAAACCGAAGCGCAGAACTTTGAGATCCGTAAGAACGTCCTTAAATACGACGATGTAATGACCGATCAGCGTGACTTGATTTATACCGAACGCCAAGAGGTTCTGCAAAAGGAAATCGATCTCGATGAGTTGATCCCTTCCTACCTGCGCACGCTGATAAAAGAGGCGGTCGCCCACACTACCAGTGAGGGCGCCGATTCCAATGAATGGGATTTGGAAAAACTGTGGAACAATCTGCGCGCGGTATACCCGGTGCGTGCTTCTCTGTCGCAGCTAAAAGACGAGGACGGTTCCTTCCTACATATTTCGGCTGCCGAGCTGGAAAGCTTGTTACAAAATGATATTGCCGATGCCTATGAAGAAATTCTCGATCAGGTAAACGAGAATCCGATTGCGATCGATCAGTTGGGAGACCAGCCGATGGCGGAACTGGAGCGCCGCGTTCTGCTGGCTACGGTTGACCGGCTCTGGCAGCAGCATCTCTACGAGATGGATTATCTTAAAGAAGGTATCGGCCTGCGGGCAATGGGTCAGCGCGACCCCTTGGTGGAGTATAAGTCCGAGGGCGCGCTCATGTTCGAAAACATGATGGGACAGGTGCGTGAAGATACTGTGACTGGGATCTTTAATTTCGCCCACCAGTTCCAGCAGGTCTATGAGCAGCAGCTGGAGGCCGAAAAGCAGCAAGCTGAACAAGCCAAGAAGAAGGCGATAGCGGAAGGCTCGGTTATGGGGGATACCGGACATAAGGAATCCTCGGAAACTGTGCCTGCCATGGCGGGTACCTCTGGCAAAGGTTCAGCTTTTGGTGCCGAGGCTGCCCGGCAAACTGCCGCGCAAGGCGGTAACCGCGCTCAGCGCCGTGCCCAAAAGAAGCGCAAGAAGCGTCGCTAATCCTTACTGTAGGCGCTATTTGCTAAAGACTTACCGGTACTTTACATATTTCGTTGTGGCTGGTTGTTTCCGGTAATCGAGCGAGCAACCATTAGTGAAGACCGGGATGGGGCTGATTACTTGCCCGGAGTTGCTGGGGTAGGCGTTCATCCGATCTCGAGCGCGGAGATTCTCCATTTTTTGCCGCAGGGGATAATTCGCATCGCCACCGCCCGTACCCGAGAGCCATCGCTAATGCTCACTGCCACTTCGAAGGCGCCGCAGTCCTGAGTGTCAACCCCAGCTTTGCGGCAGAGAATTCGGCGGATCTGAATCGCTGTAGGCAGGGGACGGTGTCGTTCGCTACGCGCTAATGCCAAGAAGGATCCTTGTAACTCTGAGGTAAACCAGTTCGTTACCGCCTGCGCGGAGCGGCGGCCAGAAAACACTTCAAATATGGTTTTCACGGCAGTGGCCACCCACGGTTTTATCTGGGGTAATGACGATAATGATGCAGCTTTCGGCTTGGCGGAGGTTTCCTTACGGTTTTGAGGGCGAGGCAGCAGGGTCTGCACTTCGAGGGGACCATATTTGGGGCTTAAGGGAATTCGCGGAAGTTCGGGACAAATTATGGCGCAGGGTCCAGGGGAGTCGTCATCTTGGGGACAAATTGTTACCAGTGGCTTGCCGGGCGGAAATAGCTCTCGAGCATGGTTTACATTTTCTATCTCTGGGGAAACATCGTTTTTCGTGACCTCCCTGAGAGGGAGGGCTGGCGCTGCTAAACTCATCGACTCAAATCCTTTAAATATGAGAGGAAAACTTTAATTCATTAGAAAGGCGGGGGTAAGGGGGCTCCGTTGCCAATTGGCGTTTTCGAACTGTTTAAACAGGTATATGCAAATTCCTCTTTTAATAAAAGTCTCTGAAAAATGCCTATCAACAATTCTTGAATTAAGAAATAATTAAAGAAAAGTGAGTTTTTAATGAGGTATTTAGGTTGGCTGCTAGTTGACAACCGAGTATTCGTCCAATACCGCACGCCGCAGGCGAAAGAACTCTTGGCTAGCCGCTACAATTGTTAGATGAGAATTTATCTTCCCCTAGCGGTAGCTGGCCTGTTTGAGCCGCACCTAATTTCCCGCAATGCTTGGCAGGGCAGCGCTGATTTCTGTCAGCTTTGGGGAATTGATCCTCTCGATAGTGAGCGGGCGGAAGATTTGGCGATGAGTATGTCCGCTATGTCTTGTCTTGAGGGGAAAGTAACGGGGTACCCGGGGAGAATAGTCGCGGCGCTCGATGTTAACCCTCAGGAGTTGGGCACGGAAAATGCCCCCGGCATATTTGCGGTCAAGTCTGGCTTTGACTGGCAGCGCTTAGTAAGCCTACATGTGGACAGTGCGGATAACTTGGAGCTTTGCACCCAGGTTAGGGCGCAGGTTCCTTCGGGGCTGGCGACAGCGTGGAGCCGCGGTGACTTTAGTGATACCCGTACCGAACTGTCAGAAGATGCTGGCGCTGACTTATCGGAAGTAGCTTCGCCGCAGCTAGAACTTTGGGAAGAGCTCGCCGCCGAGCCTCTTTCTTGGTTTGATGCCAGCGAACTTGATTATTTACGCGAGGCGCTAGCAGAAAATGCTGTCCCTTAGGCGCGGGCTTCTGCCTCGCGGGCGTGCCCCTGGGCGGCAATTGCCTGGCGCAGCGCTTGCATAGAGGAAGCAATGTCCTCCGGAGTAGCTGGTTGCGCGTGAGCGAACTTAATGTCCTCCATGGAATTTGCCGGAATCAGGTGCAGGTGTAGGTGGGGTACGTCGAATCCCGCGATACTTAGGCAGGAGCGCTGGGATCCGAAAGCCTGCCGTTGGGCGCGCCCGATAATCTGCGCTACTTTCATCAGGTGTTGCAACTCTGCGGTAGGGGCGTCCCAATAGTTTTCTACTTCCCGGCGAGGAACTAGCAATACATGTCCGGGGGTGATGGGGTTGATGTCGGCAAAGGCGACACAGATGTCGTCTTTCCAGCAGAACTCGCCGGGGATTTCGCCAGCGATAATGCGAGTAAAAATAGTGGACATGGTTTCCTCCTGGGGTAGTTCTTGTTTCTAATGATATGCCGGGATGGTAAACGAGAGACTTTTATGGGGAAATGGGCAACACGCGCCAATAATGCTTGCTGAAAACTCCTCTTTACATAGGATTTTCGTTTGACCAAGAGGGCTAATAATCCTAACTCTAAACTAAAGCTTTAGGGTTAGATCGGAGGGCGACCGTGACAGTACCAGATACTAACCTGGCAGATATTAAAGTCGTAGGCATCGGCGGGGGCGGAGCAAACGCCGTAAACCGCATGATTGATTTCGGACTTAAAGGCGTAGAGTTCATCGCGATTAACACTGATGCTCAAGCGCTGATGATGTCTGATGCAGACGTGAAATTGGATATCGGGCGGGAAGAAACTCGCGGTCTGGGAGCTGGAGCCGACCCCAAGGTAGGCGAACGCGCTGCCGCTGACAACGAAGAAGAAATAAAAGACACCCTGGAAGGTGCAGACATGGTCTTCGTTACCGCTGGCGAGGGCGGCGGTACCGGAACCGGAGGCGCTCCCATCGTAGCGCGGGTTGCGCGTGAAATGGGCGCTCTGACTATCGGGGTAGTCACCCGGCCTTTCTCTTTTGAGGGTAAACGCCGGCAGACGCAGGCGGAAGCCGGGGTAGAGGCGCTACGAAAAGAAGTAGACACCATTATTGTGATCCCCAACGATCGCCTCCTAGAAATCTCAGATCAAAACATCACTATGGTTGATGCTTTCTCGGCCGCTGATGAGGTTTTACACTCCGGCGTTCAAGGAATTACCGATCTGATCACTACGTCCGCCCTGGTTAACGTAGACTTCGCCGATGTAAAAAGTGTGATGAAGGGAGCGGGTACCGCCCTGATGGGAATCGGCTCGGCCACCGGTGAAGATCGCGCGATTCGCGCCGCCGAAGCCGCCTTTATGTCTCCGCTGCTAGAAGCCGATATTGATGGAGCGCTGGGAGTTTTGATGTTCTTCCAAGGTGGCTCGGATATGGGTCTTATGGAGGTACATCGCGCCGCCGATATGGTACGCGAAATGGTGCACCCCGAAGCCAATATTATTTTCGGTGCCAACGTTGACGAATCCTTGGGAGATCAGATCCGGGTGACTATCATTGCTGCCGGGTTTGATGATCCCAAGAAGGGCAAGAAGAGCGCGCGGGTAGAGAAGAAAGCAACGCCCGAGCCGGCCTCTGAACCCGCCGCCTCCTCCGCAAAAGAAAAAACCGGGGAGGATGCCACGGCTACCTCCGCGATCCCGGCTTTTCCGCGCCGCGCAGTTCTGAACCAGGACGAACGTAGCGTGGGGGATCTTCCGCGCTCCAGTGTCAGCGGAGGGGCGCACCGGCTCCCGGTGACCCCGCCCTCGCGCGACGCCTTTAGCCGCAAAGAAAACGAAACCTCCAGCAGCTACCGCGACAATTTCGGAGTTAACCGCAAGAGCGAGGACGATAGCACCCTAACTGTGCCGCGCGTATTCGAAGACGATGACCAAGAATCGGGTCTCGATGTACCCGACTTCATGCGGTAGGTCGTAATGTTTCGCATCGGCGGCGCACAGGCAGTTTTTACCAACCGGATCGGGGGGCAATCTTCCGGTGAGTACGCTACCCTCAACCTGGGAGATCATGTCGGAGATAACCCCGATATCGTAGCGGAGAACCGCAGAATCGTTGATGAAGCGATCGGTCGCAAAGTGGTTTGGATGCACCAGACCCATTCCAACCGGGTGGTACAAGTCCGTCCTGGTCATACCAATGCTCCGGTAGAGGCCGATGGGATTGTCATCGATACTCGCGAGTTCGCAGAACTGGGACTAACCACCCCGGCAGCGGGGGTGATGGTGGCTGATTGCGTACCCCTATTACTGGCTTCCGATGATGGCCTGCTAGTGGCCGCCGTACATGCCGGTAGAGCCGGAATGGTTACGGGTATTGTGCGCGAGGCGGTGCTGGCATTGCGGAAACTAGGAGCGCAAACGGGCAAGATTCACGCTGCTATTGGCCCGGCTATCTGTGGAGCCTGCTATGAGGTTCCCGAGGCGATGCGAGCCCACGTGACCGGACATGTGCCTGCCGCGTGGTCACGTACCCGGATGGGAAGTCCCGGTTTGGATCTACAGGCGGGGGTGGTTTCGCAACTCAAATCGGCGGGAGCCCGGATCACTTTTGCCTCTAAACGCTGCACTTTTGAAGATCGTAACCTCTATTCCTACCGCCGTGACGCTCATACGGGCAGGTTCGCGGGAATAGTGGTGGGTAAGCGGGAAGTTCCAGCCGGCTGAACTGCGCATTTAGGTGCATAGTTTTGGAAACACGCCGTAGTAATACTTCAAAAAGAACCCGGTCCCGTTTAACGTTTTTGTAGACCAGTATTAAAAGAAGGAGAACCTGATGGGCGCTTTGAGGAAGACGATGGACTATTTAGGCCTGTCCGAACCACAAGAGAACGAAGAATTCAGCGATGAACTGGAAAGCGCAGTTCCGGATGCTGAAGTTCCCACCCCCCGTCCTCGGATTGTAGAACCGGCTTTGCGTTTCCCACATGCAGTCAGTTCCCAGCCTGAAACTGCTTCAGAGCTTAAGCGGATTGTGACGATCCGGCCTACCACCTATAACGAGGCTCAAAGTATTGGGGAAGCCTTTAAAGAGGGCACTCCGGTGATTATGAACCTGGGGGCAATGAATGACCTGGAAGCGCGGCGGATGATTGATTTTGCTGCCGGCCTCAGCTTTGCCCTGGATGGGGGAATTGAAAAGGTTACTAACCGGGTATTTTTGCTTTCTCCGAAGTCTGTGCAGGTAGACGAGGGCGAATCTTCGTTGGGATCCAAAAGAGACTTTTTCAATCAAAGCTGATAGATGCTCACTTTAGTCTATTGGGTCGGCCAGATAGGCAGATGGCTGCTCCAGCTGTATATTCTGGCGTTGATAGTACGGGCGGTGCTGTCTTGGGTGATGGCATTGAACCCGAGTTGGCGGCCAAAAAACTCGGTTACACTATTTCTTTGTAACCTGGTTTTTGCATTAACCGATCCGCCCCTACGTTTTTTGGGGAGATTCATTAAACCGCTCCGACTTGGGACTATTGCCCTAGATTTAAGTTTTATCGTACTGTTCTTGCTGGTCACAGTATTGATAAATATTTGGATCCACCTGATCAATGCGCTGCTAATTCTTTTGCACGGATAAAAGTGCAGAAAATTGGCCAAAGTGTTGCTCAAAATGATAGATGTTACTATTGTTGATGATGTGGAAGTTGAGCAGATCTTCGGTATGCTTGTTTCCAACTGCAACCTATAGCAACCTATAGCGCAGAAGTTCCCGCTGGCAGGTAGAGCGCCTACCTCGGGAAAAACACGATAGATAACTGAGGTGACAGGTATGGCTCTGCTGACTGCTGAAGACGTCCACTGGAAGCAATTCCAGGCGACCAAGTTCCGTGAAGGATACGACCAAGAAGAAGTTGACGAGTTTCTAGATGAAGTCGTGGAAACTATCGCGACTTTGCAGGATCAGAACGCATCCTTAAAAGCTGAACTAGATGAGGTTCGCCAGCAGGCAGCTAATGGTGGCCAGGTAGCTGCCGGCGACAGCGGTGAAGAAACTGCCGCTCTAAAGGCGCAACTTGAGACCGCTAATGCGCAAATCGCGGAAATGCAAGCGCAGGTGCAACAGTACCAGGCGGCTGCTGCTGAGGGCGATCCGCAAGCCGGGGAGCAAATCCAGGCTTTGCAGGCACACTTGGCGCAAACTCAGCAAGAAGCCCAAGCGGCACTGGCGCAGTCTCAAGCAGAGACCCAACAGGCCGTGGCGGAAATCGAGCAGTTGCGCGAACAACTGGCACAGGCAGAACAAAACGCGCAGGCCGGCGCGCAGCCTAGTTCCGAACAGCCAGAGGACGCCACCTCCATGCTGGCGCTGGCACAGCGGGTGCATGACGAATACGTGCGCAACGGACAGCAAGAAGCTGATCAGATTCTGGAAGATTCCCGCCTAAAGGGTGACCAGATCGTACGGGAAGCCAATGATGAGCGTCGTCGTGTGCTCGAACAGCTAGAATCCGAACGTGCAGACCTAGAGTCTCGAGTCGATGACCTTAAAGCCTTCGAAAACGATTACCGCCAGAAGGTGCGCGAGCACCTACAGGCCCTGATTGGTCAACTAGATGCCCAAGAGGCATAGCGACTAACTCAAACGTAGTCCCTCCTAAGAGCCAAGGAGGATTAGAGCGGCGCCATCACGTAAGTGGTGGCGCCGCTACTTTTTTATTAAATTTAGGCATAGACCAAATCGACCTGGAAAGAATATGAATCAGCGAAAAAAGCAAAAATCAGCACCGCTCCTGGTGATATTCATTTTCGTAGCGCTACCGGTGTTAATCGTTGACCAAGCTACTAAAGCCTGGGCACTTAGCGTCCTGGAATTGGGAGCGCCTGAGAAACCTTTTATTGGCAGTTTTATTGGTCTGCAATTGGTACGCAACCCCGGGGCGGCCTTTTCGCTGGCAGAGAGCTTCACTTGGGTGTTCTCGGTGATAGCGGCGGTGGTACTAGCCATTATTATCTGGACTGGACGGGCAATGACTAATCGCGCCTGGCAGCTTTCCTTAGGGCTGCTGGCCGGAGGGGCGCTGGGAAACCTGGTTGATCGCCTCATTCGCCCTCCGGGAATCTTCCGGGGGCACGTGATCGATTTCTTGAATTACCGTTCGATGTTCGTCGGTAATGTTGCTGATATTGCTATCGTCGTCGGGGTAGTCGCCGTGGTAGTGCTGGTGGTGCTGGGGGTACCCTCGGTTAGCGGTAATCACTGCTACCAACCGGCGCGGGTGCGGGGCAAGGATGCGTGAACGGGTTCGCCTGCAGGTTTCAGAGTGCGCCCCAGGAAAGCGCCTTGACCAAGTGTTGGCAGCCGAACTGGGGATTTCTCGCTCGCTGGTTGCCAAACTGATTAAACAAAATGAAGTAAAAGTAAATGGAATCGTTCCCCGAAAATCGGCAGAGGTAGCTCGCGGGGATCAGGTGGAAGTGTTGCTGCCCGATGCCTCCCCTAAAAATCTAGAAACTCCTGCACCGCTGCCGCTTCTTTACCAGGACGAAGATATTGTGGTGGTCAATAAGCCGGTGGGGATGGCGGCGCATACGGCTCCTGGGTGGGACGGACCGACGGTGATTGGTGCCTTGTTGGCGGCGGGACAAGAAATCATTACCTCCGGTCCAGTAGAGCGGAAAGGAATCGTTCACCGCTTAGACGTGGGAACTTCCGGGGCGATGGTAGTGGCCAAGTCGGAGTTAGCTTACCGGCAGCTGCAAGCAGATTTTCGCGCCCGCCGGGTGAAGAAGACCTATCAGGCTTTGGTACAAGGCTATCTGGATCCCGCCGAGGGCACTATTGACGCTCCGATTGGGAGGCATCCGTCCCGCGACTTCAAAATGGCGGTAGTAGCGGGAGGCAGGTCGGCCATAACTCACTACCGCACCTTGGAGTCCTTGCCGAGAGCAACCCTGGTTGAGCTGCAGCTAGAGACAGGACGGACCCATCAAATTCGAGTACATATGCAGGCAATCGGGCACGCTATCGTGGGCGACCCTACCTATGGGGCAAATCCACTTCTAGCGAAAGAACTGGGGATGACCAGGCAGTGGCTACATGCGGTGAGCTTAGGATTTACCCATCCAGTAAGTGGTGAACAGGTGAGCTTTGAGGCTCCTTTGGCCGCTGATTTAGAGGACGCATTAACCCGCTTGCGCCGCGGATTCTGATTTAACTTTGTCCCCCGCACTAGGCGGGATTCGCTTTTCCTGTTGCAATTTATTAAAGATTGTGGAGGGTGGGTCAGCGGCTTATTTTCGTTCTATGGCTCCAGAAAAACCCAACTATACCCGCTCGCAGTTTCGCCAGGCGTCCTCTCAGGCTCCGCGGGCACAACAGCTTTTGCAACAGGCCGAAACCCGGCTGCGCTCTGGCGAGGGCGATGCCCGTCTACGTTGGGCTCCTTCCCCGCGAATTGTGCTAGCTGCGCTAATAGCCGTGGTGATAGTGGCGGTGATGGCAGGGTGGGCGCAAGGTAAAACTCCTAGCAGCGGGTTATCTTCAACAACCCCAAGTTTTAGTGCTACTGCTAAAGCCGCGCCGGGGTCTCCCCCTGCTGTCACCGGAGAGGTACTGGTGGATGTAGTGGGTAAAGTTAAAAAACCGGGAGTAGTCCGTCTGGACGCATCCGCGCGGGTACAAGACGCGATAAAAGCTGCCGGGGGAGCGCTTCCCGGTACCGACCTGTCGGGACTGAACTTGGCGCGCCGCCTCAGTGACGGCGAACAGTTGCGGGTGGGAATCGAGGAAGACGGTGCGCCGGAAGGAGGGGCGGAGTCAGGTGGGGCAGGCGCGGGCGGAAGTACCGGACAACCGGCTGGTGCGGGCGGTGCGGCGGGCGCGGGAAGCGGAAAAATCTCTATTAATGAGGCTTCGATGCAACAGTTAGAGCAGCTTCCGGGGGTGGGGCAGGCGCTCGCGCAAAGGATTGTAGATTATCGCCAATCCCAGGGACGTTTCCAAAACCTGGAAGATTTGCAGAATGTGTCTGGAATTGGGGAGAAAAAATACGCAGCCTTGGCGGCAATGATCAGGCTCTAGGCAAGCTATGAAGGGGAGAATCCTAGATGTACGTTTAGCGCCGGCAGCCGTTATTGCCTGGTTGGGTGCCTTGGTTTTACCTGCTCTGCCCTTACAATGGTTGCCATTTATCGCTGTTTTAACCCTCGGGGGCGCTGCCTTGCTTTTGCTGGTCAGCTACTGGAAAGTTCTGAGCGGAATTATCTTGGCGGGCGCTCTGGCTTTAGGGTCGCTGGGCGGGGTGGCGCTGGCAATCACTAAGTCGGCGCGGACGATAGCCGCTGACCCGTTAGCGCGTGCCTGGCAGGGGCAGATCGACCGAGTCCAGGTGATAGCAATGGTAGAGACATCGCCGCGAAAATATGACCCGGCAAGCGAGCAACAGATAACCCAGTTACGTCTATTATCAGCCCGCCTGCCAGATACGCCAGCGGTAAATACTAGGGTGAAAGTGGTGGCATTTGGTCAGCAACTGCCAAAATATCCCCGCGGAACGGTTCTGGAAACCGTGTTGCAGCTAGAAAAACCGTCCCGCGGCCGGGTATCTAATGCCGGGGAATCTAAGCAAGATTTAACCACGGTAATCAGCACCAATTCTCTCTTAGAGATCCCCGGAAGAATCATCGCTAGCCCCAAGGTGAGAGCCGGGCCTGCCGGGGCAGCGGCCCTTAAACAAAAGTTCGCGACCCAACTGGAAGAAAAACTGGTAGCTGCACAATCCCCGGCAGCAGCTATGCTGCTGCCGGCCATGATTCTCGGAATCAGAGCTGATGCATCGGAGAATACCGAAGCATTAAAAACCGCGGGGATAGTGCATATTACCTGTGTGTCGGGGATGCATATCTCGGTGCTACTTTCCTTGGTAGCACTACTAAGTGCGGGGTTAAAACGCCGTTGGCGTCTGCTGGCGTGTGCCAGTTTGTTAGTGGGGTACTGTCTGCTCTTAGGGCCTTCTCCCTCATTGCTGCGGGCAGCGGTAATGGGGATGGTGTCTCTGCTGGCTCTAGCTAGAGGCAAAGAACCATATTCTTTTACCGCCCTCGAAATCGCGATTATCGGTCTGCTAATTTTTGAACCGGGATTCGGCTCCGATACCGGATTTTTGCTCTCAGTCAGCGCTACTGCGGCGATTGTGCTGGTGGCGCGGCCTTTAGAAGAAAAACTGCACCGGGGAATAGCGGCAGTGAAAAGACAGGGGAGCGGGCGAACTCCTCGATTATTATCGCGAAAACACTCCGCGCTTTTCCGGAAGTTCTTAGCGGCATTCCTATCCGTTAGCGCAGTGAGCGTGGTGGCGCAACTAGCTTGCCTGCCGGGGCAACTGCTAATCCGTCCCGGAATCAATACCTTGACCGTCCTGGCAAATGTAGCTATCGCGCCGGTAGTGACCCTGCTGATATGGGGCGGAGCCTGCCTGACATTCCTGCCACTGCCCGGAACAATTTTGGCAAAAATACTGGGGATAGGATGCACTGGGGTGATGACTGTTGCTCGGGTAATCTCTTCCAATCGATTCGCCATCTTGCCGTGGCCAGCAGGCGCGCCAGGGATTTTAGCGTTAGGGATAGTGGTGGCGGGGCTGACCTATATTTACCGTTGCTACTTTCCAAAACGGAAGATAAATGGCAATGTTAAATCATGGCCTCAAAGCAAATGAGTTGGCGCGATTGCACCTTAAGTTCCGGGGTGCTCATACGCGGCTCCGAGAAGCTGCTGGCAGATCGCGCCCTGAATCGTTTAAAGCAATTGGGGCGCAACCAAGATCCCTCCCTAGCAGTGACCGAGGTGACTGCTAACGGTTACCAGGCCGGTTCCCTAGATTCCCTGACTTCGCCCTCATTGTTTGGGGAAGCTCGCCTGGTGGTGATCCCCGATTTTGAATCCGCCGCTGATGATTTGGGGCAAGACCTGGCAGCCTACCTAGCTGCGCCGCAAGCAGATTGCTGGGTAGTCGCACTACATGATGGCTCAAATAAAGGAAAACGCCAGGTAGACAAGATCAAGAAAGCGGGAGCGCAGGAAGTAAAAGTCGCGAGGATTAAGAATGCGCGTGACAAACTATCCTTGGTGGTCGAAGAAGTGCGCACTGCCGGCGGGCGCATAGAGCCGGCCGGGGCGCAGCTGCTGGTAGATGCGCTTGGCGAGGATCTCGCGGAACTAGTCGGGGCGGCTCGCCAATTGGTTTCCGACTATCCCCAGGCCGTAACTTTGCAGGCAGTACAACAGTTCTACGGGGCTCGAGTGGGGGCTAGTGGATTTAACGTAGCCGATGCCGCCGCAGTGGGCAATCTGTCGCGCGCCCTAGTGCTGCTGCGGCAAGCGTTTTCTTCCGGAGTTCAGCCGGTCGCTATCGCAGGTGCGCTCGCCCTAAAGTTCCGCAACCTGGCAAAAGTTAGCGCCCGGGGAGTAAACCCTTCCCAGCTAGGGATGGCGCCTTGGCAGATGGAAAAAGCACGGCGAGAAGTACGCGGATGGAGCGACGCTCACTTGGCGGAGGCGATTAAGATTATTGCGCAAGCCGATGAAGATGCTAAAGGTGCTAGCCGGGATCCGCAGTATGCGCTGGAGGCGGCAGTTAGGAAAATCTGTCTTTTACGGCAAAGCTGAGCAGATGCAGGAAAGTAGGTAAAACAGGCAATGGCAATGCAGCGCAAAACCCGGCAGCGGGACGCAATTATGGCAATCATGGCTGATGAAACGGATTTTCGTTCTGCCCAACAAGTGCATACCGCCCTGGTTTCAGCCGGACAAGCGGTAGGACTGGCTACTGTTTACCGCAACCTGCAGGCTCTAACTGAGGCCGGGGAACTCGACAGCTTGCGTTCGGAGGAAGGGGAAATCCTCTATCGGCGTTGCGCGGCGCGCCGCCATCATCACCACCTGGTATGTCGAAACTGTGGCTATACGGTAGATATTCAAGATGACCAGTTAGAACAGTGGATCGGCGAGATTTCTCGGCGCTATCACTTCAGCGATATTGAACATATGGCCGATGTGTTTGGTCTGTGTGCAAATTGCGCAAACCAGCATTAAGAAACAGTACCAGTATGCTACTTAGTGCGGGCACTCGCGATGGCGTGCAGGGCGATGGCGGCGGCGCTAGCCACGTTTAAGGATTCAGCGTGCCCCCACATGGGAATAGAGATGGTTTCATTACAGAGGGCGATTTCCTCGTTACTTAAACCTTGGGCTTCGTTACCCAGGCAGATAAATAGGGGAGAGTCGGTTGCGTTATTGGAGGCAGTAAAGCTAGGTAAATCGACAGTCGCTTTTCCTGATAATCCTACTAGGCAGCCGTCATCTTCCTCGCTGAGCCTCGCTAAATCGGTAAAAGCCGCACCGGAATAGACCGGCAAGTGGAATAGGCTCCCGGCGCTGGCGCGAATAACTTTCGGGCTAGAAACATCAGCGCAGCCTGATAGGGATAAGACCCCCGCTAGACCGCAGGCATCAGCAATCCGGATAATAGTTCCCAGGTTCCCGGGGTCTTGTACCCGCGCACATACTGCCCAGGCGCCCTCTTTCAAAACCTCCGAGGACGGAAGTTCTTCGCTAGGGAGCACTGAGAGGTCAGCTGTAGCCGCGATTCCTTGAGCCGAGGGCGCGAATAACTTCATTACCGATGGAGTAACCGGGTGTACCCAGGTAGTTACCTCTAGCGCCTTCCGCGCCACCTGGATAGCGGGAGAGGGAGCACGGTTATGAAGATAAACATCCCGAACCGCTTCCGGATAAAAATGCAGCAGTTCCGCGCAAGCTTGCGATCCTTCTACCAGTAGCAATCCTTGCTTTAAACGAAAACTACGCCTAGACAGATTGACCAGTGTCCGCACCCGCTGGGAGCGAGGATTATCAATCGTGTCTAGGCGTAGATTAAGCAAAAAGCTAACTTCTGTTAGAGGCTTTAAGCAGCTGGAGCGTTTACGTCCTCAGGTAGAGCAGCTTTCGCTTTTTCTACCAGCTGATTAAAGGTGTCGATATCGTAAACCGCGAGTTCGGAAAGCATCCGGCGATCAACTTCGATTTCGGCTAGACGCAAGCCCTGGATGAACCGGTTGTAGGTCATTCCTTGGGCGCGGCAAGCGGCATTGATCCGCTGAATCCACAGTTTGCGGAAATCATTCTTGCGCTTGTGGCGATCGTTGTAGGAATAAACGCCCGAGTGCAGCAGCTGTTCTTTGGCCTTACGGTATAGGCGGGAACGCTGACCGCGGTAACCAGAGGCGCGATCCAGTACGGTGCGACGTTTCTTCTTGGCGTTGACTGCTCGTTTTACGCGTGCCATATCTCTTAATCCTCTCCTTGCCTACTTGTTGCCAGCCAGCAGTTTGTTTATGCGCTTGGTATCGGCAGGAGCCACTACCTGATCACGGCTGAGGCGACGGGTCTGTTTGGAAGACTTGTGTTCTAGCAGGTGGCGTTTGCCGGCCTTTTCCCGCATCAGTTTGCCACTTCCGGTTCTGCGGAAGCGTTTCTTCGCACCGGAGTGCGTCTTCATCTTCGGCATTGTATTTCCTCTCTACCGGCACGCCGGTGGTTCTGCCTGTTTCTTAGGCGTTAGGACGACCCTACTTTTTCGCTTTCGCGGCGGCTGCAGCTTCCTGAGCCTCTTTAGCTTTCCGCGCTTTACGGGCATCCTTAAGTTGTTGCCGGTTCATAGTCTCGCCGTTTTGTTGATCACGGCGACGACGCTGATCCGACTTGGTGTGGTGTTTACGTTTCGTGGGAGCGAGCACCATAGTCATATTGCGCCCGTCTTGGCGGGGCATTGATTCTACGGTGGCCATCTCGGTTACGTCCTCGGCTAGGCGCTCTAATAGTTTTACGCCGAGCTCTGGGCGAGACTGTTCGCGCCCGCGAAACATAATCATGACTTTCACTTTGTCCCCGCCCTCAAGGAACCGCACTACGTGACCCTTCTTGGTTTCGTAGTCATGATCATCGATCTTTAGACGGAAACGAATCTCTTTCAACTGGGAGTTTGCCTGGTTGCGGCGAGCGTTACGAGCCTTTTGTGCGGCCTCGTATTTGAACTTGCCGTAATCCATCAACTTACAAACCGGAGGTTTCGCCGTGGGCGCGACCTCCACTAGATCCAAGCCCGCTTCGGTGGCTAGGCGCAATGCATCCTCGATCCGGACTACCCCTACTTGTTCACCACTGGGGCCAACTAGGCGTACTTCTTTCACCCGGATGCGGTCATTAATGCGTGTCTCGTTGCTGATAGCTACTCCTTGCTTGAGATTTCTGGAAGCTTTACAAAATAAGAAAAGCCCCCGCTTGTTTGGCGGAGGCAGCGAAAAACGCGCAGACGCGTTAAGCATCTGTTCTTACCCGATACCCGAGAGCATCCAGGTGGGAAAACCTCCACTTTCGCACCAGTTTCCTGGTCGGTTACTAACTAATCTAGCAGACCAGGCGGCCTTGATGAAAGCTGAGAGCACTCCGATAGCCTTTGAACTTCCTCACATCACATCTTTGGTAGGGGGTCGGCTGGGACACCAGTAGGAGGAGCTAGAAATAAGAAACGCCGCCTGCTTTTCGCAGACGGCGCCAATTTTACCTCTCAGCTAGCGAGCAACCCGCCCAGATTTGAGGCATTTGGTGCAAACATTCATGCGCTTGCGCGTGCTACCAACAACGGCGCGCACGCTTTGAATATTCGGGTTAAAACGGCGGTTCGTGCGCCGGTGGGAGTGCGAAACGCTCTTCCCGAAACCGGGGCCTTTTCCGCAGATGTCACAGGTGGCAGCCACGATAGTCTCCTTCAAGTATTCTTCTAGGTCTGGGATAAGATATCCAGATATCGGCAACCCGACTAGGTTAACCGATTCAGGGGGCAACAGCCAACTACCAGGTGGTTATTGTGCCGGGCTTCACTGAAAACTCGCTAAACTATTAGAGCAAGTAGACGATAACCCTGTGCATCTTTAGGCAGTGAAGGAGGCGGCGGTGGGAGAAGAACAACCCCTCGCGGATCTGTTTTCTTTTGCAGATTTCGCTCGCGCCGCCCGGGATAAACGCTCGGTTAAAGCAGCGAAAACTGCAGCTGCTTCGCAAGCAGATGATTTCCAGGAGGGAAAGTTAACTGATAGCGGCAACCAAAGCGCTAAGAAGAGTAAAAACCCCGCGCGTCCTCGTGATCAGCGAAAAAAAGATAGTTCAATGCAAGTGTCGCAAAGCGCAGAGCCAAAGGGAACCACCGGTTTACTTGATTTTGAAGTACCACAGGTAGCGCCGAAGTCGGCGAAACCCAAAGCTAAACGGCACCGGGAAAATGTGGCGCAAACCCTGGAATCTGCCGAACGTATTGACCTGCTAGTGACCGGGGCTAATATCCGCACCTGGGTAAAGATTAGCGGGGAAGTTCTACAGGCGGCTCAGTCAGCCCTAGACGCCATGGATCTACACAGCGAACTTGATTCCGACACCGGAGCTAATGCCCTATACACCTGGGATAAGGTGGCGCTAACAGTTGCCGGATTACCTGCTGGTGCCGATAAGGATGCTCGCTGGGTGCTAGAGGCTGTCGCCGATGCTTCCTTGGCGGGAGCCAGAGGAATGATCGGGATTGTACTGGCGGAGTTAGCCAGCGTTGCTGCCGGGACGACTAGCACCCCCACCCTAAACCCGGTGCAGCTGTTAAAAATACTGCGCTCCAGTAGGGATTGTCCTGATCGCTGCCTGCTGCCCGCAGTTGAACGTCTAGATCCCCCCACTCTATCGGGGCTGATAGAAGAGGTAAACGCAGAGCTAGAAACCCAGCCAGAACAAATGTCGATCGAAGATATTCTTTCGCGGGCTTGGCTAGCGAGCCAAGTCGCCCTAGTTGAGGGCGCAGAAGATAACCGAGGGCGTCCCGACGCGCGGGCAGCGGTATTAATGCTGTTAATAGCGGCCATGCTGGAAACTTATGCTCGAGAAAACCAGCAAGAGATCGGAGCGGTAAACACCAGTTTGCAGATGGTACGGGACATGGTTCCTAAGTCCCATTCTGCAGTGCACACGCCCACGCAAATGAACTCTTTGATGCTTACCTGGCGCGGAGAAACCGATAACTCACGTTTCGATAAATTGCGCAGGCAGTTAGAAGAAAATGGGGTTTACGGGGCGATGACCGGCAGGGCAGACATGCTGGGGATTGGACCGCGCATATTGCTGGTGCGCAGCCGACATCCGCGCAGAGTAATCGAACTTTTACCCGAAAAATCGGGAATGGTTTTAATTCGTCCGCCGCTACCAGTCGAAACCGAAGCCTCATCTTCCAACCTGGTGAGCCTGGGATCTTCCCATACGATCCACCCCATTAGACCAGCGGTGTTAGCCTACACTTCGGCTCCCGGTCTGGTCGCAGACATAGCTAACTTGGGGGCAACGGTAGTGTATTCTCGCCGTGGAATCCCGCTGCAAATACTGCCGGTAATCGCGGAAATGGAGCAAGAAGTAGTGCAAGTCTTACCCTGTGACCAGGTGAGCGCGGCAGAACTAACCAACCTAGTCCGGCCGGCCAAAGATCAAGGTATCGAGCTGATGGTGGCTCCCACGCAAGATGACCTACAAGTGCTAGAAGCTGCCCGTGCACTCACCCAAGTGGTTTCTTCCGCAATTGTGCCCGCTGATTTAATCCAGTTGCAGCGTTCGCGTACTTTTGATTCTCTGGCCAGGCAGCGTACTTTTAGTGTTTCCCCGCAAATGCCTTTTGAGTTACTCTCTGCCTCGGTGAACCGCGATGATGTACAGGCAAGGATCTTAAGCGGGCGGGGAGAAGACTCGGAGCTGATCTCCCGGGTACAAAACGCGCTGTTCCAAGGGGCTCCGGGAATCCGTATCGAACTTATTAGTGGCGGGCAAAGCGGAGCCACCGTAGTGGGAGTGCTGTCTTCGTGAGCGATAAATCAAACTCCCTGGCCGGCGAATCTTTAAAGAAAATCTTGGGACGGGCAGGGGGAAAACTAGAAAAGAAATTTGGGATTGAAACTCCTCTGGAACTGCTGTATTTCTTTCCTCGCCGCTATCACGAGTTAGGGGAGCTCACGGCTTTTTCTGGGCTCATCTTAGGGGAAGAACAATCGGTAATCGCCCAAATAGCTGACTCTTCGCGCCGGCGTACCCGGGGAGGAAAATGGATGCTTTCTCTGCAGCTTAGTGATGGAGACGGCCTCATGGATGCGGTGTTTTGGGCAAAAAGCCAGCATCTTATCAACTGGATGTCCTCCCAATTGCAGGTGGGGCAAACAAAACTCTTTTCTGGTCGCCCCAGTCTTTACCGCGGACGCCTGCAGCTGTCCCATCCTTCCTACCAGGAGGTGGAAGACGAAAACCTCGATGCCGCCAGTAATCACGCCGCTAAAATGCAGGCGCAGCGCCCTGAACCGATTTATCCCGCGAAGGCAGGGCTGCCAACTTGGACTACCCAAAAAGCGATTGCGGTAGTTTTGGAGTTATTAAAGTCCCAACCTTTCGATGACCCCCTGCCTGCCGATATTCGCGCAGAACAGGGACTATTGGAACTAAACACCGCACTGGAGCAGATTCATCGGCCGCAAACTCGCGAGCAATATGAGGCGGCTCGCCAGCGTTTTCGCTATGAAGAAGCCTTCGTATTGCAGGCGGCTTTAGCCCAGCGGCGGCAAATTCTGGCCGCAGATGCCCCGATACTGCAGACGGTACCCGGGGGCTTTACCGAGCAGGTTGCCTCCGCGTTGCCTTTTACCTTAACTGCCTCCCAGCAGCAGGCCTTAACCGATATTGATCAGCGGATAGCATCTGCGCGCCCGATGAATTTGTTATTGCAAGGAGATGTGGGATCCGGGAAAACCGTGGTGTCCCTGCTGGCAATGCTGCGAGCCGTAGATGGCGGCCGGCAAGGGATCTTCATGGCACCCACCGAAGTCTTGGTGCAACAGCACTTTTCCACTCTTACTAACCTGTTAGGGGAGCTGGCCGAGCCGGGAGGGTTTAGTTTGCGCGGGAGCTCGGGAGTCCCGATTTATCGCCTGACTTCCTCGATGCCTGCCGCGGAAAAACGCCGCACTTTAGATGCGCTGAAAACGGGGCAACCAGCGCTGATTGTGGGAACTCATGCGTTGCTATCTAAACGGGTAATACTTACTTCTCCCGGAGTAGTGGTTATCGATGAACAGCACAAGTTTGGGGTGCGTCAGCGCGACCGGTTGCGCCAAGCGGAATCGGGCACGCCCCATCTGCTGGTGATGACCGCAACTCCGATACCGCGCTCGGTAGCTATGACCTCTTTTGGGGATCTGGATTATATGTCCTTGCAAGGGATGCCGCCAGGGCGGGCAAAAGTCGATACTTTCCGGGTAGATACCGCTAATCGGACTTGGACAGACCGTACCTGGCAGCGCGCTGCCGAAGAAATCAAAGCTGGTCATCGGGTATTTGTGGTGTGTCCGGCGATTAATCCCGGCACGCAAGGCGAAGAAGGGGTCACCCTGATAGCGGACGCGGACGGCACGCAGACTACCTCAGCAGCCGAAAAAGAACCCCTCGCTAACGTTTACGACACCGTAAGCCAGTTGCGCACGCTACCGGCACTTGCCGGAGTTGAAATCGGGATGCTACACGGTCAAATGGATGCAGAAGAAAAAGACCGCGCTATGGCTGATTTCATAAGTGGAAAAACGCCCCTATTGGTATCTACCACGGTAATTGAAGTGGGAGTAGATGTGCCTCAGGCAACCATGATGGTGATTCTCGATGCTGATCGTTTTGGGCTCGCCCAGTTACATCAGCTGCGCGGGAGGGTCGGGCGCGGCAAGTTCGCAGGTATCTGTCTAGTCTGGTCAGGGGCGCAGCCGGAGACGCTAGCTAGTCGCCGCCTCGATGCTTTCACCAAGACTACCGATGGTTTCGAACTGGCGGCGATTGATTTACGTCTACGCGAAAGCGGAAATATCCTGGGGGATAGTCAATCGGGACGCGCCTCCTCATTGAAAATTCTGGATCTATTGGTAGACGAAGACGTAATTTCCCAAGCGCGAAAGGATGCAAAATGCCTGGTTGAATCAGATCCGCAGTTAGAACAGCATCCCGGGTTACAACCGGCTATCTCCCGGCGGATTAGCGAAGAGGAACAAGAGTTTTTAGAACGGGGATAGCGCGCCTTGATAGATAAACCAGAAGCAGCTGCTAGCTGAACGTCACTAGGGTTAGAATGTCATCATGATGAGAATAATAGCTGGAACTGCCCGAGGTACTCAGCTAGCCGTACCCTCCTCCGGTACGCGCCCCACTCAAGATCGGGTTCGAGAAGCAATCTTCTCCGCTCTACAATCTCGCGGAGCCACGGAAGACGCCTGTGTTTTGGATCTTTTTGCCGGATCGGGGGCTTACGGTTTCGAGTCGCTGTCGCGCGGGGCACTCAGTTTAGATTTGGTAGACCATGCCCACAGCGCCGCCAAAACGATTCGAAAGAACCGGGCTTCCTCTCCAGTTTTTGCCACTGCGAAACTATACGTACAGCCGGCTCTTTCTTTCTTGTCCTCGCGTCTGCTAGGAGCTAACCCCAATCCCCAGTGGGAATTGGTTTTTATTGATCCGCCCTACGCTATGAAAAATAGCGAAATCCTGCAGGTGCTAGACCAGCTACATCCGCTATGCGACCCGGATGCCTGGATAGTGGTGGAACGTTCGGCGCGCGATGAGACTCCCGCTTGGAAAACGGATCAGTGGGAGGAAGAATCGCGCAAACTCTACGGAGAAAGCGCGGTGTACCTACTGCGTCCCGCCCTAGAATACCCGGAAAATGAGGGCGCACAAGCCTAGTTTTAGCTCTTTGTCCGCGTGGGACGCCGCGCACCGGGAGTGCTTACCGGTATTTTGGTAGCTATGAGTACTGTTGTCTGCGTCGGATCCTATGATCCCCTTACCTATGGGCATCTGGACGTAATTAGCCGCGCAGCCCATATTTTTGATCGCGTGATCGTGGCGGTAGCGAAAAACTCCAAGAAAACCTATCTATTCCCGGCCAGCAAACGCGAAGAATTTATTGTTCAAGCCACCGCAGACCTAGCGAATGTGCAGGTCGTTATCTGGGAGGGGCTAGCTTGCGATCTGGCTACCCGCTATGAGGCGCTAGCGCTGGTTAAAGGGATTCGTAACTCTAAAGACACTGACAGCGAAATGACCCAGGCTTTCGCTAACCGGCAATTATCGGGCATTGACACTATTTTGATTCCCACTTCCCCCGAAAATGCTTTGATCTCCTCTTCGGTAGTTAAAGAAATAGCTGCCTATGGAGGAGACGTTTCTGGATTTGTTCCCCCCGAAGTAGCCCAGGCGCTGCAACGAGAATTCGATGCGTCCTCGGGAAATGGAAACCCTACCCGTGAATCCGACAACCGGCCAGCCTAAAACAGGAAGGAAGAATATGGAACCCCAGGAAGAACCGCAGTATGCACCTTCAGACGTTATCGCAGTCCTTGATCGTCTGACCGAGATGATTGAAGCCGGACGCAGCGTTCCCTTTTCTGCGTCAGTCATGATTAACCAGGCCGAAGGGGTAGAGTTGCTCGACAATGCGCGGGCAGCGCTACCGGCTGACCTGGTTAATGCGGATCGAATTGTGGCCGATGCTAATAAAGTGCTGGATGCCGCCGATGAAGAGGCCGAACAGACCATCTCGGATGCGCGCGCGGAAGCAGAGCGAGTAACTACCGAAGCGAACCAGAACGCTGAAGAAACTATCGCGCAAGCTAATGCCCAGGCGCAGGAAACTATTGATGACGCTGACCGGCAGGCAGAGTCGGCAATTTCCCACGCCAGCGCCCAGGCGGAAGAAACCGTTGCCCAAGCCAATGAGCAGGCGGCTCAGATTTTGCAGGAGGCGCGAGCCCGCGCGGACCAGTTGGTTTCGCAGGACAATGTTTACCGCGAAGCGAAACAGGCAGCACAACAGATGACCGATACTGCGCGCGCGGAAGCCAAAGACTTTATGGATCAGTCTGACCAGTACGTTAACCAGGCACTGTCCCAATTGGAAGAACTGCTGGGGGCAATCGCGGAGCAAACTCGCAGCGGCCGTGCCCAGTTTTCACGCCTGGAGCGCCCACAGTTCTAGTAACTGAGGGTCAGCTTGCTAGCGCCGAAGCTTAATACCCCTTAGGGTAAAGGGCATGAAGCAAGTTAAGAAGGCCGCGATCCCGCTGGAGTTAACCGGATTAGGTACTGGCGAGGGGGATAGCAAAACTGGCGGTTCCGGCGGGACAGTCCCTAGATTTACAGCTGCTAGCGGTGGCAATTTCCGAGGGAGTATCCCTGAGCGTTAGGGGAACTGCCTACGCTGAAGGGGCGTGCGTGCGTTGTCTGCAAGCAGTAGAAAAATCCCTTGATTTTTCCTTGAGTCGTGTCTACTACTATCCCGAGGAACTCGCGCACCTGCTAAATGAGGTGAGTGAGGACTCAATCGTGTATGCTGACGTGGACGAGGCCTATCAGGTGCTGCCAGATTCACGCTTGGATCTCGAACCACTTTTGATAGACGCTCTCGTTCCACAGATTCCCTATTCGGTGTTATGTGCTCCCGATTGTCCCGGGCTTTGCCCCGAATGTGGAATCATGCTGGCGGATGCGGGGGCGGATCATCACCACGAAAAGATAGATCCGCGCTGGTCAGTGCTAGCTAACCTATTTGAGGAACAGGAGAAAAAGGACGAATGAGTCGCGGTTCGCAAGATCTAGCGGAGCTGCTAACCAGATGGGGAATCGAGTTAGACCCCGAAATGGTGATATTGGCGCTAACCCATCGTTCTTTTGCGCATGAACAAGATAACCTCCCCAATAATGAGCGGCTAGAGTTTTTAGGGGATGCGGTTTTACAACTGATAGTGACGGAACGTCTGTACAAAACCTATCCCTCTCACCCAGAGGGGCATCTGGCAAAAATGCGATCGGCCACGGTTTCGCAGCCCGCTTTAGCTAGGGTTGCCCGCGATATAAATCTGGGAGAATTTATACTACTCGGGCGCGGAGAAGAAAAAACCAAAGGACGAGAAAAAGACTCGATTCTTTCCGACACGGTAGAAGCAATGATTGGAGCGACCTATCTGTGTCACGGACTAGAAGCCACTCGCAAAGTAGTTGAAAACCTATTGCAAGATTTACTCGATCACGCCCTAGAGCGGGGAGCAGTAATGGACTGGAAGACTACCTTACAAGAACTTACTGGTCAGCTAGGGGTACGAACTGTTGAGTTTGCGGTGGAAGGTACCGGTCCTGATCATGATCGACGTTTTACTGCCAGAGCCCTAATCGGGGAACGGGTGCTTGGATCCGGCAAGGGACGCTCGAAAAAGGTGGCGGAACACGAGGCCGCCCGCCAGGCGGTTATGGCCCTGCGCGAAGAACACGGGGTGACTACCCCCCTAGGGTTTTAAAACGTTTGCCAGTCAGATTTAGATGGTTACATTAGGTTTTGAGGGGAACTGAAACATGCCAGAATTGCCAGAAGTTGAGGTAGTGCGGCGCGGCTTAGAATCGCAGCTGCTGGGTGCCAAGATAAAGCAGGTCGAAGTACTCTTCCCCGGCTCATTGCGGGGGCAGGACAGTAAACGATTTTGTGCTGCTCTAGAGGGCTGGACCATTACCGCTGCGGTACGGCGCGGTAAGTTTTTGTGGTTGCTGGGAGAAAACCAAGAAGGTAAACAAACCTTGTATTCGCTAGTGATTCACCTGGGAATGTCCGGGCAGTTGCTGATTAATCAACCACAAATAGAGCTGTCCCATAAAAATCAAGGACATCTGCGGGTGCGATTAACTATGGAAGACGACAGAACCGTCAACTTTGTTGATCAACGCACTTTCGGGCGAATGATAGTAGAACCGCTGGTAGAGACCAGAGATAAGAAACCGGGAGGCCTGGGGGCAAAATTCCACCTAGTTCCCCGCAATGTGGAACTGAACGTAGCCCGCGACGCCCTCGATCCCCAGGTTGATTTAGAAAAAGTTTCCACCACTGTTCGCAAACGGAAGAGTTCCATTAAACACTCCCTTTTGGATCAAAAGCTAGTTTCCGGGATCGGCAATATTTATGCCGACGAAACCCTGTTCACCTCCGGAGTAAACCCGGGGCAACGAGCAGACTCTCTTTCAGAAAAGCAGATCCAGGAACTGTTTAAATGCGCCGGGGAAATCATGAAAACCGCAATCAAACACGGCGGAACCTCTTTTGATGAACTTTACGTGGACACTAGCGGAAACCCCGGGTATTTCGAGCAGGAGTTAAAAGTATATGGACGCGGCGGTGAGCCCTGTAAAACCTGTGGCACCACCTTGGAGAAACTGCAACAATCAGGACGTACCGCCACTTACTGTCCGAAGTGCCAGCCGCTACAGGATTAACTGGATTCAACCAGAGCTCGTTAGCTGCAGCTAGTTCAAATAATCGCCACCGGAACCACAAATCGTATGATTGTTTGTCGCTGTGCCCCGCCGCTAGGTGCAACTTTGTGGAATGGTTGATTCTTAACTGACAGGATTAGGTAGACTCAAAGAGTGAAGATCCAGCAATCGCAGACAGTAGAAGAACCCACGCGGGTAATGATCATTGATGACCACGAAATTGTGCGTCGGGGGATTGCCGAAATCGTAGATCGAACTGCCGGCATGGAGGTAGTGGCCGAAGCGGGAACCGTAGAAGATGCGGTACGCCGCGCTGAACTGGTTTGTCCAGATGTAGTGCTGGTAGATTTGCAAATGCCCGATGGTACCGGCATTGACGTTATGAAACAGTTGCGGGAAGTGTCACCAGATTCCTTGGCAATTGTGCTCACCAGTTTTGATGATGACGATGCGTTAGCAGAATCCCTGCAGGCCGGGGCGAAAGCCTATGTGCTAAAAACTGTGCGGGGGGCTGAAATTACCGATGTTATCCGGGCAGTAGTCGGAGGGCGAGTACTGCTGGATGATCGCACCGTGACCCGCCGCCGCGCCGGGAACGAAGACCCCACTGCCAATCTAACCCCGGCAGAACGCAAAGTGTTAAACCTAATCGGGGATGGCCTTTCTAACCGGGAAATCGGCGAAAAGCTGGGAGTTGCGGAAAAGACAGTGAAGAACCATATCACTTCGCTGCTGGCCAAAATGGGGTTGCAGCGCCGCACACAGGTCGCTGCCTGGGTAGCCAGTCAACGCTCTGCCGCATGGCGGCATCAGTCGTAATTCTCGTAAGCAGAATCAATAGCGTACCCAGCGCGGGGGATTAGTTTTTCCTCCTGCCCAAAAACTTGGAAAACGTAGTGGCGTTTTCCAAGTTTTGCGCCCACCTAGCCTGCTCGGATAAAACTAATCCCCCGCGCACAAGGTTCGAGCGGTAAAAGTGCTCGGGGGACCCCGGTGAGCCTTGCAAAAATTAAAACAAGGGCAGAATAGAATCTGTTCAAAGGGAAACGTACCCGATGCGAAGGGTAACGGTTAGTGGCGTGTCCCCTCTCGCATCTTTTTCCGCCCGACCCTTGCGGGGAATCAGCTACGATCAGTATTTATAAAAAATAGTTTTCGAGCAATCGTTTGTTTGGTGGGTATTCGATGCTGTTAGTAATGAGTTCTTGTCCGTACGTGCTCTAAATCCGCGCCTGCACGCGAGATGAGTTCGGTATCGCCCGCGACTCGAGCGTGGAGTCGAGGTTTTATCCGAGTGGGCGCGGTGGGCATAAGAATTCGGAAAACGCCGCTGCGTTTTCCGAATTCTTGGGCGGGAGGAAAAATCTCGGTTCCGCGCTGCGCTTGGCGGGATAAGAGTTACGGGTTGATGCGAGAGGTGGCGGGGAGCTTGATTTCCTTGCCGGCACGAGGCAGTGCCTCTACGCGACCAGATTGGGAGTTTCGCCGGAAGATGACGTCGGAAACTCCCGAGAGTTCCGAGGCGGCAACCACTACCGGCTCCGCGAAGTAACCTTCCACAGTGGGGGCTACCCCGGCGTGGGGGAGAACCGACACTTTGGTACCGGCAGTCAGATTCAATCCGGCTTCCACCACGCAGTCATTGCCCAGCGCAATCCCTAACCCTGAATTTGCGCCCAGTAGGCAGCGTTTTCCTAATGAAATCTGTTTCCCGCCTTGACTGGAAACCGTGGTTGCGGTGGAGGCTCCCCCTCCGATATCGGAGCCGTCGTCGATAACTACTCCTTGGGCTACTCGCCCCTCGATCAGACAAGCCCCCAGGGTGCCGGCATTAAAGTTAACGAAAGCCGCATGCATCACGGTGGTGCCTGGTGCTAAATAGGCGCCAAGACGAACTTTTGCCCCATCGGCGATGCGTACCCCGGAGGGAATAATGTAGTTAACCATCGGAGGGAATTTATCTACGCTAAGTAGGTGAATCGGGTGGCCAAAGCTTAAACGCATCCGCATACGGGTGTTTTCGAAATCTTCGACCGCACACGGACCTTCGGTTGTCCAGGCAACGGTAGGTAGACGAGCAAAAATACCATCTAGGTTAATGGTGTTCGGTTTTACTAGACGGTGAGAAAGTAGATGTAAACGCAAGTAAGCATCGGCGGTGGAGCGGGCAGATTCGTCCAGATCAATCGATACCACGGTAGCGGTACGGTTAACCCCGCGCCCTTCATCGCGCCCTTCAATCTGGCTTAGTTTTTCGATTAGCTGCGCATCTGATTCGTCTGGCTGGTCACCTAGGTAGGGACGAGGATACCAAACGTCCAGGGTTTGACCAGTTTCGCTTACGGTTGCGAGGCCTACCCCGCGTGCTTTTCTTTCACTCATAACTCCACCTTATCCGCTTAGGATTCGTTTGGTAAGACCTTCCATAAATTTGGCCAAAAAAAGCCAAGTTCATTTAATAGTTTACGCACTAATGGTAAAGAAATGCCAATAATTCCATGAGGGTCGCCCTTAATTGCTTCAATAAATGCCCCGCCGAAGCCATCGATGGTAAAGCCTCCGGCAACTTCTAGTGGTTCCTTGGTTTTAGCGTAGGCGCGGGCTTCCTCTGCACTGATCTCACTGAAATATAAGGTGGCTTGCGAATGCTCCGCCACTTCGTGTTCCCAGGTAAAACCGGAAGCAGAACGTTTTAAGGCGAGGGCGCAGTGTCCGGTGAATAAAGTGGGACTAGCTCCTGAAAGTTCATGAATCTGCAATAGAGCCCGTTCAAAGCTGTGGGGTTTTCCCCGTAACTCTCCGTTAAGTAGCAACATGGAATCGCAACCTACAACCACTACACGCTCACCTGCTGGAATGTTTTCCAACTCTTCGCGAACCTTAGCGCCTTGAGCGAAGTCCTCCGGGTGCAAGCTATCGGGGCTAGTTAATAGCTGACCTATATGACGGGCTTTCGCTTGGGCAAGAGCGGTAACTACCTGCGCCGGATCTGTGGTGTTTAGTTTGCCTCGCACCGCGTCCTCGTCAATATTTGCCGGCCAGGCCAGCGGGGGAATGCCCGCCTGGGTTAAAACTTTAAGGCGAGCCGGGGAGGCGGAGGCTAAAACAAGTCGATCGGTCATAGCGACTATTTTAGGAGATGGAACTGGGAAACCGCAGGAAGTGGAGGTAACAAGTTGGGCAGCGAGTGGCGCTCAGACCAAAAGCCGATATATGAGAAGAAGATGGCAAGAGTGGAACTCTCAGAGTTAATACCGGGAAAAGTTTCCGCTTAATATGCAACGAATACCGGCCCTGCTGGAAAAAGTGAGGTCGTTCACCTTAAGGTTGAAGGGTGAGTGAATCCTTGTCTGCAGCCCAGATAGCGCGCAACACCGTGATGCGTCCGGTGTGGAAACTTATCGGGGGCGCGCCCACTATGACTATGCGGGAAATGGCGCAGCAACTAGGGGTCAGTGTTGCAGAAATCGACCACTTTTGGACTTCTTGTGGATTTCCGAAAGCTGATCCCGATACCTACATGTTTACCGAGCAAGACGCGCAGGCAATCATGGAATGGCGGCAAGAATTTGGTGAAGGTACCCTGGGACGCAGTACGGTGACCTCCTTGCTGCGTGCACAATCTTATATGGCCGATCGCCTGGTGTTATGGCAGTTAGAGGCGATTGTGGCGGATTTTCAAGAACGCATGAGCCTAGATGACACCTCGGCGCGTTTGCTGGTCTTAGATAAAATTGACGAATATGTCG
>QWCE01001791.1_pt1 | contig 31332 bp, 26 predicted proteins | sample 1972531 | NCBI WGS metagenome assembly QWCE01 (sample SAMN09866716, study PRJNA288562) | Human gut metagenome isolate term4_stool, whole genome shotgun sequencing... | reverse complement strand
CTTTAAATATTCTTCATCTGCCTTTTTATTGTCTAACAAAAGAGGAAGTAAAATATTTTTTCGAACGTTGATGTTTGGAATCAAATTAAAAAATTGATAAACAACTCCAATATTTCTTCTACGAAATACTGTCATTTCGTCTTTGTTAAACTTGGTAATACTTTTATCTTGAATAAATATATCACCACTTGTTGGTGTATCTACTCCTGCAAGTAAATGAAGTAGTGTAGATTTGCCAGATCCACTGTCTCCAATGATGGCAACTAGGTTTCCTTTTTCTAGTTCAAAGTTTACATTTGAAAGGGCATTTACTTCTACTCCGCCCTTATATGTTTTTGTTAAATCAACTGTTTTTACTATATTCATATTGTATCCTCCTTAACTTGTCTATAGTTTATTAGACTTAAGTGACTGGAAAGTGACTAGAAAAAAGACCATGTCTTATTTTTAGACACAGTCTTAAAATTTAATTATAAAATCTCAGTTCAAAGGCATTTGATTTTTTACCTTTGTGATATAAAAGCTCTCCATTTTGTCTTTCCATTACAGATTTTGCCATAGGAAGTCCAATACCATAGCCTTTTGAATTTGGATCCAGCTTATAAAAACGTCTAAAAACTTTTTCTAACATTTCTCTATCTAAACCTTTAGAAAAATCTTCCACAAATATACTCTTATATAAGTTCGTTTCTTTTAAGTGAATTTCTATATGCCTATCTTCTGTTGCTTCTAGACCATTTTTCATCACATTAAATGCAGCTTCATAGGTCCATTTCTTATCGCATATAAAATCAAAGTCATCTCCATAAAGTGAAATTTCAACATTATCATTAATAAAATAATCTTTTAGGTTTTGTATGATATCTTCAATTAATCCTCGAACTGAAATACTATCTTTTGTCATTTCTATTGTTCCAGAATCAAGGGCGGCAAGTTTTAATAAAATGTCAGACAAATTGTAAAGTCTAAGAAGATTGTCCCTAAGTCTAGATATATATTCTTTTACCGATTCCTCTTCTTCGTCTTCTAATAGGTCTAACAATAATAAAGATCCAGTTAATGGAGTTTTTATTTGATGGGCAATATCTTCAGTATATTCTCTTAAAGTTTCCTTGTTTTTCTCTGCATTTTCAGCTATTCTTTTGTTTTCTACAATAATTTTAATAATCTCATCTCTGAGTTTGCCAAATTCATCGTCAATAATTTCGTAATTATCCGAGTCTATATCAAGTGAATGTAGTAGAAATTTAAAATTAAGACAAGTAAAATATTTTTGTTTTTATTCATTGTCCCACCTATATCCTATCCCTCTAAGAGTTTTTATATGACTGCCATAATCTCCAAGTTTAGATCTGAGTCTCTTTATGGTGACAGTTAGGGTATTGTCATTTACTTCATAAAAATCATAACCCCATACATAATCTAAAATTTTCTCCCTTAATAGATTTACATCTTGATTTTCTAAGAGCATTTCCAATATAGCAAACTCTTTTAAGTTAAGGTCTAGATCTATTCCATCTATTGAAGCTTGTTTTGATATAAGATCTAAAGATAAATTTTCAAAAGTCAGTTCATTCACTTTTTTAATTTTTCTACTAAAAACATTGTCTATTCTCGCCTTTAGGACAGGAAGAGAGAAAGGTTTTGTAATATAGTCATCTGCTCCTTGGGAAAGACCTTTTATAACATACTCATCTTCGTCTTTTACAGTAAGCATTATTACAGGAATGTCAGAAAATTCTCTCAGCCACTTTAAAAAATTAAAGCCTGACCCATCTGGGAGATTAGCATCAAGTAGAATTAAATCAAAATCATTAAAATTAAGATTTTCTGTCTGAGAAAGATTGTTATAAATAATAGTTTCAATATTATGTTTTTTTAAATAAGTTTTAACAGCAAAGGCAATAGTGCTGTCATCTTCAATCATTAATATTTTCAATTCTATACTCCCTAGAGTTCTTAAATTTTTTCCTACATAGAAATATTATATTCCTATAAATTTATTTTTAAATACAATCGTCTGTTTAAATAAATCTCCGTCAATATCTATATAAAACTCTCCATCCTGCACTTCTATTAGTGATTTTGCAATTGAAAGCCCTAGACCTGCTCCTTCTGTCCTTCTTGAGCTGTCTCCTCTTACAAATCTTTCTAGGAGTTCTTTGGAACTCAAATTCAGTTCTTCTTTTGAAATATTTTTAAACAGTATTGCGATTTCTTTATTTACAAATAAATCTACATATACTCTGGTGTTTTCCAAAGCATACTTATATATATTTGAAAATATATTTTGAAATACTCTATACATAAGATCTGGATCTAGGCTTACATTTGCGATTGAGGATGTGCTTGAAATGATTTCTAAACCTCTTTCTTTGAATTTGTCTTCCCACTCGCCTATCATCTGCATTAGCATTTCGTTAAGTTCAAATTCAACCCTGTGAACTTCTATTTCTCCAGAACTTATTTTAGATATTTCAAATAGATCTTCGATTAAATATTTTATTTTAAGACTCTTTTGATTTACAATGTCTGCGTACTTTATTCTCTCTTCTAGTGACAGATTTTCATCTTTTAGAAGGGTTGAATAATTGATTATCGATGTGAGAGGAGTCTTCAGATCATGAGAAACATTGGTTATAAGCTCTGATTTTAGCTTTTCAGAATCCAATTTCTCGCTTAAAATATTATCTAAGTTTCTTCCAGTTTTATTTAGATTTTCAACAATCTTTTCGTAACCGTCTATATTTTCTAAATTATTTTCAAAATTTCCTTCTGCTAAATATTTTGAATACTCTTTAATCTTACTATAACCTTTTGCGTTTGTTACAAAGTATAGGGCAAATATTGTGATGAGTATAAACCAAATGATAAATATACTTAATCTATACGCGTAATTTACTGATTCAAGTCCTAGAAATCCTGCGAAGAGAAATAATATATATATAATAAAAATCTTTAAACTGGATAGATTTTCCAAGCTGAAATTCTTATTTATAATTTTTGAAACTCTACTTGCAAGAGTGTTTTTTAAAACCTGTGAGTTTAGTCTATTTTTTAGAATTTCTCTTAAGAAAATAATACTTAAAAATATAAATGTAGATGCTATAAAAGCAAAAACATAAAACTGTACCTTCGAAACATTGAGGTTCCCATCCATTCTAAATGTATTGTCGAACCTGGATATATTTATATAGTTTGTATGAATTAAGAAAATAAAGTAGAAGTAATATGTCAAAATGAATATAACTTCCGCTGGAATTTTAAAAATTATCTTTACATACTTAGATTTTCTAGAAGATATATCAAAAGTTAGCGCATATAGAATCATAGCTGCCAAAAATATATAACCACTTAGTATCACAGGCTTTTGATAATATTCAGAAAAAATTATATTATTATAACATTTTTCGAAGTTCTCGCTAGAATAATCGACTCCATAATAAAAATACAGAGAAATAATATCTGTATTATCTATGTTTGAATAGGACTTTGTAACAGCATCTATTACACTCTTTTCAAAACTCTTTATAATATTTTCATCATACTTTTTAAAGATGTCTTCCGAATAAGTTCTAGAAATTTTGATCGGATTTAGATTTTTATTTTCATATGAGCCTTTAATTACCAGACCTTCAATCTTTTTATCAAACTTCCTTGGATCCATTGGAGAGAACTCCTCCATATTGGTAAGATATCTTGGACTTATAACTTTTCCATCTTCCAACACCTCTTCTTCTGCACCATCTATTTCTTTATTGGCATAGAACACAGACACATTTCCAGAAAAGTCGACTAACTTCTTGTAACCATCTCCACTTATTACGAACCCATCTTCCTTTTCTTCAGATATGGACTCGCCTTTTTCTCCAGCGTATAATATTCCACCACTGGTTTTATAAATCATAAGCTTGTCATCTTTAGTTTCGTAATAAAAGCTGCTATTCACAATTTTGCTATCATTTTTTATGGATTTTATCGCATAATCATAAAAGAAATCCGTCTTCATCTCAATGAGTTTGTAAAGACTTAGGTCGATTTGATTATCTATTGCATACTTTATCTGACTCGATAGATTTTTAATTTTAGATTTAGACCTTACAGTTCCAACAATTCCTGCAACTGAAACTGCAATTATTAGGAGTAAGATCGCTACAATTGGTACATATTTGTATTCTTTAAATATCTTCTTCATTACTTTTCAATCTTTCCTGGATCTACAAAAATATATCCCATTCCCCATTTAACTTTTAAATAGATCGGATTTTGTGGGTCAGCTTCAATCTTTTCCCTTATTCTTCTGATATGAACTGTTACAGTCTTAGGATCTATTGCAGGCTCATTCCACACTTCTTCGTAAATTTTATCAATGGAAAATACGATATTTGGATTACTCATCATAAATTCTAGAATCAAGTACTCTATATTTGTAAGATCCACCTTTTTATTGTTTAAAAATATCGTCTTTTGATTTTTATCTAGCTTTAGATTTCCAATTTCTATTATGCTTGTGCTTTCTTTTGCATACTTCTTCGTCCTTCTTAGTTGAGACGCCACCCTTGCCATTAGCTCAGACGGATTAAATGGCTTCGTCATGTAGTCATCAGCACCGATATTTAATCCGATTATCTTCTCGAACTCTTGGGACTTTGCAGATAGGATAATGATTGGAACATAGGAATTTTCTCTAATCCTAAGGATTGCATCTTCACCAGATATCTTTGGCATCATAAGGTCCATTATTATTAAGTCAATTTTTTCTCTATTAAATATTTCCAGGCACTTTTCTCCATCTTCAGCGTAGAAAACTTTGTAATTTTCTCTTTCTAAGTATAGTCCTATTAAATCTCTTATCTCTTTATCGTCTTCAGCGACTAAAATATTATATACGTCCATAGTAACCTCCAACTATATTCTATCAAATAATGATATATTAATTTCTTAAAAAACTATTAATTATGTGTTTAAAAAATTTGGTAAATGGCTCTATTCTTGATATAATTTCTATGAGGTGATTTTATGGCTTACGATGGATCAACCATGCTTGCTTTAAAAAATGAGCTTAGAAATAAAATTCTCGGTTTAAAGATAGAAAAAATTTATCAAACAAATGACACAGATATAATCATACAGCTTCGAGGAATGGGAGAAAAATACAGACTATTTATCTCTACAAACCCAAACTTTCCTAGAATAAATTTAACGGATATAGATTACGAAAATCCACAGATGCCACCTACATTTTGTATGCTTCTTAGAAAACATCTTCAAAGTGGTGTAGTTAAAGATATTTCTCAACAAAAGATGGATAGAATTCTATTTATTGATATAGAAAGTCGCTCTGAGCTTGGAGATTTGGTGACTAAAAGACTAAATATAGAAATAATGGGCAGACATTCAAATATTATTTTGACTGAGGACGGAAAGATTATAGACTCCATAAAAAGAGTTGGACCCCATATCTCTAGAGTTCGTTCTGTACTCCCGGGTTTAGAGTATAATTTTGAGGTGATTTCTGACAAGATTGATCCTCTTAATTTAACTGGAGAGGATTTTATAAAAATATTAGATGAGGCTCCAAAGGGAAAATCTATTAAGAATACTTTTATTAATCTATTTACTGGAATAAGTAGTGCTACAGCAAGAGAGCTGGCAGAAAGACTTTCTGTTGATGAGGATATGCCACTAAGCGGTCTTGAACTTAATGGAACCACAGGAAATACCATGGTTAAGTTCTTTGATGACCTAGATCATACAGACAAAGCTTACTTAATCTATGATAACGAAAGAAAACTCATAGACTTTACTTCTTTTAAACCAAGTTACTACAACAGTTCTAGTTTAGAAAAACTTCCAAGTATTTCTTCTGCAATAGATAAATTCTACTACGAAAAATCAAAGGATATAAATCTTAAAAATATTGGTTCTGATGTGCTAAAAGTTGTAGACCACAACATTTCTAAACTTGAAAAGAAACTTGAAAAACTTATTATAGAGCAGTCAGATTCTAAAAATCGTGAAAAGTACAAAGTTTATGGAGATCTTATTTCTTCCAATTCTTATCGAATTGAAAAAGGTCTTGGTGAAATAACTTTGGAAAATTTCTTTGACAATATGAATCCAATCACGATTCCTCTTGATAATAGGCTTTCCGCTCAAGAAAATGCTAGAAAGTATTATAAAACTTATCAAAAGATGAAAGTTCGTGAAGAAGTTTTAAAACCTGAAATTGAAAATACAAAGAATAAACTCCTATATCTAAACTCTGCAAAATCCTATTTAGAAATCGCTGAGAAGAAGGAAGATATCGAAGAGATACAGGATGAACTTAGAAGCTTTGGATTTATAAAGAAGAAAAATAAAAAGAAAGTCAAACTTTCTAAACCTCTTGAGTTTAAGACTGAAGACGGTTTTACAATCTTGGTTGGCAAAAATAGCAGACAAAATGATAGTCTTACATTTAAGTCCGCAAATAGAAACGATCTATGGTTCCACGTAAAAGACGCCCCAGGATCACATGTAATAATTAAAAATGATGGAAGAGAATTTTCAGAAAGTGCAATTGAATACGCAGCTACACTTGCAGCAAAGTATTCTTCTGTCAGATTATCTTCGAATGTTGAAGTGGACTACACAGAAAAAATAAATGTGAAAAGACATCCTCAAAGGGTGCTTGGTCTTGCTGTATATACTGACTTTAAAACTATAAATGTAAAGAATAATTAAAAATAATTAAAATAATGCTACGAGTTGTCGTAGCATTTTACATTTGTCGGAAAATATTTATTTATAGCTTTTTTTATACTTTATATATTATATTTTCTTTTTTATTCATACTATATATTCGAACTAATATTTTATCTATAAAAATATATAAAAAATAGCGGCAATGCCGCCATTAAAATTATTATTTTTTCTTATTGTCGAATTTTATTCCTAGTCTTTCAAGAACTAGCTTATATCCATCGGAGCCGTAGTTAAGTGATCTGTTTATTCTAGAAATTGTTGCTGTAGATGCTCCTGTTTCTTCTTCTATTTCGTGGTAAGTTTTATTTTGTACAAGTAGTTTTACCACTTCAAGTCTTTGTGCAATTGCTTGAATTTCTTTAACTGTACAGATATCTTCAAAGAATCTATAACATTCTTCCATATTCTTTAGTTGAAGTACCGCCTCAAAAAAGCCATCTGTTTGTTCGTTCTTAATCTTAGAGTTATACATATAATTCCCCCTTTTGGTAATTTTTATATTAACAGTTTTACACGTTAAAGTCAATATGTAATACTATCTTTTCTCTCTAATATTCTAGCATAATCTTCACTTTAATGTGTGATACATTTGTGAATTATACTTTATTTATAAAAATTTCAATAAAAAAACTCCTTCTCATACGGAAGGAGATTTTTCTATAATAAAATTTAATTAGTATGCTACAAATTTTGAAGATTTTGTATGGCAGATTGGACATTCTTCTTCGTTTGCGTCAAATGTAATGTATCCGCAAACTGGGCAAAGTAGAATATTGTCAGCTTTTAAATCGTGTCCTGCATCTACATCAGCTTTAGCTTCTAAATATCTAGCTTCGTGTATTTTTTCAGCTTCTATTGCAAATCTCATAGCACGTATAGCTTCTTTTTCTTCTTGGAATTCTGCAACTGCAATGTATGCTGGATACATTTGAGTAAATTCAAATCTTTCTCCATCAGCTGCACCTTGAAGATTTTCTGAAGTTGTTCCAAGACCAAATCCTGCTCCTGATGTAACTGTGAAGTCACCCTTTACATCTTTAAGTGCTTTGAAATGTAGTGTTGCGTGAACTGCTTCAGCTTCTGATGTAGCATCAAATAATCTTTTAACATTTGGGAATCCTTGTTTTTCTGCTTCGTCTCCCCAAATTCTATATCTCATATGTGCTTGAGATTCTCCACCAAATGCTGATCTTAAATTTTCGCTAGTCATTGCGTTCATAATATAATACCTCCTAATATTTTTATACCTTTGCCTCTATATAATACTATATTAGATTTTTTTTATCAAGATTTTATAGTAATAATGAGCTTACCAAATTATAATTTTTAATCCATATTTTCGATTTTTTTAGCTTCATAATATTGGGTAAGAGCATCTATTATTTCATCTAAATCTCCATCGTTTATGGCATCGATTCTATGTGATGTTAGACCTATCCTATGATCTGTTACTCTTCCTTGTGGGTAGTTGTAAGTTCTAATTCTTTCTGATCTATCTCCACTACCGATTTGACTTCTCTTTTCTTCACTTAGCTCAGCCGATTGTTTTTGAAGTTCCAAGTCGTATAGTTTTGTCTTTAAAATCTTCATAGCTTTTTCTTTGTTTTTAAGCTGTGACTTTTCATCTTGACATGAAATTACAATACCTGTTGGAATATGAGTGATTCTTACTGCTGAGTCTGTTGTGTTTACAGATTGTCCACCGTTTCCTGAAGATCTAAATACATCGACCCTTATGTCTTGTTGATCTATTTCTATCTCTACGTCTTCTGCTTCTGGTAAAACTGCTACAGTTGCAGTACTTGTATGGATTCTTCCAGAACTTTCTGTTTCTGGAACCCTTTGTACTCTATGAACTCCAGATTCATATTTAAGTTTTGAGTAGGCTCCCTTACCTTCTATCATAAAGATTACTTCTTTGTAGCCACCTATTCCAATTTCATTGGTGTTCATTATGTCTGTTTTAAATCCGCATCTTTCTGCGTATCTTAAGTATTGTCTTAAAAGTACTCCTGCAAATAGAGCTGCTTCATCTCCACCAGCTCCTGCTCTTATTTCAACAATTACGTTTTTATTGTCATTTGGATCCTTTGGAACTAGTAGGACTTTTAATTCTTCAGTTACTTTTTCTAAATCATGTTCTATATTTTTTATATCGTCTTTTACTAGTTGAAGCATCTCTTCATCTAAATCTTCTGTTAAAAGTTCTTTGTTTCCTTTTAAATTTTCTTCTAATTCTTTATATTCTCTATATTTATGCACTATTGGCTCAAGCTCTGCGTGCTCAATGGCAGTTTTTTGATATAGAGAGGAATTGTTTATTACTTCTACATTCATCAGGTCTTTTTCAAGCTCTACGTAGCGATCTTCAAACACTTGTATATTTTCAAACATTTTATCACCTCATTATTACTACTCTTGGAAGTCCATTTAAATCTTTTATGATTTCAGCACCTATTTTGGCAAAGAATTCTCCTTGATCATGGCCTATTTCAAATATTAAATATCCATCTTTATTTAAATAATCTTTGTACTTAGAAATTATTTTTTTATAGAAATCTAGTCCGTCTTCTCCACCATCAAGGGCAAGCCTTGGTTCGTGATCTGTTATCTCAATTTGTAAATTTTCTATTTCATCTGATCTTATATATGGTGGGTTTGAATAGATTATATCGTATTTGCCATCTATATTTTCAAATAAGTCCGAATATTTAACTTCAGCATTTTTTAGGTTTAAATTTTTAATATTAATTTTGGTACATTCTATAGCGTCTTCTGAAATATCTATTCCTAAACAGCTAATGTCAGCTCTCTCTTTAGCTACAGAACATAGAACTGCTCCAGATCCAACTCCTAATTCCAAAAATCTGTCATTTGGCTTTAATCTCTTTAAAATATTTTCTACAGATACTTCTGTATCTGGCCTTGGAATAAGGACCTTACCCTTTATGATTATGTCGTTACCAAAAAACTCGCTATAACCTAGTATATACTGAAGGGGTTCGCCACTTTTCCTTCTATTTAAAATATCTATGATCTCTTCTTCTTTTTCTTTATTTATTTCTTGTTCTTCATTTAATATTAGATCGTTCATAGAAATACCTAATACTTCCATAAGAATTCTCCTTGATTCTATAAATGGATCTGTAAACTTGATATTTTCTAGTCCCTTTACCAATATTTTCTGTAATTCTTTTAATTTCATAATAAAATTTTGTAATTTAAAAAAGGGAAGTTAAAACCTCCCCTTATACTTATTTTCTTCCGAATTTCTTGTTGAATTTTTCAATACGTCCGCCGTGGTCAGTAAACTTTTGTTTTCCAGTGTAGAATGGATGACATTCTGAACAAACTTCAACCTTTAACTCTTCTTTTACAGAACCAGTCTTAAAGGTATTTCCACAAGCACAGGTTACAGTTGCTTCTTTATATTCTGGGTGAATTCCTTGTTTCATGTTTTCTACCTCCTATTCTCCATTAAATTATTATAACAAAATTTCTTTTGTTGTGCAAGATTTTCTTAAGTAGCAAGTCATTAAAATAGCTGTATCACTGATACAGCTAAAAAACTTATTTATTAACAGCTTCTTTAAGTGCTTTTCCTGATCTGAATACAGGTGCTTTTGAAGCAGGTATCTTAATAACTTCTTCAGGATTTCTTGGGTTTCTTCCTTCTCTAGCTTTTCTTTCTCTAACTTCGAAAGTTCCGAATCCTACTAGTTGTACTTTTTCTCCGTTTGCAAGTGCATCTTGAACAGTTGTAAGAAAACCGTTAAGTGCCATTTCTGCGTCTTTTTTTGTTAAATTACTTTTTTCTGCAATGTTTGCAATTAATTCAGCTTTATTCATTACATCCTCCTATTAATGAAAATTTCATAATTATTTTGATGAAAATCATCTGTATATCTGTAATTATACAATAGTTTCTTAGTTTTTCCAATAGTTTTATTGCAAAAACTATAATAAATGGCTATTTTTTTGAGATTTCTTCAAATATTTCACTCATTTCCCAATAACCGTACCTATTTCCCATACGAACTTTGTTCCACAAATCCATAAATTCTTCACTAATCTCTTCTAATGATTCCTCTATATCTACTTCTTTTAGATTGTTTTCTATATCCAGTAGAGTTTTTATTTCAGATCTTGGTACAAATATGCAGGTTCTATGATTTACAAAATGACCTCTATCCAAGTCCTCTATCTTTATCTTCTCTCCACTTTCTGTTTCAAGTCCAGCGTCAACTACTAAGTAGACTTCATATTCATCTCCATAGATTGATGATAAGATAAGCTTCATGTCAGATAGAATTCTTTGGTTATAAACTTGAGTTATGATTATATGTTTTTTTGGATCGATCATTAGATCACTTATATCTAAAGCGTCTAAAAGTATAAATCCTTCCGCTATATCTTTCTTTACAATATTAAGTGTCGGTTCTATAAAGCTTAGTCCACTTATTATTTTATACTCAACTCCGGATTCAATAAGCATTCTTACAGTTCTTTCTGCTACTAATGGGTGGCCTGGAACTGAATAATTCAAATCTTCTTTTTTTTCTTCTTCCAAGAGTGTATTTACTATTTTCTTATAAACCTCATCGAAACTTTCTGCATCTTCATAATAGCTATCAAAAGAAGTATATGGTATATTTTCCATTTCAAAATATTTTATTGCTTCTGTCTCTTTCGTTCTTGTGAAGTTTTTGTTGCCATTTTTTATTGTTCTACATGCCTCTAGTGTCAACTCTTCGTAGGATCCTGCACCTAAACCTATTATATTTATCATATTATTTTAAATATTTCCTCCACAGACTTCTTCTTAGTTAGATCTCTATCCTTTTCTGGGTATCCCATGGCTATTAGAAGTCTGATCGGGGCTTTGGTTCCTATAATTCCTTGGATGCTCTTTTCATCAAACATCCCAAGGATACATGTGCCAAGTCCTTTTGAATATGCTGCAAGACAGATATTTTGTACCATTATTCCAATATCTATTGAACGAAAATCTATATCTGTTATCTTATTTCCTGCTTTCGCAGTTAAATTATAGCTATCCTCTTCGATAATGAATATAACTTTTGCTTTCTCTGCAAATTTATTCATATTAAGTTTTCTTTTACTAGCTATTAGTTTTGCTTTTTCTTTTGTAGCAACGGTTATCTTATAAGGCATTGAGTTGCAAGCTGATGGAGCGTTTATTGCCATATCTAATATTTCTTTTAATACTTCATCTTCTACTTCCTTTTTTTCGTCAAACTGTCTAAGGGAGTATCTTCCTTTTATAACTTCTTCAAAATTCATAATCAAACTCTCCGCTTTCATTTATCTTATTTAAAATATTAAGTACTGCTATCTTCACATGATCATAGGTAAGGCCACCTTGGAAGTATACGTAGTATGGCTCTCTCATTGGACCATCTGCGCTTAGCTCAATGGAAGATCCTTCTATGAAGTCTCCTGCAGCCATGATTACCTGGTCTTCGTATCCTGGCATATCCCAAGCAACCGGTGTGAACTGTGAATCTACTGGGCTTGAATCCTGAACTGCTTCACAGAATATTTCTACCAATCTTCTGTTTTTAAGTTCTATGGCTGTCACGATGTCTGATCTTTTTTCTGTTGACTTAGGTATGGAATTGAAGCCCATCTTTTCAAAACACTTTGAAACTAAGTTAGCTCCTAGTAGAGCATCATAAACTACTTTTGGAGCGATAAATAGCCCTTGTAGGATCTGTCTTGTCATTCCAAATGTAAGTCCGCATTCTCTGCCTATTCCTGGCGCTGTGAGCCTGTTGGCGCATCTTTCAACTAGGTCTTCTCTTCCTGCTACATAACCTCCTGAGTATGCAAGGCCTCCTCCTGGATTTTTAATTAAAGATCCTGCCATCAAATCTGCTCCTACTTCTAAAGGTTCTTTATAATCTGTAAATTCTCCGTAGCAATTGTCAATAAATATTATTACATTTTTATTTATTTCTCTTACAATCTTAATCGCATCTTCTATCTCTTCTATGGTTAGCGCTCTTCTGGCAGAATATCCAGTGGATCTTTGGATTGCTACTATCTTTGTGTTTTCCTTAAATTTTTCCTTTACATTATCAAAACTAACCACTCCATTATAAAGTTCAGCATAGGAATATTCTATTCCTAGGTCCTTCATCGAGCCAGATTCTTCGCCAGTTACTCCTATTACTTTTAGAAGGGTGTCATAAGGCTTTCCACTGATATATAGTAGATGATCTCCTGCCTTTAAATTTGAAAGTAATGCTAGAGATATTGCGTGGGTTCCACTTACTATATTTGGCCTAACCAATGTAGACCCAGCTTTAAACACATCTCTATATATTGCTTCAACCTTATCTCTTCCTATATCTCCATAGCCGTATCCAGTTGTCCAGTTGAAATCTGTAGCTGCTAGATTGTTATTTTGCATCGCTTTAAGTATTTTAAGCTGGTTATATTCTTTTACTTCTTTTAAATATTCCATATCTTTAAACACTTCAGCTTCTCTACTTTGAACGAAGTCATAGATTTCTCTTTTAACTCCGTAGCATTCATTTATTAAATTAAAAAAACTTTCTTTCAATTTCTTCGAAAATTTCCTTTCTATCTTCATTTAATGGATCGAACCATCTGATTCTTTCATCTCTTCTAAACCATGTAAGCTGCCTTTTGGCATAGTTTCTTGAAAATTGTTTCATCTTATCTATAGCATAGCTTAGTTCCACTTCGCCTTTTAAATACATGAGCATCTCTCTATAGCCAATTGCCTTCATTGATTGGAAGTTTTCATCGATACCCATAGAGTAGAGTCTTTTAACTTCTTCTAAGAATCCTTCATCCATCATCATATCGACTCTTCTATTTATTCTGTCGTAGAGAACTTCCCTGTCTGTGTTAAGTCCAATCATAAACAGGTTGTAATCGTCATTTTCACGTCTAAAATTCTCTGTCTCTTTCTTTTCTCCAGAGTTTAAAATTTCCATGGCTCTTATAATTCTATGGCGATTATTTGGATGGATATTGTCTTCAAGCTTAGGATCTAGTGAAACCATCTTCTCATAAAGACTCTCTAATCCATTCTCGTCTATATAATCATCTAAATATTTTCTATAATCATCATCTTTTTCTATCTTTTGCATGGAAAAATCATAAACTATAGAATTTATATAGAGCCCTGTACCGCCTACCATTATCGGAAGCTTTCCTCTACTATTTATGTCTCTTATCTTTTCTTTTGCAAGGTTTCTAAAGTCTTCTACTGAAAATTCTGCTTTTGGCTCTAAAAAATCTATTAAATGATGGGGGATTTCCTCCATCTCTTCTTTAGTTACCTTGCCAGTTCCTATGTCAAATCCCTTGTAGATTTGCATTGAGTCTGCCCCTATTATCTCTCCGTTAAATTTTTTTGCTATTTCTATAGAAAGCAAAGTCTTTCCTATACCTGTTGGACCAAGGATTATCAGTAAATTTTCTTTCATCTTAAAAACAGCCTTTCTAAATCGTATTTTTTAAGCTCGATTATGGTTGGTCTTCCGTGTGGGCAGGTCAGTGGATTTTCACATTTAGATAGAAGTTTAATAAGCTCATTTATCTCTTCTATACTTAGATTGTCCCCTGCTTTTACAGAGGCTTTGCACGCCTTTGTCATTATTTTATAAGGGTCTACCTGGTAGAGATTGTCGTATGAATCGGAAAGTAGCTCATGGATGAAATTAAGCCCCGATGGTTTCCCAAATATTATTGGGATTTCTCGAAGCAGGAATGATTTTTCACCAAACTCTTCAAAGTAAAATCCTAGATTTTTTAAATTTTCTGTATTTTCAAGAAGCACCTTTCTCTCTTCCGAAGTCACTTCTACTAGCATCGGACTAAGTAAGACTTGTCGCTCTATCTTCTTTTCTTCAAACTCTTTTTTAAATTTTTCATAGTTTATTCTCTCGTGGGCTGCATGTTGGTCCACAATAAAGAACTTATCCTCATAACTTTCGAATATAAGATATGTCTTAAATAGACTTCCTTTGTATGTTGAGTTAAAAAGATCTTTTAGAATGCCTGGAGTTTCTACTTCATATTCATTAGAGGAATCAGCTATATTAAATGATATATTTTCGTATTCGACTATAGTTTCTCTCTTTGGTGAGTAGTCTAATGTTAAATCATTTTCTGACTCATCGTCGATTTTTTCATTTTTAAAGTCACTTCCATCTATTACTTTTATAAATTCAGTATCTGCATCTTTCCCTTGTGTCCCTCTTTCGTACCAAGGGTTTTCTGATTTACCATCAAACTCTTCAAAGATGCTTTTTTCTTCTTTTTCTTCGAAGTCAAATTTAAAAATTTCTGTATTTTTATATAGTTTTTCTCTAATTAAGGATTCTAAAATCTCTATCAATCTATTTTCATTGGAGAGTTTAATTTCATGCTTCTTTGGATGAATATTTACATCTACAAGCTTAGGATCTATTTCAATATATAGAAGATAAACTGGAAATCTATTTAGTGGAATTAGAGATTTGTAGCTCTTTTCAATCGCTCTTGCTATCTCCAAGTTCTTTACAAATCTTCCATTTACAAATAGATATTCATGGTTTCTAGTAGATCTATAAAGCATATTATTTGAGATAAATCCCTTTATTTTATATCCATCTTCTTCATGGTCTATCTCTACCAAGTTTCTTGTAATGTCTGATCCTAACACTGAATGGATATGATTTTTTAAATTTTCATTAGCAATGCTTGAGACAACAACTTTTCCATCCCTAATAAGAGTAAATGAAATGTCAGATCTCGATAGTGATAGCTTCTCAACTACGTCAAATATATATGAAAATTCTAAGTTTTCACTCTTTAAATATTTTTTTCTAACTGGTGTGTTGTAGAAAATATCTTCGATTATAAATGTAGTCCCTTCGTTGGATGCAATATTTTTTTCACTTTTAATCTCTCCATTTTCAACTTCCACCACAGTTGCAGTCTGGTCTTTATCTGTCTTGGTGATGCATGTTAGTTTAGATATATTTGATATTGATGCAAGTGCTTCACCTCTAAATCCTAATGAGTGAATGTTAAATAGATCGTCCGAGGTTTTGAGCTTAGAGGTTGCGTGGCGTAAAAATGCAAACTTTAGATCATCTTTTTCAATTCCGGATCCATCGTCTGATACACGAATATAGTTAGAGACTCCGTCCTTTACTTCTACAGTTATATTTTTCGCTCCTGCATCTATTGAGTTTTCAAGCAGTTCCTTAACTATCGACGCTGGATTTTCTATTATCTCTCCAGCTGCAATCTTGGAAACTGTATATTCATCTAAAATATTAATCATTTAATTCACCGGATTTTTTCTTTATTTCATATACAAGATCAAGCGCTTCTCTTGGTGTTAGAGAGTCTGGATCTAGTTTCTTCAAATCTTCTATAAAATTATCTCTTTTCACATCGAATAGAGATTTTTCAAATACTACATCTTTTTTCACTTTTACATTTAAATTCTTAGACTTTTCAAGAGATTTTAAAATTTCTTCTGCCCTGTTGGTTACTTTTTCATCTATTCCTGCAAGTTTGGCAACGTCTATTCCATAGGAATTATCAGTCCATCCTTCTACAATCTTTCTTAAAAAGATTATTTCTTCTCCATCTTTTTTGACTTTTATATTCAGATTGGAAACATTTTTGTAGGTCTCTTCAATCTTTGATAATTCGTGGTAATGAGTTGCAAAGACGGTTTTTGCACCGATATTTTCGCTTATATATTCTACAATTGCCCAAGCAATGCTCATTCCGTCAAAGGTTGAGGTTCCTCTTCCCACTTCATCTAGTATTATTAGAGATTTATCTGTTGCATTTTTTAAAATATTTGCAACTTCCTTCATCTCAACCATAAATGTGGATTCGCCTTTTGAAAGATTGTCTGACGCGCCAATTCTTGTAAATATTCTATCTACAATACCAATATTACAGGATTTTGCCGGTACGAAGCTGCCGATTTGCGCCATTATAACTATAAGAGCAATCTGTCTCATGTATGTGGACTTTCCTGCCATATTCGGTCCTGTTATGATGTGGATTAGATTTTTATCCATATCAAGAACCGTATCATTTGGAATAAATGAGTCATCTCTGTTTTTAAATTCAACTATTGGATGTCTTCCATCTTTTATGGAGATTTTTCGATCTTCGTTTAGATCTGGCCTTACGAATTTATTTTCAATTGCAGATTTAGCCAAGCCTTGAAGCACATCAATCTCTGAAACTATTTCTGATATTTTAAGAAGTAAGCTAGTATGTCTTTTAAAGTTTTCGATTAAATTTCCATAGAGTTTAAGTTGAAGGCTGTTGGCTTCTTCATGTGCGTTTAGAATCTTCGATTCCATCTCTTTAAGCTCTATGGTGAAAAATCTTTCAGAACCTACCAATGTCTGCTTTCTTATATATCTATCTGGAACCATGTCCAATGCAGATTTCGTAACTTCTATAAAGTATCCTAGAATTTTGTTGTACTTTATCTTTAAGTTTTTTATTCCAGTTTCTTCTTTTTCTTTCGCTTCTAAATCTATAAGGAATTTTTTGCCATCCTTTGAAAGTCTAAATAGTTCGTCTAGCTCTTCGCTATATCCATCTTTTATAAATTTAACGTCCACAGTCTTAACTGGAGCGTCTTCTATGATCATAGAATCAATCTCTTCTATAATATTGTAGAGAGGATCTATTCTATATGAAATTTCTTGCAAGTTCTTGAAACTACTGTCTTCAAGATAGGATTTTAACTCCATTATGGATTTTAAACTCTCTTTTAGAGCATTAAATTCACTCGGATTTATCTCGTCGTCAGATATCTTAACCATTTGTCTTTCAATATCTATAATAGACGCTAAGATGCTTCTTACATCGTCAAGGAAGATAAAGTCAGCTTTAAATTCTTCTACATAGTCTTGCCTTCTCTTTATTTCAGAAATATTTAAAAGAGGCTCTTCTATCCATCTTTTGAGAAGTCTTTGCCCCATTGAAGTCTTGGTATAGTCTAGCACTTCAAGGAGAGATCCAGATTTTCTATTGGAGTTAAGTCCTTTTAGAATCTCCAGATTCTTCATAGAGTTTTCATCTAAAATCATCTTCTGTTCCAAGTTTATTTCTGCAATCTTAACTATGTGGTTTAGCTTGCTCTTAGATACATTTGAAAGATAGTTGAGAAGCATCTCAAGGGAGATGTTTTCCCTGTACTTGCTATTTAAAAATTCGCCTTTTAATTCGCTAGATAGATGTTCTAAATATCTTTTGTTCTTAATTTCATCTATATTATCTTCACTTAAATAATTTTTTAAAACTGTTCTGTCAAAATATCCTTCTGCTTCTCTATTTATAACTACTTCCTTCGGTGAAATTTTAGATACTATTAGTCCTATATATTCATCTCTTGTAGTGGAATTTATAAAAACTCTACTGGTGCTCATAAGCATTCCTGTGGAATAGTCTACATATGATATTGAAACTGAATTGTCCTTCACATAGAGACTCATCATAAAATTGTTTGAGCCTGCTTCTATATAGTCTGTGTCTGTGAAAGTCCCAGGGGTCACAACCTTTGTAACTTCCCTTTTTACAATACCCTTTGCAAGTTTAGGATCTTCTACCTGGTCACAGATTGCTACTTTGTATCCTTTGTCTATAAGCCTAGAAATATAGTTTTTAAACACATGGTGAGGTATTCCACACATCGGTATCTTCTCATCAAGACCACCATCTCTTCCTGTTAAAGCGAGATCTAGTTCCTTTGAAGCAGTGATTGCGTCTTCAAAAAACATTTCATAAAAATCGCCTAGTCTATAGAAAAGAATAGCGTCTTCATAATTCTTTTTAGTTTCTAAGTACTGCCTCATCATAGGGGTTACTTTTTCAAAATCAACGTTTCTCAACTAACTCACCTTTCAAAGAAAATGTGTTTGCATCTGTTATCTTTACATCTACAATCTTACCAATTAAATCCTTATCTCCATCGAAGTTTACCAGTTTAAACTCGTCTGTTCTTCCGCTTAGTTTATTTTCATTGGATTTTGAAGTGGATTCTACTAGGACCTTTCTTACTTTTCCAATTTCATTTTCATTCTTTCTAAGTTGGATAGGATATATTACATCTAGTAGTCTATCGAATCTATCATGTTTTATTTCTTCAGGCACCTGTTCCATTTCATAGGCTTTAGTTCCTTCTCGCATAGAGTATATAAATGTAAATGAAGTGTCGTATTCTACATATTTACAAAGACCTAAGGTGTCTTTGAAATCTTCCTCTGTTTCAGTCGGAAATCCAACCATAAGATCTGTAGAAAGAGCAATTTCAGGAACTATTTCCTTAACCATATCTATCTTTTTAATGTAATCTTCCTTGGTGTAATGTCTATTCATATCACGAAGAACTTTTGAAGATCCTGCTTGAACAGGGAGATGCAAGAAATTCTTAAGCTTGTCTAAATCGCGATAAGCATAGGCAAGTTCTTTAGAAAAATCCTTTGGATGAGAAGTCATAAATCTTATGCGCTCTATTCCATCTATTTCATTTACCATTTTTAAAAGATCTACAAAAGTTACATTGTTAGAAAGACTTTTTCCATAGGAGTTTACATTCTGTCCAAGTAAAGTCACTTCTTTAACCCCATTTGCCGCAAGACCCTTTATTTCATTTACAATATCCATTGGACGTCTACTCTTTTCACGACCTCTTGTATAAGGAACTATGCAGTAGGTACAGAAATTATTGCAGCCATACATTATATTTACAAATGATTTGAAGGAGTACATTCTATTTGCACCTAGAAGATTGTCTTCATTTGAATAGTTTTCTTCAATATCCACGGCTCTTGTCCCATTTTCAAGTCTTTCTAAAAGAAGTTTTGGAAATTTATAGATATTGTTCGTGCCAAAGATCATATCCACATTTGGAAATTTTTCAAGAACAATATCTCTTGACTCTTTTCTCTGCATCATACAACCGCAAATAGCCACCATAAGATTTTCGTTCTCTCTCTTCTTGCCCTTTAATTCTCCAAGTCTTCCGTATACCTTGTCCTCTGCGTTTTTTCTAATGGAACAAGTATTTATGATATATAAATCTGAATCTCTATCAGATATTTCAAAATCCATCTGTCTTAGAAGCCAATCTATTTTTTCAGAGTCGTGCTCGTTCATTTGGCATCCAAAAGTTTCTATAAAAGCGGTCCTTTTTTTACCATTTTTTTCTAAAAATTCTCTATTTAATTTTTTTATTTCGTTGACTACATTCCAAAAATCGTAGTCGTATTCTGTTAAATCTAAATTTATATTTTTATTCATAATCATCCTCAATTCTACTACATATCTATTTTACACAAGGTTCAGAAAATAGTAAAGCGACCTTAATATCACATTATCCTTTTAGAAAAAACTAGATTTGTTGTATAATTAATTTAGGAGGGCTTATGCAAAATATAAATTCAAATGAAGATTTAAAAAAAGCAACGGATCTAGCTCTTACCGTTTCCATGATTATGGTTAAAAATGGAGCGGAAATCTTCAGAGCTGAGGATGCTTCAGAAAAGGTACTTCGTGCAATTCCAGAGATTACTCAAGCTGATTCTTACTGCTATCCTACAGGTGTGTTTGTCAGTTGCGAATATAGAGGCAAGGACTACACCATGTTTAGAAAAATATCTCTTGAGACTTATAATATGAAACCTGTCGAGGATTGCAACACTCTATTAAGGAATTTTGTAAATACTGATTTATCTTTAGAAGAGGCGCTTAACCGTGCTCAAGAAATTTTTAATAGAAAACCAGCATCGCGAAAGCAGATCACCATCGCTGCGGCTTTTGCCTGTGCTTTTTTTGCACTTCTATTCGGTGGTGACTTCAGAGATTTTTTTGCAGCAGCCATTGCTGGATTTACAGTCTCCAATGTAATCTATAGTTTATCCCAGTATTCACTTACGTTTTTTATAGAGAACTTTATCGGTGCATTCTTATCGGCTCTAATCGCTGTATTTTTAAATAAGATTGGTTTTGGAAATAATGTAGACTACACAGTTATAGGAGCTATTATGATACTGGTGCCAGGATTTCCTATTACAAACGCTGCTCGGGACATATTTTCAAACCAATATATGAGTGGTATTATCGGTGTTACTAAGGCTCTATTCCAAGCATTTTCAATTGCTGCTGGGGTAGGTATTGTTTTAAAGGTGGTGGGACTATGAAACTATTAATAGAATTTTTCATAAGCATGTTCGCAGTCTTTGCTTTTACATACTTTTTTAATACTCCTAGAGATACAATGGTTCTTGGTGGAATCATCGGAGGATTATCATGGGTGATTTTTAAACTAGTTCTACCTTATAATGACTCTTATCTCTTCGCAGGATTTTTGGCGTCTATGTTTATAGGAATTAGCTCAGAAATTGCAGCTATTGTTTTTAAACACGCCGCGACTATGTATATTTTGCCTGCACTTCTACCACTTGTGCCAGGAGCAGGGATCTTCTATTCTATGTACTATGCAATAAACGGCGACACTGTAAATATGAAGACTGCAACCATTCAAACTATCTATCTAATTATCTCCCTTGCAATAGGAATCGTAGCAAGTTCAACATTTGCAAGGCTCTTTAGATATCACTTGTTTAATAAAAAGCATAGGGAAGATAATGATCTAGAAATTTAATTGATAAATGAATTTAAAAAAATAAAATACCGCATTCTTGAATACTTATAAAAAAATCTGCTGAATAATTCTACTCAGCAGATTAATTTTTTATTTATTTTCGTTTTTGTTATTTGTATTATTTTCTGTCTTATTGTTTGTCTTATTATTTGTACCTTGGTTTTTGTTATTTGTAGTTTCGTTTTGTGTGTCTTTATTTTCTTCATTTTCTTTTCCAGGTACATTTACCTTTAATTCTTCAGGAAGTTCATAATCTTTCTTAGGATTTACATATTTTTTAACTTTTGCGTCTTTTTCAAGCTTGTTTAAATATTCTGTAAGTTTTTCAGAAGTTGCAGTTTCTATAATTTGATCTTTAACTTCTTCAAATTCCTTGTGATTTAGACTGTTAAGTTTGATTAAGTGGTATCCAAATTGAGTCTTAACTGGTTCAGAGATTTGACCTACTTCTAGTTTAACTACAGCGTCTTCAAATTCTTTTACCATTTGACCTGTTGAGAATTCTCCAAGTTTACCACCGTTGTCCTTTGCAGTTGGGTCTTTTGATTTTTCTTTTGCAACTTCGTTGAAGTCTGCTCCGCCGTCAAGTTCTTTCTTGATTTCTTTTGCATCTTCTTCAGTTTCAACTAATATATGGTCAGCATCTGCTACGAAGTACTTGTCCTTATCTTTATCATAGATTTCTTTTGCTTCTTCTTCAGATATTTTAAGTTCTTCTTTTAGCTTTGCTTGATATTCTTTAACTAGTTCTTGTTTAGCTAAGAATTCTCTAAAGAATTTTTCTGTGATTCCTTGTTCTTTAAGTTGTTCTTCAAATTTTTCTTTTGAACCAGATTGTTCTATTATTGCATTTATTTGTTCTTCAACTTTAGAATCGTCTACTTTTACATCTTTCTTTTCAGCGTCTTGTCTTACAAGTTCCATTTGAACTAGGTTGTTTAAAACAAATTCTCTGATTCCTTGGTCAATTGTCATATCTTCTTTGCCAAGTTTTTCTTGTAAGTAATCTTCTCCTGAAGTTAGAACTATTGAGTTTCTTTGAGCTGCATATTCTTCGTTAAATGTTTCGATTGGAATGTCAACTCCATTTACTGTTGCTACTACTCCAGGTTTATTTCCACAAGCTGTTAATGTTGTGGTAAGTACTAAACCTAGTGAAAGTACTTTAACTATTTTTTTAAAATTCATAAAAACATCCTCTCTTCAATGATTATTTATTATACTACACTTTTATCGGTATGTCAGTGTTATCTATGTGAATAAATGACGGAAATTAGCTTCTTTAAGTTTTTCAATGGATCTTTTAATCCATCTATAGAAATTATTCCTCTCTTTAAATCTACTTTTGACTGAGGTATTGTGTACTTGATTTCATTAAGAAGCGTTGGACTTAAATTTCCTTCTAAGAAACTGATGGTATATGTGCCGTTTCTTTCTATAATAGAAATTATCTTCGATTTCTTTGCCATCTGTCTCATATATGAAATATCCATTAGATTGATTACATTCTTTGGTATGTCTGAGAATCTATCTACTAGCTCATCCACAAGATCTCTGTAATCATCCAAGGTTTCTATCGTTGCGATTTTCTTATATACTTCTAGCATAGTCTCTTCATCTTCGATATAATCCTTTGGAATGTATGAGTCGACTTTTAAATCGATTACTGTATCTACTTCTTCTTTTACTTCTTCACCTTTTAATTCTTTAACAGCGTCTTTTAGATATTTGATATAGAGATCGTAGCCAATGGATTCTATATGGCCATGTTGTTTCTCCCCTAAGATTGACCCTGAGCCTCTGATTTCCAAATCCCTCATGGCGATTTTGTAACCAGATCCAAACTCTGTAAATTCTTTTATGGATTTAAGTCTCTTAGATGCAATCTCACTTATTTCTGTATTTTTCCTATAGGTGAAGTAGACGTAAGCGAGTCTATTAGATCTTCCAATCCTACCTCTTAGTTGGTAGAGTTGTGATAGGCCAAGTCTGTTTGACTCTGTTACTATCATGGTATTTGCGTTTGGCACATCCATTCCAGTTTCTATAATAGTCGAGCAGATAAGCACGTCTATTTCATGATTTATGAATGAAAGCATGGTATCTTCTAGTATTCTTTCACTCATCTGTCCATTTGCAATTCCAAATGTAGCTTCTGGTACGAGTTTTTTAAGTTTTAGAAGGATTTCTTCCATATTGCTAACTCTATTTGATACGTAGTAAACTTGTCCGCCTCTTTCAATTTCTTTTAAGATGGCTTCCCGAATTAGCATATCATTTTCTTCTGTGACATAGGTCTGAATCGGAAATCTTTCTTCTGGCGGCTCTTCTATTACAGACATATCCCTTATTCCTATCATGCTCATCTGTAAAGTTCTTGGAATCGGAGTCGCTGTTAATGTAAGTGAATCCACAGATTCTTTCAAGAGTTTTAAACTTTCCTTATGTCTTACTCCGAACCTTTGCTCCTCATCAACTATTATTAGTCCTAGGTCCTTAAACTTAACGTCCTTTGACAAGAGTCTATGAGTTCCTATGGCGATATCTATAAAACCTTTTTTCAAATCTTCTATATCTTTTTCGATTTCTTTTTTCGTTCTAAATCTACTAAATACAGAAATCGAAACCGGAAAATCCTTGAATCTTTCTACAAATGTATTGTAGTGCTGTTGCGCAAGAATAGTTGTAGGCACTAAGACTGCAACTTGTTTTCCATCCATGACGGCTTTAAATGCCGCTCTTATTGCCACTTCTGTCTTTCCATAGCCAACGTCGGCACATAGAAGCCTGTCCATTGGAGTTGGGCTTTCCATATCCTCTTTGATTTCTCTAATTGCTTGAAGTTGCCCATCGGTTTCTTCATAGATAAATGCATCTTCAAATTCAGCTTGCCACGGTGTTTCCTCGCTAAATGCAAATCCCTTAGCATTTGCTCTCTTTGCATATAGTTCGATGAGATATTTTGCCATCTCTTCCACAGCTTTTTTCGCCTTGGACTTCTGTTTTTGCCAATCTTTGGAGCTTAATTTATTTACTTTAGGTTTTATGCCTTCATTTCCGACAAATTTATGAATGACATCGAGATTTTCAACTGGTAAGAAGAGCCTATCGTCTCCTTTATAGCTAAGTTCGAGATAATCTCTCTTTATTCCTTGGATATCCATGGTCTTTGTTCCGTTGTAAACTCCTATACCATGGATTTCATGGACAACATAGTCTCCAATCTTTAAATCTTTTAAAACTACGGTGTTTTCTTTTTTCTTCTTTGTCTTTTTCTTCTGTGGCTTATTTAGTATCTCTCCGTGATTTATTACTAGAGTTTTGTTTTCTCTTATCTCAAACCCTTCATTTAAAGTCCCTGTAGTCACCACAACCATAGAAGACAGAAGCTCCGAGTCTCTGTCCTCTGAAAATGTAGCGGCTATTCCATGGTCTGTTAGAGTGGTTATAAGACGTTTAGCTTTTTTTGTTGAGCCTGACATAATTAAGACTTTATAACCCTTGTAGAGATAAGAATTTAAATCCTCTATAAAGACATTAATTCTGCCTAGATAATTTACCACCGACTTCATATTTATATTTAAAGATTTTTTAGGGAAGAATTCCCTCGTTGGATTTAAAAGTGTATTTAAAGATAACACTCTATTTTCATTTATTTTTGAAATAGTTTTATCTATAGGATATCTTACGTTTTCAAATGAATCTGTAACTTCACCTCTTGACATTAGATCTGCTAAATTTTCTAAGAATATCTCTTCCTTGTCATTTTCACCATCTAAAATAAACCTAGGATCCTCTAGTAAAAATACAGGATTTTCCATGTAATCCGCTATTGAAGATAGATATTTATCGTCTATGAACGGAAGGATTAAATCTATATTTTTAGGTAGAGTATAACTTTCTAAAGCATCAAGATATGGTCCAAACTTTTCTTCAAGTCTTTCTCTAACAGTTTCGTCCTTTGTCTTTTTTATTTTATTTTCAATTTTATTCTTTATATTTAAAAATTCATCATCATCTAGGATAAGTTCCTTAACAGGCACAATTTCACAACTGTCCAGATTTTCCAAGGATCTTTGAGATTCTATGTCGAATTTTCTTATGGAATCGACCTCTGTATCGAAGAGTTCAATTCTAAATACTCCATTAGGTGAATAAATATCTATAATTCCACCTCTAATAGAGAATTCACCTAGAGTTTCTGTCTGTATGGTCCTTTCATATCCTATTTTTAAGAGATAATTTATAAATTCATCAAGATCTATATCAGTTCCAAATTCAATTTTTCTAATATTACCATTAAACTTCTCTGAATTTAAAATTTTATCTCTTAAAGCTTTAAAAGTAGTTACAATTATCGGGTTTTCGCCTTTGTAAATATGAAATCTCGCTTGTAGTCTCTCTTTTAAATTGTCCTCAGTCTTGTATTCTCTCTCATAGAAAAATAAATCCTTTGAAGGATAGAAGTATGCAGGTTTTCCAAGAGATTTAATATCCTCAACTACTTTTTTTGAACGACTCTCATCTTTACAAACTATAATAATAGAACTAAATTCATCAGTAAGCGTATAACTAAATGCTCCTGTCGCTCCTTCTGACCATCCAAATATTCCACAAGATCTATCATTTTCCAAATAATCTAAGACATCTTTATGCACTTTTAAATTTTTAAAAACATCTTTAATTAAGTCCATACATCACCACAAAAAAGCTGTCATTTAGACAGCTTATTATTATAATTATTCATTACATAATCGGCACCATTTTTTATGAAATCTAAAATTGCATCACATGATGTGTCAATTATATTTTCTAATTTATCCTGATCCTTCTTTTCAAACCCACTTAAAACATAGTTCGCAAGGTCAATCTTTCTTTCATTATTGCCGACGCCTACCTTTAATCTAGGAAATTTATCGTCGTTTAAATTAAAAATTATTGACTTCATTCCGTTGTGAGATCCAGCACTTCCACTCTTTTTAAGCCTAATGGTAAATGGAGTGATATCAATATCATCAACTACCACTAATAGATTTTTTAGATCCACTTTGTAGAAATTCATCACTTCTATAACGGCTTCTCCTGATAGATTCATAAATGTTTGAGGCTTTACAAGTATGACCTTCTCACCATTTATATTCATCTCTCCGATTAGAGATTTAAACTTGATTCTATCGACTCTTACGCCTTCTCTTTTAGCGAGTCTATCAATCGTTAAAAATCCAATATTATGTCTTGTAAGTTCATACTTTGAACCAGGATTTCCCAGCCCAACTATTACAAACATCTAATCAAACATTTCGGAAACAGATTTATTTCCATTGATTCTTCTAATAGCTGAAGCGAAAATTGGTGCAACATTTACAACTTCCAAAACTTTTCCAAGCTTTTCTTCTGGAACTGCAATTGTATTTGAAATTACAAATTTTTCCATTATAGAATTTTCAAGTCTTGTAAATGCTTCACCTGAAAGCACGCCGTGACTTGCACAACCATATACTTTCTTAGCACCGTTTTTTCTAAGGGCTAGTGCTGCTTGGCAGATAGTTCCTGCAGTATCTATGATATCATCGATAAGGATACAGTTTTTTCCATCAATATCTCCAATTATATTCATAACTTCAGATACATTTGGTTTAGGTCTTCTCTTTTCAATAATAGCGATTGGTAAATTTAGTCTATTTGCGAATTTTCTTGCTCTAGTAACTCCGCCTAAGTCTGGAGAAACTACTACGAAATTATCTGGATCTTCTTCTACAATATCTTTAAAATATTCAGAAAGATATGGAATAGCTGTCAAATGGTCCACAGGAACATTGAAATATCCTTGGATTTGACCAGCGTGTAGATCCATTGTAACGATTCTTTGTGCTCCAGCTACTTCTAGTAAATCTGCAACGAGTTTTGATGTGATTGGTTCTCTTGCCTTGGTTTTTCTGTCTTGTCTAGCATAGCCATAGTAAGGCATAACCACATTTATCCTTCCAGCTGATGCACGTTTAAGAGCATCTAGTAGGATTAAAACTTCCATTAAATTGTCATTTACTGGATTTGAAGTAGATTGTATGATATATACATCTTTTCCTCTTACTGTTTCGTTGATATCAAGTTGGATTTCGCCATCTGAAAACTTGTTAACAACGCAGTGTCCTTCTTCAACTCCTAGACATTCACAAATTTTAGTCACAAGACTCTTGTTTGAGTTTCCTGTGAAAATTTGAATTTCACCATTTTCTAAATTCATTCTTCTCCTCCTAAACCTTTTCTTTTTACCCAATCGTTAATATTTTTTTGTTGAGATCTTTCTATAGAAAGTTGAAACTTACTAACATTTTTTGTAATTGTAGAACCAGCGGCAACATAGCCATACTCTTCAATTTCAACTGGCGCTACAATGTTTGAATTAGATCCTACAAATCCATTGTCATGAACTATAGATCTAAATTTGTTCTTTCCATCGTAGTTTACAAATATAACTCCACATCCGATGTTTACATTTGAACCAATATCTGCATCTCCTATATAAGCTAGATGAGATGCCTTTGTTCCATCGCCAAGTGTAGAGTTTTTAACCTCTACAAAATTACCTAGCTTAACTTTTTTACCTATTTTTGACTTAGGTCTTAAGTGTGCGTTAGGTCCTATCGTTGTGAAATCTCCAACTTCAGAATCCTCAATGGTAGAACTATCTATTTTTACATCATTTCCAATAATGGAATTATCAATTCTAGAATTTCCATAGATAAGGACATTTTTTCCTATCTTTGTACTGCCTTGAAGAACGACTCCAGGGTATATTACAGAATCTTCTCCAATTTCAACGTTTTTTTCAACTACTACTTGGTCCATATTTATAAAACTAACACCTTTTTCCATCAGTTTTATAATATTTCTCCTATTTAATAGTCTTTCTAGTTCTTCAAGTTCAAGCCTTGAATTAGCTCCTCTTATTTCAGTAGAGTCACTGGCAATAAATGCGCCTACTGGAATATTATCAAGTGTAAGTTTTTCTAAAATATCGGTTAGATATAGCTCACCTTGAGAATTATTGGTATCTAACTTGTCTAAGTACTTTCTAAGTATCTTACCATTAAAGGCAAAAATACCTGAATTTATTTCATGTATCTTCTTTTCGATCTCTGTAGCATCCTTTTCTTCTACAATCCTTTCAACTGACAGAGATTCATTTCTAACGATACGACCGTATCCATAAGGATCTTTTATCTTTGCTGTTAAAACAGTGGAAACGTATGAATTTTTTTCATGAAAATCCAAAAACTCTTCAATGGTTTCCTTTGTAATAAGCGGTGCATCTCCATTTAACACTATTACAGTGTCATCATCACTATAGAACTCATTTGCACACATAACCGCAAAACCAGTTCCATATGGAGCGTTTGGACCTGTTTCTTGGATCGCAAACTCTACATTTTCATCTTTATAATATTCAATTACCTTTTCTTTATTATAGCCGCATACTAGTACGATTTTATCTATTCCAGCAGCTCGACAAGAGTCGATTACATGGGTAGATAAAGCCTCGCCAGAAATTTTGTGAAGCACCTTAGGAAGATTCGATTTCATCCTAGTACCTTCACCGGCACATAAAATAATCGCAACTTTCAATTTGTCACCTCTAACCTTATTTATTATACCTTTACATAGAATTTATAACAAGTATAAACTAATCATCTATTGTCAAAAGTTCTTAAGAGCTATGGATTCAATTAGATTGGCACACTTTTCTATATCATCAAGGCACATTTCAAGTCTATCAAGAATTCTAGTCCAAATTATAAGAGTTTTCGCATTATCTTCTTTGACATAGAGATCTCTCATGGCATTTAGATAGATTTTATCCCCTTCTTCTTCAATCCTATTTACTTCTATAACTTTTTCCTTAAGGGAGCTCGTATTCTTTTTAGTATTGAACTCAATAATTACTTCATAAAGCATATCAACAGCAGTTACAATAAGAGCTGACATCTCTTTTGCAAAAGGTCTTATTACATCAACATTTAACATATAAAAAGCTAAAAGGACTTCTTCGATTGAGTCTGTAGGATCATCAAGGACTTCTATTAAAAGTGAAATATCCTGTCTTTCAATAGGAGGCACAAACTCTTTTATAAGATTATTTATTGTAATATGGATAATCTCATCATTTGAATGTTCGATCTCGTGCATAGAGTTCATATTCAGTAATAGATCACTTGCTTTATAATTGTTAATAATTTCATCTAAAAGTCTTGAAGCAGCCATAGTGCCTTCAATCATCTTTTTAAAACTATCAAAATAATCAAAATTTTTCTTACTCATAACTCACCTAACAAATAAAAATATAAGTTTACTAAAAACAATACCCAATAATACAGTCGCTGGAAATGTTAAGAACCAAATAAGTCCCATTCTCATCGCAAATTTCCAGTTAATACTACTAAGCCTCTTAGAGGCACCAACTCCCATAATTGAACAAGTAACAGAGTGGGTTGTACTTATTGGCATTCCTATAATAGTAGCGATTAAAAGAACTATACATGAGCTTAAATCTGCAGAAAAGCCTTCATAGTTTTCTAAATTTACTAGCTGCATACCTACCGATTTAATAATCTTCTTTCCACCAATGGTAGTTCCAATACCCATTGCAAGAGCAAGAATTATTATAATCCAAAGAGGATATGAAAAATCTGCACTCACATCCCCCTTAAAAGTAAAAAATACAACTAAGAAAAGACCAATTAACTTCTGTCCATTATGGGCTCCATGCATAAAGCTAAGAGTCATAGAACTAATAATATTTGCAATATTAAAAGGTTTCTTTACCTTTCTACGATCTGAATTTTTAAAAATACCTTTGATAATACTAACAAGTATATATCCTAGAAGAAAACTAAGAATCATAACACATATAAATCCGATTAAGATCTTAATAAGATCAGGAAAATTTATACCTTTAAAAGAATTTGTAATTCCTATATAACTTCCAATCAAAGCCCCAATGATACAGTGAGATTCAGAAGTCGGATAGCCTAGCTTCCAAGATATATAGATCCAGGAAAGAATAGATAAAAAAACAGAAAAAATAGAAATAAAAACATAAGTATTATTTCCAGCAAAATCAACTAAATTTGAAATTGTAATAGCAACTTTAGGAATAAAAATACCGACAGAAAGTACTCCTAAGAAATTCATAATAGAAGAAAAAATAATTGCTAAATCGACATTTAAAGAACGATTAGAAACAGTCGTTACAATTGTGTTTGGACTGTCTGTAAACCCATTTAAAATAAACATTATAATTAAAAGAATTGTAATGATTAAAATAGTTGGAGAATTAGCAATTTCTCCTAAAAATTCAGAAAAATTTAAACTCATCTTTTCACCTTACATAAATACTTTATTTAATTATACCATATAAGAAAGATCAAAAATAACAAGCTTTGAATAAGAAAATAAAAAAAGCATAAGAAAATAATATCTTATGCTTAAATATAATAATATTTAAAAAATAGTTTAAGTATATTGTTAATTAAAATATTTCCTATGACAACAAATAAAAGAAAATAAATAAAAATAAATTTAAAATAAAAAAGACCTTCTACATAGAAAGTCTGGCGCGTCATAGAGGATTCGAACCCCTGGCCTTCTGATCCGTAGTCAGACGCTCTATCCAGCTGAGCTAATGACGCAAATAAAAAAATGGAGCGGATGACGAGATTCGAACTCGCGACCCTCGCCTTGGCAAGGCGATGCTCTACCACTGAGCCACATCCGCATAAAATAAAAATATAAAATTTTGGTGGAGGAGAGTGGATTTGAACCACTGAAAGCGAAGCTAACGGATTTACAGTCCGTCCCCTTTGGCCAACTTGGGTACTCCTCCTCATCTTTGG